>Ga0315910_10005345_pt1 | contig 10536 bp, 8 predicted proteins | sample EdamamesoilMG_FD_204470 | JGI IMG/M metagenome (GOLD analysis project Ga0315910, IMG submission 204470) | Garden soil microbial communities collected in Santa Monica, California, United States - Edamame soil | ecosystem: Environmental > Terrestrial > Soil > Garden | place: USA: California...
TCAAACACATCTGACATATCTGTATCTGAAATTTTATCTACCGGAGGATCCAGATTGATACATGGAACTCTTACAACTACAATATTTGAAGTGTCGGCACAAGCTCCGTTAGTTGCGACACAATAAAAGCGGCCAGGCGATTTGGCAACATACACAAACGCATTAGCTCCTGGTATTGCATAATGCCGATTGTACCATTGATATCCGGCGAGTCCCGAATTCGTTGCAAGCAGCAAACTATCGCCTTCACAAAAAGTTGTTGAACCTAACGCATTCACAAATAAATTTAAAGGATTAAAAAAATTAACATCAATAAAAAATATGCTATCACAACCGGCGGCGTTAGTAAGTGTATCCGTATATAAACCTGACGAATAATAAGTGTAATTGCCACTTGGTGAAACAACCGGAACACATGTGTTTATAACAAGGCTGTCATAACTTTGAGGGCAAGTACTCATTGTAAGCAAAAATGGTTTGGCAGTTGGACTATTTAAAGTTGTGTCACCAAATTTTTGTAAGTCCTTAAACTGACCGGCAAGAATTATTTTATCTTCAGCATTATTAAGAGTAATCGCTGTTGGCTTATTTTCATCATTAGGCACGCCGGGTTCCGGAAAAGTCACTGCCAGATAATCCCCATTCGAATTAAATTTTTTGGTTAAAACAATCATCCCTAATTGGCCAACAAGATAAGAGTGACTTATATAAGTATTTCCTCCGGCATCAGTAACTGAAGCATACATCGAAGCATTGTATCTGTTGTGTTGAAAAAATCTGTTATATATTTCAGTACCGCCAGCGTTATATTTTCTCAGAGCGGTTTGATCAACGCCTCCAAAGTCCTGATCGGGAAGCGTTATATAGATATTATTTAAAGAATCGATACCCATATCAATTTCCCTCACCAGGTTTCCTCCTTCATTACACCAGATTTTATTACCATTTGAATCCAGTTTGAGAAGATAGAATTGGTCATTACTACCGGAACCAGAGCACGACGAGCCATCCCATTTCAGGTTATCTCTACCCTTTGCAAGTATAACCACACTTTGATCAGAACAAACTTTTATCCTTTTAGGATAGGCACCTAAAATATTATTATCTGGCGACTGTCGTTTTGCCCATTCTATCTGGCCGGAAGAACTATATTTCACAACAAACAATCCCCATAAATCATCAGTAGTTGCTTCCATTTCAACTGAATCGGTTGCATCATGATTATACACATAAGTAAATGAAGTGTCGTTTATGCCTGCAACGGTGAAATCCTGACTTTGTGAATATCCTGTAACATACACTGAACCATTGCTACTGACTTCAAGATCCATGGATTCATCTAATCTCTTTGATCCCTGGAATGCTGACCATTGGAAATTACCCGCGCTGTCAAGCTTCATTACAAATCCATCCTTTGAATCAAAATTCCTGGGAGGGAAAATCAGGGGGGTTGTTCCATTGAATTTTAAACTCGGATCACATACCGCATATCCGGTAACGTAAATTATGCTATCCTGGAATACCCGTATTGAATTCAACCCTTCATAGATTCCGTTAAAGAGGCTATCCAGAACAGTTCCGGTTTTCCGTATCCAGATAAGATTTCCTGAATTATTAAACTTGGCAATGAATCCATCACGAATGCCATCCGAAACTACAGTTTGACCACCAATGGTTAGGCTGTCTGAAAAAATCCCCACACAATACAGGTTTTCCGAATTATCGGTTTCTATATGCTTAATCCCTTCGTTTCCATTGTAAGGGATATTCATATCCCATGAAGTAACATTTTCATAATTAAATTTTTCTGGCAATAATGGTCTGCTGATCACAACAGGAATTGAATAGGTGTTAGTCAGATAAACCGGATTATAATTGCCTGCCTTTACCTGATCACCAATAACAAATGAAACCGAATAAGTATTTCCGGTTGTATTAAGGGAGGAATAGGGGGAAATTGTTCCCAGAAAAGATTGTAACTTGATATTATATGGATTAGGTACCTGTGCCGACATTACAACTGTCATGGTAAGGATTTCTCCTGCAACCGCCGTTAAAGGTGTTGCAGATACGATCGTTTGAGCTTTCGATTGGGTACATATCAGAAACAAAAATGAAAATAACAGTGATCTCATAATTTTAGAATAAAAGTAATTGAATTAATAAAATGTTTTTTGAATGTTATAGCTATATCAGAACATTGAATTAAACATATCTTAATAATTAATAAACTTTTCAATGATGATTTTGTAATCCAAATCACAATTAAAGTTCAAAGGACGAAAATCATAAATTTTCTCTACAAGTTTGTACTAAATTTGCCACACAACATTATTTTAACAATTCTTCAATATTATGGAAAATCAAAACTCTCCCACAGCAACAGCTGGTAAAATAAATGGTGAAAGCAAATGCCCTTTTACAGGAGGAGCAATAAAACAGGTAGCCGGCAGCGGAACTTCCAATCACCACTGGTGGCCTAACCAGCTAAAATTGAATATCCTGCGTCAACGTTCGGAATTGTCGAACCCAATGGATGAAAACTTCAATTATGCAGAAGCTTTTAAGTCGTTAGATTATAATGCTTTAAAAAAAGATCTTAATGATCTGATGACAAATTCACAGGAATGGTGGCCGGCTGATTATGGTCATTATGGCCCGTTTTTTATCAGGATGGCCTGGCACAGTGCGGGTACTTACCGGATTTCAGACGGTCGTGGTGGTGCAGGAAACGGTACACAACGTTATTCGCCGCTAAACAGCTGGCCTGATAATGTGAATCTTGACAAAGCACGGCTGTTGCTATGGCCCATCAAGCAGAAATATGGAAATAAGATTTCATGGGCTGACCTGATGATCCTCACAGGTAATGTTGCCCTGGAGTCAATGGGATTTAAAACATTTGGATTTGGAGGTGGCCGTGAAGATGTATGGGAGCCGGAACAGGAAATTTACTGGGGTTCAGAAAGCAAATGGCTTGAAGATAGCCGTTATACCGGTGACCGGGAACTGGAAAATCCATTGGCTGCTGTTCAGATGGGATTGATCTATGTAAATCCGGAAGGACCCAATGGAAATCCCGATCCAATTGCTGCTGCCCGCGACATTCGCGAAACTTTTGGAAGAATGGCTATGAATGATGAAGAAACGGTTGCTTTGATAGCAGGAGGACATTCGTTTGGCAAGACCCACGGTGCTGGAAATCCCGCAGAATTTGTTGGACTGGAACCAGCTGCCGCAAGCATTGAAGAGCAGGGAATGGGCTGGACAAATAAAATGGGAAGCGGGCATGGAGAAAATACCATTACCAGCGGACTTGAGGGTGCGTGGACAACTACTCCAACAAAATGGAGCAACAATTATTTTGAAAATCTTTTTGGTTTCGAATGGGAATTAACAAAAAGTCCTGCCGGTGCCAACCAGTGGAAGCCTAAAAATAATATGGGTTCGGGAACTGTCCCGGATGCTCATAATGCTTCCAAAAGACATGCACCTTTCATGCTGACAACAGATCTTTCACTCAGATTTGATTCTGCATACGAAAAAATTTCCAGGCGTTTTCTTGAAAATCCTGATCAGTTTGCCGATGCATTTGCACGTGCGTGGTTTAAGCTGACGCACCGCGACATGGGTCCGCGTGTTCGTTACCTTGGACCAGAAGTTCCTGCTGAAGAACTGATTTGGCAGGATCCTGTTCCTGCAGCATCCTACAAGCTGATCGACGACCAGGATATTACAACATTGAAAAATAAAATCCTTGGATCAGGACTCTCAGTTTCTGAACTGGTTTCCACAGCATGGGCCTCCGCATCCACTTTCCGTGGATCTGATAAACGAGGCGGCGCTAACGGTGCGCGCATACGCTTAGCCCCACAGAAATTCTGGGCTGTAAATAATTCAGCACAGCTATCAAGAGTTCTCGATAAACTGGAAGGTATTCAAAAAGAATTTAACAGTTCTGCTGCTGCCGGTAAAAAAGTTTCCATTGCCGATCTGATAGTGCTTGGTGGATGCACAGGGGTTGAACAGGCTGCAAAAATTGCAGGACATTCTGTTAAAGTTCCATTTACACCAGGCCGTACAGATGCTACAGCTGAGCAAACTGATGTGGATTCCTTTGCCGTGCTTGAACCTATCGCGGATGGTTTTAGAAATTATTCAAGATCAAAATATAACGTTCCTGTTGAAGAAATGCTGATTGACAAATCTCAGCTATTGAAGTTGACCGCACCTGAAATGACTGTTCTTGTTGGAGGAATGAGAGTGTTGAATACAAATTTTGATCAGTCGAAGCACGGAGTATTCACTAAAAACCCCGGAACACTTTCGAATGACTTTTTTGTAAATCTGCTAGACATGACAACAACATGGAAACCGGCTGCTGATTCAAAAGATGTTTATGAAGGCCGTGACAGGAAATCGGGTGATTTGAAATGGACCGGAACACGAATTGATCTCATTTTCGGTTCCAATGCCGAATTGCGTGCACTCGCTGAGGTTTATGCAAGCTCAGATGCAAAAGAAAAATTTGTGCATGATTTTATTGCTGCATGGACAAAGGTGATGAATCTCGACAGGTTCGATTTGAATTGATCCTGATAAACTAAAATAAAAAAGGTGATCAAAGTCTCTGATCACCTTTTTTTATTCGCTACTGAAATCCAAAAATCAGCGGAAACAGGAAGACCACTATAAAAGTCCACACCACATATACCGGCAAATAGGATGCGATGCTGCTGGCAACTTTATCAGCCTGGTTTTTATTTCGCAAGGCATAGAACAAATTATAAGTCACCAGTAAAAGATTTGAAAGTATCAGGATGTTGCCTCCAAGCACTGCAAGGCGGTTAGGGGTGATTCCCCATTCAGCTATTCTGAATAGGATAGCTGATAAGGCGATTCCATTTACAACGATAGTTACAATGGAAAGTGCAAAAAGCAAGGCGGTAATAATTTTGCTCTCCGCGTTTTTCGATGACTCAGTAATTGCAAATAAAATTATTGCCATCACTCCTATCAATAAAATATTAAATATCATAAGGAATTCACGGTCATTATAAGGATCTTTCCCTGTGTAAATTACTGCTATGAGATAAATGGTAAGCATGATCAGCACAAGCGGAGTGAAAATTTTTGCGACTATCGGCGATACCCTGTTCACCAGCTGAGGATTTGTCTGTACCAGGTAGGTCCCAATTATCGGTGCAGATGCAAGTCCCCATATAGCGACATTCTGAAAATAAAATTCCTCGATGTTAATCTGGATCAACGAAAATAATCCTACAGTAACTGCTGATAAAATTCCTCCTGCAATCAGAAGCACGGCAGTCATCACCATCATGTCGCCATTGTAACTTAAAAAATTTAGTCGGCGTTGATTGTTGTTAAACTGATCGCCAGTGTAGGAAAATCCCAATATCGCCCAAATGAATAACGGCATATGAATACATGCCAGGTTCAGGGTATCCGTGGAAATGTTTCCGGGAAGAAGGTTGATATAAATTGCAGATGCAATTATTGCAACCGCTGCCCCGATGAATCGGTTCGATGGAAGATTATTTCGCCATGCGAAGTAAATCACCAGCATTGGCAGGAAGATAAATGCAAGATTTCTTGGATAGAAAAACTCTTCTTCTACTCCGGCCCAAAAAGGAATCCTTGCAATCATTCCTGCTGTAAATGCCGCGATCAGTATAAAAACGAGTTCTCTTGCAGAGCCCCATGTAATTCCTTCCTGCTCGAAATTGAGTCGTTCGTTCCAGAATTGGGCAGTAGTGTTCTCCTGAATTTCAGGATACAAGCTGTTGAATGTCTTTTTAAAAGACATTTTGTTGTCGCGATACAATTTTTCAAGTATTCGCGGATCTGTTAAATTGTTTTTAATTGTTTCTCTCATGTTGATTGATATTGAACATTATCTTTTACGAAGTTTAGTTTTAAAATCGGGGTTCATAGATTATAAAAGTACTTTTTGTTACAAAGTGCAGGGATAAAAAAATATTCGCCATACTACTTTTGTGATTTGATTAATTTTTCAAGTGCTTTCAAATGATCTTCGAATGTTTTCTTTCCAGCTTTGGTCATTGAATATGTAGTATTTGGTTTTTTACCGATGAAAGATTTTTTGACCCCAATAAATCCTTCTTTCTCTAATGCCTTGATATGAGTAGCCAAATTTCCATCTGTTACATCGAGGTATTCTTTCAACGAAATAAAATCAAGGATGTCATTTACAGCCAGTGCCGACATGATGCCCAGCCTGATCCTGCTTTCGAATGCTTTATGAAATCCATTTATAAATTCTTTCACTGCTCGTATCTGAAATGCATGTAAACACCATAAATAATATGCAGAAGTCCAAACCCAATGGCCCAGAAAAACAATCCATACTGTACGTAGATTGCGCTTACCAATCCAAGTATGATCTGTATGAGTCCCATAAATTTTACCTCATCAATGGTATATTTCCCGGCATTGTATAATGCGATTCCGTAAAACATCAAGGTGAATGGAGCCGCAAGTTCAATAAAGCCTTTTGAAACCAGGATAAGTGTAAGCAGACCGCCGGCGATCAGCGGGACAGCCATGTGCATAAGGAGTTGGCGGGTAATATTGTTCCAGAGTTTTTCTCCTCTTTTAGCGGCTTTTCTCATAGAAAAATAAGTGGCAGAGAAAAATGATAACAGAAGTACTGCAATTGCGAGATAGATCACTTGTGAAAGATTCGCTGGATCGAGTGACTGAAAGTGCAAATATTTATATGCAATGAATGCTCCTGTCAATGCAAATAATCCTGCCATGATTCCGGCCCACCCTGAAAGTGACAGGAATTTGGAGGAACGCTCCATCATGGAACGTATCTCAGCTATTTCGCGAATGGCGTCTTTTTCTTCTTTCATTTAAAAGTACTTTGAAATACAAAGTTAAATCAGAAACAGCCAATAGTCAAGTCCCGGGTAATGATTTTCAGTTGCTATTTATTCAGGCAATTGATTTGTAATGCTTTACGTTTTAATTAAAAAAGCCCTGGTTTTGAAAAACCCTGATAATTGTGAGCAGCAGTATACCAATTACGATCACTGAATAGATTGTCTTGTTGTATTTAGCCAGCCAGTTTGGAAGAAAGATGTCAAAGTTTTCTTTTGTGGAATCCGAATATTTCCTCGCCCAAACGGTGAGTGGGCAATACAAATTGAATAACATAAGTGTTAATGTTTCGAGGATGATCAGTCCGTAACAGATCCATAACCACATATCCAATTTGTTTTGGATTGCAGCATAAAGCATATAAAAAATTACAACATTGAAAAATAACCAAACCAGTGTATGGACAATTTTAATTACAAGAAGCTTGTTATCTGCAGTCACAGGCTATGCGTTTTCAAATTCCTTTCAATGGTTCCAAAACACCTTTGCGTTTAACAATGTTTTTATAGTCCCACTGAATTGTTTTTGCTTTTTTCAGCCAGCGCTTTAAATCTTTAGCAGATACCTGGATGGCTTCTGTATAACGAACTTCTGCGGCTTTAAAGCTTCCCTCGTTTTTTAATCCCGGTTCATCAAATGATTGCCCGCTCCAGAAAAGCAAGCGCACCGAATCTTTAAGTTTGCTGTACCCTACAATTGGATTTCCATCCAAAAACCAGACGGGATGTGCGTGCCAAATCTTATTCTCCGCTTCCGGAAGATTATTATCAATTTCCGTTGCCAGGGCCTGACAAATGGCTTTGTCTTCTTTCTTTTGAGAGTTGTTGTATTTGATGGTGTCCTTGTTGATCATTGCATTTCGTTTTTGACTGAAGTTTCGTTTATTTAGTTACTAGATTTTTGTTTTGAGTTTCTGAAATTCAGTTCTTAGTTTTTAGTTCCTTGTTAATTCAACCACAAGCATTATATTCTGATTCTCTCATTTCCTCATTCCCTCATTCTCACGGATGTATTACAAGAAAAATAAATGCAAGCAGATTTACCAGCAACACCACACCATACACAATGTTAGTCCTGCCGCTTGCGAGCGAGAGCATTACTATAAATACAGAAAGTCCCAATAAAATTATTGATTTTAGATCCAATCCCAGTGTCAGTTTCATATCAAGCATATGGCTGACTGTTGCTACACAGGGAATCGTCAAGCCAATACTTGCAAGTGCGGATCCCAGTGCGAGATTCAGGCTTGTTTGAAGCTTGTTCTTTTTTGCAGCATTAATAGCGGCAATACCTTCGGGTAAAAGAATCACAGCAGCAATTACAATTCCTACAAGCGTTTTTGGCAGATGGTGATCGATTATAATTTGTTCAATTGATGGGGATAATGTTTTTGCAAGCAACACAACAATTCCAAGGCTAATCAGAAGAAAAACAAGGCTAAGAATCACAACAGTATTCGGGACAGAAATATTTTGTTCCGGCTCCTTGTCGCCTGCAGGCAGGAAGTATTCGCGGTGTCTGGAAGTTTGAGCCAATAAAAATACCGTATAAATAATGAGACATGCAATGGATACAAAAATCAACTGAGGAGGAGAATAGTACGGCCCTTCAACACTTGTAGTGAAGGAAGGAAAAACCAATGTAAGAATGATGATGGAAACAAGTGAAACCAATGCGATTGTTGCAGCATGCCGTGAAAAACTTTGTTCATGAAATTTCAATCCGCCAATCAATAGACAAAGTCCTACAATACCATTTAAAATAAGCATGGTTGCCGAAAATACAGTGTCACGAGCAAGTGACGATGCCTCTTCTCCACCCGAAAGCATTAATGAAACTATAATTGAAACTTCAATAACAGTAATAGCAACAGCGAGTATAATAGTTCCAAAAGGTTCACCAACCCGGTGAGCAATTACTTCGGAATGATGCACTGCTGACATCACGCTAAAGATTAAAAGGAGACATGCAATTACTTTGAAAATTCCACTGGAATCCGTCAACCCCGAAAAATACAGCACCCATGCAATAATAGGAGAAATCATGAACCAGCGAAGAAATAGTTTCATGGTAACAAAATTAAAATGATGGCAGTGGCCCTAAAGGTAACATCGAATGTGATCTACTGTTCGGATGAATCGAAAATAGAAAAAAAACTTTTAATTTGCAGCGCCGCGGCAGCGATTGAGCGGAATAACCCACCTGTGCATTGCCATGCACGGGTGTGTATGAGCGAAAGCGCGGTTCAGCCGCCCAATCAACACACTGAGTAAACTAATTATTCTGCGTTTACAATCTCCGCGATTTTTTCAAAAGCATCACGGTCCTTGACTACATACTTCTCAGCACCCTGCTGTACTGTTTGCATTGCAAAGGAATATTTTTCAAGAGATGAAAGCATTATTATGCGAATACCTGGATAATTCACTTTAATAAATTGTAAAATTTCCATTCCATCAGCGGCATCTTTCTTTACAGAGTTCAAATAATAATCCAAAATAATAAAATCAGGATTATCATCCAGGTTGGCCAGGCATTCCTCCCCGGTTGAAAAAACCGTTACATTATGACCAAAATAGTCGGTAAGGTAATCCTTCATTGATTCGGTCACCATCGGATCGTCGTCTACAACAAAAATGTTTTTGGGTTTAACCAGGCTCATAAATAATATAATTTGGAGTAAATTTATAAAAAATTACCGATTTAAAAACGATGTTAAATTAATTGACAGGTAAACTTTTTTTCATTAGAAATTCCCGGTGTTTCGAAAATAATCTACAAATTTGAAATTCATCTATGGGAACGTTACTGAATCGGGGTTATGGTCAAATTGTGACAAGTATCAAAAATAGTTAAGTTTTATACATCACCTTGTAATTTAATCCTGCCTTCAACATAGAGTTCTTTCCATTCCGGATTAAACGAAATTGCCGCCAGGCAAAATCATACCAAGTGAGGAATCCTACTGAATCGGAATCGTGAAACTTGTTGCTTGCTGCAATCACATGCACGTCTGCCATCATAGGAGCCCTCACTTCTCCACCTTCTGCGGATTCGTTCGGGATAGCGTTAATTACAAAAAGGGCAGGTTCATAAGCATTATATTTTTACAGCTGTAATGGCCAATCCCGGTTCATTAAGTGTTAACGAAACAACTTTGCTGTTTTCCAAATTAAATGTAACCGTTATTGAAGGAGCACCGTTATAGGTAAACACATTCTGGTCAGTTTTTAATAGTGCGCCACCATTTTTTCCCAGCTTACCCAATGTCAACATTTTTCTTCCATTCAGCTTGACTGAAAATCCGGCTTTTTTATTTTTGTCATATAAATAATCACCCAGATATTTTTCTTTTTCTGATTCTTCAACGGATACATATTTGTTTCCGTCAGCATCACCTAATCCTAAAAGATAATCAACCAATCGTTCCGATTCATTTCCTTTTCCATGCTCCGCATCCAATCCTGTGCGGGCATGTTGCAGCAGGCTGATGCCATGCGGTCCGAGGCATTTCTGAATTCCCGGAAACGATTCAACCAGTGTTCTCACGGCTGTATAATTTCCAAGCATCGCGAAAGTAAAAATTGTTGGAGCAGCGCCTTTACTTAC
>Ga0315910_10005346_pt1 | contig 10535 bp, 6 predicted proteins | sample EdamamesoilMG_FD_204470 | JGI IMG/M metagenome (GOLD analysis project Ga0315910, IMG submission 204470) | Garden soil microbial communities collected in Santa Monica, California, United States - Edamame soil | ecosystem: Environmental > Terrestrial > Soil > Garden | place: USA: California...
AAACGAAGACATGCACCGCCTCGGGGCCAGGCATGATCATCTCTGCGCTCACCGCGCGAACGAGCCGGCCCGCCTCAGACGCGCCGGAGCTTCGCCTTGATCGGAACTTCCGACTCGTAGACCTTCTTCACGCCGTCGCCGAGTGCCTTCTCCACGACGCGAACGTCACGCACCAGACGCTGGATACCCGAAGGTTCGATGGAGGCCGCTTGGTCGGAGCCCCACATGGTTCGATCCAGCGTGATGTGGCGTTCAATCACGGCGGCACCGAGCGCAGCGGCAGCGATGGAGATCTGGAGGCCGACTTCATGGCCCGAATAGCCCACCGGAATGCCGAACTTCTCGCGCAAGGTCCCAATCATGCGCAGGTTGATCTCTTCCGGCTTGCACGGATAGGTGCTGGTTGCGTGCAGGACCACCAGACGCTCTCGCGGAAACAGGCCGATGGCGTGCGTGATTTCGTCCATCGTCGACATGCCGGTCGATAGAATGATGGGTCGTCCGGTGCCGATCTTCTTCTTGAGCAGGTTGTCGTCGGTGAGCGACGCCGAAGCCACCTTGTAGCAAGGCGGATTGAACTGCTCCATGAAGTCGACCGACGGCTCGTCCCAGCACGAGGCAAACCAGTGGATCCCCTTGGCGCGACAGTGGGCGTCGATCTGCGAGTACTCTTCGAGACCGAACTCCACCTTGTAGCGGTAGTCGAGGTAGGTCATCCGCCCCCAGGGGGTGTCGCGCATGACTCCCTGCTGATCCTTGGGCACGCAGAGCTCCGGCGTCCGCTTCTGAAACTTCACGGCATCGCATCCGAAGATGGCCGCCACGTCGATGAGCTGCTTCGCGATCTCGACGTCGCCGTTGTGGTTCAAGCCGATCTCCGCGATCACGTAACACGGATGGCCATCACCGACTTTTCGTCCGCCGAACGATACTTCAACGCTCATGTGCTGCTCCCGCTCTTGCCGAGCTTTTCGAAGGAAAGCTAGGCTGCCACATCACCATTTCCGGCGCAACCGGCCACCGCCAATCCACGCTGTGCATCCACGCCGCCGAATCGTACTGGGCGGCAGTCCGGTTTGGCAGTCCGGTTTGGCACTCCGGTTCGGCAGTCCGATGTGACAGTCCGGTGTGACAGTGGGATCAGACCATGTTCGCCAAGAGCGCTTGGGCGGCTCGTTCTGCCGCGCGCCCGTCCATGATCACGCCCAAGGCATCCACGTTGGGAACGAAGCTCTCTCTGGGGCCGGCCAGCACCGCGTCGATCTGACGCAGCAGGTCCTGCTCGCTCCGCGCCGTCTCTCGCCCCAAGCGAACGGACAGATCGAAGAAATCCGGCAGCCCCGTTGCGTTCAATTGGATGAGCGGTGTGCCGAGTAGCGCAGCCTCGAGCGCGGTGGTCGACCAATAGGTGACGAAAGCATCGGCTGCCTTCATCAGCCGGGGCATGTCGTAGTTCTTCAGGATGGACACGTTCTGCGGGAGCTTGGCCGGCTTCCAGCGCTCCTGCCGCGGGTGCAGCTTCACCACGAAGTGAACCGAGGGGCGCTCGAGCGCAGAGCGCAGGACGAGGTCGAGGTGCAGAACTCTCGCTCGCTCCGAGAACGCCGGAGTGACGTACTGCGAGCCGAAGACCACCACAGGAGAGCCGGGGCCTAGCCCGAGCTTCTGCTCCAGCTCTGCCCGGCACTCGGGCTGCTCGAGGGAACGATAGTGGTCGTAGTCCGGGTAACCGGTGACGGAGATGCGCTCGTCGGGCAGCCCACAGCGCCGGAGGTACGGCACGTCGATCCGGCTGCCAACGACCGCGTGGTCCAGAGTCATCGGCGTGGCGAGCGGCGGCACATCCGGCACGATCCCCTGCAAGAAGAACAGCCTCTTCGCCCCCGGATGTGTGTGCAGGAGGAGCTCGTCCACGAGTGCGCGCTCGGTGAAGAACACCACGTTCTTCGCGGGCACCCTGGACAGTGCGGACTCGATCATGATGGCTCGCACCGCCGTCTTCCACACTCCCCAACGCAGGCGCCGGGACAACCCGAGTAGCAGGCTCTCCCCGGCGAACTCCGTTGGCAGCTTCATCGCGGCCAAGAGCTCACGCAGCCCTCCCTCGTCGCGATGCAGCCGGGAGAGCCCACGATCGACTTGCCAGGTCCGCCAGAGGACACCTCCCATCGATCGGTTGCCGATGTCGACGTGTGGATGCTGGCTGCCGAGCAGCTTTGCCGAAGCGCCGTCCAGAACGTCGAGCAAAAAGGCGACGCGCCGACCCTGGCGCTCCAGCTCCTTCGAAACTGGCAGGAAGGCGCGCGTCGAATTCGGCTGCAAGGAGACCGCCAGCAGGTCCGCCTCCGCGCAAGATCGGCCTTCCCCGCGGCCAGCCGTGTACTCGCGCATCCAGGCGGAGAGCGGCACGCGACCGGTGGCCAGGGCGCCCTTTTCGACCTTCTGCTTGTTTGGGGCTACCCCCTGCACGCGGGCGTGCCACGAGACGGCCCAGCCGACGAGCGGCGGTGCTTGGTTGCGCAGCACACCACGGCTGCTCGGCGAGCCTCCGATGCGATGCTGCAGCCACGCCTCGATCTCGGAAACCAAGTCATCGGGCAGCCTCAACTTCGGGCCAGCGTCCAAGTTCGACGTCTCGTCGGCGGCGGTCAAAGCAGCGGACTCCGTCGGTCGTTCTTCCGGCTGAACAGAGGTTCTCCTCGAAGCCGCGCTACTCCCCGAGCGGAGGAGGAACGGCGCCTCTGGCCTTGAAGTCTTCCATGCCGCTCTAGAAAGGGCAACGCGCAGCATACCCCAACGCGGCAGAGGGCGACTGACCAGCGGAGGAGACAGCGGGCTTGGAGGGCGCTAAAGATGCACCAGCCCGCGGTCGTGCGAACGGCTCTGGCGGCCCACGACTCGGACATGACCACCATTGCCCTCATTCCCGTGCGCGGGGGCTCGAAATCGATCCCCGGCAAGAACATCAAGCTCCTGGGCGGCCGCCCGCTCCTGCACTGGACGCTGCAAGCGGCGCTCGACGCCAAGCGCATCGACGCCGTTTACGTGTCCAGCGACAGCGAGTCGATCCGAGAGTGCGCTCGCCAGCTTTCCCACCCGAAGCTGCACGTGATCGAGCGTGCCGCCGAGCTTGCCAACGACACTGCGTCGACCGAGGCGGTCATGCTCGACTTCGCCCGTCGGAGCACGTTTTCGACCATGGTCCTCATTCAGGCCACCAGCCCCCTGACGACGGCAGCGGATCTGGACGACGCACTCGGTCACCTGGCAGCGACCGGCGCGGACTCTCTCTTGACGGTCACCCACGAGCACCGCTTTCGCTGGGCGGTTTCGGCGGACGGCTTCGTCACCGCCCAGAACTATAACCCGGAGAAGCGCCCTCGCCGCCAGGATTGGTCGGGCGAGATGGTCGAGAATGGCGCGTTCTACGTCTGCTCACGCCAAGGCCTGCTCGACAGCGGTAGCCGGCTGCACGGGAAGGTGGCTCACTACGTCATGTCTGGGCACACGGCAGTCGAGATCGACAATCCAGCAGATTGGGAGATCCTGGAGGCGCTCGTCGCTCGCCGCGGCACCGACGAAAGGCGGCTGACCACGGATCCCCGGCTGCTGATCACGGACGTGGACGGCGTGCTCACGGACGGAGGCATGTACTACGGCGCGACCGGCGAACAGCTGAAGAAGTTCAACACGCGAGACGGCATGGGCGCTCGCTTCTGGCAGGAGACGGGGCGAGAAATCGCCATCGTGACCGGGGAGAACTCGGAGACCGTGGCCCGACGCGCGGAAAAGCTGGGGATCGCGACCGTCCGCCTCGGCGTCCAGGACAAGCTCGCCGTCATCTCGGCGCTAGCACGTGAGCGCAACCTGGAGCTTTCCCAGCTGGCGTACATCGGCGACGATCTGAACGATCTCGAAGCCATGCAGCGTGTGGGCTTCGCGGGCTGCCCGAGCGACGCGCACTCGAAGATTCAGGGCGTAGTCCACTACCGCTGCCGCACCAGAGGTGGCGAAGGCTGTTTGCGGGAGTTCGTCGAGCACATGCTCGGCTCCCTTCGCGAGCGCTGACGCTCACACCCATGCCGTTCGTCGTCATCATTCGCACCCTCTGGCGCATGCTCGACAGCAGACGCCGCGTGCTCTTCGTGTTGCTCTCCGGCTTGCTGATTGCGAGTGGCTCTCTGGAGATGCTCGGCATGATCGTGCTCTTCGGCTACGTGAGCGGCCTCCATCAAGACGCGGTGACGGGACAGCGCTCGGGGCCGATAGCGCGCCTGCTCGAGCGAGTCGTGAGCGGAACCATTCCCCAGATGGACTTCGTCGTCTGGGGCGGAGTGGTCGTGATCGGCTTCATGTTTCTGAAGAACCTGGAGTCGACTGCGGCCCGTTTCGCCCTGAACCGATTCTTCATGAAGTTCAACCAGCGCGTGTCCTCGGATCTCTACCGCGGCTACATGCTCGCTCCCTACGAGCTCTTCAGCCGGGACGGCGTGCGGCAACCGGCAACCAGGATTGGCAAGCTCTTCAAGACCTACGGCGCGTGCTTCAACGCGACGACGTTGCTCATCGCGGACAGCTCGATCCTGCTGATGGTGCTTGCGCTCCTGATCTACATCGACCCCAGATTGACCGGCCTGGCCGCGCTGATCTTCGCAGGCGTTGGGCTTGGTGTGTACGCCAGCCTGCACGGGATGCAGACGCGCATGGCGGAGCAGGAGAACGCCGCGACCGGCCGCATGAATCGATTCCTCAACCATGGCATGGAAGGAATCGTGGACGTGCGCATGCGCGGGTCGCGCAGCTACTTCTTCAAGAACTACGCCTCCGCGCTCGGCCGAAGCGCGGTGCTGCAGCGACGTCGCGATGCGCTGAAGCGCCTGCCCCGCTCGGCGAACGAGCTGGCGCTTTCGAGCATGATTGTCGGCGCAGTGTTGTACGTCACGCTGGAAGGGCATTCCGTCGACGAAGCGCTACCGACTCTGGGCGTCTTCGGTTTTGCAGCGCTGCGCATGAGCGGCGTGCTCAGTCGGGTCAACGTCGCAGCGCAAGCGCTCAAGGTACGCCTCCCTCAATTCCTCGCCGCCCAGGAGCTGGTGATGGAGTTCGCACCGCATCTCATCGCCGGTTACACCGGCGACAGGAAGGACTACCTGAGCGAAGAGGTTCCTCTGCCGCCTGGCGTCGACGGGCGCATGAAAGAACGGCTCGATCTCCGTGACGTCACCTTCGCCTACCCGGGCAAGCGTGGACCGGTGGTCAGCGAAGTCTCCTTCACCGTTCAGCGCGGCCAGTTCATCTCGATCTGCGGCCCGTCCGGCAGCGGAAAGTCCACTCTCCTTCTTTTGGCCATGGGCCTGATGAAGCCGAACAGTGGCCAGATCCTGTGCGACGACTGGTCCATTTTCGGACACATCCAGCCCTGGCACAGGAACATCGGCTACGTCGGCCAGAACATCTTCCTCATCGACGGCACGGTGCGCGAGAACGTGGCCTTTGGCACCGACCAGGAATCGGTCGACGACGAGAAGGTGTGGAGAGCTCTCCGCATCGCTGCGGCCGAAGAGTTCGTGCGTGAGCTCCCCGGTCAGCTCGACGCCGACCTCGGCGAATCGGGGCGAAGTCTGTCGGGAGGGCAACGCCAGCGCATCGTGATCGCGCGCGCCCTCTACGACGATCCGGAGCTCATCATTCTGGACGAGGCCACGGCGGCGCTCGACAACGTCACCGAACGCGAGGTGACGGAGGCCATCGTTGGTCTTGCGGGCCAGAAGACCGTGCTCTGCGTCGCCCACCGCCTGGGAACGATTCGCAAGAGCGACTGCATCCTCTATATGAAGAAGGGCCAAGTCATCGCGCGGGGAACCTACGACGAGCTCCTGGCGACCTGCTCCGACTTCTCCAAGATGGTCCACGCGGCGAGCGACGGCGCCAAGAAGAAGGGCAAGGGGAAGGGCAAAGGCAAACCGTGACGGCGTGTCGGGTCTAGCGGACGCGCGGCGGCGGAACCTGCTGGCCGACCACCCAAGAGAACGCGTCTTCGTTGGTTGCCCGCACGCGGTCGATGCCTGCGTCGGCAAGGTGATGCCGATCGAGGTAGAGCACCTCGGTGTCGTACGCTCGACATTGCCGCTCGTCGCAGAGCGTGGACGTCGGGTCCACGATCCGCACGTAGGGGAGACCCTGCGCAGCCTCCTCGAGCCAGCGCAACGCGCGTCGACTGGGACCCAGCTTGCTCCGCGGCGTGCCACAGCGCTCGTCCACCGGATCACCCCACGCGAGCGCACGGGCGACGCAGCCCGGAGCTTCATGAGGAAGCTCGGGCGCTGGTCCGACGATGAGAATGCGCTTCGCGCCCGCCTTGTTCAGCGTCTTGAGCGTGTTTCTCAGCTGCGCAACGAAGGCGCGCTTTTGGCTGACCTTCTTGCTTCGATCCGGAAGCACCACCTGCCGATCCTGACCGTCGGCGTACACCTTCCACCAGGCAGTCAGAATGGCAAAGTCCGGGGCGAGCTCGCCCTTCTTCAAACTCTTGGACAGCGCGTTCTTTCGCTTGACGCAGCGCTCCTCCCAGCGTGGATCCCTGGACCGAAGCGGCACCACGCCCTGGATGGGTGAACAGCTGCGGCTGGTCGAGCGTGCGAGCGCGAAGGCGCTCGGGTCGAGCCGAGCATCGAGGTAGCGATAGATCCCGCTTGCGTGGGAATCACCCATCACCAGGCCGAGCTCGCGTCCGGAGCGGGCTTTGGTGCATGCGGCGAACGAGTGCTTGCGCCGAAAGTCGCAAGGATCGTCCGTCGTCTGGTCCTCGTCGACCACCATGGCCAAGGCGACGTCGCCGCCACTCGGCAGCCGCAAGAGGCCGAGTCCGACGCCGGCGACTGCAGCGCAGGCCAAGAGACCGAGCTGGCTGAAGCGCCAAGTCAACGCTCCGTGCGCCTGGCGCCAGCGCCGAATCGGGCGCTCGATCAGGTAGTAGGTTCCCACCGCGAGGGCCAGCGACACCAGTGCGGCGACGAGGTCGTCTGGCAGCTTGCGCTCGCCGTAGTTGAGGGCGCGCTGGAAGGCGAGCAAGGGCCAGTGCCAGAGGTACCAGGAGTACGAGACCAGGCCGATGCCGACCAGAGGGCGAGTGGCCAAGAGTCGCGCCACCAAGCCTGCCGGCTGCGCGGAGCCGCACACGATGAGGACCGTGGCCGCAAGCGCCGGAAGCATGGCTCTGTACGAAGGAAATGGCGCCTTCTCGGAGAACGATCCGACGGCCACCACGATGGCCAGGAGCGCTAGCATCTGAAGGGCATCGTTGACGAAGCGCCCCGAGCGCCGGAGCACGCCCAATGCCACTGGGATGGCGCCGCCGAGGATGAACTCCCACGCCCTGAGCGGCATGAGGAAGAACGCATAGTTGGGCGTTTCGTCCTCGGCGGTGAGTGCGATGCAAAGCACGAGCGACGAGACGAAGAGGACGCACGGCAGGCCAAGCTGCCAGACGGCAGCAACCACTCGACTCTTGGCGCGCCTACCAAACGTCCAGATCGCAACGAGAATCAGCGGGGTGACCAGGTAGAACTGCTCTTCGACAGCGAGCGACCAGAGGTGCAAGAGCACCTTGGAGTCAGCATCGGTCTCGAAATATCCCTGTTGCTGGAGGAAGTAGTGGTTCCCGGACATTCCGGCCGACCAAACGACCTGATTCAGGAAGTCCCGCCACTCGCCCGCGGAGACCAGACAGTAATGGGCGAGCACGAGCGAGACGAGGATCACCAGCAGGTAGGGGGGCAGGATGCGAAGCACTCGGCGCCCCCAGAACTCGGCCATCGAGTGTCGACCCGAACGTAAGCCCGCTTGGATCTGTCCGATGATCAGGTAGCCGGAAATGACCAGGAAGACGTCGACGCCAACGAAGCCGCCGTCGAATCCGGGCACGCCAGCGTGGTACCCGACCACGGCGAGGATCGACACGGCCCGCAGTCCATCGACGAATGGTACATAAGCCTGCGCGGCTCCCTCTGAGCTCACCGGCGAGGTGTATCGATCAAGGCGGGCCAAAAGTCGAGGGGAACCCCAGCCGAAAACGGCCGGAAGGCAGCGCCCTGCACGAGCGGCGCCGCTCGGTCCACGCTCACGCGAGCGCGCGTCGGAACGTTTCCACCCCAGCGCTGACCGACTGCATCAGGGTCGCCTGCAAGCGCAGGATGTCCCGCCGCACGGCCGCCTGATCCGCCAGGATCTCGAGCGCGCGCGTGGCAAGCTGCTGACCGAGCTCTGGAGCGTCCACGTCGAGTGCCCACTCCGTCCGCTCGATGTCCTCCAGGAAGTAGCGGAGCTTTGGATGGGAGACGACGCTGAGCACGGGAACGCCGAGTCCGAAAGGGATCATCGTGGCGTGACCGCGCATGCCGATGACCAAGGCAGCACGTCGATACACCCGATACGCGGCCTCGAGCTCCAGGTCGTACAGACGGTGGCAATCGAGCGACCTGCCAATGAGCGGAGCTACGTCGACGAGGAAGCGTTCATCGCTCGGCAGATGCGCCGCGAACCCGACCGCCACACCGCGCTCGTCCAGCGTGCGAATGGCCTTCGCCATCTGCTCGAGGAATTGAGGGTAGGCCTCACCGAACCTCCTCGAGCTCCGATCGTAGGCCGCGTTGATCAGAACGCCGTCCATGCTGGGTTCGGGCTCTGCATACTCGGGGTGCAGCTGGCAGAGCACGCAGGTTGGGCAGGGGAAGAAGGTCACCTTGTCCGCTAGCCGGGCGGGCAGCCTGTCCTGAACCTTGCGCAGTGAGCCACCGTTGCGGAGCCCGAAGAGGACGGCACGGTCCACCAAGGTTTCGAGCGAGTACTGAAACTGCCGAGAGTAGAAGTCCTGTCCCTTGAACAGGTTGTAGCCAACGGCGATGACCGCCAGCGGCACCTGGAGTCGCTTGAGCGCTTCGGTCGTCACGTTCCATTGCCAGCCACTCGATCCGTTCGGGCTCGTGTCCGGCAATAGGAGTCCTCCACCGCCCACCACCAGGCCCTTGGTCCCGTTGACGATCTCCAATCGCTGGTCGTCGAAGACCTGATGAACGTGGATCGGGAACCAATCTCGGATCTGTACTCGGGTCTCGACCGCCTCACGCACGGCAACGGGCAGGCAGATGTCTCCCCAGTTCCCACCCCGACCGGTGAAGAACGCCGCATGCGACAGGACCGCGTCACTGGAGGGTCGAGGCGCACTCTGGCTGCGCTCACAGCGGGCCAGAACCTGAGTCGCTCGGGATAGCTCGGGTTCCAAAGCGAGGGCAGCCCGCGCTAGCAGCTCGGCCTGACCCTCTCGATGGAGGGTCCAGTGAACCTCCGCAGCAGCGAGCAGAGGTGCTGTCGCGTTCGGATCCAGGCCCGCGAGGAATGCCTGCATGGCGAGCGCGAGCTCGTATCGGGAGGTGGCCGTTGCTGCCTGCGCCAGCGGCCCGAGCACGTCCGGAACGAGCGCACCGGGCTCGAGTGGGAGAAAGCGCACCGTTTCGAACGCTTCCTCGAAACGCGCGTCCGAGCCGAGCGCCTTGGCGCGCGCCAAAGCGTCGAGGACTGCCTGAGACAAGCTGGGAGTGGAGGTCCGCAGCCGCCGGAGCGCTCGTCCAGCACGCCCGGCTCCGCGCTCGTCCAGCCTCCCCGAGAGGAGGCGTCTCGCCAAGACCTGCTCCACCTCACGCAGTCTCACGGAAGTTCCGAGCAGCGGATTCCGAACGAGCTCACGCGGAACCCAGCGCTCGAGTCGCTGAAACGATGCCTCCCGGCGAAACCAATGCTCGACCGAACGCCCAGCGAGCAGATCGTGCTTCTCCAAGAGCTCACGCGCGACGTCCAGGCGACCGCTGAGCCGTTCGCTCTGCGCCAAGAGCATGAGCGCGTCGTGATCGAGACGATGGTAACGAAGGACTCCATTGCAGAGTCGCTTGACGACACCGAACTTGTCTTTCGTCAGCGCGGCAAAAGCGACTCCCAGCACATGCACGCGCAAGGCCTCGTGCTCGGCCACCGGCATGCAGTCAGTCAGTCCGAGCGGCGGTGGCGGACGCTTCGGTAGGCCGCCACGCGCCAGCGTCGACGCCAGCAGGGCTCGGAGAGCACCTGGATCCGTACGCTGGCGGAGGTCGAGGAGCCGACGAACGCGAGCAACGAGCCCTCGCCAATGGAGCCGCCACGCTCCGGACGGGGACTGCGGAGCACCGACAGTCACCTTCCCATTCGCCGATCCCGTCATGCGCCGCGCCTGAAGTACACCGCATTTTCCGACGAGTCACACCAAAGTCGTCCGAAAAACTGCCCAGGACATTCCCCAGAGCAGCCCAACCCAGCCCAGCACCGGGGCGGGCGGCAACGACGCGGGGCTCAAACAGGTGCTGCGTGGTCGGAGCCGACGTCTGCACGAAGGCCCGCCGAAGCTACACTCTGCACCTGAAACGGGTACTCCACCGTCACCGCGCCGAGATCGTCCGGGGTGTCTTCAGGACGAGGCAGCCAGTTGGCGTCGCCGCTCCCCTCTGGCA
>Ga0315910_10005347_pt1 | contig 10533 bp, 9 predicted proteins | sample EdamamesoilMG_FD_204470 | JGI IMG/M metagenome (GOLD analysis project Ga0315910, IMG submission 204470) | Garden soil microbial communities collected in Santa Monica, California, United States - Edamame soil | ecosystem: Environmental > Terrestrial > Soil > Garden | place: USA: California...
CCGCACCGAACGGTTGCTCGAGCACCTTGCCCACCCAGCTACGGCTGCCGCCGCCGCCGCCACCGTCGCCGAGCGCCATCTGCAGCACGGCCACGGCGAGCGCTCCGTTCACGAGCCCGCTCACCACCGAGGCCGCGCGATGGGCGACGCCCTTGCCGTCCGCGCCTTTCTGGCGCTTGTCCTGCACGCCTTCGATCAGACGCCAGGCGGCGTACCCGAACAGGCCGACCGCGATGGCGACCAGCAGGAACACGCCAAACGGTTGGTCGGCGACGACCCCGACGGCCTCGCGTTCGCCGGCGACCTTGCCTCCGGAACCGATGGCGACCTGGAGCGCCAGCGCGCCGATCAGCCCGTAGAGGACACCTTTTGTGAAATGCCCAAAACGGGCGCCCTTCTCCAGCCAGTGACGTGTGTTCTGCACGTCCCGCCCCGGTGCAGCGGACATGCCAACCGCAACACGCGCGCTCCGGCACACGGACGCCCTCGCCCCGACGGCGAAATTCGCGGCCTTCGGACGTGACGGCGCGGCGGCGCGGGCGCGACTGCCCCAGCCGGACCGGCACGCGGCGTGGCAACTCGTCTCCGACTCGGCTGACCGCGCCGGGAAAACCAGCTATGGGCACGGCCATGTCCTCCGCCTCGCTGGATGCCGGCACGCTCGGGCCGCTGGCGCGCGTGTTGCGGGATGCACGCGTCGTGGTGCGCGAGACGGACCCGCGCCTCGTCTCGCCCGAGGCGGTGCTGTTTCCCGAGGAGCTCCTGGCCGTGCAGAACGCGGTACTGTCGCGGCGCCAGCAGTTTGCGGCCGGCCGATCCCTGGCGCGGCAGGCCTGGCAAGAGCTGGGGCTGCCGGCGTGCGCGCTACCGAGCGACGCGCAGCGCGTGCCGATCTGGCCGTCCGGCGTCGTCGGCTGCATCACCCACACGCAGAGCTGGTGCGGGGCCGCCGTGGCGCTCTCCACCGAGGTGCGTGCGCTGGGCACCGACGTCGAGGTGGCTGCCCCCCTCGAGCAGAACCTGTGGGAGCGGGTCTGCCGCCCCGAAGAGCGCGAGTTCCTGGGCACGCTGGCGCCAGCGGCAGCCGGGCTCGTCGCCAAGGCGATCTTCAGCGCCAAGGAGAGCATCTACAAGGCGCTGTATCCGAGCGTGCGCGTGTTCCTCGATTTTCAGGGCATGCACATCACGCTCGAGCCGCTGGGCAGCGATGGCTGGACCTGGCGAGCCACCACCACGGTCGCCTGGGGACCGTGGGCAGCCGGTCACGGCTTCGCTCCGGGCGCGATCTGGATCGGCAGCGACGTGATCACCAGCGCCGTGCTCTGGTGAGGTCCCGACCTGAGGGCCGCAGGGCGGTGGAGCAATTTGATATCGATTCTCATTTTAATCTGGCGCGTCGGGGACCCCGCCTCTATGGTGTCCATCGCTGGGTGCCTCGGGCTCGCACGCCATGTTCCTTCGTGCTGATCCTAAGGTTTGAGAGCGCCGCGAGGTGCCTGGCCCCAATTTCGAGCCACTACAGTCCACGGTTCCTTTTCATCTCATTCGATTCGAAAGCCAGTGCTCCGGTCCCTGCAGGAGTGAGGGGGCCGGGGCACTGGCAAAAGCGTGACCGAATGGACTGCGCGAGCGAGGACGCTCGCGGCTTCGGAGCTCGGGCCCCCTCAGGGCTCAGAAGAGACTGAGCTGCTTGAGCCGCAGCGGGGCGATCACGGCGGGCCCTTCCTGGCGCACGTCGTTGCCCGCCGGATCCGTCTCGTAACTGGACAGCTCGGGGGCCGCCGCGGCACGCACGCTGTCGAGCGCCTGGGCCCCTGCGGTGCCCGGGTCGAGCCAGGTGGCGTAGACGTCGGGGGACACGTACAGGGGCATCCGATCGTGCACCGGGGTGACGGCGTCGTTGGCCGGCACGGTGACGATCGCAAAGGAGCGCACCGCGTCCCCCTCCGGGGACAACCACTCGTCCCAGATGCCCGCAAAGGCGAACAACGTCTGGGCATAGTGAAAATGGTGGGGCTGGCGCTGCCCGGTCGGCCCCGTGAACTCCCGCCAGCCGGTGGCCGGCACCAGACAACGCCGCGCGTCGAAGCTCTTCGACCAGGAGCGTTTGGTGCCGAGCTCCTCCGCTCGGGCGTTGAAGGTCGTGGGCAGCATTTTCAGCGGGCGCTTCCAGCTCGCCGGAATCAACCACCAGCGCGCCAGGGCGAGCTCGCGCTGGCCGCTGCTATTCTCGAGCACGATCGGCGGCTCGTACCCCGGCGACCAGGTAGGAGCAATGTTGTAGCGCGGCTCGACACCCGCAAACCCTGGGCTGGCGCCGCCCTCCGCGGCCGGGCTGCTGGCGTCGAAGACTCCGTCGAGCTGGAATTGCAGCTGGATCTCGCTGAATTCGACGGTCGATAGGGAGTAGCGGCCACACATGGGGACCCGGCAGTCTAGCATGCGCGGTGGGTGTGGCAGAGAGGCGGGGAACGGCAGGCGGGAAACGGCAGGCGGGAAACGGAGCGGCAGCGCTCGTTTCACCGAGCCCGCCCCCAGCCATCGATCGCCGAGAATCGATTGCAGAGCCCGGCCCCGATCCGCGATAAGGAAGGGTTCGCGGGGTCCAGGTTTTCTGACCCGTGAGGCTGGACGCGGGTCTGCTAGGTTAAGAACCGAGGAGGCGTAGGTGACACTCAGCATAGAGCACGAGTCCGAGGCCAGCATCGAGGAGTGGCAGCGCACCTGGCAGGCCTGCGAGCACGCCACGTTCTTCCAGTCACCGGAGTGGGCGCAGGTCTGGGAGGTCTACAGCAACGGGCGCGTGCGGCCGAGCGCGAAGGCCTTCCGCTTCTCGGACGGGCGGGAAGCGATCCTGCCGCTGTGCTTCGAGAACAAGCTGGGAGGCCTGCTCAACCGCTACGTTGCGTCGCCGGAGGCCACCTACGGCGGCTGGATCTCGGCGGCCCCGCTGACCACCAAACATGCGGTGCTGCTCACCCGCTGGTTGCTCGCCGCCGAGGGCACGAACCTGGTCTGGCGCCTGAACCCGTACGACCCGCTGGCGCTGGCCGCGGCGCAGGTCTGTCACATCTCGGGCCAGCGTGACGTGACGCATTCGATCCGTCTGAACGCCGACGCGGAGACGCTGTTCAAGGGTTTCAAGAAGGGCTGCCGCGAGGACATCCGCAAGGCGCAGAAGCGCGGCCAGATCGAGGTCGTGCCGGCCAGCAGCGTGCACGAGTGGAAGGCCTACTACCGCGTCTATCAGGACTCGTTGCAGCGCTGGGGCCATGGCCCGAACGATGGTTACCGCTGGGAGCTGTTCGATACGCTGCGGCGGCGCGAGTCCCCCTACGTGCGGCTCTGGGTCGCGCGTTTCGAGGGGCAGATCGTCAGCGGCGAGCTGTCCTTCTACTCGCGCCAGCAGTCGGTGTCCTGGCACGCGGCCACGCTCAAGGACTACCTGCGTTCGGGCGTCGGCAAGTACCAGAGCTTCCAGATCATGAAGGACTGCTGTGAGCGCGGCTTTTCCTGGCTCGACTTCAACCCCAGCGCGGGTCTGGGCGGGGTGAAGGAGCTCAAGGAGAGCTTCCGCGCCACGCCCCTGCCCGCGCCCCTGGTGTACGTCGACACGCGCGTGAAGAAGCTGATCCGGCGCTGCGCGGCCATGTTCGACGTGCGAGACGCCAAGGTCAATCTGTCGCCGCTCGACAGCTGGACCGTGGAGGACGCGCCGTCGACCGAGCCGGGCTCGTCGGTCGCCGTGCCTTCCGCCACGCGCGCCACCGCCTGAGCGCAGCGCTTCGAGAGGCGCGCCGACGTGCGGCGAGCCTCTCGTCATCGCACATCAGACGCGCAACGCGTCGTAGATGCCGGACTGCATGGTTTCGCCGACGCCTTCCTCGGCCCCGAACCAGTCGGACGGAATACCCATGGCGTTGACCAGCGTGTTGAGCAGCTTGTTGTGCGGCGCCACCTGGTCGTCCCCGCCCGGGTTGTCGGCGCGCCCGAGCCGGATGTATTCGCCCTGCTTGAAGAAGCCGCCCGCGCTGCCCGCCAGGATGTAGGGCAGGTCCATGAAGGAGTGGCCTTTGCCGCTGGACAGCTCGTTCGTGTACATGATCACCGAGTTGTCGAGCACGCTGCGCCCGTCGGCTTCCTCGATGGAATCGAGCTTCGACAGCAGCCGCGCGTACTTGCTCTGGTGCCAGCGGTCGATCTCGAAGAGCATGTCTTCGTAGCCGGCCACGTTGCTGCAACCGTTCTCGGTGCTGTCCCCGAAGCAATCGTCGCGCACCTTGCCGTGCGACAGCTTGTGGTGGTTGTACTCGTGCTGGATGCCGTCCCAGCGAAAGGTGGGGCCGCCGCCGCCGCGGTCGAACTGCAGGGTGCCGACGCGCGTGTAACCGCAGGCCAGCGCGATCGCCAGGATGTCCACCTGCAGGTCGGCGATCTGCGGGTAGTTGTTCTCCCGCTGCACGTCGTTGGCGGACATGTTCTCGAAGGCACGCGCGGCGTCCACGAGGCTGCCGTCGTTGCAGGACAGGCCGCCGCCCACCTGCACCTCGATGCTGCGGATGGCGGTGAAGTGTGCGTCCAGCTTGCGCTGGTCGGCCGCCGACAGGCCCTTCAGCTTCAGATCGTCGAACTGCTCGCGCACCAGGTCGAGCACGCTCTGCCGGCGCCGCGCGATACGGTCGCTGGCCGCGCCCGAGTCGCCCGAGCCGTTGTTCAGGTTGATGAACTCCGAGTAGGCGTTCCAGGGGTTGTTGATGGCCTGGACCGCGCGCCCACCCGCCGAATACGAGATGAAGTCGAGGCCCTTGTAACCCGCGGGGCGCCCCACCATCAGGTTCAGCGGCGGCGTGCGCGAGCCCGGCGTGCCGGGGTTGATCTGGGCGGCGATCACGTGGTCCACGGAGGGCCCCTGGGCGAGCCAGTTCTGCTCGTCCGCGGGCTGCGCCGTCAGCTTGACGGCCATGCCTTTGCCGTGGTCGTCACCACCGCTCGGGTCGCGGCCGAAGCCGCGCGGGGACATGTGCACGCCGCGCGGGAAGAGCAGCTTCGAGCGCAGCGGAGTGAGCACCTCGTTGGCCGTACCTACCAGGCTCTGATCGGTGAGCGCCCCGAAGCCCCCGGTCGGGAACCAGCGATCCATGTCCACGCCGTTGCAGGCGAAGAACACGCCGAAGCGCGTCGTCACCGGCGCGGCCTGGGCGCGGGCCAGGCGCGGCGCGAGCGCCTCGAGGAACGGCAGACCGAGGGTGACGCCACCGAAACCACGGAGGAAGTTGCGACGAGAGACTGGACTCATTTTGGGCTTTTTCATTCGGCGGCCTCGCTCAGGTCGCGAGACAGGAACTCGGGCGAGGTGGTCAACGTGCGGACGATTTCCGAGACGCTGCGCGGCTCGGCGGCGAGGCTCTCCGTCAGGGCGGCATCGCGTTCGGTCAGGCTGCGGCCGTAGGCAAACTCGAGCCAGCGGCTGGTGTAACAGTCCTGGGCTTCCTGGCTGTCTGCCAGCGCCTCGACCAGCTCCCCGGCCCCCGCGAACTCGACGCGCTCGCCGTCGAGCGTGATGCCGCCGCTGGTGTCGACCTCGACGCCATTCTCGCGCTCGCGCACCTGGCCGGCGGCGTCGAAGCCCTCGAAGGCGAAGCCGGGTTCGTTGATCTGCGAGTGGCACGACGGGCAATACAGCTGCCCGGTGAGCAAGCTGATCTCCTCGCGGGTCGTCTCGATCGGCTCGTCCGTCTCGGGCGGCGGCGTCATCTGCGCGCCGGGCGGCGGATCCGGGATCAGCCGGCACAACACGTCACGCAGCACGAACACGCCACGATGGATCGGGTCCGTCTTGCGGGCGTAGGCGTTCGAGGCGAGAAAACCCACCTGCATCATGAACCCCTTGCGCTCGCCGTCGTCGAACTCGACGCGCTCGAGCGCGCCGCCGTCCACGTCGACGCCGTACAGCTCGGCCAGCTGCGAGTCGACGTAGGCGTAGGGCGCGGTCAACAGCTCGCGCAGACCGCCGCCGTCCTCGATGACCGACTCGATGAAGCGGTTCGACGAGGCCCGCAGGCGGTCGACCAGATCGCCGGGCAAGTCGGGGTAGAGCTCGGGGTCGGGCGCGATCTTGGCGTAGCGCCCCACCTGCCAGGCCTGCTCGTGGAAGGAGGAGAACTTGCTGATGGCTCGCTCGTCGTCGAGCATGCGGGCCACCTCCGTGCCGACCTGCTGCGGCGTGTGCAGCTCACCATCGCGCGCTTTGTCGAACAGCGCCGAGTCCGGCATCGAATCGAAGATGAAATAGGAGAGCCGGGAGGCGACCTCCCAGTCGTCGAGCGCGGCGCGCCCGTTCTCCTCGGCGCCGCTCGACACCTCGGCCCGGTACAGGAACTGCGGCGACTGCAGCATGGCTTCGACCACCAGCTGGACGCCATCGATGAAACCGTCGCCCGCGTCTCCGAGGCTCTCGCCCAGCTCGAACAGGGCCTCGAAACGCGCCACCTCGTCGGCGGCCAGCGGGCGGCGGAAGGCACGCTCGCCAAAGCTGCCGATGAACTCCGCGGCGCAACCCGCCTCGTCCGCGTCGCACGGCACGACGCGCGCGCGCACGCTCGAATCCTCGGCGACCTGGGCCGCGAGTTGCTCGGCAGCGCCGCGGTACTGCGGCCCGAGCCGCGAATCGACGCGCAGGTCGTTGTTCGTGTCGAACACGAAGCCATTCAAGGCATCGGGAGCGAAGGCGCCCTCCGGCGTGTCGTCGACGCCAAACAGCTCGCGCACCGTGTTCGCGTATTGCGCGTGCGTCAGCCGCACGAGGCGCGTGTTCGGGTTCGGTTCGGCTACCAGCTCGGGATCGGGGATGCTGCCGTCAACGCCCCCGCTGCCACTGGTTCCACCCGCGTTCGGCTCCGGCGTGTTGTCGCTGAGCGTGCCATCTCCGCAGGCGGCCGCAGCGAGCAGGCCGAGCAGCGCCGCCTTGCCCATGGTCTTCTTCATCGGTCACACGATTATGCCACAGGCTTTATTGCCACGAGCAACCGGGATTTTTGCGCGCGCCGGAGCTGCTGGAAGACCGCGATCTCACCGATCCAAAAGGTGTTTCACGGCGCTTCGAAACGGGCGCCCGAGAGAGCGACACAGCCGATTTCGGCTGCGATCTCTTTTGCACACCTCCTGCGCGCGCTCGCAGGCACGGCGTCTCATGCTGTCATAAATGCTGGCCCCAGAGGCGGACAAGCGCCCACATGCACACCCATTTTTCATCTCCAGAGGGCTCGCTCGCCGCGCACAAATGGCGAACACGTGTGGTCAAGCCAGCAGCGCAAATCAGGCTGAATCGCCTCTCAGGGCTGTCGCTGGCTCTCGATGGCGGCGGCCGTCTTGGCGGAACGGCGCATCGTTTCGAGACGCCGGCGTTGCTTCGAGCGCCAGCGCCGATCGGGTTCCGTGAAGCGCGCGAGCGGCAGCAAGTCTGCGGAGCAGCCGCGTTCGCGCAGCGCTGCAACGACGGGCCCGAATTCCGCCCGCTGCTCCTCGCCGAAGTCCTTCGTCTCGAGGCTGGCCGCGGCATTGAGGAAGCGCCGCCAGCTGTAACCACAGGCGGCGAACAGCTCGGAGAAGTCGTCCTTGCCGACGTGGTACAGCTTGAAGCCGATCAGGGTGGCGTTGTTGGGCCGGTTGATGAAACGCATGTCGCGCACCAGCGCGTCGATGATCTGCTGCTTCTTGGCGTACTTCTCGGCGTCGGGGATCTTGCTGCGGTAGACGGCGTCGAGCTCCTGGTGCACCTCGTTGAGCTTCTTCGCGCGCTGCTGCCCCAGGCGGCGGCTCTGCAGGTAGGCGCGCAGCTCGGCGGGCATACGCTCGCCGGAGCGCTGCTGCAGGTAGTGCGCGGCCATGGTATCCCCCACGAAGCTGGCCAGGCTCTCGTTGTAATATTGCTGGTCCTTGATCAGCACGGTCGCGTGCAACGACTCGTGCAGGACGGTGTTCACCAGCGACGCCAGCGCGCCAGGCATGTCCGAGAGCATGCTCCAGACGATCGGGTCATCGAACCAGCCGCCGGTGGAGAACGCACCCACGCCGCGCATGTTCACGTCCAGCCCCTGGGCGGCGAGCGAGTCGCGAAACTCCTCGGCGTCTTTCTTGTCGAACCAGGCCAGCCCGGGAAAGCTGCCCACGATCGGGAAGCTGAAGGTGCGCGCCCGGAACGCCAGCGGGTGGCTGGCGTTGACGAACCAGATCGGGTACTCGCGGTCGAGCTCGACGTACTTCTCGTAGTTGCCGCTGACGTTCAGGCCGTTTTGCCAGGCGAAGCGCCGCACGCTCTCCACCTCGGAGAGCAAGCGGCGGGTCAGCTCCGGCGTCTTCGGGTCCTCGATCACCTCGGGGATGGGGCGCGCCGCAGCGGCCAGCTCCCACTGGCCCCCCGCCGCCTGCGCGACGAACCTCAGGCTGGTGCAGCCCGACAAGCACGCCAGGCAGATGGCGACGAACGGCAGGGCGAAGGACGGCAAGGACGGCAGGGCAGCGAGAGATGAAGGGGCGAAGCGGCGCACGCCAGAAGAGTGTGTCGGCGTGGGTGGTTTATGCAAGGCGTGCGTCTTCGAAGGCTCGCCCATGAGTCGACGAGAGGGGTCCGGGTGTGCGACTGTGGCCGCACGCCATTTTTGGAGCCGGGCACAGCGCGCGTCCCGCGAGCGTGCGCTACAACGTGCACGGTGATCGGATCTCGACTTTGGGCTGGTGGCTGGCTCGCCACGCGACGGGTTTGCGGCGTGGCGCTCGCCAGTGTGGTGCTGGGTAGCGTGGGTTGCGGTGGCGCCCAGCAGCAGGCGGCCGAACCCCAGGCGCCGCCCGCCGAGCCCCAGGCGGCGGTCGAAAGCAAACCCGAGGTGGCCCCGCCCGCACCGGCGGAGCCCAGCGGCTTGCCCACGACGTGTCAGTCCGACGGCGAGCTGTGCCTGCCGCCGCGCGCCTTCGTCAAGCGGCTGTGCCAGGACGCCTACTCGGGCGCCGCGATCCGGCTCTTCGAAAAGAGCTCACCGTTCTCGCGCGGCTACGTCACGGGCCGGAAGATCCAGGCGGTCAACACGCTGGGTGGCCCCGCGAGCGACGTGAACCTCGATCTGGATGAAGAGGTGGTCATCCTGTTGCACCGGGGTGGTCCCGCGGCGACGGAGATGCAGGTGAGCGGCATGGGCGGTTACGACGTGCTGCGCTGGGACGGCACCTGCGCCACCCTGTCGGACGGGGAGCTCGCGCTGCGGCCTCCGCGCTCCCCCCGGCACGGCCCGATCGACTGGCGCTACATCGACACGAACATCCAGAAGGCGCTGCTCGAGAACGCGGAGCTCGGCGAAGCGCGCCGCGAGCAGCGCAAACACTGCCACGGGGTCAGCGTCGGGCGCGTCTCCGCGGCCTGCGCCAAAGCGGACGCGCGGTTCTACGAGCGGCTGGCGGCGACGGTCCGCGGCGGTATCGAGCTACCCGAGCCCGAACGGCTGCCCTGAGAGCCGCGCGCTGGCGTCACACGCTCTCGACCACGGACTGGATCAGGTGCCGCCTGTCATCCAGCCAGTGCAACACGCGCTCGGCGTTTTTGCCCGGCACCGGCTCGCGCCGGAAATGGTGCATGTGCAAGAGCTGGATCTCGATCATCACGCTGACCACGCTCTTGCGCTCGAGCCGCGTCAGCGCGACCAGCTCGGTGTAGCCCTTCATGATGGCCCCGAGCACGCGGAACCAGTACTCCGGGAAACCGGGCTCGTCGAAGCGCTTGGCCAGCGTCTCGATGCTGCAGTAGCAGACGTCGAACAGGCGCGGCCCGCGCATCAGCATGTCGAAGTCGAGGTAGCCGCTCGGGCGCCCCTCGGTGAGCAGCAGGTTGTACAGGTGAAAGTCCCGATGGATGAGCTGCTCGGGTAACGCGGCCGAGACGGCGCGACGCGCCGCGATGCGCACCAGCCGCTCGACGTCGTACAGCTCGCCCGCGGAGCCCAGCTCGCTGTACAGGCGCGCCTCGGGCCCGTAGCGGTCGAAGCCGGGCAAGCTCGGCACATCGGCGAGCGCCGTGTGCAGGAGGCCGAGCGCGCTGCCCACCTGCCGCGCCTGCTGGACCCCCGCCTTGCCGTCGAAGCTCTCGTAGTGGCTGCCCGGCAAGGCGCGGTACAGGCACGCCACCTCGCGCGCCTCGTCCAGCGCGCTGGCGAACGGCTCACCACGCACCGTGCGCACGTGCTCGGGCACGGGCAGGCCGAGGTCGCGCAGGTGGCCGAGCACGGCGGCTTCGCGTGTGGCGTGTTCGGCGGAAGGGCGGCGTTTGAGGACATAGTGCCCCGAAGTGCCGCGCAAATGGACCACCTTGCCCTCGCCGTCGAGCCGCGCGACGTTGCTGCCGAGCACGGGCCACGAGTCTAGAAGGCGAGGAAGATCCATGACTGTCCCCTGACGAACGCTTGCGACTCGGTGGCCGGTCCGACCTGCTCTCGCGGATCGGGAAGGCGACGCCCCGGTGCCAAAACAGCTTGTCTCCATCCTACCTGT
>Ga0315910_10005348_pt1 | contig 10530 bp, 9 predicted proteins | sample EdamamesoilMG_FD_204470 | JGI IMG/M metagenome (GOLD analysis project Ga0315910, IMG submission 204470) | Garden soil microbial communities collected in Santa Monica, California, United States - Edamame soil | ecosystem: Environmental > Terrestrial > Soil > Garden | place: USA: California...
TGTTCGGTTCGGCCGCGCTCGTAGGGGCTGAGCTTGTCCATCTTCAGCTTGGCAATGGCTGCTGCTGCACCGTCGAAATTATCCGCATTCAGCGCATCGATCGCTTCGGTGAGGATCTTGCCGGTAGCTGCGTCAATCGCGGGGCCAGCCGGCTTTTCCTCGTCCTCTTTCTTCTGTGCAAAGGAGTCGAGCGGGGCCAGAACTCCGGTCCCCAGCACGAAACCCAGCGCCAGCACGGATGCCAGACGCCTGGTCAGTTGGAAAGTTTTCATTGCTCCTCCAGCTTGAAGGTCAGCATTGTCTGGACGCCTACGCGTTCAACCGCGACGCCCTCTTCCACTTTGGGGTTATAACGCCAGCGTTCGACGGCGCGCACCGCAGCCTGGTCAAACATCCCCTTTGGCTTGGCGTCGACGACGGTGACGTCTCTCACGAGGCCCGTGGCCGTAATCGTGAACTGCACGATCACGTATCCTTCGATCCCGCGGCTCAAGGCGCGCGGCGGATACTCCGGATTAATACGAACCAGCGGAATGATGTCGCGGTCTGAGCCCGCCGTCATTGTCATCTTGGACATGGCCCCCGCCGCATCAACCACCGGCGTGAGCTGTGCCACGTTGTTGTCGATGTTGCCGGACGACAGCGACATCTGCGGAATTTCCGGAACCGGTGGCGGCTTTTCCTGCTCCACCTTTTCCTGCTCTTTACGAGCTACTTCAGAGTCCTGGCGCATGCGCGTGAACTCGACGCGCGTCGCCTGGCGTAATTCGCCCACATCGATGGGAACGCTGATGAGACGCCACATCAGCCAGAACAGAAGAACCGAAAATACCAGCCCAAAAATGAGTCCCAAGGGGTACCGTATCGCCACGTCGTTTCCTCCCCGGTTCCTAGCCGCCGCCGCCCGCGCTGGGATCGGCCGCGAGTGCAACGTCCTTGATCCCGCCCGCCCGCACTTCGTCCATGACCTTGGCGACGATGCCGGCTCGCGAGGACTTATCAGCAATGATGACCACGCTGTCATCAGGCCGTTCGATGTGCAGACGCTCGATCAGGCCACGGAGTTCGCGGATTTCAACGGAGTTCCGATCCATCCATATTTCGCCATTTTCGCGGATCGCGATCAGCAGGTTGCCCGAATCGCGATTTTCCGCCGTGACAGCGAAAGGCTTGAATACCGTGATGCCCGCCTCTTTGATGAAGGAGGTGGTAATGATGAAGAAAATCAGCAGATTGATGGTGAAGTCCAACATTGGCGCCAGATCGATGCCATGGTCTTCAGAATCGGGTGTGTGTCGTGTCGCTTGCATATGAAGGTCCTCGTCCCCGATGCCTAGTTGGATGTACTGAAGGTGATGTTGTAAATGCCGCCCAGGTGAACCTGGTCCACCACTTCAACAACCGTTCCGGTCGGTGCCTGTTCATTGGCAAGCAATAACACCCCCGTATCGGGGTTGATGGCGCTCATCCGCTCCACGTTGGCACGGACTGCACGTACGTCCACCTCGCGGCCATCGATCCAGATTTCCCCATTGTTCAACACCTGGATCTGGATGCTCTCGGAGTCTTCAGGATTCTGCTGTTCGAAGCTGGTCGGGCGGTTGACATTGAGCCCGAACTCCTTCACGAAGACCGCAGTAATAATGAAGAAAATCAACAGATTGATAACGAAGTCCAACATCGGCGCCAAGTCGATGCCGTGGGACGATTCGTGTGAAGCTTCAGCCCTGCGTCGGATGCCCATAGTGACTAAAATCCAAACCGGTCAGCCAGGAGTTCTGTCTCCCGGGCGGTACGCGTCCGGAAGTAGTGGACCGGGTACAACCCGGTAATGCTTACAGCAAGGCCCGACATGGTGCACAGCATTGCCTGCGATACACCGCTTGCCATGCTGCGTGCGTCGGCGTTGCCGCGGAGGGCCATAGAATCGAACACCTCGAGCATGCCGGCGACGGTACCGATAAGGCCAAGAAGCGGCGACATCGGAACCAGTACCTGCATCACCGGCAAACCGGCATTCATCGCTCGGTTGAGGCGTGAAATCATGGCCTGGCGAATTTGCCTGGCGCACCACGAGGTATGTTCGTCGCGGGCGTCCCATGCCTTCTGCAATTCCCTGGCCTGCTGCGGAAGCGTCCGCGTGAAGAACCACCACCGCTCGGCGATGATGGCCCACATCAGTACACCTGCCAGGAAAATCAGTCCGACGAACGGACCCCCGTCATCAATGAGTTCAAGTACGCCCTGGACGAAGGGGATCTGGTCAAGCACGGCGTTGCTTCTCGATGCTTTCAGCCAGCATGCCTACGGCTTGTTCGTCGAGAATCTGCGAAATGCTCTTGGACAGGGAATTCAACACCGCATTGGCGAACAGCAACGGGATGGCGATGCCGAGGCCGAGTACGGTCGCGATCATGGCTTGTCCGATACCGGTAGCCATCAGTTTCGGATCGCTTGAGCCGGATTCCGTGATGCTCTGGAACGTGATGATCATGCCGACGACCGTACCGATCAGGCCCAGGAGGGGGCCGGCGGCAACGGACAAGCGGAGGAACGACTGGAACCGTTCCAGCTTTGGCACTTCTCTCAGCACCGCTTCGGAAATGCGAAGCTCGGCGATATCCGCGTCCTGCTCGATCAGGTTCGGGTCACCCTTGAACGCCAACAGCACGCGGCCGAGGGGATTGTCGCGAGTCAGCTTGGTGAGGTTCTTCAGCTGACGATTGACCGAAATGCGCACGAACAGCAGGTACAGGAGCTGTCCGAGGAAGGCCAGCGTTGCGGCCAGACCTACGACCAGGATGATGTAACCGATTTCCTCGCCGAGCTCGATACGCTGTGCCCAGGTCGGACGCTCAATATATAGAGCCAGCAACACGCCGCGCGCAGAGTCCACCACGGCCTGAACGTAGCCACCGTTGGCGGCTTCGAGGTTATCAACGAAAGCCAGGAACTCTTCCGGCGGCTGACGCGGGAAATGGTTGAGGGTCTTCAGGCTGGGCAGGTAGGAAAGGAACTGGCCATTCGACGTCGCGGTGAAGGGTCCGATGCGGATGACTTCTGAATCCACTGCTTCGCCGCCCGGCTGAACCACGCTGGCCGTGTACTTGGCAACCTGGCCGCTGGCCGTCATTTCGCGCTGGAGTTCATACCATACGCGTTCCAGCTCTACCGGGGTTGGCGTCGACTGCGACACCGCATATTCGCGAAGGAAATCGTCACGGTCGGGCTGGCCTTCGGTGGTCGGGAACTGCGAAGTGATGATGGATTGCCGCAGTACCGAAGCGGTATCGCCCGCGACCTGGCGCGAAATGCCGAACACTTCGCTGAGGCCCAGTGCAGCAGCCTTGTCGCGAAGCTGCTTCCTCGCTTCACTGATCTTCAGTTCATTTTCAGAGAACTGGTCCGAAAGCGTGGTGGATGTTCCTGCCAATGCATCGCGCCGGGCTTGTGCGTCCGCCAGCAACTTCTGCTGTTCGGCCGGGGCAGCGCCGTTGAATTCGGCAGCGCGCTGTTGGAACGCAGCGATCTCATCGGAGCGCACATCACGCACTTCCTGCAGCAAAGCGTCGAGGGAATCCTGCGCGTATACGCCGGATACCGCTACGGTCAACGCAGAAAAAGCGGCGCAGCGGAACAGATTACGAAACTTGCTCACGAACGCACCTCCTGCGGGGCTGGAACTGGAACTCTCAACAAGTCAGGCGGCCCGTCCTTCTTCGCCACACGGCGCGCCTCTGAAACTGCGTGGGCGAAACTGTTGTCGACCACCCACTGCTTCTCTTGCGCATTCCAGTAACCGGTTTCTGCGCCGTCGAGCGTCTGGTACATCAACGAGATTCTGCCGAGGCGGACGAAATTCACCGTGCGCACGCCGGAAGCGTCTTCGATTCTTCCTTCATAAGTCTCAAGGGTGCGGCCGTATTCCAGCTCAATCTGGTAGGCCTCGATGATGCGGCGATACTTTTCCGAGATCGCCACGTCGGCGCGAGCCATCAGGGCCTGCAGCGACTTAACGCGGTTGGTCCGCTCGTCAAGCATGAAGGGCACGTCGAGTGCGACGAAGCGCTCCAGAGTGTTGACCATGTTCTGCATGAGCGGCTGGACTTCGCGGTTGGTGGTTTCGATATCGAGCAATTGACGCTCGATCGACGCCATTTCCTTCTGCTGGTCCGCAACCTGGCTGCCCAGCTGCTTGTTGTACTTCTCCATGCTCTCGGCTTCTGCGAGTGCCTGGGCGTACCGTCCGGCAGCATCCTGCGTTTGGTCGCGGGTCTCGTTGATCCGTTCCTGCGACGCAGCTGCTTCAGCGTCGACGGCGGCTTGGGAGTTGATAAGACTTTCCAAGGACTGGGCTTGGACAGACGTGGCCAGAACAATCGGCGCCGCCATGGTCAGACATAGGCTGATGGATTTAATTAGCCTGGATTTAAACTGGATCATGACAAAAAACGCCTCCTGATCGACGAGATCCACTGTATCGCGTGGGCTTGGAAATGCAACATGAGTTCCGCCGTGGCGTGACTGAAGCGGCCACTAGCGGCGGAATGTTAACACCGCAATTATTAAAAAGTCGATTGATCTTAGCTTCCGGTATCGCTGAAGAGCAACAGCTCAAATTTAACAAACGAAACAAAGAGCAAGGTTCTGTCTCCGGAACCCCGCCCTCGACGGATACTTCTGCCGGGTACTCGATCGTCCTGTTCGTACTGCTTCGACTACTGTCGCGGCGGCCCGACAAGCCGCCCAGTGATCAGGCGCCAATTTATACGCATCTACGAAAGAAAATCAACTGCGCTTCTCAATTCTTTTTCTTGCACGGTGTGCAACGTGCCTGCCATCATGCTTTTCGATTACAAAATAAACAGCGCGCATCCGTTCGTTCACCCAGCGCGCAGAGTGAGGGTACTGGGGCCCCGCATCTGAAAGGGAGAATGCATTCATGCCGCAGATCTGGACTCAAGTCTACGATCCGCTCAACAGCGCCTGGCTCTCGACGATCTGCGCTGCAATTCCCGTTGTGGTGTTACTCGGAAGCCTCGCGCTGTTTCGCATTGCGGCGCACTGGGCCGCGATTCTCGGGCTGGTAAGCGCGCTGCTTGTCGCGGTTTTCGTGTTCGGAATGCCCTGGGCATTGGCCGGTAATTCAGCACTGCTCGGCGGGCTTTTCGGTTTGCTGCCGATCGGCTGGATTGTTCTGAATATAATTTTTCTTTACCAACTCACCAAGGAAAAAGGCTACTTCCAGATTCTCCAGGACAGTATCGCGAACATCACCGAAGACCGGCGCCTCCAGCTGCTGCTGATTGCGTTTGCGTTCGGCGCGTTCTTCGAAGGGGCCGCCGGGTTCGGTACGCCGGTCGCGGTTACCGGCGCGATCCTGATCGGTCTCGGGTTTTCACCGTTGGCGGCTTCAGGCCTTTCGCTGATCGCGAACACCGCGCCGGTCGCCTTCGGCGCGCTCGGAACACCGATCATCACGCTGGCGAAGGTGACGGGACTCGACGAAATGGCGTTGTCCGCGATGGTGGGCCGGCAATTGCCCTTCTTTTCCGTGCTCGTACCTTTCTGGCTGGTGTGGGCGTTTTCCGGTTGGCGTGGCGTGCGCGGGGTGTGGCCAGCTATCCTGGTAACCGGCGTGAGTTTCGCGGTGCCGCAATTCCTGATTTCCAATTTCCATGGCCCGATGCTGGTGGACATCGGCTCCGCCATCATCTCCATGGCTTGCCTCACGGCGTTCCTGAGGTTCTGGAAGCCGAAAGAAATCTGGCGGACCACTGCATTGAAGGGGCATGCGAAAGACAGCGGCCAACCCGACGTCGCGATCCACAAATTCGAACGTCATGAAACGGCGGTCATCATCCGTGCATGGGTTCCCTGGATGATATTGACGCTGTTCGTCTTCCTCTGGGGCATTCCAACCGTCAAGAACGCGCTTAACGGACAATCCGTCAACGTGACGGTCGTGGACGGCAACCGCGTCGAGGAAAAGATTTCGCATCCCTGGAACGGCATCACGAAAGTGGACTTCCCGCTTGCCGGGTTGCACGAACTGGTCGAAAAGGTGCCGCCGGTGGTGGCGAAGCCGAGCAAGGAAGGGGCAGTCTACACATTGAACTGGGTGTCGGCGACCGGCAGCGGAATTTTCCTTGCCGCGCTGGCGGCAGGACTGTTCATGGGCTATTCGCCCCTGGGATTGCTGCGACGATACTGGGCGACCATCGTGCTGGTTCGTTACTCGCTCATCACCATTGCCGCGATGCTGGCGCTGGGCTATGTCACGCGTTATTCCGGAACCGATGCAACCCTCGGGCTGGCCTTTGCCTACACGGGCGTGCTCTATCCGTTCTTCGGAACGCTGCTGGGTTGGCTGGGTGTCGCTCTCACCGGTTCCGATACGGCTTCCAACGTCCTGTTCGGCGGCCTGCAGCGCATTACCTCCGAACAACTCGGGCTAAGCCCAGTCCTGATGGCCTCGGCCAACAGCTCCGGCGGCGTGATGGGCAAGATGATTGATGCGCAAAGCATCGTGGTCGCCAGCACCGCGACACGCTGGTACGGGCACGAGGGAGAAATCCTGCGCTACGTGTTCGTGCACAGCATCGTGCTGGCCGCGCTCGTCGGCGGACTGGTAATGCTGCAGGCCTACGTATACCCGTTCACGGAACTGGTGGTGAAAACTGCGGGCGGTTGATCCCGCCCTCAGTAACTCCAGCTGAACTTATTCGCCTGCTGATTCGGCGCGCACCGCGTCGACCACTTCCCTCGCCGCCTGGATGACGAGGTCAGGACGCTGGAACTGGATGTAGTGCAGCGAGTCCGGGACGATCTGCAAACGCGACCGGGACGACCACGTTGCTTCATCCGCAGTGAGCTCGCGCCACACCGCCTGCATGTCCTCGCCGTCCTTGGCTGTCAGGCCGTTTGACGTCAGCATGTCTTCGGGCAGTGGTTGCATGGCGACCAGAACGACCAGCGGCCTGTCACCCAGCGTGCGGAACTCGCCGGCCTGCTTGAGTATGACTGGGAGGCTGGTCATTTCCTTGATGGAGCCGACAAATGAATGGCTGATGTAGGCCTTGCCGACCGGCTTGATGCGCTCGGGCGTTCCGGGAACGGCGGATTCGGGAATCAGCTGCAAAACGCCGGTCCAGGTCAACGCACCTATCTTCTCCAGGATAAAGGGGACCTTCATGGTATTCCGGATGGCTTCGGGCATTCTCTCGATCTGGTCCGGATGCGAACTATCGACGAATACCAGTCCCTTGACGTCATCCGGATGCCGCTTGGTGTAGTTCACGATGTAAGGGCCGCCAAGGGAATGGCCAACCATGACCAGCGGACCCGCGATGCCAGCCTTCTCGAGTGTCAGGTGGAGATCCGCGGTCACCGTCTCGGCGTCCTGCGGCCCTTCCTTCGAATCACTCCACATGATGCCGGCACGATCATACGAACATGTCTGGGTGATACGGGCCAGCTCGTCCTGCACGGTATCCCACGCCAGCGAGCCGTTGGTATCCAGCCCCGATTCGAGGATGATGGTTGGCGATCCGCTTCCCCGGCAATCGAGATGCATGTTGCGGCCACCGATATCCACGAGCTTTCCGGGCGGCGGGTAGGTCACCGCGGCATTGCGGCGGACCGAATACTCAACGGCCGCACCCGCGAGGACGGCGACAACCACCAGCGCCACGATCCCCAGAACGATTCTCTTCAACCACCGCCATATTCCCGCGCCCCGCCTGGATGGTGCCACTACCTTTCTCCCGTTCGTGCTGGCGCCCGCGCCAGTCAGCCAAAGCCAGTCAGCCGGTGCAAGTCTAGCGATGATTGCAGGCTGGAAGCTACTTGCCCGGAATCTCCGAAACGGGCTTAATCGTTCCGTTTTGAGAACGGCACAACAATTGCCCGACCCCGACTGAAAGGTCACGGCGGGCGAGGATTTCTGCGCATGGCCATACGTTACCGTCGCAATTTCAACGAGGCAGACGAACTGCACGAATATCGCGGGGTGGTTGACCGCGTGGTCGAGTTGGGTGACATCACGGTCGGGCACGAAACGCTGGACCCGGGCTGGCGCTGGTCCACCCACGTGCGTCCGCACGTCGGCGGGGAGTCCTGCCAGGTTCGCCACGTGGGGGTGATACTGTCCGGACACCTGCACGTGGCGCTCGACGACGGAACCATCTTCGATGTCGGCCCGAATGACGTCTATGAAATCCCCAGCGGACACGACGCATGGGTAGTGGGCGACGAACCGGTCGTTTCAATCCAATGGTCCGGCGTACGCGCGTTCAATGCCCGCCGCATGATTCCGCGCGGGCGGGTGCTCGCCACGCTTCTGTTCACCGATGTGGTGGGATCGACGGAAATGATTGCGCGCCTCGGGGACGTGAAATGGCGCGAACTCCTGTCGAATCATCTCGAATCGGCCCGCGAGGAACTTGGCCGCTCCCAGGGGCGCGAAGTCAACACCACCGGAGACGGCCTGCTCGCCACTTTCGATGGTCCGGCGCAGGCGATAAATTGTGCGGCCGCCATCCGCCGGCAAGCGATTCGGGGTGGCTTCGGCATCCGCGCGGGCATACACGTGGGCGAAGTGGAAGTGGTGGAAGGCGATGTACGCGGCATGACCGTCCACGAAGCCGCCCGGATCATGGGCAAGGCAGGCAGCGGCGAGATCCTGGTATCCGAAACCACGCGCGCGCTGGCCATGGCTTCAGGGCTCCGGTTCGAGGACCGCGGGTCGCATCAGCTCAAGGGTTTCGACGGTGAAAGGCGCCTTTATGCGTACCTTTCCGATCACGGAATTGGATTGTGACTATATTGTGTACAAAAAATTGAACAGGGGAAAATCGAATACGAGGAATGGGAGAAGCCTGCATGTCGTTTTTCGCTGAGCTGCAACGCAGGAACGTGGTTCGCGTAGGCGCGGCGTACCTCGTCGCATCCTGGCTGCTGGTCCAGGTGGCGGGAACGCTGTTTCCCCTGTTCGGCTTCGATGACGCTCCCACCCGGATCATCGTGATCGTGCTGGCCATCGGCCTGATCCCTGCCCTCGTATGCGCCTGGGCCTTCCGGCTGACGCCGGGCGGCCTACGGAAGGAAAGTGCCACAGGGACAGACCAGCTCGAAGCCCCGGGGTCCGGCAAGCGCCTGGACCGCATCATCATGGTGGTGCTGGCACTGGCACTCGGCTATTTCGCTTTCGACCAGTTCGTGCTGGATCCGCGACGCGACGCGGCCACGGCGACACGCCAGGCAGAGGAGCTTGAACAGGCGCGCCAGCAAGGCCGTAGCGAAGCCAAGATCGACGGCTACGGCGACCAGTCGATCGTGGTGCTGCCGTTCACCAACATGAGCGATGATGCTGGTAACGAATACTTCTCCGACGGCATTTCCGAGGAATTGCTCAATCTCCTCGCCGGCGTTCCCGAACTGCGCGTCATTTCCCGTACTTCCGCTTTCTACTACAAGGGCAAGGATGTCAAGGTAACGCAGCTCGCGGAAGAGCTGAAAGTCGCGCACGTGCTCGAGGGTTCGGTGCGCAAAGCCGGCGATCGGGTACGCATCACCGCGCAGCTCATCGAAGCGCGCACGGATACGCACCTGTGGTCGCAGACGTGGGACCTGACGCTCGACGATATCTTTGCCGTCCAGCAACAGATCGCGGGACAGGTAATGGAGCAGCTGAAAGTCACGCTGCTCGAACAACCGGCGCCGCAGCAGCAGACCGACCCCGAAGCCTACGCCAAATTCCTCCGGGCACGGTTTTTGGGTGGACGCGGCAATGCCGAATCTTACGAGCAGGCCATCGCGTTGCTCGAGGAAGTGCTGGCGATCGATCCCGATTATGTGCGGGCTTGGGACATGCTGGCCTCTATCTACATCAACCAGACCAGCAAAGGCCTGCGGCCCGCGGAAGCAGGCTTCGCCCTGATACGCGAAACGGCGGAAAAAACCCTGAGCATCGATACGGATTTTGCCTCGGCACATTCTCGTCTCGGTTGGGTGGCAATGCTCGGTGATGGCGATCTCCAGCAATCCGCCCGCCATTACGAGCGTGCCGCTGAACTCGCGCCGGGCAACGAACGCGTGCTTGGAGACGCGGCTTCCCTCTTGAAGACGCTGGGCCGCATCGACGAATGCATCGCGTTCGATGAGTATTCCGTGGCACGCGATCCGCTCAACGCGGTTGGCTTCTACAACCTGGGCGGCAGCTATCTGTACGCCGGCCGCTGGGATGAAGCCCTCGCGGCGCTCGAGACAACCTTGCAATTGACCCCGAACCGGATCGGCGCGTGGTTCCAGACGGGGGTTGCCAACCTGCTCAAGGGCGACGCTACAGCTGCCGTGGCTGCGTTTGAGCGCGAGTCGCTCGATGTCCTGAAACTGATCGGGCTCGCCATGGGACAACACGCCGCCGGCAACACCGTGGCCGCCGAGGAAGTCCTGAATGATCTGATCACCAACTGGGAAAAGGAAGCGGCCTACAACATTTCATACGTCTTCGCGTTCCGTGGGGAAACG
>Ga0315910_10005349_pt1 | contig 10529 bp, 9 predicted proteins | sample EdamamesoilMG_FD_204470 | JGI IMG/M metagenome (GOLD analysis project Ga0315910, IMG submission 204470) | Garden soil microbial communities collected in Santa Monica, California, United States - Edamame soil | ecosystem: Environmental > Terrestrial > Soil > Garden | place: USA: California...
GCCGGAATGGCCGCCGGCCCGGTGCTGGAGACACTTGGCGAATGGGAGCAGGCGGAGAATTTGTACGAGCGGTTGCAGGGTCTGCTTCCGCCGATGCGGGCCTCTTTCCAGCGCAAGATCGAACAAACGCGCGAACGGCGACTCGCGGGAAAAAAATGATCCGACATTTGACTCTCCGGCGTAGCGGCGTAACCTGCGAGTAGAAACATGAGCGCCATCAGCACCAGTGAAACGATCATCGCCTTGACGCCCGCCGCCGTGGAACAGGTCCGGGCGATGCAGGAACAACCGGACAACGCCGGGAAACTGTTGCGCGTATACGTGGAGAAGGGCGGTTGCTCTGGTATGCAATACGGCCTGGTGTTTGACGAGCAGCGTGATGGCGATCTCGTAACCGAGCAGGGTGGCGTCATGGCGCTCGTAGACGCGTTCAGTGCGGAATATCTTCGCGGTTCCGTGGTGGATTTCAGCGATGCGTTGACGGGCGGCGGCTTCAAGCTCACCAATCCGAAGGCAAAACATAGCTGCGGTTGCGGCAAATCCTTTGAGACCTGAGCAGCCTTGATCAATCTGCTTCGGCCTGAGAACGCCGGCCCGTGTGATGCGGGCCGGTTTTTTGTCCTGCGTAACCTTAACCCAGACGCAGATTCTTCAGAAGAACGGATTGTGCGCCTTCTCCTCGCGCACCGTTGTTAGCGGACCGTGACCGGCGCTGAGCAGGGTGGCTTCGGGCAGGGAAAGAATCTGTTCACGGACGGCTTGCTTTGCCAGCGCGCCATGTTGTGGTGCGCCACCCATCGAACCGGCGAAAATCGCGTCGCCCACCAACGCCACATGCGGCGCGTCCTCCGGCCAGTTGCCGACAATGTAAGTCACGCCGTCCTCCGCGTGTCCGGGGGTATCGCGATGCGTGATGCGCAAACCGCCGAGTTGGACGCACTCGTTCGGTTTGTTGCGCTGATCCAGCGGTACGCTTTTCGAACTCGAGTGAACCCGGGCGGCAGGCTGGGCAGCGCGAAGCTCCGCCAGCGCGGCTACGTGGTCGTGATGAGAATGCGTGATGAAGATGTGTCGCAATTGCAGTTTCTCCCGGGAGACGGTTTCCAGAATCACGCTTGCGTTCCATCCGGTGTCGAACAGCGCAGCTTCACGAGTGGCTTCGTCCCAGACCAGATAACAGTTCACAGCCATGCCGCCATCGGCGGTGGTGAACATCCGCAGTTCGCGCCAGCGGGAAAGGTCCTTGGGTGAGGGCAACCACCCTGCCGCAAGTCTTTCGAGCTTGTCGTCGTTTAAGTGGATCAGGGCCGCGAGTTTGGCGAAGTCCGGTCGCCGGGTGATCTGGCCTGAATCCTCCAGTGCGGCTAGTTCCGCCTCGCTCAGGCCCGCTGCCTCCGCGACGGCGCCAGGAGAAACCTGTTTCATCATGCGTGCCTTGCGGATGACATCGCCAACATGGTCTTCGAGATTCATGCACGAAACGGTATCCGCGTCGTTCCGCCGGGGGCAAGTCTTCACTGACGCCACTTTGCGGCGACGCGTTCCGCCAGACGGGCGAGATTCAATTGCGGTTGGCGCATCGCGATGGCAGCCGGTAGGAAATCGGTGAGTCCTTCCACGATTTGAAAAGTTTTTCTAACGTCGCGCGTCCGCGTCGCGCGACCAGCCAGTCCTACACAGGGAATCTCGAGTTTCCGGCAAACCCGCGCGAGTTCGCCCACGCCTTTGCCCATGACGGTGGAATCATCAATCGCGCCTTCACCGGTGATCACCAGATCGGCCTTGCGGACACGTTGCAGAAGTCCCGCCCGTCGCGCAAACAAGTCGAAGCCCGGCGCCAGTCGCGCATTGGCAAACGCCTTCAGGCCGAAGCCCAATCCGCCGGCGGCCCCCGTGCCTTCATCGCGCGCCAGATCGCGGCCGTTCCGTCGTTTCACCACGAGCGCCAGTTGCCGCAAGCAAGCCTCTGCCGGCGCGAAATCCTCCGGGCGAATTCCCTTTTGTGGGCCGTAGATGCGTGTCGCCCCGCGCAGGCCGAGCAATTTGTTTTGCACGTCCACGGCGACGATGATTTCCGGGAGCTTGCGCTGCCTTGGCGCGCAAATCGCGGCGAGTGCATGCAGATCAGTCCAGCGTTCGAGGTCCGCGCCTTGCGCATCAAGAAATCTCCAACCAAGCGCCCGGGCCAGACCGAAGCCGCCGTCGTTGGTCGCGCTGCCGCCGATGCCGACAATGATCTGCCGCGCGCCTTTGCGTGCTGCCGCGCGCAATACCGCGCCCAATCCGAACGTGTCCAGTTGGAACGGATGAAATTTCCGCGCCGGCAGCATGGCCAGACCAACCACCCGCGCCGATTCGACGATGGCAGTTTTTGTCTTCGCGTCCCACCACCACATTGCGGCGCAAGGACGATGCGCCGCGTTCACCGTCTTCGTTCGTTGTGTCTGTGCGTTGAGTTGTTCGCTCATCACGGCACCAAAGCCGTCGCCGCCGTCGCTGATTGGCAGCAACGCCACTTGATCTTCAGGCCGGGCCTTCCGCCAGCCTTTCGCAATGGCTTCCGCGGCTTCGCGGGCGGTGAGCGTGCCTTTGAATTTGTCCGGGGCGATGAGAATGCGTAACGGCATGGGCCCAGTCTTCCTGCCGCAATCGGAAATTGCCAACTGGAAATTTTGTGGCATCTTGGCGCGTCACAAGATTTATGAACAAACCGAAAATCATTGCCTACTTGAAGCCCACCTGCGGTTGGAGCAACGGCGTGCGCGCCGTCCTCCGCAAATACGATCTCCCTTTCGAAGATCGCGACATCATCAACGACCCGGTTCAGCGCCAGGAAATGATCGAGAAGAGCGGTCAGATGCTCAGCCCTTGTGTTGAGGTCAACGGCCAGATGCTCGCGGACATCAGCGGCGAGGAGGTCGAAGCCTGGATGCTCGCCAACCAGGTGGTGACTCCGAATGACCGCACCCCGGACGCGCCGACCAACCAGCCTTGCGCACACGAGATGCCACCAGCCGCGCCGATGAATTTTGGCGCTCCCCGCTAAAGGACGATACGATTGAGCCAGCCGCGTCGGCCAACCGACGCGGCTTTTTCTTTCGTGATATCGCTTTGGGCTTTCGTTAAACAAGAAGCATGCGAATCGTCTCTTCCGTCGCCGTAATGCAACGGATCGCCCGCCACTGGCAGCGCCGTGGCGCCTGCATCGGTTTCGTGCCGACGATGGGTTATTTGCACGCGGGTCATTTGAGTCTCGTGCATGAGGCCCGCAAAGTGGTTGGAAAGGCTGGCAAGGTCGTTGTCAGTATTTACGTCAACCCGACGCAGTTCGGGCCGAAGGAGGATTTATCCCGTTACCCGCGTGACTTGAAGCGCGATTTGAAGTTGTGCCGTGCTGCCGGGGCAGACGTGGTCTTTACGCCGAGCGACGCGGAGATGTATCCCGGCAAGGCAACCGGTCGTTACAGCACCTACGTCGTGGAAGAAAAACTTTCGCAAAGCATGGAAGGCGCGTCGCGACCGACGCACTTTCGCGGGGTGACGACGATCGTCGCCAAGTTGTTCAACCTCGTGCCGCCGGAGGTCGCGGTATTCGGGGCGAAGGATTGGCAACAAGCCGCCATTGTAAAACGCATGGTCGCGGACCTGAACTTCCCGGTGAAAATCATCGTCGCGCCGACGATTCGCGAGCCGGACGGACTGGCGATGAGTTCCCGCAACCGATATCTCAATCCGGAGCAACGCGCTCAGGCGACGATTCTCTGCCGCGCGATTCGCCGCGCCCGCGCTGCCGTGAAGGGAAAAGCAGTTTCCGCCACCAAGCTGAAGGCGGACTTGCAGATGTATATTGCCTCCGCGCCGTTGGGCCGGCTTGATTACGCAGAGTTTTTCGATCCCGAAACCCTGCAACCAGTCACGAAGGTTGAGCGCGGCTCGCATCTGGCGTTGGCGGTTTATTTTGGCAAGACGCGGTTGATTGACAACGGACGCTTGTGAAATACGACATTTATTTTGGAGATCATGAATACCGATTTGCATTGGGCAGGTCAGGCAAACGACCGCTTGTGGTCATTGGAATAAACCCGAACAAGGCCGATGCATTTCAGAACGATCCAACCATCCGAAAGATTGAGGAACAGCTTGAGGTCTGGAGAGAATTCGATGGCTTCCTGATGCTCAATCTCTATCCAATCCGCGCTTCAAAACCAGAGCTGTTAAATCAGTTTGAGAAGGACTTGGCGATTTTGAACGCGGCTTTGATTCGACAACTTTTGAAAGGAATGACTAAGCCCGTCGTCTGGGCTGCATGGGGAGATAATTTCGACTGTAATCCATTCTTAAACTATTGCCTCCGGGAAATTCAAAACGCCACGATTGATTTGGCCATCTGCTGGTGCCAGTGTGAAAAGCCAACGGAGAACAAAAACCCTCGCCACCCAATAGGAGGAAGACCGCACGTAATTACGGCGAAAAGCGTGCTTTCAGATTTTGACGTATGGAATTACCTGCGCCGCAAACCCGCGCCTTGACGGGATTAGCATGAATCAATTCGATTACCTCGTCCTCGGCAGCGGCATCGCGGGCTTGTCGTTCGCCCTCAAGGTCGCGGCGCGCGGGCGTGTGGCCATCGTCACCAAGAAGGATCGCGCGGAGTCGAACACGAACTACGCGCAGGGCGGCATCGCGGCGGTGACGAGCAAGGAGGATTCCTTCGAACTGCATGTGCGCGACACGCTGACGGCGGGTGCGGGTTTGTGCAATGAGAAGGTCGTCCGCACCATCATCGAGGAAGGTCCGGCGCGCATCGCCGAGTTGATCGAACTCGGGATGAAGTTCTCCGAAAGTGAAATTCCCGGCGCCGGCGGCGGCAAACAACTCGACCTGGGCAAGGAGGGCGGGCATTCAAAGCGCCGCATCCTCCACGCCAAGGACGTAACGGGTCGCGAGATCGAACGCGCTCTGCTCGATGCCATTTCGCGGCAGCCGAACATTCAGATTCTTGAAAACCATATCGTCATAGATTTGATCACGAGCCAGAAGCTCGGTTACGTGGGCGAGAACCGCTGCCTGGGCGCTTACGTCTTTGACAAGAAGTCCGGTACGGTCGAAACCTTTTCCGCTCCCGTCACGCTGCTGGCCACCGGCGGTTGCGGCAAGGTCTATCTCTACACGACCAATCCTGACATCGCGACCGGCGACGGTGTGGCGATGGCGTATCGCGCCGGGGCAGCGGTGGCCAACATGGAATTCGTGCAGTTCCATCCCACCTGCCTCTATCATCCCAAGGCAAAGTCTTTTCTGATCAGCGAAGCGGTTCGCGGTGAAGGCGCGGTGCTCAAGAGCCTGGATGGCCGCGAGTTCATGGATGCGGCGCATCCGCTGAAATCACTCGCCCCGCGCGACGTCGTCGCCCGTGCAATTGACAGCGAGATGAAGAAAAGCGGCGCGGACCATGTGCTGCTCGACATCACGCACCGGCCGGCCCGGTTCATCATCGAGCGCTTTCCGAACATCTACCAGACCTGCCTCCGCTACGGCATTGATATCACGAAGGAGCCGATCCCGGTAGTTCCCGCAGCGCACTATCAATGCGGCGGCGTGGTGACGAACGTGGATGGCGAGACGGACATCGCCGGCCTTTACGCCGTGGGTGAAGTCGCCTGCACCGGATTGCATGGCGCAAACCGGCTGGCGAGCAATTCCCTGTTGGAAGCGCTGGTTTGCGCGCATCGCGCAGCGGATAAGTTGACCGTGGCGTCGGCTTCGTCCGCTGAATTCAAGATTCCCGATTGGCAATCCGGGCAGGCAACCAACGCGGACGAACTGGTCGTCGTCGCGCACAACTGGGATGAGATTCGTCGGCTCATGTGGGATTACGTGGGCATCGTGCGCACGAACAAACGTCTCCAACGCGCCCAGTCGCGGCTTGCCAACTTGCAACAGGAGATTCACGAGTACTATTGGAATTTCAACGTGACGGCGGACCTGCTCGAGCTGCGCAACATCGCCACGGCCGCCGAGTTGATCGTGCAGTGCGCCTTGCTCCGCTCGGAAAGCCGCGGGCTGCATTACAACCTCGATTATCCCGACGCGAATCCCGACTGGTCGCAGCGCGACAGCGTCGTGCGGAAAAGCAGTTGAACCTTGATCGGTCCCGTTTCTGAACCGCCCGCGCAGACCGAAGAAAATCTTGCGAAATCCACGCCCGCCGATAGTTTGATGCCGGTCGCGCGCTTAGCTCAGTGGTAGAGCATTACCTTCACACGGTAGGGGTCGCAGGTTCGAAACCTGCAGCGCGCACCATCCCCCAATTTTCAACAGGGTGACACCAGCCACCTCAGGAAGTGACTTGTCCCCTTTGTTTACAATAGTTTTGCGTTGATTATCCAGTTTTGGGGAATGTGGATTCAATCCAGTTCGTCGAGCGCCTTGCCCAATTCATCAGCCCCTGCGGTACCGGCGATGTAGTGACCGACGACGCTCCGAAAGGTGTGTGCCTTTACCGGCGACATTTTCTTGAGCACATCTTGAATCAGCGTGCGGCCAATGGCCGCGAACGTGTTCCCGTTGTAGCAGCAGAAGGGTGCGAGAGCAGGAACGCCAGCGCGTACTCCAGCGCGAGAAGGAGCTGATTCTGTCGCCGATCTGGGCCAAAATGCGACCAGGAAGCCTTGCAGAACTGTTCGGAGGTGACGACGCAGGCCGCGATGTTGCGGCGTTTGTAATGGAAGTGCAGCGAGAACTGCCGCTGGATACATTAACTGGGAAACTCGGCTCAAAAATAATCAAACCGGATCAAACTGGATAAAACCCACGTAAATCATTCCTGGGAGTCCAGCGATCCGGCGGTTGGAGAAACAGAGTGACGAAACATTTCCCATGAGTGAGGGGAACTGTTAAGGTTCAGCCATCATGCTGCTAACCCCGGATGAACTTCAAAGTCTGGTCGGACTCAAACTCCGTTCGCCGCATCATTTTCTCGGAATGCATCCGTTGGGCAGCGGCGGGGGAGTGGTGGTGCGGGCCTTTGTTCCGGATGCCGCGGAGATTCGCGTCGAACCGGTTCATGAGAAAGCCAAGCCCGGCTTCGCGCTCAAGAAGATTCATCCCGCCGGCTTGTTTGAAGGCACAGCACGCGGGTCCAAGCGCGTTTATGCCTACGATCTCGTCATCACTGACGGCGCAGGAAAGGTGCGTCGCGGACGCGATGCCTATAGCTTTCTGCCGACGATCAGTGAGGCGGACCTGTTCCTGTTCAACAAGGGCGACGAGCGGCGCATTTACGAAAAGCTCGGCGCGCACTTGCGGACGATTGACGGTGTGGCGGGCGTGAGCTTTGCCGTCTGGGCGCCGAACGCGCGGCGCGTCAGTGTGGTGGGCGATTTCAATCAATGGGACGGTCGCCGTAATCCGATGCGGTCACTGGGAGCATCGGGCGTTTGGGAAATCTTCATTCCAGACGTGGGCGAAGGGACGCATTACAAGTTCGAACTGGAGAATGTCCACGGGCATATCGTGCTGAAGACGGACCCGTTCGGGCAGTATTTTGAAATCCCGCCGAAGAATGCGGCCATCGTCTGGAACAACCGCAAGTTCGCCTGGACGGATGCGGACTGGCTCGCGAAACGGAAGCAACGCGACGTGTTGCGTTCGCCGATGAGCATCTACGAGGTGCATCTCGGTTCATGGCGCAAGAAGTCCGGCACGGAGTCGTTCACTTATCGCGAACTGGCCGGGCCGCTGATCGAATACGTGAAGGAGATGGGCTTCACGCACATCGAGTTCATGCCGGTGGCGGAGCATGCGTTTTATCCGTCCTGGGGTTATCAGGTCACGGGTTTCTACGCGCCGACCAGCCGTTTCGGGTCGCCGGATGACTTCCAGTATTTCATCAACGCGCTGCACGAGGCGGGCATTGGCGTGATTGTGGACTGGGTGCCGGCGCATTTCCCGCGCGACGAGTGGGCGCTGGCGCGCTTCGACGGCACGGCGCTTTACGAACACGAAGACCCGCGCAAGGGCGCGCACCAGGATTGGGGCACGCTGATCTTCAATTTCGGACGGCATGAGGTGAGCAATTTCCTGATCGCCAATGCGTTGTTCTGGTGCGACCGGTTTCACATTGACGGGCTGCGCGTGGACGCGGTGGCTTCGATGCTTTATCTCGATTACTCGCGCAAAGAGGGGGAGTGGATTCCGAATGCGTACGGCGGGCGGGAAAATCTGGAGGCCATCGAGTTCCTGAAACGGTTCAATCATCTGACGCACGTCGAGTTTCCCGGCGTGGCGACCATTGCGGAGGAATCCACAGCCTGGCCGCTGGTCACGCGACCGCCCTACCTCGGCGGGTTGGGCTTTTCGCTCAAGTGGAATATGGGTTGGATGCACGACACGCTCGGTTACTTCCAGCGCGATCCGATCCATCGCAAGTATCACCAGAACGATCTCACGTTCGCGATGCTGTATCATCACCACGAGAATTTCGTGCTGCCGCTTTCGCATGATGAAGTGGTGCATGGCAAAGGCTCGTTGCTCAAGCGGATGCCCGGGGACGACTGGCAGAAGTTCGCGAACCTCCGCACGCTGCTCGCCTACCAATGGTTGTTCCCTGGCAAACCGCTGCTGTTCATGGGCTGCGAATTCGGCCAGAGCGGTGAATGGAATCACGACAGTGGACTGGACTGGTGGTTGCTCGAAGCCGGACCGTATCATCGCGGGGTGCAGCGCCTCGTTGCCGATCTGAACAAACTCTACCGTGCCGAGCGGGCGTTGTGGGAATCCGATTACGACGTGGAAGGTTTCCGCTGGATTGATTGCACGGATCAGGAGAGCAGCGTGTTCGTTTTCCTGCGCCAGACGCCGGACCGGGCGAGCGAGTTGTTGGTGATCATGAATCTGACGCCAGCATTACGGGAGCATTATCGCGTGGGTTTGACCCGTGGCGGACGTTGGGCGGAAGTGTTCAACAGTGACACGGCGGGCTATGGCGGCAGCAACGCGGGCAATCTCGGCGGCGTGACCGCGGAGGAATTCAAGTGGCACGATCAGCCGCATTCGGCGGAGCTCACTTTGCCGCCGTTGAGCGTGTTGGTGTTCCGGCCGGAACGATGATAATGGATTCCACAACCCGAGCGTCGCTCCCCAGAGCTGACTTACATAACCATATACGTGCCGTAACGCGAGCGGGTGATGGTCAAGCGGCTGCCCGATTGACGGCATCAGATCGGTTCTTCTCTTCAGCGGGCCCACGGGTTTTGGGTTTTTCAGACGAAACAGCATCGCGCGGCGAATCCTTTTGATACTTTAGCCGGAAAGCCCGGGGACTTTGGCCGGTGCGCTTTCGGAACTGCGTGGAAAAATGGAATTGGTCTTCGTAGCCGACTTCCATGCCGATCTGTTTGATGGAGAGGGCGGAATGCATGAGCATGGCCTTTGCGGCATTAATCCGGAGGCCGATGAAAAATGACCGCGGCGAATCGTGTAGGTGCTGGCGAAACAGGCGGACGCAGTTACGCACACTCAATCCGCCGACAGCGGCGAAGGCGGGCAGTTGAGGCTTGGCTTTGAGGTTTTGTTCCATGAATTCGATCACCGCACGTACGGCGGGTGGGTATTTGGCTGCGGCGGAGTGGCAACATTCGTTTATCACCGCGTAGGCGAGGACGGACAATTTCGAGGCAAATCCCGACGGTTTGTCCCGCATCAAACGGAAGCAACGCCGGAACAAATTTGTAATCTCCCCCGGATGGTCAAACCTAACCCGGTTAATGGTGATCAATCCCGTCACCTGCATCAGCGCGTCCAAACCGATGCCCTCCACCAGGATTGACCTTTTGTGGAGAAAGCCGGCGTGGCCGGTTTCGAATCGTTGGTTCTTGCCCTTGTGCGCGATGAACAGTTCGCCCGGAGAAACCGTGCCGCAGTCGGATCCTTGCCGGTAAAACATGTTTCCCTTGGTGACGAGATTGAAAGAATACACCTGCCGGTTGGACCGTTCGTAGAAATCGCCCGGCCCCCAGCGGGACACGAGCGTGATGGTGACCCGTATGGGAGGTAGCACTGGATGATAGTCGGTAGAGTAAGTGTGAACCTGCTCCCGGTATTTCTGAACTCGCTTATTCATCCACAGCCATTTTTTGAATGTTTTTGTCTGTCCGTTCTATGGTAAGACCTCGCACGGCTTGTTATATGGGGTGGCTTAGAATCCATACCCCAGCACCCAACAACGTAAAAGTCAATAATTCGTATGCGAAACAAATGCCACTTGATCGCCTCCGTCGCCAGCCTCCTGATGTCGGCCTTTGTGTCTAATCAGTCTCTTGCAGCAGAAAACACGTGGAACAACGGTTCAGCCAATTCTCTATGGGATCTAACCAGTGCCAACTGGACGTCGCCCACGCTGTGGTCTGACGGGGCCGACGCAATCTTTGGTGCCACTGGCCCTGGCACGGTATCCCTCGGGGGGCCCATCACGGTCCAGAATCAGACGTTCAACGCCGCCGGCTACACGATAGATGGTGCGGCCAACG
>Ga0315910_10005350_pt1 | contig 10529 bp, 7 predicted proteins | sample EdamamesoilMG_FD_204470 | JGI IMG/M metagenome (GOLD analysis project Ga0315910, IMG submission 204470) | Garden soil microbial communities collected in Santa Monica, California, United States - Edamame soil | ecosystem: Environmental > Terrestrial > Soil > Garden | place: USA: California...
TGGTAGTCTCCGTCTTGGTCCCCGAGGCTCACTATACCCGCGGGCTCCGCCAGTTCGAACGCAGCCTTTTGGGCTGGTTTGCGCTAGCGCTCGGTCTCGTCTTATTGATCGCGAGCCTGGTGTTCTGGGCGATCGCTCGCGGGTTCCGGCGCATTTCCGCCAGCGCGGCTCGCATGCGAACTTTCGACTTCTCCCCGGAGGCGCCGAAGAGCCGCATCGTCGAACTCGCCGACGCGATGCAGGGGCTGGAACGCGCGAAGACCGTTGGACGAGCCATGAGCAAGTACGTTCCGGTGGAGCTGGTGAAGCAGCTCTACGTCAAGAACCAAGAGCCCGCGCTGGGCGGCGAAATCGGCGAGCTCACGCTGATGTTCACGGACATCGAAGGCTTCACGACGTTGGCAGAGCAGCTGTCTCCCCTGGAGCTGTCCCAACGGCTGGGGAGCTACCTGCAGACCATCGCCGAGTGCGTCGAGGCTGGCGGCGGCACCATCGACAAGTACATCGGTGACGCGGTGATGGCGTTTTGGAACGCGCCGCGGCCGCTCCCCGAGCACGCGAAACGTGCTTGCGAGGCGGTGCTGCGCTGCCAGGCAGCGCTCGCGCGCCTGTATGCCTCGGATGCTTGGCAGGGGCTGCCGCGGCTCGTGACGCGTTTCGGGGTGCATTCCGGGCACGCGATGATCGGTCATTTCGGGGCGCCTTCGCGGTTCAGCTACACAGCCCTCGGCGACGACGTGAACCTGGCCGCTCGGCTCGAGCCACTCTGTAAGCAGTACGGCGTCGAGGTGCTGGTGAGCGCCGGAGTGCGCGATGCCTGCCACACCGAGTTTCGCTTTCGCTACATCGACCGCGTGGCCGTCAAAGGCAAGACACGACCGGTCGATGTGTACGAGCTCCGCGGCCCCGCGTCAGAGCTCGTGGAACCCTACGTGTTGCGCTACGAGCGAGCGCTGACGGCGTACTTCGAGCAAGATTTCGAGCGCGCGACGACGCTCCTCGAAAGCCAACGCTACGATCCGCCGAGCGCTCGGCTGTTCGAGCGCTGCGAGCGCCTGAAGACAGAGCCTCGGCGGCTCACGTGGGACGGCGTCTACGTGGCGGCGTCGAAGTAGCCTGCGTGGGCGAACGCCTGCGCGCAGCGCGCGCTCTCAGCCGTGCGCGGACAAAATGCGAGCGAGCCCGGCCGGGGTGGGCCGAGCTCGTGCAAGCTGAGGGGTGAGCCGCTGTCAAAGCAGCATGCCGCCGTGCTCGATGCAGTCACGCGGACTGGTCGCGACACGCTGCATCTTGGCGTTCTCGCACACGACGCCGCGCGGCTTCTCGGCGCCGCTGGGAGCGGCGGCGTCGCGCACCGAGGCGGAACAGCCGAAGATGATGGGGGCCAGCATGAGCAGTGGTAAGTATTTGATGGTGCGGGTCATGGTCGTCTCCTGGTCGGACGCCGCGCTCGTCGGTTGGGATCGGGCGGCGGGTTGATGCAGTGAAGTACGCGCGTCCACGCGCAGCGGTTACTTCGAGTTTTCTCTCGGTCGAGGCTCATTTAAACTCTTCGGGGTCGGGTAACCCGAATCAGCACGACGAGTACTGTCTCTTGGACAATGCTCGTCGTACACGCGGCGAGGGAAGGAATTCAGAGCATGACGACCAAGAGCAGCGCATCCGTCAAGAGCAGCGCATCCGCCGAACAACTTCGTCTCGCCGAGGACGAGCGGCGCGAGAAAAATTGGAAGCGCTGGGGCCCTTACCTTTCCGAGCGGCAGTGGGGGACCGTGCGTGAGGACTACTCCGAATGGGGCAGCTGCTGGCAGGACTTTTCGCACGACCAGGCCCGCAGTCGCGCGTATCGCTGGGGCGAGGACGGTCTGCTCGGTATTTGCGATCGGCAGGCGCGTCTGTGCTTCGCGCTCGCGCTCTGGAACGGCGCAGATCCGATCCTGAAGGAGCGGTTGTTCGGGCTCACCGGGCCGGAGGGCAACCACGGCGAAGACGTGAAAGAACTCTACTATTACCTCGACGCAACACCCACCAGCAGCTACCTGAAGGCGCTCTACAAGTACCCACAGCGCGCTTACCCCTATGCGGACCTCGTGTCCCAGAATGCACGCCGCGGGCGCCACCAGCCCGAGTACGAGCTGCTCGACACGGGCGCGTTCGATGCTGATCGCTACTTCGACGTCCAGGTCGAGTACGCCAAGGCTTCGCCCGACGACATACTGGTGGTGATGACCATTTACAACCGCGGGCCCGAGGCCGCCTCGATTGCGGTGCTGCCCACGGTGTGGTTCCGCAACACCTGGAGCTGGGGCAACGACACGCCCGCGCCCAAGCCACGACTCGAGCGACGAGGCGAGGCCAGCCTAGTCGCGCAGCACGCCGAACTCGGCGAGATGAGCGTGTACTTCGACCGAGCGGGGGCCGCGCCCGAGCTCGTGTTCACCGAAAACGACACCAACGCGCTGAGGTTGTACGGCGTGAGCGGGGAGGGATACTACAAGGATGCGTTCCACGACTACGTGGTAGGGGGGCAGTCGAAGGCGGTGAACCCCGCGGGGCACGGCACCAAGGCCGCCGCCGTCTACCGCCTGAACATTCCGGCGCGTTCATCGATCACGCTGAAGGCGCGCATCGTAGCCTCGCCGGCGTCGCCCGTTGAGCCATTTGGCAATGAATTCGGAGCCACTTTCGCACAGCGCAAACGCGACGCCGACGAGTTTTACTACAGTGTGCTCCCGGCTCACGCCTCGGCGGACGAGCTCAGCGTGGCGCGTCAAGCGCACGCGGGGCTCTTGTGGTCGAAGCAGTTCTACCACTATGTGGTGCGCGAGTGGCTCTCCGGCGATCCGTCCGGGCCGGCGCCGCCCAAGGGCCGGCACGCCGGCAGAAACCACGGTTGGCCGCACCTCTACAATCGCGACGTGATCTCGATGCCCGACAAGTGGGAGTACCCCTGGTACGCCGCGTGGGATCTGGCGTTTCATATGCTGCCATTCGCGCGTACCGATGCCGCGTTCGCCAAAGACCAGCTGCTCTTGTTCTTGCGCGAGTGGTACATGCATCCGAACGGGCAGCTGCCGGCCTACGAGTTCGCACTGGGCGACGTGAACCCGCCGGTGCACGCCTGGGCGGCGTGGCGTGTGTACAAGATGACGGGCGCGCGCGGCGAGCGCGACACGCAGTTCTTGGCGCGCGTATTCCAGAAACTCTTGCTCAACTTCACCTGGTGGGTCAATCGCAAGGACGACGAGGGCAACAATCTGTTTTCGGGAGGATTCTTGGGTCTCGACAACATCGGGATCTTCGACCGCTCGCAGCCGCTGCCCACCGGCGGACATCTGGAACAAGCGGATGGCAGCGCCTGGATGGCGTTCTACGCCTCCACCATGCTGTCGATGGCGATCGAGCTCGCCCAGCATGACCCGGCGTACGAAGACATGGCGAGCAAGTTCTTCGAGCACTTCGTGGCCATCGTCGACGCCATGAACTCCTTCGGCGGCGCGGGCGTGTGGGATTCGGAAGACGGCTTCTACTACGACCAGCTTTACGCGAACGGAACGGTCACTCCCCTCCGGACGCGATCCATGGTGGGCATCATTCCGTTGTTCGCGGTCGAGGTGCTCGAGGACAAGGTGCTCGACAAGCTCCCGAAGTTCAAGCGGCGCATGCAGTGGTTCTTGGATCACCGCGCCGATCTGGCTCGCCATATTGCGTACCTCGAAGCTGACGCTGACGGGCAAGGCAAGCGGCTGCTCGCGATTCCGTCGCGCGAACGCCTGGAGCGCGTGCTGCGCTTCGTGCTCGATGAAAAGGAATTTCTGGCGCCGCATGGTGTGCGTTCGCTCAGCAAGTTTCATCAGCACAGCCCCTTCCGTCTCGAAGCTGGTGGTCAAGTGCACCAGGTGAACTACACGCCCGGAGACAGCGACAGCTGGCTGTTCGGGGGCAACTCGAACTGGCGCGGGCCCATCTGGTTTCCTTTGAACTACCTGTTGGTAGAGGCGCTCGAACGCTATCACCATTTCTATGGTGATAGCCTACGCGTGGAGTGCCCGACCGGCTCGGGCAACTTCATGAACCTGGGCGAAGTCGCCTGCGAACTCGCGTCGCGCCTGGTCAGCATCTTCTTGCCGGGCGATGACGGGGCGCGTCCGTGTCACGGTAACGAGCAGCGCTATGCCCGCGATCCGCATTTCAGAGATTTGGTGCTGTTCAACGAGTACTTCAATGGCGACGACGGGCGCGGAGTGGGCGCGAGCCACCAAACCGGTTGGACCGCGCTGGTCTCGAGCTGTCTCGAAACCGTCGTGAAGAGCCGAGAGCTAGTGAAAGCGAAGGCAGCGGAATGACGCGCGTCGAACCGAGCATCAGCCATGAGTGGCTCGAGGCGGACGGGCTCGGCGGGTTTGCCTCGGGCACGAGCCGGGGGCAGAACACCCGTCGCTACCATGGACTCTTGCTGGTGGCGTTGAATCCGCCTGCGGATCGCCGAGTGCTGGTCAACGATGCGGTGGTCTGGCTCGAAACTCCGAACGGGTCGTACCCGATCTCCGAGCATCACTACGCCCCGGGCGTGACGAGTCCGACGCGCGCCCCCGTCGTCGCTTTCGAGAGCGAACCCTGGCCGCGGTTCACCCACCAGGGGCCGGGCTTCACCCTGACGCGTGAGGTTGTGGCTCTCTACGGAACGCCCTTGGTGCTGAACCGGTGGCGCATCGAGCACCCGCTCCCGGGCGCGAGCTTGTGTGTGCGCCCGCTCTTGTCGGGTCGCGATTTTCACGCAACGCACCACGAAAATAGCGTGTTCCCCTTCGCTGCGCGGGTCGACGGTGAAGTCGTCGAGTTCGCGTCGTATCCGGGGTTGCCATCCGTAGTGTCACTCGGCAACGCGAGCTTCGAGCTTCGGCCGGACTGGTACCGGAATTTCTCTTACGAAGTCGAACACGCTCGAGGACTCGACCACCTCGAAGATCTCGCGACGCCGGGCGTGCTGCGGTTCGATCTCTCGAGCGGCGAAGCCAACTGGATCGTCGGGCCCGCCAACGACGTGAACGCTCGCTTCGTCGCGGGGCGTTCGGCGGCAAGCGTCGCGGACGCCATCGTCAGCGCCGAAGGCGCGCGCCGCGCTCGGTTTTCGAGCCCCGTCGAGCGTGCGGCGGACGCGTACCTGGTGCAGCGCGGCAGCGGCAAGACCGTCATCGCGGGTTATCCGTGGTTCGGCGACTGGGGGCGCGACACGTTCATCGCCATGCGCGGCTTGTGTCTCGCCACGCGCCGGCTCGATGAGGCCCGCGAGATTCTGCTCGCCTGGTCCGAGGTCGTCGACCAGGGGATGCTGCCGAATCGTTTTCCCGACCGCGCCAGCGACGCCCCCGAGTACAACTCGGTCGACGCGGCGCTCTGGTACGCCATCGTGGTTGGCGAGTTCTTGGCTGATCCCTCGGCGCCCGTGAGCAGCCCCGAGCGGCGCCAGCTCGTGGGCGCTCTCAGGGCCATCGTCGAGGGGCACCTCGCGGGCACGCGTCATCGCATTCGGGTAGCGCCGGACGGACTCTTGGCTTGCGGTGAACCGGGGGTGCAGCTCACTTGGATGGACGCGAAGGTCGGAGACTGGGTCGTCACTCCGCGCATTGGTAAGCCGGTCGAGGTGCAAGCCCTGTGGCTGAATGCGCTGGCGGCTGCCTGCACCTTCACCAACGACTATACAGGGGCGCTCGCGCGGGGTCTCGCGAGTTTTCGGGAGCGCTTCGTCGATTCGGAGAGCGGCGCTCTGTACGACGTGGTCGACGCCGACCACGAGCCCGGCAAGCTCGACGCCGCCGTGCGACCGAACCAGGTTTTCGCCGTGGGGGGGCTGCCGCTGACGCTGCTCGAATCGGCCGAGTGCCGCCGCGCGCTTGCCGTCGTCGAACGAGAGCTCGTCACACCCGTGGGGTTGCGTTCGCTCTCGCGCGATCACGCCGACTACAAGTCTCGCTATCGAGGTGGCGTTTTCGAGCGCGATTCCGCGTATCACCAGGGCACGGTGTGGCCCTGGCTGATGGGGCCTTTCGTCGAAGCTTGGGTCAAGCTACGCGGCACCGCTCTCGCGCGTGCCGAAGCGCGACAGCGGTTTTTGGAGCCTATGCTCGCACACCTGCAGCAGGCCGGCGTCGGGCACGTTTCCGAGGTCCTCGATGCCGAGCCGCCTCATACCCCCGGAGGCTGCCCGTTCCAGGCTTGGTCCGTCTCGGAGCTCTTGCGCGTGCAGCGAATGCTTACGTGCGCGGATCAGGAACCGGTCAGCACTAACCTCATCGGCGTTTCGGCGTAGTTCGAGACGTACGAGTGATCGCTGCTGGCTGCTGCGATCGGGAGAGAACCATGAACTTTCGTCTGCCATCACCAAGTGTGATCTGCGCGCTCGGGCTCGGGTGCGCGACGCTCCTAGGAGCTTGCGCGGCGCCGCAGGCACCGGAGCCAGCACCAACGCCAGCGCCACCCGAAGTCCGCGCCGCTACGCTGGTACCGGCAGTGCTCGGGTTGACGCTGACGGTCTCCGATCTCGAGCGTTCAGAACGCTTGCTCCAGTCTCTCGACTTTTCGATCGGCAAGCGCACACGCCTCGCTGGGGCGCCGCTCGCTGAGTTGCTCGCCGTCCCCGATCCCGTCGTGCATGTCCGAGAACTCCACCTCGGCCGCGAGACGGTCGAGCTCCGGCAGTTCGAGTCGCCAAGCGGCAACGCGGTGCCGGGCGATGCCCGGAGCAACGACCTGTCGTTTCAGCACATGGCGATCGTCGTCAGCGACATGGACGCTGCTTACCAGCGCGTGCGAGGGCTCCGCGTGCACGAAGTGTCGGCGGGGCCTCAGACGCTCCCGCTGTCGAATCCGGCCGCAGGCGGCATCCGAGCGTTCTACTTCAGAGACGCTGATGGGCATGCGTTGGAGCTCATCCACTTCCCGCCGGGGAAAGGGGCCGAGCGCTGGCACCAGCCAGGGCAGGGCTTGTTCCTCGGTATCGATCACACCGCCATCGTGGTGCTCGACACGGATCAGAGTGCGCCACTCTACGAGGCGCTCGGATTCGGTGTCACGGGCCGCAGTCTGAACTTCGGCGTCGAGCAGGGGCGCCTGAGTGGCGTTCCCGGCGCGCGCGTGCGCATCACCGGGTTTGCCGCTCGTTCGGGGCCCGGCGTGGAGTTTCTAGCGTATCTCGAACCCGCGGGACAGGGAACACAGAGCCACATGCGTGCGAATGATCTGGGACATTGGGAGGTCACCGTGCGGGTGCCCGACGTCGAGGCGGCGCTCGCTCGAGTCATCGAGCAAGGTGGCCAGCAACTGTCCGCGGGCGTGGTCGACGTGCGCCCATTGGAGCTCGGTTACGCCGAAGCGGTGCTCGTCGACGACCGGGACGGTCACAGCTTGCGGCTGGTGGCGCCATGACCGCGCTCACGCTGGCTGCGCGCGGCCGCCTCGGCTTGATCTACGCGTGCGCGATGTTACAGGGGCTCACGGTGGTGAGCTTCCCCGCGAGTTCGGCCACCCTGAAAGCGCTGCACGGATTCAGCGACGCCCAGTACGGCGCGCTGTTTCTGCCGCAGGTGGCCGCCACCATCGCTGGCTCGATCGCGGGCGCTGCGCTGGCTCGGCGCCTCGGGCTCACGCGTCTGCTGCTCGGTTCGGTCGCGACGGCCCTGCTCGCCGAGGCCTGCCTCGCCAGCACCGCGTGTGTCGGGGCAAGTTCGGCGTTCCTGCTCGTGCTCGGGGGCAGTGCGCTGATGGGCCTCGGCTTCGGCCTCGCCGCGGCGCCCCTCAACGGCTTTCCGGCGCTGATTGCAGCTGCGCGGGCCGATGCTGCGCTGCTCGGAGTGCACACGGCGATCGGCGCTGGCTTTTGCATCGGGCCACTCATCGCCAGTCGCTTCATCGCCATGGGTAGCTGGCGCGCTTTTCCGATTGCCATCGCGGGTTACGCGCTGCTGTGCCTGACACTCGTGCTGCTCGTGGCGCTGCCCCAGAGTCGCCCCGCGCGTGACGCTCTCGCCGTCGACTCTGCCGCTACCGAGGTCCCGCTGGAACAACCTGCGCGTTCCAAGACGTTGTGGGCGTTTCTCGCGGTGGCCGTGCTGTACGCCTTCGCCGAAGGCACGCTCAGCAATTGGGCCGTCATCTACCTGCACGAAGACCGAGGTCTGCCCGAGTCGAGCGCCACGTTGGCCTTGTCCGCGTTCTGGGCGGCACTGGTCGTCGGCCGGTTGCTCGCTGCGCTGCTGGTCGGCAGCATTGCTCCCGAACGCCTGTGGCTCGGACTGTTGGTGCTGTTGGTATGCGCCTTCCTCGCGGTGCCTGGTGCATCGACCGAGCCGCGAGCGCTCGTCGTGTTCAGCTTCGCAGGCCTGGCTTGTTCCGCATTCTTCCCGCTCTCGGTCACGCTCGTAGCACACCGGTTCCCGCAGCATGCGGCGTACACCGCGTCGCTGATGGTGGCAGCGCTCATGTTGGGGGTAGGCCTCGGATCGTTCAGCATCGGTCCGCTGCACGCTCGCTGGCCGCTCGCTACCATTTACCTCGGGTCTGCGGCGTATCCGGCGCTCGCGCTCGGGGTCGCCCTCACACTGTTACGCCCGCGGCGCGCGCCGTCTCGGCCCGCCGTCGTCCAGACCGACGCGTCGTAGCCACACAGCGGCGCTGCTCCCCCACGCTGGCCCCGGACGCAAGGTTGCATGACGTTGGATCCTGGTGCATTGCTTGAGCTCACTTGTGGCGACTTCCTTGGAGACGGTGGGCAAGATCTGTGCAGTTCTCGGGGTATTTGGGCTGGCGGGACCGACGGCGCTCGCGCAGTTGACGTTTTCGGCGCCGCCCGAGTGCGGAACCCAGCAAGAATTCCTCGCCGAAGTGCGAGCGCTGCAGCGCGCTGATGCGCCGTCGATCCGTGTGAACTCGGTGCTGATTCGCGAGGCCAGCGCGGGCGTGTACGAGCTCAAGGTCGAGGGCCCCGAAGGTGCGCGCGTGCTCACGGACGCGGAGTGTCGCACCTTGTTCCGCAGCGCCGTGGTCATCGCTGCCGCTGCGGCGGCGGACGACCCTGCCGCTCCGGCGGAGCCGCTCCCACCGCCGGCGGCCGAGGCTAAACCAACGCCGGCGGCGTCTCGGCCCCAGTCAGCACCAGCAGCAGCAGCGCGCCCGGCTGCCGCTGCTGTGGCCCCGGCCGCACCGGCACCGCCGGCTGCGGCCGCGCCAGCGGCGGCGGTCCCCGCGGAAGCCTCTGCAGCGGCCGAGTCGCCCGCGCCGAGCAGCCATTACCTGCGCCTCGCGGCGGGCGGCGGTGTAGCGACGGGGCTCAGTCCCGACCCTGCCCTCTTGCTGGAGTTCGGTGCAGCGTACGGTTCCGACGCTTGGGGCGGCGCGCTCATGCTCAAGTATCTTCCGAAGAGCTCGGCAACGACCGAGGGCGACGTTGGGCTCGAGCTTCACACGATCGGAGGGCGATCCGGCATTTTCTACGCGCCGGTCTCATTCCTCCGCGTGGAGGGTGGGCTCGCCGTCTACCGCCTGAGTGCCACGGGCACTGGGATCCGTTATCCCACCACCGACAGTGTCTGGGTGGCCGCACCCGAACTCGAGGTGATGTTCGTCGCTCATCTCACTCAAGCCTGGGCGCTCGAGGTTGGGCCGCAGGGCCGGGTCGGTTTGACCCAGCCGACGTTCCAGGTGGACCCAGAAACCGAGGTGTTTCAGCTCCCACGCTTCGGGGCCGCGCTAGTATTTAGGGTGCAGCTGGGTTTGCGGTGACGGATTCGGCCGGCTCCCGTGATTCACGGGATATGGCTACCCACTCGCTCCCGCGCCCGGCATTCGCCGCGGCGTTTCGGGAGGAAAGTTCCGCATTCGCGGTACCCAGTGTGGCCGATGTTTACGCCGCGCACTTCAAGTACGTGTGGCGCTGCTTGCGGAGTTTGGGGGTGCCCGACGCCGCGCTCGACGATGCCCTGCAAGAGGTCTTCCTCGTGGTGCAGCGCAAGCTCGAGGCGTTCGATGGTGCCTGCGACACCAAGACCTGGCTCTACGCCATCGTGCTCCGGGTCGCGCGGCGGTATCGAACCGAGGCGGCGCGTCACGCTCGGCGCTTCGCCGCGCATGAACCAGGCAGCGACGACGACGCGCTCGAGACGAGCAGCATCGCCGCAGACTTGCGGAGCGAGGTCGAAAAGAACGAACGGCTGGCGCTTGCCCAACGCGCGTTGGCAGGGCTCGATGACGCGAAGCGGGAAGTGTTCGTGTTTGCGTGCATCGAGGGCATGTCGGCGCCCGAGATCGCTACCCTCGTGGGCATTCCTCTGAACACCGTGTACTCGCGCCTGCGCGCGGCGAGGCAGGCGTTCGCCGAGGCCGTGGCTTTGCTTTCGCAGCCCACCCCTCTCGAAGGACAGCAGCATGACTGACCAAGAGCACGATGTAGAAGACTTGATTGCCGCGCTGCGGGATGACCTTCCGAGTCGCGACGACGAAGGACGAGTGCGGGCTCGCTTGGTGACGGGGGGCGT
>Ga0315910_10005351_pt1 | contig 10528 bp, 7 predicted proteins | sample EdamamesoilMG_FD_204470 | JGI IMG/M metagenome (GOLD analysis project Ga0315910, IMG submission 204470) | Garden soil microbial communities collected in Santa Monica, California, United States - Edamame soil | ecosystem: Environmental > Terrestrial > Soil > Garden | place: USA: California...
GCGGATTGCGTCCAGTCGAGGCGCGTCTCGCGCTTGTCGATCTTGCGGGCGTAAGTGGCCCCGCTCGCCGGCTGCGGTAAGGCTCTTGCCCGGCCGGCTTCGACATCGGCGAGCGTTGCGACAATGGCCTGCGCGCCGAGGGCAGCCAGCTTGTCATGCAAGGTGCCGGCATCGTCGTCGGGAGCAATTGCGAGCGGATGCCGCGACAGCACTGGGCCGGTGTCCAGACCCGCATCCATCTGCATGATCGATATACCGGTCTCCGAGTCGCCGGCCAGAAGCGCGCGCTGAATCGGCGCAGCTCCGCGCCAGCGCGGCAACAGCGAGGCATGGATATTCACCGCGCCTTGCGGCGCGGCTTCGAGCACCGGCGGCGGCAGAATCAGTCCGTAGGCGGCGACGACAAGCACGTCCGGCTGCGCGGCCATCACCCGCGCCGCGTCGGGCGGCGCCTTGAGGCTCAGCGGCTGGAATAGCGGCAATCCCCGCTGCGTGGCGAGAAGCTTCACCGCGCTCGGCGCCGCTCGCAAGCCGCGGCCGGCCGGTCGATCCGGCTGCGTCAGTACCAGCGCGACGTCATGGCCAGCGTCCAGCAGGCGCGCCAACGCGCGCTCGGCGAAGGGCGCGGTACCGGCGAAGACGAGACGCAGGAAAGCGGGCTAGGCGGACTTACGCAGCTGCTTGGCGAGCTTTGCGCGGATGCGCTGCTGCTTGAGCTGCGACAGATGCTCGACAAACACCTTGCCCTTCAGGTGATCCATTTCGTGCTGAATGCACACCGCGAGCAAGCCTTGCGCTTCGAGCGTGAAGGGATTTCCGTTGCGGTCATGCGCGCGCACCTTGACGCGCTCGGCGCGCTCGACCAGCTCGTAGATTCCGGGGACTGACAGGCAGCCCTCCTCGATGTCCGACACGCCGTTCGCTTCGACGATTTCCGGATTGACCAGCACCACCAGCGAATCGCGGCGCTCGGAAACGTCGACCACGATTACCTGCTTGGCGATGTCCACCTGGACGGCGGCGAGGCCGATGCCGGGGGCGGCGTACATGGTCTCGGCCATGTCGGCGACGAGCTTCTTCAAGCCCTCATCAAAGACCGTCACGGGCGCGGCCACCTTGTGGAGGCGGGCATCGGGGTAGCGGAGGATGTTCAAGATGGCCATTGCTCGTTCAGCGGGGCAATTTCACTTGCAGATTGAATGGATTATATGGAGAATCTCAGGCAACGCGTAAGAAGAACCACCTTTGTGCTACATTGGGGCTAGAAGAACCGATTTCCAGCCGGTCCAGGAACCAAAAAAAGGGACGGGTCGCCATGGTCCAGCAAGTTTGTAAGTCTATCATAGCGCTCGCTTTCTTGCTCTCCGGGCCGGTTTTTGGACAAGCGCCCAGCGCGCCTCTCACCATCAAGCCGGATGCACCCGACCGCTATACCGTCGTGCCCGGCGACACCCTATGGGGCATCTCGCAACGGTACACCGACTCGCCGTGGCGCTGGCCCGAGCTGTGGAATCTCAATCGCGAGCAGATCCGTAACCCGCACCTAATCTATCCCGGGTACGTCATTGTCCTCGACCGGGAGCGGGGGCAACTCACCATCGGCGGTGCCGACCGCGCGCCAGCCCCGACGACGCCGGGCGCCGATCCCGCGCAGACACCTCCCACAGCTCCCGGCACCACTCCAGGAACGACTCCTGGCGCTACCGCCTCCGGCACGGTCAAGCTCGCGCCACGCGTTCGCGCCGAGTCGCTTGCCAAGCAGGAAATCCCAAGCATCCCGCCCTCGGTCATCGAGCCATTTCTGTCGCGTCCGCTGGTCATCGAGGCCGACGGCCTCGACAAGGGACCGACGATCATCGCCACGCAGTCCGATCGCGTGCTGCTTTCGACCGGCAATGCCGCGTATGTGCGCGGGATCGGCAAATCGAAGGACGATGTCTGGTACGTCTATCGCAAGGGCAACGCGCTGGTCGACCCGGACACGAATCAGACGCTCGCCTACGAAGCGGTGTATCTGGGCACGGCGCAGGTCACGCGCCCGGGCGAGCCCGCGACCGTGACGCTGACCGATACCGTGATCGAGGTCGGAGCTGGCGACAAGCTCGTCGCCGCCGGCAGACCGCAACCGGTGAACTACGCGCCGCGCGCACCGAGCTCACAGATCAAGGGGCGCGTGATGGCCATCTACGGCGGTGTGGGCAAGGTTGGCGAGGCGGGCCCTCAGCAGGTGATCAGCATCAACCGCGGTAAGGCCGATGGCGTCGAAGTCGGGCATGTCCTGGCGCTCTACACCCTCGGCGGCACCGTGCGTGACACGACCCGGAAGCAGGACGATCCGGATGCGCGCATCAAGCTGCCCGATGAGCGCGCCGGACTTGCGTTTGTCTTCCGGGTTTTCGACCGGATATCCTATGCACTCATCATGCAGATCACGAGGCCGGTCGCCCCGCTCGATGTGGTGCAGACGCCGTAAGAAGAACGAGAAGTGAGCCACGACCCGGGGCTCGCGAGCTGGCTGCAGCTGGCGCTCACCCCCGGGCTCGGAGCCGCCGCCTTCCGCCAGCTGCTTCACCAGTTCGGCCTGCCGCACGCCGTCCTCGCCCGCAAGCGTTCCGAACTCTCCGTCTTTGCGCCCGCCGCCGCTCTCGCTGCGCTCGACTCCGAGCCAGTGGCGAAGGCCGTGGCGAACGCACTGGCTTGGGTGGAACATCCCGGCCATGCGGTCATTACGCTTGCCGACGAGGCCTATCCGAGGCTGTTGCTGGAAATCGCCGATCCGCCACCGCTGCTTTACGCGCGCGGCCGCGTGGAGCTCCTGCAGCGTTCGGCGCTCGCCATTGTCGGCAGCCGCAACGCCACGCAGCAGGGCAGCGCCAACGCCGAGGCGTTCGCCCGTACGCTGAGCGAGTCTGGGCTGACCATCGTGTCCGGCCTTGCGCTCGGCATCGACGCCGCGGCACATCGCGGCGGCCTTCAGGGCGTGGGCGCAACCATCGCGGTGCTCGGTACCGGACTCGATATCGTTTACCCGCAGCGCAATGCGGCGCTCGCTGCCGAGATTGCGGCGCGTGGGCTGCTCGTCTCGGAGTTTGCGCTCGGCACTGCGCCTGCGGCACACAACTTCCCGCGGCGCAATCGCCTCATCAGCGGACTTGCGCGCGGCTGCCTGGTGGTGGAAGCCGCGGTCGCCTCAGGCTCGCTGATCACCGCGCGCAGCGCCGCCGAGCAGGGACGCGACGTATTCGCCGTTCCGGGATCGATCCATTCGCCGCTCTCCAAGGGCTGCCACGTGTTGATCAAGGCAGGCGCGAAGCTGGTCGAATCGGCCGAAGACGTGCTTACCGAATTGGCGGGCTTTCGTCCGAGCGGCTACGCGTCGACGCGCGAGCCGTCAGAGGGCACCCCCGCACGCGCGGAGGGCGGGTTGCTCGCCCACATGGGCCATGACCCAGTCGACGTCGACTCGCTTTGCTCGCGCGCCGGCCTATCGGCCGAGCAGGTGTCCTCCGAGCTGCTGCGCCTGGAGCTCGACGGGCGCGTCGCCGCGCTGCCAGGCGGGCTTTATCAGCGGCTGGAGAAGGAAGGACGGCGGTAAACCCAATCCCCAACGTTGCGTTATAAGAAGGGAGGCCCGATATGTACGACATCCTTGTTTTCCTGTTCGAGAACTGCCAGCAGGCCGAGCTTGCCTACGACAGCGACCGCGTGGCGAAGAAGCTGTCGGCCGCCGGCTTTGAGGATTCGGATATCAGCGAAGCGATGCACTGGCTCGCCGGCGTGTTGCAGGCACCGCAGGGCGTGCGTGACCCGTTACCCGATGCGCGCGCGAGCTTCCGGGCCTACGCGCCGCGCGAGCTGGCGAAGCTCGACGCCTCGTGCCGTGGCTTTCTGATTACCCTCGAACAGTCGGGCATCCTGACCCCAGACACGCGGGAGCTGGTGATCGAGCGAGCGCTTGCCGCCGCGGGCGATACGCTGAGCCTGGAGCAGCTCAAGCTCGTCGTGCTGATGGTGGTGTGGAACCAGCAGACCGCGACCAGCCGGCTGCTCGCCGAGGACCTGTTCAGCGCGCCGTACGCGCGCCTGCCGAGCTAGCCGCGCCTTAACCGCAGCCGCATGCGGGTTGAACCGCGTGCGGCTTTGCACTTATCATCTGCGGCCTTTCGCGCCGCATGGCCAAGAAACTCATCATCGCAGAGAAACCGTCGGTCGCGGCCGACATCGCGCGCGCGCTCGGCGGCTTCACGCGCAAGGGCGACTTCTTCGAGAGCGACAAGTACGTGCTGTCGTCAGCGGTTGGCCACCTGCTCGAGCTCACGCTTCCGGAGAAGTACGACGTCAAGCGCGGAAAATGGTCGTTCACCCGCCTGCCGGTAATCCCGCCGCACTTCGACCTCGCGCCGATCGAGAAAAGCGAGACGCGCCTGAACCTGCTCCTGCGCCTGATGAAACGCAAGGACGTCACCGGGCTGATCAACGCCTGCGACGCCGGGCGCGAAGGCGAGCTGATCTTCCGCTACATCGTGCAGCATGCGCACAACAAGAAGCCGATCGAGCGCCTGTGGCTGCAGTCGATGACGCCGGCGTCGATCCGCGAAGGCTTCTCGGCACTGCGCGCCGACAAGGAGCTGCTGCCGCTCGCCGACGCTGCCAAGAGCCGCTCGGAAGCCGACTGGCTGATCGGCATCAACGGCACGCGCGCCATGACCGCCTTCAACTCGAAGGAAGGCGGCTTCTATCTCACCACCGTCGGACGGGTGCAGACGCCGACCCTCGCCATCCTCGTCGAGCGCGAAGAGCGCATCCGCGCGTTTACCTCGCGCGATTATTGGGAAGTGCATGCCCGCTTCGGGGCGAAGGCGGGCGAATATCCCGGGCGCTGGTTCGACAGCGCGTTCAAAAAGGATGACGACGGCGAGCGCAAGGCCGAGCGGCTTTGGACGCAGGCGCAGGCCGAAGCGATCGTCGCCGCCTGCCAAGGCAAAAGCGGAATCGCGAGCGAGGAAACCAAACCTTCCACGCAGCTATCGCCGCTGCTTTACGACCTCACCAGCTTGCAGCGTGAAGCCAACGGGCGCTTCGGCTTCCCGGCCCGGATGACCTTGTCGCTTGCCCAGGCGCTCTACGAGCGGCACAAGGTGCTGACCTATCCCCGGACCGACTCGCGCGCGCTGCCGGAAGACTATCTGGACACGGTGAAGAAGACGCTCGACGAGCTCGGCGGCACCCGCGACTTCGCGCCCTTCGCCAAGCAAATCCTGAAGCAGGGATGGGTGAAGCCCAACAAGCGCATTTTCGACAACAGCAAGATCTCGGACCACTTCGCGATCATCCCGACGTTACAAACGCCGCGCAGTCTGAACGAAGCCGAGCAGAAGCTCTACGACCTGGTGGTGCGCCGCTTCCTCGCGGTGTTCTACCCTGCGGCCGAGTACCTGCAGACCACGCGCATTACGCGCGTTGGCGAGCATCCGTTCAAGACCGAAGGCAAGGTGCTGGAGAACCCGGGTTGGCTGGCAGTCTACGGCCGCGCCGGCGGCGAAGAGAATGAGAACCTGCCCGCGATCACGCCGGACGAGAACGTCCCGGTGCGCGAGATTGCTGCCGAGGCCAACCAGACCAAGCCGCCGCCGCGCTACACGGAAGCGACGCTGCTTTCCGCGATGGAAGGCGCCGGCAAGCTGGTTGAAGACGACGAGCTGCGCGCCGCCATGGCGGCGAAGGGCCTCGGCACGCCGGCAACGCGTGCCGCCATCATCGAGGGTCTGATCCGCGAAGCGTACGTGCACCGCGAGGGCCGTGAACTGGTGCCCACGCCGAAGGCGTTCTCGCTCATGTTCGCGTTCCACATGCTGCACATCGTCGAGCTCGGTTCGCCCGAGCTCACCGGCGAGTGGGAGCACAAGCTCAAGCTGATCGAGGCCGGCAAGCTCACGCGTGAAGAGTTCATGCGCGGGATCAACGATCTGGTGAAGAACGTGGTCGGCGTGATCAAGAACGGCGAGATTCCGGACGTGGCGTATGCGACCGTGCCCGCGCCCTGCCCCAAGTGCGGCGGTACCGTGCAGGAGAACTACCGCAAGGTCCAGTGCCAGAAATGCGACTTCACGCTCTGGCGGGTGATCTCGGGGCGGGAATGGGCCCCGGAAGAGCTGGCCGAGCTGTTCACCAAGCGCTTCGTCGGTCCGCTGACCGGGTTTCGCAGCAAGCAGGGCCGGCCGTTCAGCGCCGGGATCCGCCTCAATGACGACATGCGCCTCGAGTTCGACTTCGGCCAGGGCTCGGCGGACGGCGACGAAGCGCCCGATTTTTCAGGACAGGAGCCGCTCGGGGCGTGCCCAAAATGCGGCGCGCGCGTGTTCGAGCACGGCGTCGCCTATGTGTGCGAAAAGGCGGTCGGCCCCGAGCGCAAATGCGACTTCCGCTCCGGGCGCCTGATCCTGCAACAGCCGATCGAGCGCGAGCAGATGAAGAAGCTGCTGGAGACCGGACGCACCGATCTCCTCACCAGCTTCGTTTCCAAGAAAAACCGCAAGTTCAAGGCCTTCCTCGTCAAGCAGCCCGACGGCAAGATCGGCTTCGAATTCCAACCGCGCGCACCCAAGGAAACCAAGGACAAGGCCGGGGCGCCGGACGAGAAAACTACACGTCCAGGTTCCGCACGCCGAGCGCGTTAGACTCGATGAAAGCGCGGCGCGGCTCGACCTCGTCGCCCATCAGCTTGGTGAAGATCTCGTCCGCGGCGATGCCATCCTCGATCTGCACCCTGAGCAGCCGCCGACTTGCCGGATCCATCGTCGTTTCCCACAGCTGGGACGGATTCATCTCCCCCAACCCCTTGTAGCGCTGCAGGGTCATCGAGCGCTCGACCTCGCCGAGCAACCACTTCATCGCCTCGGCGAAATCGCGCACCGGCTGGCGCTTGTCGCCGCGCTGCACGGTCGCGCCGGCGCCCACCAGGCCGCGCAGCATCTCCGCGGTGGCGCGGATCTGGGCGTAGTCGCCGGAATGCACGAACTCGGTATCGATCGTGCTCAGACGCACGTTGCCATGGCGGGTGCGCTCCACGCGCACCTGATGGCGCTCGGTCTTCTGGTCGAAGTGCGGGGCAACGGCAAAGCCTTGCGGGGCAAGCGCGGCCTCCAATGCCTCGGCGGAAGCTTCCGCCGTATCACGCCGCGACAGGTCGACCTGGACGCCGCGCAGCATTGCCTGCAGGACTTCGCGGTCGACCAGGCGCGCTACGCGCTCCATCACGGCCTCGGATAGCAAGTAGGACTTGGCGAGCTCGGAGAGGGCGTCGCCGCTGATCGGCTCGCGCCCCTCGCCGGGATGGAGCGCGGCATCGACCAGCGCCTGCTTCAGCATGAAAGCGTTGAGCTCGTGCTCGTCCTTGAGGTAGCGCTCTTCTTTCCCAAGCTTTGCCTTGTAGAGCGGCGGCTGCGCGATGTAGATGTGGCCGCGCTCCACCAGCTCGCGCATCTGCCGGTAGAAAAAGGTGAGCAGCAGCGTGCGGATGTGCGAACCGTCGACATCGGCGTCGGTCATCACGATGATGCGGTGATAGCGCAGCTTGTCGGGGTTGTATTCCTCGGTGCCAATCCCGCAGCCCAACGCGGTGATCAGCGTGGCGATCTCCGCTGAGCCCAGCAGCTTCTCGAAGCGCGCGCGCTCGACGTTCAGGATCTTGCCCTTGAGCGGCAGGATCGCCTGGAACTTGCGGTCGCGCCCCTGCTTTGCCGAGCCGCCGGCCGAGTCGCCCTCGACCAGGTAGAGCTCGCTTTTCGCCGGGTCGCGCTCCTGGCAGTCGGCGAGCTTGCCCGGCAGGCCCATGGAGTCGAGCACGCCCTTGCGCCGCGTCATTTCGCGTGCCTTGCGGGCCGCTTCGCGTGCAGCGGCCGCCTCCACGATCTTGACGGTGATGGTGCGCGCGTCGGTCGGACGCTCGTCGAGGAACTCACGCAGGCGCTCGGCGACGATCTCCTCGACCACCGGGCGCACTTCGGATGAAACGAGCTTTTCCTTCGTCTGCGAGGAGAACTTCGGCTCTGGCACCTTGACCGACAGCACGCAGGCCAGGCCTTCGCGCATGTCGTCGCCGGTGGTCTCCACCTTCGCGCGCTTGGCGATCTCCTTCTCCTCGATGTACTTGTTCAGCACGCGGGTCATCGCCGCGCGCAGGCCGGTGAGGTGCGTGCCGCCGTCCTTCTGCGGGATGTTGTTGGTGAAGCACAGCACCGACTCCTGATAGGAGTCGTTCCACTGCATCGCCACCTCGACCGTGATGCCGTCCTTCTCGCCGAGGCCGAGAAACACGTTGGGGTGCAGCACATTCTTCGCCCGATTCATGTACTCGACAAAGCCCTTCACCCCGCCGGAAAACGCGAAGTTCTCCTCCTTGCCGGCGCGCTGGTCGATCATCACGATCTTGGTGCCGTTGTTGAGGAACGAGAGCTCGCGCAGGCGGCGCGCGAGGATGTCGTAGTGGTAATCGACCGCGCCGAAAGTCGCTTTGGAAGCGAGGAAATGCACTTCGGTGCCGCGGCGCTCGCTGGTGCCGGTCGCCTTGAGCGGCGCCGTGGCCACGCCGTCGCGAAACTCCATCTGGTGGACCGCGCCGTCGCGCCAGATCGTGAGGCGCAGCCATTCCGACAGCGCATTCACCACCGAGACGCCGACGCCGTGCAGGCCGCCCGAGACCTTGTAGCTGTTCGAGTCGAACTTGCCGCCGGCGTGCAATTCGGTCATCACGATCTCGGCCGCCGAGCGCTTGAGCTCGTCGTCTTCCTTGATGCCGGTCGGGATGCCGCGCCCATTGTCGAGTACCGAGATGGAATTGTCGGTGTGGATGGTGACCACGATCTCGTCGCAGAAGCCGGCGAGCGCCTCGTCGACGGCGTTGTCCACCACTTCGAACACCATGTGATGCAGGCCGGTGCCATCGGAGGTGTCGCCGATGTACATGCCCGGGCGCTTGCGCACCGCCTCAAGGCCCTTCAGGACCTTGATCGAATCCGAGCCGTAGTCGCCGCTCTCGCCGTTGCCCTTGTTCTCAGACATGCTTCGCTCTAGATCCTCATCGGCATGACGACGTATTTGAAGTCCTTTTCGGACCCGTAGGTGATCAGCGCGCTGGAAGCCGCGTCGCCGAATGCGCACTCGATCCCCTCGCCGCCGACGTTGTTCAGCACGTCGAGCAGGTAGTTGACGTTGAAGCCGATGTCGAGCGAATCGCCTTTGTAGTCGACCTCGAGCTCTTCGTGCGCTTCCTCTTGCTCGGCGTTGGAGGAGACGATTTTCAGGCTGCCATCGCCCACCACCCAACGCACGCCGCGAAACTTCTCATTCGAGAGAATGGCGGCACGCTGCAGCGCCTGACGCAGCGGCTCGCGCCCGGCCTGCAGCTTGTTCTTGTGCCCGGTCGGAATCACCCGGGTGTAGTCCGGAAATTTGCCGTCGATCAGCTTGGAGACCAGCTCGATGGTGCCGAAGCTGAACGCGGCCTGCGTGCCGGAAAGCTCGATGTTCACCGGCTCGTCGCTTTCGGCGAGCAGCTTGGTGAGCTCGAGCACGGTCTTGCGCGGCACGATCACTTCCTGGCGCGGCAGCTCACCGCCGAGCTTGAGCGCGGCGTACGCCAGGCGATGGCCGTCGGTCGCGACCAGCTTGAGGCTGCCCTCCTCGACGACCATCAGCAAGCCGTTGAGGTAGTAGCGGATGTCCTGCTGCGCCATCGCGTATTGCACGAGCGAAAGCAAGCGGCGCAGGGCTTTCTGCTCGAGCTTGAACTTGGCGGCGTCTCCGGCAGGCCTTGCCAGGCGCGGAAAATCCTCGGCGGCGAGAGTCTGCAGCGCGAAGCGGCTTTTTCCCGCCTTGACCTGCAGGCGCTTGTCCTGCTGCTGCAGGGTAACCTCGGCGCCGTCCGGCAGCGCGCGCAGGATATCCAGCAGCTTGCGCGCCCCGACGGTGACCGCGCGCGTCTCGGCGCCGGCCGGGATTGCGCTACGCGCGGCGATCTGGATCTCGATGTCGGTGGCGAGAAAGCCGAGCGCATCCCCGCTGCGCTCGATCAGCACGTTGGAAAGGATCGGCAGCGTATGCCGCCGTTCGATGATCCCGCTCACCGCGGAGAGCGGTGCGAGCAGCTCGTCCCGTTTTGCTTTAGCAAGAATCATTTGTTATTTACCTTAGTAGTAACTAATAGAGCGGGCGTCGCCGCTGGATAAGTCCACAAGTGCTTGCTTTCTCGGTCCTTGTCGCCTTCCGCGCGCTCCGGGAAACCTGTGGAGCAGCGCGCTGGCAATGTGGATCGTTTCCGGCCGTGCGCCCGAACCCCGGGTTACTCACAATTCATCCCACGTTCCCCCACAGCTTTGCGTCAGCCTTTCAGGACCTGCTGCAGCACCACATAGTCGCGGTTGAGCGCGGTGTCGTGCTTTCGCAGGCTGGCAATGGTGCGGCAGGCGTGCAGCACCGTCGTGTGATCGCGGTTACCGAACGCTTCGCCGATTTCCGGCAGGCTCATCTG
>Ga0315910_10005352_pt1 | contig 10527 bp, 11 predicted proteins | sample EdamamesoilMG_FD_204470 | JGI IMG/M metagenome (GOLD analysis project Ga0315910, IMG submission 204470) | Garden soil microbial communities collected in Santa Monica, California, United States - Edamame soil | ecosystem: Environmental > Terrestrial > Soil > Garden | place: USA: California...
GCTGATGGGGTTGAAGATGCGGAAGTAGGGCTGCGCGTCGCAGCCCGTGGAGGCGGCCCATTGCCAGCCGCCGTTGTTGGCCGCGAGATCGAAATCGTCGAGCTTGAGAGCGAAATAGCGCTCGCCGCGGCGCCAATCGATTCCGAGATCTTTCGCGAGAAAGCTCGCCGTGACCATGCGCAGCCGGTTGTGCATGTACCCCGTGGAGTTGAGCTGGCGGATCGCCGCATCGACGAGCGGATAGCCCGTTCGCCCTTCGCACCAAGTCTCGAAGAGGTCGTCGGCACGGGCGCCGCTCTCCCATTCGATGGTGTCGTACTCGCGGCGAAACGCCCCTTCGACGACGTGTGGGTAGTGGTGCAGCACCTGATGGAAGAAGTCGCGCCAGATCAGCTCCGCAAGCCAGACGGCGGCGCCGCGCGAGCCGGCCAGCATTCGTGAATGCGCCTCGCGCGCGCACGCGCGGATCGAGAGCGTGCCGAAGCGAAGATGCATGCCGAGCCGGCTGGGCGCTTCGACGGCCGGGAAGTCGCGCTCGTCCGCATAGCGGTCGATGCGCGACGTGAATTCGCGCAGCTGCCTGCCGGCGGCGCTGGCGCCGGGGCTGACGTGGTCACGAAGGTTGGTCGGCCGGAAGCCGAGATCGGCCAGTGTCGGGAGGCGCGCCGAGCGCTCGGGTGGCGGAGCGAGGCGGCCCGCGTGGCCCTGCGTCGAGCGCGGCACAAGGTGGCCCGAATCGAGCTTCGCCAGCCACGCCGACTTGTACGGTGTGAACACGCTGAACGGCTTGCCCGAGGCCGTGAGCACCTCGTCACGCTCGAAGATGACGTGGTCCTTGTGCGTGCGCAGATCGATGGCAAGTGCCCGCAGGGCCTTGCGCACGCGCGCGTCGCGAGAGCGGGCGTACGGGTCGTCGTCGTGGTTCGCGTATACGGCCGAGACCCCGAGCGAGGCCGCCAGCCTGGGGATTTCGAGCGCAGGGTCGCCGTCGAGCACGATGAGGCCGCCGCCGCGCCGCGCGAGAGCGTGATCGAGCTCCGCGAGGCTCGAGTGAATGAACTCCACGCGTCGATCTGCCGGCGGCAGCGGGTCCAAGATTGCGCGGTCGAACACGAATGCGCACCACACCTGCTGCGCGGCGCGCAGGGCGTGCGCAAGCGCCGCCTGGTCGTCGGCGCGCAGGTCGCGGCGAAACCAGACCAACGCGCGTTCGTGCTGTTCAGGCATTGCGCTTCACAGCGTCGGCAACGGGGTGCTCGGGTACTCGATGCGGCTGCCCGGTTTCACGAGCAGCAGCTGCACGTCGCCGATGGCGCGTTCGAGGAACCCCGCCTCACAATAGGAGAAATAGTACTCCCACATGCGAGTGAAGCCGGCCGAAAAGCCGAGCGCGCGAATCTCGCCGGTGCGCGCTCGGAACCGGGTCCGCCAGTGAGCGAGCGTGGTTGCGTAGTGCGGACCAATGTCCTCGGCGTGAGCGACACGTAGGTCGGTCGCCTGCGTCAGCACCGCGCAGAGGCGCGTTACGGACGTCAGACAGCTGCCGGGGAAGATGTGCCGCTGGATGAAGTCGACGGAGCGTCGCGCGCGCTCGTAGTGCTGATCGGCGATCGTAATCGCCTGCAATAGCATGGCCCCGTCGGAGCGGAGCATCTCCGCGCACTTGCGCAACAGCACCGGCTGATACTCGTGGCCGACGGCCTCGATCATCTCGATCGAAACGAGCTTGTCGAACGTGCCGTGCACGGCGGAATCGAGCTCGCGGTAATCGGCAAGGAGCAGGTCGACGCGGGCCTCTAACCCCGCCTCACGGATGCGACGGCAGGCGAGCTCGTGCTGCTCGCGCGAGATCGTCACGGATGTGACGCGGCAGCCGTAGCGAGCCGCCGCGTGCAGCGCGAACCCGCCCCAGCCCGTCCCGATCTCGAGCAGCCGGTCGCCGGGCGCGAGGCGCAGCTTGCGGCAAATAAGCTCGTTCTTGTTTGCCGAAGCTTCCTCGAGCGTGGCCGCGGCGTGCGGAAAAACCGCCGAGGAATACATCAGCGATTCGTCCAGCCACAGGGCAAAGAATTCGTTGCCGAGGTCGTAGTGCGCCGCGATGTTGCGGCGGCTCCCGCCGCGCGTGTTGCGATTCAACCAGTGCAGTACGCGGAGCAGAGGCGCACGCAATCGCGCCGTACCCGTCTCGAGGTCCTCGAGCACGGCGCGATTGCGCAGCAGGACGCGCATGGCTGCCGTGAGGTCGTCCGCGTCCCAATATCCAAGCGCATACGCCTTGGCGGCACCGACCGATCCGCCGAACGCGAGCTCGCCGAACGTGCGATTGTCGTGGATGCGGACAGTTGCCGCAGGCTCGCTCGCGAGCTCGGAGCCGAACCGCCACCGCCGCCCGCCGGCGAAGAGCTCCAGCCGGCCGCGCTCGATCTTCGTGAAGCGGTCGAGCACCAAGTCTCGCGCCAGCGCGTCGATCCAGCTCCATTTGCCGCGCGACGACGGGGTGCGTTGGCCCTCGCCAGCCGTGGTTTCCGCGCTCATGGCCGCGCCGCCGGCGCCTGCTTGGCGGGATGAGCGTAGGTCGGGCAGCCGCGCAACTTCAGCAGCAGAGCCTGCCAGTAAATGCCGGCGATGACTTGCAGCGTCATGAACGGATAGCGCACGAGCACGCTCGCGAGGCGGCCGGTTGTGATCTCGGAGCGGCGGAGGTCGAGGGCGGCCGTGAACAGGCGCCGCCCGTCCCGCGTCACGGTCATGCCGACGCCGAGCCGGCTCCCGGGCAGCGAGAATGCCCACTCGTAACGCACGTCCATGGGCATGAACGGTGAGACGTGCAGAGCCTTCGCCGTCGCAAAGCGGCGCGCCGGTGCGCCGCTCGCGTGAAGCACGTAGCAGTGGCGCTCGCCCCACGGCGTGTTGCGAACCTCGGCGACGATGGTCTCGAGCGCTTCGCCGCGCGAGTCGAAACAATAGTAGAAGCTCACGGGATTGAACGCGTAACCGAAGTAGCGCGCGTGCGTCAGCAACCGTATCGGGCCTTCGGGTCGGCGGCCGGTCTCGCGCTCGACGAGGCGGCGCACGCTTTCGTCGAGCGGCTCGCGCGGATCGCCGAAATAGTCGCTGCGGCGAAACCAGCCGACGGCGGGGCGGTTCACGGACCACCAGCGGCTCAGGGCGAGCGCATGCGGCAGCTCGCTCAAGTCGAGATAGAGCATGAACAGCGGGTAGGTGAACGCGTGCGCGACCGGCGTCGCGCGCGTGTGACTAACCCGTCCTTCGTAGATGCAGCTCTGCATGCTTCGTCCTCTCTTCGAAGTGCTCGACGGCGCGCAGCGCGTTGACGACGCCATCCTCGTGAAAACCGTTGCGCCAGTACGCGCCGCAGAAATATGTGCGCTGTGCGCCGTCGATCTCGCCGTGGCGCGCCTGCGCCGCGACGGCCGCGGCGTCGAAGACGGGGTGGTCGTACTCATAACGAGCCAGCACGCGTTCCGGGACCACGCGCCCGCCGTCGTTGAGCGTGACGCAGATCTCTTCGGGCGCCGCGAGCCGCTGCAACGTGTTCATGTGATACGTCACGGGCTGCGGCGAATCCGCCGCGCCGGCCATACGATAGTTCCAGCTCGCCCAGGCGCGCCGGCAGCGCGGCAGCAACCGCTTGTCCGTGTGCAGCACCGCGTGGTTGCGCTGATAGCGGATCGCGCCGAGGACGTCGCGCTCGAGCGGGCTCGCATCCGTCAAGAGCGACAGTGCTTGGTCGCTATGGCACGCGAGGAATACCGCATCGAACAGCTCGGGCTCGGCGTGGCGCGTGCGGACAATGACGCCACGCGGCTGGCGCGTTACGGCAGTGACGGCGCAGCGCGTACGGATGCGCTCGCGGTGGCCGGCCACGAGCGCATCGACGTAGCGCGCGGATGCACCGAGAACGGTGCGCCACTGTGGCCTGTCGTCGATCGACAACATGCCGTGGTTCGCGAAGAATCGGAATAGAAACCGCGCCGGCATCTCGAGCGCGCGCCCCGGCGGCGCCGACCAGATCGCCGCTGTCATCGGCACGACGTAGTGCTGGACGAGCTCGCGCGAGTAGCGGTGCGCGCCGAGGAAGTCGCGCAACGTCGAAGCCTCATCGCCGGCGTCGAGAAACGACCGCGCGTCGCGGCCGAACCTCACGATGTCGGCGAGCATGCGGTAGAACTTAGGACGCAGCAGATTGCGCCGATCGGCAAATAGCGCCGCCAGCGACGTGCCGTTGTATTCCAAGCCGGTTCGCTCGCAGCTGACGCTGAAGCTCATCGACGTGGGCTGCGACTCGATGCCGAGCTCCGCAAGCAGAGCGGCAAAGCAGGGATAAGTCCGATCGTTGAAGACGATGAATCCCGTGTCCACCGCGTAACGCTGGCCGGCAAGCTCGACATCGACCGTGTGGGCGTGGCCGCCAATGTAGTCGGCAGCCTCGAATACGGTGACCTCGTGCGCGCGGCGCAGGCGATACGCCGCCGTGTTGCCGGCGACGCCCGTGCCCACTATCGCGACTTTCATTGCGCGGCTCCCGAGCGAAGGTGCCCCGGCACGGGCCGCAGATCCCAGACGAGACCGGCCAGCGCCAGAGCACGCAAGGCGTAATACGTGAAGTCCAGTTCCCACCAGCGGAAGCCCTGCCGCGCAGAGGACGGATAGCGGTGATGGTTGTTGTGCCAGCCTTCGCCGAGCGTCAGCAGCGCGAGCCCGAAATTGTTGCGGCTGCCGTCGCGCGTTGCGAATTTGCGCCGCCCGATCGTGTGAGCGAGCGAATTGACGGCGAATGTCGCGTGCCAGACGGCGACCGTGGAAATGGCGAAGCCCCAGACGAACAGCTGCCAGCCGGTCGTGCCGAGCTGCGGCGCGGCTCGCTCGAGCGCGGCGCCGCTCACGTACAACCCCACCGCGAGCGCCGCCGGCACGGCGGCGTCGAAGCGATCCAGCCAGCGCAGCTCCGGGTACCGAGCTAAATCGCGCACCAGCTCGAGCTTGGTGGGAAAGTTGGCGCGCGCGAGGAACCAACCCATGTGGCTCCAAAGAAACCCATGGTGGCGCGGTGAGTGTGCGTCTCCGGGCCGGTCCGCGTGCGCGTGGTGATGGCGGTGATGGCCTGCCCACCACAGCGGACCGCGTTGGACCGCCGCTGCGCCGAGCACTGCGAAGAAGAGCTGCGCCGCGCGCGACGTCTTGAACGCGCGATGCGAGAAGTAGCGGTGATAGAACGCCGTCACGGCGAACATGCGCAGCAGATAAAGTGCCGCCGCAATCGCGACGGCCGTCACGCTCGTGCCAACCCACAGGACTGCGGCGCACGCCAGATGCAAGCCAAGGAACGGCAGCACACGCAACCAATCGATTCGCTGCGGGTCGGCGTTCACGACGCCGGCAGAGTTATCGAACCACGCGAGCACCTGCCGCGCGATCGCTCGAGTTGCGCGCACGCTCACCATCGCTGCGGCACCCGCTCGATCGAGGCTGTGTCGTAGTGGAGCTCTCGCAGCAGCGCGGCGAACCTTGCGTACTCGGCGTCCGCGAGCTCCGGCGTGCGCGCCATGAGCCACGCATAGTCGCGCGCGGTGCGCGCGATGACCGTCACGGAATAGTCCGGTGCCAAGTAGACGATTCGATACTCCGCTCTGAACGGCCAGAGGAACTGCATTCCCCAGACCGCCGGCGACTTCTCGTTCACGAACCCGCGCGGCGTGTACTCGACGAGCTCGCCGTCGAATGCGCCGCGGCGAAACGCGAACGTCGTCGCGATGGTGCCGTCAGGCTCGCGCCGGTACGTCTCGACGGCGTTGTGCGCGCCGCGCTCGAGGAAGGTCGGGATACTCGCGAGCACGTACCAGCGCCCCATGAACCGGTCGAGATCGACGTTCCCGACGACGTTCAGAGGCGGCGGTGTGCACGAGGAAACGAACGCGGCCGCGAGCAGGGCTGCGGCGCCTCGAAGGGCCTTGGGCTTGTTGGCGCGCACGGCTCAGTTTCCGAGGTCAATCGGCGCGCGGTACACGGCCGGCTTGCGCGGCGGCAGCGGCACGAACGCGCTCGTGCGCCGCACGTACTCGGCGTAACCGGGGCGGCGCTCGCCGATCGTGCGCTCGAGAAGCGCGACGCCCGAGACGCGCAGCAGCAGCCAGGTCATCAACGCCCCTGACGCGACGGACCACCAGCCGCCGGCCGCGACGCCGAAGCAGACGAAGCCCCACCACACGCAGCATTCGCCGAAGTAGTTCGGGTGTCGCGAGTAGCGCCACAATCCGCGGTCCAGCACTCGGCCGCGATTGGCCGGATCGTGCTTGAAGCGTCGCAGCTGCGCGTCGGCGATGCTTTCGAATGCGAGGCCGCCGAGCACGAGCAGCACGCCGAGGACATCGACTGGGTGTAGCGGCGCGGTGCCTCGCGCGGCCGCGAGAAGCGGGGCGGACACCAACCACGCGAGCACCGCTTGAAGCCAAAATACGACGTACACGCTCTTGAGCGCGAAATTCGGCCCGTTGCGCCGGCGCATGTCGCGGTAACGAGGATCCTCGCCTTCTTTCTTGTTGCGGCGCGCGACGTGAACGGCGAGCCGCGCCGCCCAAATTGTGACGAGCGAAAGCACGATCACGCCGCGCGCGGGCGTCGTGTCGAGCGGCCACGCGTAGACGAGCGCAGCGAGCGCAAACATCGGCCCCCAAAGGATGTCGGCGACGCTGGCATCGCGCTTCGCGATGCTTACGAGCCAAGTGGCGGTGGCGGCCGCAAGTAGCACGGCGAGGCCGCACCCGTAAGCCGGCAAGTTAGACAAGCGGACGCTCCTGCGGCTGCGCCTGTACGCCGTCGTAGCGCGCCGCGATGGCGAGCGCCGCGGGCAGCAGCAGTGACCAAGCCGCCGCTTGCGCGGCCAGCGCCTGGCGCGGCTCCGTCAAGGTAAGCGCGCCGAGCGTCGCGGCCGTGCCATAACATGCCGGACCCGCAACGGCGCCGGCCAGCGCCGCGATCAACGGCCGCTCGCGCAACCAGCGCAGCGAAACGTTCAAGGTCGTCGCGAAAGCGAGCCACAGCGCCGCGATCCAATACGGCACGCCGCTCAACGCGGCCACGCCCGACCGATACTCGATGAGGCCCGTGGCGGCGGGCAGCACGTCCCAGAGCGTTCCGAGCGCACCGATCGTCGCGACGCCCCCGAGCCAAACCGCCTGGAAGGCGAGCACGTTGACGGCGATGCGCGCGCGGCTCATCGGCGAGTCGCGTGCGTGAAGCGGTAGTGGCTGACGTGCCACTCCTGGCCGTTCGAGTAGCCGAAAAGCTCTGCACACGCCATGAAGAACATCCGCCAGCGCTGTCGCCACTGCTCCGCGTGCGCGGCGCCATAGGCGGAGGTCAGCACGGGCCGCAGCTCCGCTTCGTGCGCATCGAAGCTCGCGAGCCACGCCTCGGCCGTCTTCGCGTAGTGGCTGCCGCTCCAGCGCCAGCGCCGCTCGACGGCGAGATGCTGCTGAAAACGCAGCGGTAAGTCGTCGCTCGGCATCATTCCGCCGGTGAAGAAATAGCGGCTCATCCAATCCGCCGGTCCGGCGTCGATGAACTCGTACGGTGTGCTGCGATGACAGAACACGTGCATGAAGAACTTGCCGTTCTCGCGCAGCCAACTTGCGACGCGCCCGAACAGCAGCTCCCAGTTGCGCATGTGCTCGAACATTTCGACGGACACCACGCGATCGAACTGCCTGCCGGCCTCGAAGACGTTCATGTCCGCCGTGAGCAGGCGGACGTTGTCGAGTCCGCGCGCAGCCGCTTGGCTGGCGACGTGCTCATGCTGCTCACGGGAGTTGGTGACCGCGCTGATCTGCGCGTGCGGATAATGCTCGGCGACGAACAGCGTCAGCGATCCCCAGCCGCATCCAAGCTCGAGAATCTCTTGGCCGTCGCCAAGCTCGGCCCGCTCGCACGTGGCCGCGAGCGCCGCTTCCTCGGCCCCGGCGAGCGTCGTCACGCCGGGCGGCCAATAACAGCAGCTGTATTTGCGCCGCGGGCCCAAGGCTGCGGCCAGCAATGCGGGCGGCAACTCGTAATGCTGCTCGTTGGCGCGCGCCGGGAACGGCGCCACGGCTGCCGAGCGCATCGACGCGACGAAGGACTCCGCGATCGCCGCCGCTTGTTCCACGTCTCCGGCGGCAAGCTCCTCGAGCCGCCGCTCGAGCAGGCGGCGAATGCCAAAACGCACGACGCTGTCGGGCGCGCCACCGCGTTCGGCGAAGTCGACGAGGCGGCTCGCCGCGCTCACCGCGGCGTTTCCCGCGGAGATCGATCGCTTCGTATGGCTTCTCACGGACCGGTCTCCCAATGGTTCAGACTCAAGTTCGCCGGCCCTGGACGAGCGGATTCGGCAAAGAGGCCGGCCGCGCTCGAAGCGTCGGCCGGCTCCCAGGCGCTGCGGGCTTCAGAACTGCGGCAACAGCACGCTGTCGATGAGCCAGACGGTGCCGTTCGTCGTCCGTACGGCTTGGCACGCGACGTTCGCTTGATTGACCTGAGGCTTCGTGTCGCGGCTGAAGAACACCGTCTGGCCTTGCACGGTCGGAACTTCCTTTGGAGTCGTGAACACGAGGCGCGGGTCGATGTTGCGGCCCGAACCGGGCGTCACGTGGTAGGTCAGCACGGCCGTCAATAACGCGGTATCGGAGGTAATGGCGCTCAATACGGCCGGCGGAATCTTGCCGAACGCGGCGTTCGTTGGCGCGTATACCGTGAAGGGGCCGGGACCACTCAGCGTGCCAACGAGGTTGGCCGCCACGACGGCATCGGCAAGCACCTTGAGGTCCGGGGTGGCGAGCGCGGCATCGACGATGGTGCCCTGGAAGTTCACGGGCTGGGTCGACGCACAGCGAAAGAAGTCCCGGCTTTGCTGTGGCGCTTGCCATTTGTTGCCGTCGGCGAGCGCTGCCGAGCCGGCGGCAAGCAGAGTGGCCGCGATCGTCGCGTTGAGTAGTGTCTTTGTCAGCATGAGTAGGTCGCTCCTGATGTTTGGTTGCGGGTGCGTATGGCTATTCGCGCGCGCTGATCCAATGGATTCGACGCAGGTGAAAGTGGACCCAAAGACCGGCGCGACGCCGTCACGCGGTCTCGATCCCGAGCAGGAACTCGCGCCGCGTCTCCGAGCTCGTCTTGAAAGCGCCGCCCAGGGCCGTGGTGGTGGTCTTGCTGTTCGAGTCCATGACGCCGCGCGCGCGAACGCAAAAATGCACGGCCGAGATGCTCACGGCGACATCGTCGGTTTCGAGCAGCGTCTGCAGCGCAACGAGCAACTGCTGCGTCAGCCTTTCCTGTTTCTGCGGCCGTTGCGCGAAGAAGTCGACGATGCGGTTGATCTTCGATAGCCCGATGAGCTTGTCCTTCGGGATGTACGCGACCGTCGCCGTGCCATCGATGGCGGCGAAGTGATGCTCACACGTCGACGACACACTGATTCCGTCGACGCGAATCATCTCGTCGCAGCCCATCTTGTTGGCGACCGTCGTCAGCCGCGGGAAATTGCGATATTCAAGGCCGCCGAAGATTTCGCTCACGTACATCTTGGCGACGCGGCGCGGGGTCTCGGCGAGGCAGTCATCGCTCAAGTCCAGGCCAAGCACGTTCATGATTTCCGCGAAGTGGTGCTGAATGCGGCGGCGTTTCTCCTCGGCGCCGACGTGAACGTCATGGAATGGCGTCTCGAGACCGCGGGCCGCGAGCGCTTCGCGCACGGCGATCGCTTCCGGGCGCAAAGCCGCGTCGACGCACGTGCGGTTCGCCGCGAGATCGGGGGCAGCGACACTGGCGATCGGACTGGCGCTCATCATGATTCCTTGAATTCGCGTTGTTTGTGCTCCTTAGTTCGACGCGCGTCGGCTTATGGATTCAAGCCAGTCCGGCCGAGCCGCGCGTGGATCATCCGCGTACCGAGCGGCGATGAATCCAAATGCCCGCCGCCGGCGAAAAGCTTGCTCGGAAGGGGAAGATTCATCGGGACGCGCCGCAATGACGTCGAATGACACTTTTCGGCCGGGTTTGCCGTACGCCGTTCGCGGCTCGCGACGCAGATGAGTCTCGCGACTGACATGGCGTCACCGGCGGCACCGAACCCCCGCGCCGCGTCGGCATGAGCCTGCAGATCACGCCGTTCTGGGCGGGGGCGCTCGGCGTGCTGTTCGTGCTTTTGAGCGTCCGCACATTGCGGCTGCGGCGCAGCCTGGGGATCGCGCTCGGCGATGCCGGCAACGAGACGCTGCGACGCGCGATCCGGGTACATTCCAACTTCGCCGAGTACGTGCCGCTGACGTTGCTGCTCGCGACGCTGCTCGAGCTCCGCGGGGCGCGGCCCGGGCTGCTCCATGCCGTTTGCGCTTGTCTCCTCGTAGGGCGTATCGCGCATGCCTACGGTGTCAGCCGAACGGACGAAAACTTCGCTTACCGCGTCACCGGCATGGCATTGACGCTCACGGCGCTCGGTGCGGCGAGCCTGATGCTGATCTTCGGCGCGCCTTGAAA
>Ga0315910_10005353_pt1 | contig 10527 bp, 9 predicted proteins | sample EdamamesoilMG_FD_204470 | JGI IMG/M metagenome (GOLD analysis project Ga0315910, IMG submission 204470) | Garden soil microbial communities collected in Santa Monica, California, United States - Edamame soil | ecosystem: Environmental > Terrestrial > Soil > Garden | place: USA: California...
GCTTATCTTGTCTATCCGTCTGCTCCGTTGCTCCCCCCGGGGGGGGGGGCCCGGGGCGCGCGCGGGGGGGGGGCGCAGCCCCGCGCCCCCCCCCCCGCGGCGCTGCTTCCCCCGAAGAAGAAGAGAAGAAACCGCGGAGCCGCAGAGGGCGCGGAGCCTCACGGAGCTTCGATCCTGGAAGCGGGTTCCAATCCGACTCCGCGTCCCCCGTGCCTCCGTGTTTCAGGGGAACACCGGGAACGCCGGCTGCAGCTGAACCGAGTCGATGCGCCCGCCGCGCACCCGCACGCGCCCCTTGCACAGCACTCCGTCGCGGCGCGCCTCGACCAGCACGTCGCCGCTGCCGCCGGCGAAGGCCTCGAGCGCCTCGCTGGGCGTGACGATCTCGACGCGCTCGTAGCCGAGCGCCGTCAGCCGGTTCAGCACGCGCTCGGCCAGCGAGGGCCCCAGGGCCGGCACCAGCGTCTCGCTCGCGCTCGCGCGCGCCTGCTCGCCGCGCAGCAGCAGCTCCTCCAGGCGCCGCGCGCCGTCGCGCAGGTCGACCAGCAGGTGCTCGATGCGCTTCAGGTCGAGTCCCTCGCGCTGGGCCTGGCCGCGCGCGAGCGTGCGCTGGATCTCCTCCAGGCCCTCGAGCGCGCGCAGGGAAGCGCGCGCCTCCTCCAGGCGCCGCAGCAGGGCCCAGATCCCGAGCGCCGCGGCCCCGAGCGCCAGCAGGCCGGCCACGGCCAGCCACAGGAGCGCCTCGGGCCACCACTCCGGGAACGCCAGGGTCTCGGCGGCAGGCATGCGGCGCGCGAGGATACCAGGCGGCCCGCGCCGGCGCCGGGCCGTTCAACCGCGCGGCGCGGCGCTCCGATAAGGCGCCCATGTCCGCCCGTCCCCTCCTCTTCGGCGCCCTGCTCGTGGTGGCCGCCGGCGTGGCCCTGGTGAGCCGCGCGCGCGCGCCGCAGCCCTACTCCGTCCCGGCCCTGACCGAGCTCCTCGCCCAGCCCGCGCGGCCCGGTCCCGGCCCCGCCGAGCCGCTCCCGGCGAGCCTCTGGCGCGGCCTGCTCGCTGCGCCCTTCGCCGACGGCCCGGCCGCGGCGCCGCGCCTCGCGCTCGGCCAGGTGTGGGCCGCGCCGACGGTCGCGAGCCTGGCGGCCGCGCGCGCCGGCGAGCTGCTCGCGCTCGAGGCCGAGGGCCCCGAGGGTCGGATCGGCACGCCCCTGTGGCGCGCGCTGCTCGACGGCCCGGCCACCGAGCGCGGCGCGACGCTGGTCCTCGCGCTGCACGGCTGCCGGCACGCGACCGATGCCGCGGCCGGCCCGATCCTGGAGGACACCTACCACGCGCGCCTCTCCCTGGCGCAAGCGCTGCAAGAGCACGCGCGCGCCGCCGGCCTCGCGCTCGAGCTGCGCGGGATCGAGACCCCGGTGCGCGGCGGCGTGAACCTCGAGGTGCAGCTCCTCGGCGAGGAGCACGCACTGCGCGTCACCTTCGACGGGCACCCGGAGCTCTTCCTGCGCGCGCGGCGCAGCTTCCGTCCCGTGGCGCCGCACGCCGCCGAGGCACGCGCGAACCTCGTGACGGCGCTGCGCGCCCTGGCGGGCGAGGCCTTCCCGGAGCTCGCGCTCGAGGGCCTGGAAGAGCCCGCGCCCGGCGGCGTCGACGTGCGCATCGAGACCGTCGACGGCCGCTTCGCGCTGCTCGCGACGCGCGGCGCGGCGCGCCTGCGCGGCCACGTCGTCCAGGGCTCAGGCCCGGGCGCGCAGTAGGAGGGCCGCGGCCGCGGCCAGGCCCGCCGCCAGGGCGAGCCCCGCGTCGAGGGCCGGGCCGAGCGCGGCCCGCGGGTCCGGGGGCCGCGCCGGGAGCGCGGGCGCGACCTGACGCTCCGCGCCGGCGGCCGCGCGTTCCGCCAGCGGGACCACGTCGGCCGGCAAGCGACAGGAGCCCTCGAGCAGCCGCGCCCAGGAGAGCGCGAAGGCTGCCGGATCGCCCTCCGGCTCGGCGCACTCGCGCAGGCCGACGTCGATGCGGCCCGGGCGCGCGCGCACCAGGATCCGCGGCGCCCCGTCGCCGGCCACGGCCTGCAGCCAGTCCTCGCCCGCGCTGCCCTCCGCGCGCGGACCGAGGGCGGCGGCGCGCCCCGAGGAGCGCCAGCCGTCGCGCCCGAAGCGCAGTTCTTCCGGCGCGGGTGGTCCCGGGGCCAGCGCGACCTCCAGCAGCTCGTCCGGCGCCGCGGCGCGCACGAGCGCGAAGCCGCGCGCCGCGCACCAGGCGCCGAGCAGGCGCGCGAGCACCTCCGGGAGCGACGCCCCCTCCGGCTCCAGCACGCGCACCGCCGGCGGCACCGGCCGCGCGCGCAGCGCGAGCCGTCCCGCCTCCCACCACACGCTGGCGCCGCCCTCCAGCGCGATCGCCCCGGGCACGGCCGGTCCGCCGCTGGCGAAGACACCGGCCGCGCGCCGCGCGCCGGGCGGCTCGCGGTCGGTGACCCACAGCGTGCCCGGCGCGTCGAACACCGACCAGTCGGGCTCGGGGCCGTCGCAGGCGAGCCACCCGGCCGGCGGGCGTGCGCCGCGCGCCAGCACGAGCGGCGCGCGCCCCGGACTGACCCACCGAAGCGTCTCGTCCGTCTCCAGCGTGCCCGCGAGCCAGGCCTCGGCCGCCGCGAGCGCACGCTCGAGGCGCGTCCCCTGCCCTTCCCCAGCGTGGGGGAGCCCCAGCGAGGGCGAGCGATCGACCACCACGGTCCAGGCGCGCGGCGCGCGCAGGCCGCGCGGCCGGGGCCCGAGCCACGCCAGCGCGCCGAGCGTGAGCGCGAGCGCTGCCAGCAGCGCCCAGGGCGGGAAGCGCGCGTGCCCGGCGCGCCCGGCGCGGGCCTCCGGCAGCGCGCGCCACAGGGCCAGCGTCCCGGTGACGGCCTGCGGCGGACGCGCCAGCACGCGCACGAGCAGGAGCAGCAGCGGCCCGAGCAGCAGCGCCCAGGCGGCCGCCGGCCGCGCCAGGTCGAGCCCGAGCCAGGCCAGCGCGGAGCTCACGCGTGCCGCCGGCCGCGCGTCGGCCGCCACCCTCGCGGGCAAAGCACTAGCCCATCCGTGCGCACAGCGAGAGCGCCAGGGTCTCGAACGGCGTGTCGCTCGTCCAGCAGGCGTGCACCGCGCGCGCGCGCAGGGCGGCGGCGTCCCAGCGCGCGAGGCGCTCGGCCAGCAGGCGCTCGTAGCGGCCCAGGGTGGCCGTGCTGGCCTCGCGCGCCAGGGCCGTGCCGCTCTCGGCGTCGATCCAGCGCACCGCGCCGACCGGCGCCGGGCTCATCTCCTCGCGCGCCAGGACGCGCACGAGGAAGAGCTCGCGCCCCGGCCGCGAGAGCCGCAGCAGCGCCTCCGGCTCGCAGTCGAGCAGGTCCCCCAGGAAGAACCAGCGCCCGCCGCCGCGCACGCGCGCCAGGGCCGGCGCCAGGCCCCCCAGGCCCTGCGTGCCGCCCGCCGCGAGGCGCTCGAGGGCGCGCATCCAGGCCTCGACCGACGGGGGCCGGCGCCCGACGCACAGCGGCTCGGCCCCGTGCACGTGCAGCGTGACCGTGGCGCGCTCGCGCACTCCGAGGGCGCACAGCGCCACGGCGACCTCGGCCGCGAGCTGCAGCTTGCCCGGGCGGCCCACGCCCATCGAGGCGCTGGCGTCGAGGGCCACGACCCAGCGCTCGCTCGCCTCGCGCGCCGAGACGCGCACGTAGGGCCGTCCGAGGCGCGCCAGCAGGTTCCAGTCGAGCGCGCGCAGGTCCTCGCCGTAGCGGTACGGGCGGTAGCCGAGGAACTCGGCTCCGCCCCCGGCGAGGCGCGCGCGGCCGGCGCCCTCGCTGCGCTCGCGGCGGCTGGCGGAGAGCGCCAGGAGCCGCCCCAGGCGGGCGCGGAAGGAGGGCGCGAAGTGCACCCGGGGCGAGGGCAGCTCGACCGCGCGGCGCATGCCTCCCCTACCCGCGCGCGGCGCTCCGGGGACGCGGCGGGTCGAAGGCCAGGGGCTCGCCGCCGGCCTCGACGCGCAGGCTCCCGTCGGCGAAGGCGACCAGGCCGCGGCGCACGACGACCTGCGGGAAGCCGGCCAGCTCCCAGCCCTCGTAGGCCGACCACTTCGACCTGGAGGGCAGCTCGGCCCCGCGCACGGTGCGGCGCTCGTCCGGGTCGAAGAGCACGAGGTCGCCGTCGCAGCCGGGCTCGAGCCGGCCCTTGCGCGCGAGGTGCAGGCTGTCGGCGGCCGAGGAGGTCACGCTCGCCAGGGCGCACTCCGGCGTGAGCCAGCCGCGCCGCACCAGCTCCCAGGTCAGCGGCCACAGGAGGTCGACCGAGGGCATCCCGGAGGGCGCGTGCTCGTAGGGGCGCTCCTTCTCGTCGCGCGGGTGCGGGGCGTGGTCGGTGCCGATCGCCTCGACCGTGCCGTCGCGCAGCCCGGCCAGGATCGCCTCGGCATCGGCCGGCGTCTTGATCGAGGGGTTGACCTTGAGGAAGTTGCCGAGCCGCGGCGCGTCCTCGCAGGAGAGCAGGAGGTAGTGCGGCGCGGTGCTGGACCCGATCGGGATCCCGGCCGCGCGCGCCGCGCGCACGCGCGCGACGCCGCCGGCGGCCGAGATGTGGAAGACGTGCAGCCCGGCCCCGGTCGTGCGCGCCAGCTCGATGGCGGTGTCGATCGAGCGCTCCTCGGCTTCGTGCGAGCGCACCAGGTGGTGCTCGGCCACGCTCGCGCCCTTGAAGCGGTGCTTGCCCTCCTTGAGCAGCTCCTCGTCCTCGCAGTGGGCCACGATCATGCGCCCGGCGCGCGCCGCGGCGGCGAACAGCGTGCGCAGCGTCGCGCGGTCCTCGAGCCCGCCCATGCCGGTCGAGCCGCCCAGGAAGAGCTTGAAGGCCGGCGTGAGCGGCGCCATCGCGTCCAGCTCCTCCAGCGAGGCCGGCAGCAGGTTCGCCAGGCACCCGAAGTCGACGCGCGAGCGCGCGCGCACGTGCGCCAGGCGCGCCTCGAGGGCCGCGCGCGAGATCGAGAGCGGCGGGTTGTTCTGGACCTCGACCACGGCCGTGACGCCGCCGAAGAGCGCCCCGGCCGAGCCGCGCTCCCAGCCCTCCTTGCGCTCCAGGCCCGGATCGCGGAAGTGCACGTGCACGTCCACCAGGCCCGGGATCAGCGTGCGCCCGCGCGCCTCCAGCACCGGCTCGCCCCGGGCCGCGAGCTCGCCCGCCACCTCGACGATCCGCCCGGCGCGCACGCGCACGGAGAGCGGCGGCGCCTCGGGGCCGGGCGGGTAGGCGCGCGCGCCGCGCACCAGGAGGTCGCCGCCGCCGGGATGGAGGCTCGCCGCGTCCGCGCTCACGGACGCTTCGCCACCACCACGGTGATGTCGTCCTCGCGCTTGCCGCCCGACTTGGCCAGGGCCGCCTCGGCCACGTGCGTGCAGATCTCGCGCGCCGAGAGGCCCTTGACCGCGCACTCGTCCAGCACGCGCTTCAGGCCCTCCTCGCCGAAGAAGTCGTCCTCGCTGCCCGGCGTGCGCGCCTCGATCAGGCCGTCGGTGTAGGCCAGGAGCACGTCGCCCGCCTGCATCGAGAGCGGCGGGTGCGCGGCGTAGTCCTCGTCCGGGATCATGCCCAGGGCGGGCCCGCACTTCAGGATCGGCGTGAGCGAGCGGTCGGCGACGCGCCACAGGAGCGGCTGCGAGTGCCCGGCGTTGAGCGCGCGCACCGTGCCGCCCTCCCCCAGGATCGCCAGGAACAGCGTCAGGAAGCGCCCGTCCTCGATGCGCTCGCACAGGTCCTGGTTGAGCAGCGTCACGACCGCGCCCGGATCCGGGTTCAGGCGCAGCGAGGTGCGCAGGCTACCCTGGGCCGAGGCCGTGATCAGGGCCGGGCCGATGCCGTGCCCGGTGACGTCGCCGACCACCAGCGCCAGGCTGGTCTTGCCGACCTTGATGAAGTCGTAGAAGTCGGCCCCGGTCTGCTCGGCCGGGCCGTACCAGCCGGCCAGGTCCCAGCCGGGGATGCTGGGCACGCGCGGCATCAGGTCGCGCTGGATCGCCGAGGCCAGCTCGAGCGACTGCTCCAGGCGCACCTTCTCCAGCGAGTCGAGCTGGAGCTGGGCGTTCATCATCGCGATCGAGATGTGCTGGGCCAGGGCCGCGAACAGGGCCAGATCGCCCTGCGAGAACTGGCGCGTCGCGGCGCGCGAGTCGACGTACAGGACGCCCTTGGGAGCTGAGCCGGCGCCGTCGCCGTGGGGCGGGCTGAGGGGCACGCACATCACCGCGCGCAGCTTGAGGTCGTAGACCGAGCGCCCGAGCTCGAGTGCCTCGGACTCCGAGTGCACCTGGGCCCGCAGCGGGCGCACCTCGGCCAGGACGCGCCCGGCGATGGTGGTCGAGTAGCGCAGATCGCCGGAGAAGGGCTTCTTGCCGCGCAGGCGCGCGACGCGCACGACCATCTCGCCCTCCTTGCCGCCGCGCAGGATCAGGAGCCCGCGCTCGGCCCCCGCGAGGTCGATCGAGCTGTCGACGATGTCCATCAGCAGCGACTCGAGGTCGCGCGCCTCCGACACGCGCGCGATGGCCTCGAGCAGCACCTGCACCGTGCGCCGGTCCTTGCCGGCCTCGCCGGTGAGGAACTGGGTGCTGGCCGGCCCGGGCAGGGGCGCCGCCGCGCCGGGGTCCTCCGCGGCGCCGCCCGCCGGCGGCGCGGCCGGCGGGGACGACGCGTCGCCGGCCGGGGGAGTCTTCTTGCGCCGGAAGAACATCGGCCGCGGAGTCTACTCGACGTCGCTCCGGCGCCGGGCGGGGAAATTGCTTGCCAGGCAGGCGGGAACGGACGGAAGATGCCGCGCCGCGCTCCGGGCGCTCGGGTCAAGAAACCACAAGGGAAGCCGCCACAATGCAGGTCACGGTCGAGCCGCGCGAAAGCTTCACGATCCTCCACCTCCGCGGGGAGTTCGACACCTTCTACTGCACGCTCCTGCAGAAGGAAGTCGACACGCTGATCGCCTCCGGCGTGAACCGCGTGGCCCTCAACCTGCGCCTGGTCAAGTTCATCAACTCGACCGCACTGGGCGCGATCATCAAGGCCTCCAAGATCCTGGCCGCCAACGGTGGCAAGCTCGTCATCGCGCGTCCCTCGGTGTTCTGCAAGGACATCATGGAGAAGGTCGGGCTCGACCGGGTCGTGCCGATGTTCGACACGGACGAGGCCGCCGGCGCGGCCCTGCTGGCCGGCTCGGGCGCGGCCAAGGGCAAGGGCGGCGAGGACCTCGACGACGAGACCACGATCCTGTTCGCGCCCACGGACGCCAAGCGCGTCGAGCACTTCATCCCCGAGTCGGCCCGCGGCGGCCGCGCCAACCCGGTCCACGGCCACAGCTTCGGCCACAACTGGCGCGGCGTCGGGCGCATGTCGGCGCTCGACTCCGAGAACCTGCGCTTCACCTGGAACGGCGGCAACACCGGGCTCACGCCCTTCGAGATGGGCCAGATGCTGTCGCTCGGCACCGACCTCTCGGTCAAGTTCCGCCTGCCGCTCCTGCAGAAGGGCCACTGCGAGGCGGTCGTGACCGTCAGCGAGGTCGAGGAGCGCCCGGACGGCGTCAAGCTGGCCGCCACCTTCAGCCAGATCGAGCCCGAGACCCTGGCGGCCGTCAAGCAGTACGCGAGCGACATCGCCTTCCTCAAGAAGGAGCTGCGCTCGGCCACCGAGAAGAAGTAGCAGGCCGGGACCGCCGCGCTCCTGGGACCGCCAGGCTCCAGCCTGGCTCTTGTCTCTCTCTCCGCGCCCTCCGCGTCTTCGCTCCGCGCTCTCCGCGCTCCTCCGATTCCGATCAAGAGAGAAGAAGAGGAGCGCGGAGAGCGCGGAGAGCGCGGAGAGCGCGGAGCGAAGACGCGGAGATCGCGGAGAAGAGGAAGAAGAAGAGCAGCCAGGCTGGAGCCTGGCGGTCCCAGGACCCTCAGCGCGGCGCGAGCCTCCTCCGCACCGGCTCCAGCTCGAAGCGGAAGCCCTCCTCCGGGGCCAGCTCGGCGCGCACGAGCTCGTCGCACACGAGCTGCGCCATCGCGATCAGGCCCTCGAGCGTCGGGTGCAGGCGATCGGGCTGCAGGAGGCGCGTCCCGGCCGGGTAGAGGTGCCGGCCGATGCGCACCTCGTCCTTCGAGCCCAGCGCGCGCACCAGCTCCGCCAGCGGGATCACGAGCGTGTCGGTGCGGCCCGCCGCCCAGGCGCGCACGCGAGCCGAGAGGCGCTCGAGCGTGGCGCGCTCCGGCATCTGCGCCGGCATCAGCATCCCCCCCACCGCCGCCGACATGTCCGGGAAGTCGCCCACCACCAGCGGGCACTCGAGCTCCGCCAGCAGGGCGAGCCCGGTCTCGAGCAGGGCCAGGCGCTCCTCCTCCGGCTCGATCGGCCCGCCCGCGGCGTCGAGCGCGCCGTAGCCGAACCAGAACAGGAAGTCGAGCGCCAGCACGAGGGTCGGCTCCTCCTCCAGCGCGGCCGCGACCTGGCGCTTGCCGGTCGCGAGCGGGCTCAGGAAGAAGAGCGCGTCCCCGAGATCCACGGGCTCGCCGGGCTCCTCCCCCGCGCGCGAGGCCGCGAAGGCCGCGCCGAAGCTGCGTCCGACCCCGAAGCCGGCCGCGAAGCTGGCCCCGATCACGACCGGGCGCGCGAGGCACTCGCGCGCCGCCGTCGCGGACGCGGACGGCGTCTGCAGCGGGACGGCCAGCAGCAGCGCGGCGATCACGGCTTCTGGAACAGCGCGCACACCGCACCGGCCGGGTCGCGGATGACGGCGAAGCGTCCCTGCGCGCCCAGCCCGCGCGGCTCGCGCAGCACGGTCCCGCCGCGCGCGCGGCACTGGTGCAGGCTCGCCTCCAGGTCCGCCACGTTCACGTAGATCAGCCACTGGGCCGGGAGCCCGGCGTTCGCGCCGCGCGCGTGGCACACCCCGGCCACCGCCCCGCCCTCGGCCGGCAGCATGCAGTAGTCCTCGTAGCCCTCCATCGCGACGCCCTCGCTGCGCCAGCCGACGACCGCGGCGTAGAAGTCGCGCAGGGCGCCGGCCTCCGGCACGGTCAGGTCGACCCAGCCGATCTTGCCCACGTCGCTCATCCGTCGTCGCTCCGGAAGCTGGCGGCCGGCAGGCCGGCGGCGTTCCACAGGTTGGTCTGGTCGGCCGCGCCCCAGCCGAGGCGCACGTGTACGGGCTCGGCCACGGCCGGGCTCGTGACCAGCAGGCTCTCGCCCTCGATGCGGCCCTCGGCCGGATGGAAGACCCCGTCCGCGCCGGCGAGCGACAGGTGCCGCAGCGGCTCGCCGCGCGCCGTCAGGCCGCGCGCGTGGTCGAAGGTGACGCGCAGGGCTGCGCCCTCGCGCTGGTGCGCGCGGTAGAGCGGGCCGGAGTCCTCCAGGGCGCGCCCGTAGCGCCGGGCCAGGGCCAGGAGCGCCAGGCGCTCGCCGACCGCGCGCTTCTCCAGCGGATGGATGTCGGCCGGATCGCCGATGTCCATCGTCACCGCCATGCCCGTGCCGCGCGCGCGAGAGAGAGTGCGTCGCTGGGCGTCGCGCAGGCGCGCGGCGTCGCCCGTGTCGCCGCCGTAGGCGAAGGGCGCGATCTGCACGAAGAGGAACGGGAAGTCGCGCTGGAAGGCCGCGCGCCAGGCCTCGATCAGGGTCGGGAACAGGCGCTCGTACTGGGCCGCGCGGCCGACGTTGGCCTCGCCCTGGTACCAGATCACGCCCGCCAGGGCGCTGGGCACGAGCGGCGCCACCATGCCGTTCCACAGCACGCTCGGCAGGCCCGGGTGATGGGGCTCGCTCGGCGGCGGCCAGCCCAGCGCCGAGAGCGGCGTGGCGGCGTGGAAGCGCCACGGGCCCGCCAGCGAGAGCGCCTCCGCCGGCGCGGCGCTGCGCGCCACGTGCAGCGCCTCCGGAGCGCCGAAGAAGCCCCCCAGGCCGCCCGTGTCGAGCACGCGCACCGCCAGCAGGTTGGCGCCGGCGCGCACGCGCTCGCCCGGCACGACGTAGCGCCGCGGCGTCTCCCAGCGTCCGTCGTCCTCCTGCCCACCGATGCGCACGCCGTTCCAGAAGGTCGTGTCGCGGTCGTCGATCGGCCCGAGTTCGAGCGCGAGCTCGGCCCCGGCCCACTCCGGCGGCAGCGTCAGCTCGCGCCGGTACCAGGCCAGCCCGTCGAACTGCGCGAGGCCGTGGTCCTCCCAGGTGCGCGGCAGCGCGACCGTCTCCCAGGCCGAGTCGTCGCAGGCCTCGGCGGCGGCGTCCGCCAGTCCCAGGGCGGCATCGAGCTCCTCCGCGCGGCGCCAGTAGGCCTCCCGCAGCGCGCGCTGCTCGGCCGCGAGCTCCTGCGGGTCGCGCGCGAGCTCGGCCAGCGACGCGGCGAACTCCGGGAAGGCCGCGAGGTCCCCGGCCGGGGTCCAGGCCTCGGCCGGCGTGCCGCCCCACTCGGCCATCAGCACGCCCACCGGCACGCCCAGCTCGCGCCGCAGCGCGCGCGCGAAGAAGTAGGCCACCGCGCTCGACTCCG
>Ga0315910_10005354_pt1 | contig 10525 bp, 8 predicted proteins | sample EdamamesoilMG_FD_204470 | JGI IMG/M metagenome (GOLD analysis project Ga0315910, IMG submission 204470) | Garden soil microbial communities collected in Santa Monica, California, United States - Edamame soil | ecosystem: Environmental > Terrestrial > Soil > Garden | place: USA: California...
CACTCGTTGCTGTCGCAGATCTGCTTCAGGCCCTTCAGGTATTCAAGCCGCGAAACGTTGATGCCGCCTTCGCCCTGGATGGGCTCGACGAACACCGCCACCACGTTCTTGTTGTGCGCGGCGACCTGGCGCACGGCATCCAGGTCGTTCAGCGGCACGCGCACGAAGCCCTGCACCAGCGGCTCGAAGCCGGCCTGTACCTTGCGGCTGGCGGTGGCCGACAGCGTGGCGAGCGAACGGCCGTGGAAGGCCTTTTCCATGACGATGATCGCCGGCTCGGCGATGCCGCGGTCGTGGCCATATTTGCGCGCCACCTTGATGGCCGCTTCGCCGGCCTCCAGCCCGGAATTGCAGAAGAACACCTCGTCCAGGCCGGTGATCTGCGCAATCCGGTCCGCCGCCTGTTCCTGCAGCGGCATCTGGAAAAGATTGGAACTGTGGATGATGCGGCCGATCTGCTCGGTGAGCGCGCGCACGAGGCGCGGGTGGTTGTGCCCGAGCGTATTGACCGCGATGCCGGACAGCGCGTCGAGATATTTCTTGCCGGCCTCGTCCCACAGCCACACGCCCTGGCCTCGCACGAACGCGACCGGCTGGCGGGCGTACGTGTTCATGACATGGCTCATGGCGTTGCTCCTTTCCCGAATGACGGAAAAACCCAGCCCAAAATGCAAAACGGCGGTCGCTGAACCGCCGTTTGAGGAATGCTATCAGGGCTTTAGCGGCTTGTGTAGTGCCCGCCGCAGCGCTGCACGATTCCCATCAGCTTGTAGGTCAGCAGCGCCGCGGCAAAGTCGAAGGCATGGAATCCCTCGATGGGCGCGAACTCCATGACGTCGAAGCCGATGATGCGGCGCTGGCGCGCCACCGACTCGAACAGCCCGAGGGTCTGGTACCAGCCCAGGCCGCCGGGCACCGGCGTGCCGGTGGCCGGCAGCACGGACGGATCGATGCCGTCCACGTCCACCGTGAAGAAGACTTTCGAGGGAAATTTTGTGGGAAGTTTTATGGAATTCTTCCCCTTGGGAACCAATTCCAGAGCATCAAAAGCCTTGACCCCATGCTTCTTGCGCGCCTCGACCTCTTCCTGGCAGAACGCGCGGTTGCCGAGTTGGACCAGCGGCACGCCCGCTTCGACCACGCGCCGCATGACGCTGGCGTGGCTGTACTTGTCGCCCTCGTAGGCATCGCGCAAGTCGGCGTGCGCGTCGATCTGCACCACGCCGAAATCCCTGATGCCGGCGTCGAGGTAGCCCTTGATCACGCCCCAGGTCACCGTGTGCTCGCCGCCAAGCACGACCGGCACCTTCTTCAGTTCCAGAATTCTTTTTACATTCTCGGCGATTAAATCAATGACCTGTTCCGGTTTCCCCGAGCAATCCACGGCCGGCCAGGTGTAGATGCCCTGGGAGCCCGGATCGCTCGCGCCGTCGAAGCGCTCGAGCTGGCTCGAGGCCTCGATGATCGCGGCGGGGCCTTTCACGGTGCCGTTGCCGTAGGACACGGTCTTTTCGTAGGGCACGGGCACCACGTGGAAGCGCGCCTGCGCGGGCTTGAGGACTGGAATTTCCGATTCGAAAAATCTCAAGACAGTCTACCTTTGAAATCCTCGTATCCGAAATCGCGCACGACCTTGATCGTATCGCTCTGCGAGTTCCAGATCGCGATCGAGGGGAGCCGCACGCCGTTGAACGTGGTGGTCTTCACCATCGTGTAGTAGGCCATGTCCTCGAACACCAGGCGCTGCCCGACCTGCAGCGGTTTGGCGAAGGAATAGTCGCCGATGACGTCGCCCGCAAGGCAGGACTGGCCTCCGAGGCGATAGGTATGCGGCCGCGCGCCGGGCTCGCCTGCGCCGATGATCTGCGCGCGGTAGGGCATCTCCAGCGTGTCCGGCATGTGGCAGGTGGCGGAGGTGTCGAGAATCGCGATCGGCATGCCGTTATGCATCACGTCGAGCACCTCGGCCACCAGCACGCCCGAGTGATAGGCGATCGCCTCGCCGGGTTCAAGATACACCTGGACTTTGTGCTTTTCAGAAAATGTCTTAATAAGATTTATTAAAGCTTCAACCTGATATCCGGGGCGGGTGATGTGGTGGCCGCCGCCGAAGTTCACCCATTGCATGCCTTGCAGCAGGTCGCCGAATTTGTCCTCGAACACCTTCAGCGTGCGCTCCAGCGGCGGCAGGTCCTGCTCGCAGAGCGTGTGGAAGTGCAGCCCGGACAGGCCGTCGAGATCGCCCGGCTGGATCGCGCCGCGCGGCGTGCCCAGGCGGGAGAACGGCGCGCAGGGGTCGTAGAGCGCCACCGCGCCTTCCGAGTGTTCGGGGTTTACGCGCAGGCCGAAATTGAGTTGCGGCCTTTTTTTCTTTTCCTGTTCGGAAATTCCTCTGAATCTTTTCCATTGGGCCGGCGAATTGAAAACGACGTGATCGGAAATCTTCAGGACTTCCAGAAGATCCTTCTCCGTGTAGGCCGCGGAATAGGTATGCACCTCGCCGCCGTAGTGCTCGCGCCCGAGCTTCGCCTCATGCACGCCGCTCGCGCAGGTGCCCGACAGGTGCTTGCCGACGAGCGGGCCCAGGCTCCACATCGAGAAAGCCTTGAGCGCGGCGAGCACTTTCGCGCCGCTTTCCTTCTGCACGCGCGCTAGTACCTGGAGGTTCTCCTCCACGGCAACTTCATCGACGACAAAACAGGGAGACGGCAATCGCCTCGAATCGAGGCGACTGAACCGCTCAGTCCATGGCGGCATCGAGGGTCACGACCTTCCAGGGCAGGCCGCGCGGGCCGATGACCTCGAGGAAAGGGTCGGGATCGAACTGTTCCATGTTGTACACGCCCTTCCCGCGCCACTTGCCGGTGAGCATCATCTCCGCGCCCACCGCCGCGGGCACGCCCGTGGTGTACGAGATCGCCTGCGACTTGACCTCCTTGTAGCAGGCCTCGTGGTCGCAGATGTTGTAGATGAAAGACGTCTTCTTCTTGCCGCCCTTGGTGCCGGTTGCGACGACGCCAATGCAAGTGCGGCCCTTGGTCAGCGGCCCCAGGCTGGCGGGATCCGGCAGCAGCGCCTTGAGGAACTGGATCGGCACGATGTCCTGGCCCTGGAAGCGCACCGGGTCGATGCGCGTCATGCCGACGTTGCCGAGGATGCGCAGGTGATCGAGGTAGTTCTGCGAAAACGTCATCCAGAAGCGCGCGCGCTTGAGCTTCGGGAAATGCCTGGCGATGGACTCCAGCTCCTCGTGGTACAGGAGGTAGATGTTCATCGGGCCGATACCCTCGGGGAAATCGAAGCTCCGCTTGACCGAAAGAGGAGCTGTTTTTCTCCAGCCATTGTTTTCCCAATAACGCCCTTCCTGCGTAATTTCCCTGATGTTTATCTCTGGATTGAAATTCGTCGCGAACGGCTGGCCGTGGTTGCCCGCGTTGGCGTCGACGATGTCCAGCGTCTCGATCTCGTCGAACTCGTGCTTGTGTAGCCACGCGGTGTAGACGTTGGTGACCCCGGGGTCGAAGCCGCTGCCCAGCAGCGCCATGAGGCCCGCCTTCCTGAACCGGCGCTGGTAGGCCCACTGCCACTTGTACTCGAACTTCGCCTTGTCGAGCGGCTCGTAGTTCGCCGTGTCGAGGTAGTCGACGCCCGTTTCGAGGCAGGCGTCCATGATGTGCAGGTCCTGGTAGGGCAGCGCGACGTTGATCACGATCTTCGGCTTGATCCGCTTGATCAGCTTCACCATCTGCGGCACGTTGTCCGCGTCCACCTGCGCGGTGCGGATCTTGCGCTTGATCTGCGCGGCGATTTTCTTGCACTTCGACTCGGTGCGGCTGGCGAGCGTGATGTCGGAGAACACTTCCGGCAGTTGCGCGCACTTGTGCGCGACCACCTGGCCGACGCCGCCCGCGCCCACGATGAGTACGTTCGACATGCTGTTCGATCCCCCTGGGACTAGCCTTCGTAGTAGGTGTAGCCGCGCAGGCTGGCGCTGAAGGATTCCAGCAGCGTCTGGCGCTGCGCCAGCGTAATGCGCTCGTTGCGTACCGCCAGCTCCGCGGTGCGGCGCAGCTGCTCCAGCAGCTTCTGCGGCTGGTACTCGACGTAGCTGAGCACGTCCGAGATGCTGTCGCCGCTCATCTCGCGCGCGAATTCGAAGCTGCCGTCGGCCTGGATGCGCACGCTCGCGACGTTGGTGTCGCCCATCAGGTTGTGCAGGTCGCCCAGCGTCTCCTGATAGGCGCCCACCAGGAACACGCCGAAATAGTAGGGCTGTCCTTCCACAAAGGGGTGGACCGGCAGGGTGCGTCGCAGGCCGCCCGACTCGATGAAGCGGTCGATCTTGCCGTCGGAATCGCAGGTAATGTCCGCGAGGATGGCACGGCGCGTGGGCTGCTCGCTGTGCCGGTGTACCGGGATGATCGGGAACACCTGCTCGATCGCCCACACGTCGGGCAGCGACTGGAACACCGAGAAATTGCCGTAGTAGATGTCGGCCAGCGACTCTTCCAGGTCGTCGAAGCCGGCCGGCACGCGCTTGGCGCGCTGCAGCACCGCGAGTATGCCCCAGACGATGTGCAGGAAGATGTTTTCCGCCAGCGACAGCGAGCGCAGGCGGATCTGGCCGCGGCGGAACAAGTCGCGAATCTCCTCGCGGTAGAAGATCGCGTCGTTGTAGCACTCCTTGGCGGTCTTGATGCTCACGCCCTTGAGCACCTCGTGCAGGTTCTTCACCAGCTCGTGCTCGTCGTCGGGCACCACCGGCGCGGCGCCGCCGGGCTCGTAGCTGGTCACGTCCAGGATGTTGAACAGCAGGATCGAGGAATAGGCCACCGTGGCGCGCCCCGACTCGGTGATCAGCACCGGGTGCGCAACGTCGGTCCCGGCGAGCGCCGTCATGATGGTCTCGATGACGTCGCTGCTGTACTCGTCGAGCGAATAGTTCTTGCTGTAGTTGGAGTTGGTCTGCGAGCCGTCGTAGTCCACGCCGAGGCCGCCGCCCAGGTCGAGGTAACCCATCGACGCCCCCTCCTGCTTCAGGGACACGTAGTAGCGGCAGGCCTCGAGCACGCCGCCACGGATGTCGCGGATGTTCGGAATCTGTGAGCCCAGGTGGTAGTGCAGCAGCTGCAGGCAGTCGAGCAGGCCGTGCTCGCGCAGCGCGTCCACCAGTTCGACCAGTTGCGCAGTCGTGAGGCCGAAGATGCTGCGGTCGCCGCTCGATTCGTTCCAGTGCCCTTCGACCCTGGCCGCGAGCTTGACGCGGATGCCCAGCATCGGGCGCACGCCCAGGCGCTTGCTGGCCTCCAGGATGAGCGGCAGCTCGGTGGGCGTTTCCAGCACGAAAAAGCACTTGAAGCCGAGCCGCAGCGATTGCAGCGCGAGATCGACGAATTCCTCGTCCTTGTAGCCGTTGCAGATGATGTAGCCCTTGTCGGGCTCCAGGTAGGCCAGCGCGATCAGCAATTCAGCCTTGCTGCCGCATTCCAGGCCGTGGCCGTAGCGCGCCCCGACTCGCGCGATCTCCTCGATCACCGCGCATTGCTGGTTCACCTTGATCGGGAACACCCCGTGGTATTCGGCCTGGTAGCCCAGCGTCTGAATCGCCTTGGCGAACGACTCGTTCAGCAGCGCGATCTGGGCCTCGAGCAGGTTGTCCAGCCTCAGCAGCGCGGGCATCTGCAGGCCGCGCTGCTGCATGCCGGCGATGAGGTCGGTCAGGCTGACGGAAACGCGGTTGCCCTCGATCGGCACGCTCACCGTGACGTTGCCGTGCTCGTCGATGTCGAAATAGCCTGCGCCCCAGCTGCGGATGCCGTAAAGCTCGGCCGATTCCGCCGCCGTCCATTCCACCGGGTTGGTGACCAATCTCGGTTTTGCCACTGCTTTTTGCATGGATGCCGCCAAGTGAAAAGAACAACCGTGAGTGTCTCGCGTTGCCGCCGGGCAGAGCAAGCCCGATCGGCGTTACCGCGTCATTAAAACCGGCAAAGGCCCTTCAACCCATGCGGTGCAGGCCGCGTTCTTCGGAGGCCTTCAGCACCCGGACGCAGGGCTGGTAGCCCTCGTGCACGATGCCGTGCAGCTCGGTGCGCTTCTGCGAGCGCAGCAGGTTGGCGAGGAATTCGGCGACCTTCGGCGTGATCAGCTGGCCGGGGACCAGCACCGGGATGCCGGGCGGGTAGGGGACGATGCCGTCGGCGCAGACGCGCTGCGCGAGCTTGCGGTTGACGCGCTCCTTGTCGTCGAACACCGGGACCAGCTCGCCGCCGCAGTAGTAGGCGTCCCTCGGCAGGTAGCGCAGGCGCGTGAAATGCGGGATTTCGGGCGTGCGCACCAGGCGGCGCGGGGCGCGCCTTTCGCGCGAGATGCGCATCAGCGCGTCGTACAGGCGCGAGACCTTGGAACGCGTCGTGCCGATGGTGAGCAGCAGGGTAATGGTGTTGAAGGTGCTCTTTTCGATCTGGATGTTGTAGCGGTCGAAGAGCTCCTTCTGCAGTTCGTCCACGGTGTAGCCGCAGCCCGAGATGTCCACCGTCACCTTGGTCGGGTCGAGCCGGATGCCGTCGTGCCGGACCGCCTCGGGGAGCAGGTCCTCGAGTTCCAGCACCCGGAAAGCGCGCGTGGTATTGATTAATTTTCTAATTTCAAAAGCCAGATCCAGCGTGCGCTTGAGCAGCTTGTAGCCCTCCATGACCGCCTGCTTGCGCGCCACGTCCAGGCTTGCGATCAGGCCGTACTGGGGCGAGGTGGAGGTGTGCATGTTGAAGTTTTCGCGGAACAGGTGCTCGCGGAAGTCTGGGTCGTTGACATGGATCATCGAGGCCTGCGAGAAGGCCGACAGGACCTTGTGGGTCGACTGGGTTGCGTAGTCGGCGCCGGACTCGAGCGCGGTGGGGCGGAACGCCGGATGGAAGCGCGCAAAGCCGTACCAGGCCTCGTCCACGATGACCTTGATGCCTTTTGCGTGCGCCGCCGCGACGATCGGTTCCAGGTCGTAGCGCAGGCCGTCGTAGGTGCAGGAGGTGAGGATCAGTGCTTGGGCGTCAGGGTGTTTTTTTATTTCTGATAAGAGAAGTTTCTTGGGGACGGGGCCGTAGAGACCATATTTCTTGTTGAGTGCCGAGTCCAAGTAGATGGGATGCGCGCCCGAGAGCACCACGCCGTGGTGCACGCTCTTGTGGCAATTGCGGTCGAGCAGCAGTTTTTCGCCCGGCGCCAGCAGCGTCTGGAAGATGACCTTGTTGGCGGTTGAGGTGCCGTTGGTCGCGAAAAAGGTGCGCCGCGCGCCAAAGGCCTTGGCGGCCATCTGCTGGGCCTCGGCGATCACGCCCTTGGGGTCCATCAGCGAATCCAGCATCGGCACCGACACCGAAAGGTCGGCGTCGAACACGTGGTCGCCCATGAATTCGTAAAAATCGTTCACCCAGGGGCTGCCGCGCAGGCTTTCGCCCGAGGAGTGTCCCGGCGTGTGCCATTGGTCCTTGGCCATCCAGACGTAGTTTTTCAGCTGGTCGGTGAAGGGCGTGCGCGCTTTTTCCTGGATCTGCGCGTTGAGGATGCGGTAGATGCCGCGATAGTCGCGCTCCTCGCGGTAGAAGTAGCCGTCCACCGCCTCGGTGAACAGCGCATCGACCACGTCGTCCTCCTTCTCCTGCGCAATCAGGATGTAGACGTTCAGTTCCGGCCGCAGGCGCGTGATGCGCTGCACGAGCTCGAGCGCGGACATCTGCAGCTTCTTGCGGCCGTTCGACCGTTTCGATTCGGGGAGCGAATACAGCTTGTCGTCGACCAGGACCGCCTGGATGTCGCCGTCGGCCTCGATCGACGCGAGCGCTTCGCGGGCGGTCGCGACGCCGCTGAAGCTGATGCCGAGCGGGTTATCCAGCGAGCGCGCGGCCGCGTTCAGGCCTTTGACGATCTCGCGCAGGACGAGAGGTTCGTCTTCGATGACGAGGATCCGGCTGAGCGGCTTACTCATGCGTCCTCAGTATAATTCTGCATGCCCGAGGCAACAGCGGCCGGCGACGCCATTGTCGAATTCGTGATCCAGGGCGTGACGCTGGACGGCAAGCCCTTCCGGCCCAGCGACTGGGCGGAGCGCCTGTGCGGGGTGATGTCGGCGTTTGGCGGCGACCACCGCATGCAGTACTCCCCGTTCGTTCATCCGGTGACCGCGGCGGGGGTGCGTTGCGTGGTGGTCGATGTGCGGCTCGAGGAAATCGAGCCGATGGCCTACCGGTTCCTGCTCAGCTTTGCGACGGAAAATGAACTGAAGACGCGCGACGGCCGCGATGCCAACCGTACCGAGCTCGCCAAGGTGCAGCGAGCGGGGGACACAGATTAGGACATCGCCTTGATGGCGTGCGCGAGGCGGCTTTTCTGGCGCGCGGCGGCATTGCGGTGTACGACACCTTTGGCCGCAACGCGGTCGATAACCGCCTGCGACTTGACCAGCGCGGCGGCGGCGGCTTTCTTGTCGCCGGCAGCGATGGCTTTCTTGACGTCGCGGATGGCGCCGCGCGCGGCGGTGTGCAGGCTGACGTTGCGGGCGCGGCGTCCGACCGCTTGGCGGGCCCGTTTGCGGGCGGATTTGATATTTGCCATGTCTCTGTTCCAACTCCAAAAAGGGCGCGAATTCTAGCATGAACCTTCACGAGGGAGTCGCAGTGTGAACCTGCTCCGGGCCCTGGCTACGGTCAGCAGTTTGACGATGGTTTCCCGGGTGCTCGGGTACGTGCGCGATTTCTTCATTGCCCGGGTGTTCGGGGCCGGCCTCGCCACGGATGCCTTTTTCGTGGCGTTCCGCATTCCCAACCTGCTGCGGCGCCTGTTTGCCGAGGGTGCGTTTTCGCAGGCCTTCGTGCCGATCCTGGCGGAGGTGCGGGCCCGCGAATCCGCCGAGGACACCCGCACCCTGGTCGACTGCGTATCGACGGTGCTGTTCCTCGTGCTGCTCGCCACCGCGGCCCTCGGCATGGCGCTTGCGCCGCTGGTGGTCTATGTGTCTGCGCCCGGGTTCGCCGCAGAGCCGGGAAAGTTCGATCTGACGGTGACGATGCTGCGCATCACCTTCCCCTACATCGTATGCATCTCCCTGGTCGCCATGGCCGCGGGAATCCTCAATACCTGGAGCCGCTTCGCCGTGCCGGCCGTCACGCCGGTGCTGCTGAATATATCGTTCATCGTCGCAGCGGTGTTCTTCGCCGACCGCTTCGACCCACCGGTGCTCGCGCTCGCGTGGGCGGTGTTCGCCGGGGGGCTGTTGCAGCTCGCGCTGCAGCTGCCTTTTCTCGCCCGCATCGGCATGCTGCCGCGCTGGCGGCTGAATTTCCGGCACCCGGGTGTAGCGCGCGTTCTCAAGCTGATGGCGCCTGCGGTATTCGGTGTTTCCGTGAGCCAGGTGTCGCTGCTGATCAACACCATTTTTGCCTCGTTCCTTGTGTCCGGCAGTGTGTCCTGGCTCTACTATGCCGACCGCCTGATGGAATTCCCGGCCGGCGTACTTGGCGTGGCGCTCGGAACGATCCTGCTGCCCAGCCTGTCGAAGCACCATGCCAGCGGTTCGCCCGCCGAGTACAGCCGGCTGCTCGACTGGGGGCTGCGCCTGACCCTGCTGCTTGCCTTGCCCGCGGCGGCGGCGCTGGCGGTGCTGGCGCTGCCCCTGATCGCGACGCTGTTCCACTACGGTCGCTTCAGCGACACCGATGCGTGGATGACGCGCGAAGCGCTTGTTGCCTACAGCCTCGGCCTGGTGGGCCTGATCCTGGTGAAAATCCTCGCGCCGGGTTTCTACGCGCGCCAGAACGTGGCGACGCCGGTGAAGATCGGCCTGATCACCCTGGTCGCCACGCAGGCGATGAACTTCGCCTTCATCGGGCCGCTCAAGCACGCCGGTCTTGCGCTGGCGATCGGCCTGGGGGCCTGCTTGAACGCATTGTTGTTGTATTTGATGTTGAGAAAACAAGCCATTTACGCGCCCGAGCCGGGCTGGCTCGCGTTCGCGCTGAAGGTGGCCGTTTCCGTGCTTGCCATGGCGGCTGCGCTATGGATCGCGATGGGCCCGCAGGCGGCGTGGCTGCAGGCGGGCTGGCAGTGGAAAGTGGGCATGCTCACTGGCCTGGTGGCGCTCGGCAGCGCGGTCTATGGCGCCTGCCTGCTCGCGCTGGGCTTCCGCCCGCGCGACTTCGCCATGCGCGGCGCCCCATGAACGCCCCGGAATCCGGGCCGCTCGAGCGCTTCTCGAAGCTCGTTTCGCGTGCCAACGGCGAGATCGATCTGGCGCGCGCCTGCCTGCAGGTCGCGGAGGACGTCTATCCCGGCCTCGACGTCGACGGCTACCTGGGCGAGATCGAGCGCTTCGCCAAGCGGCTGAGTTCGCGCCTCGCGCCGGATGCCGCCATCGAGGACCGGGTCATCGCACTGAACGATTTCCTGTTCGGTGACCTGGGATTTCGCGGCAACGCCGACAACTATTACGACCCGCGCAATTCCTACCTCAACGAGGTGCTCGACCGGCGGGCCG
>Ga0315910_10005355_pt1 | contig 10525 bp, 12 predicted proteins | sample EdamamesoilMG_FD_204470 | JGI IMG/M metagenome (GOLD analysis project Ga0315910, IMG submission 204470) | Garden soil microbial communities collected in Santa Monica, California, United States - Edamame soil | ecosystem: Environmental > Terrestrial > Soil > Garden | place: USA: California...
CACTTGAAAGGTCACAACCGCAAAACAAAGCAAGCACAACCGCAATAAGATACTTTCCACACGCTTTCATACACGAAGATTATTACAAACTCATAGACACGGGACGCATAGAAAAAGTTGGAAGAGAACACAGCGTTTTGGATGATGTACCACATGCCCTATGACTATAGAAATCGTTCATTGGCATCAGGACTCTGGTTGTCGGAGGAGTCACCAATAGGGTAGCAGCAACCTGAGTTCTTATCTTCACTACTCTTTGTTATCTTAGTAACATTATGTGCCGTATTACCATCTTCGCGATTGCTCTCTGTTTTATAGTTCTTACGGGATGTAAGGAAATTTCCTATCGGGAGCCGCAGCCAAAAGGAAAAAAACCTCTTCCGGAAATACCTAAAAAGTTGCATGGGACCTACCTTCTTAAGGCTACCGGAGAGGATTCTCCGGACACGCTGCTAATTCGAAGTAAGGGCTATTATATCGCAAGTGATAAGAAGGAAAGTCTGCTCGGAGACAGCCTTGTTCTTAAAAAGTTTAAGGGATACTACTTCGTTAACATTAACGAAAATCCCGAATGGCTGATGCGCGTCATACGGGTGGAAGACAATGGAGACCTTACTTATATGTCAATGGATACAGAAGAGAGGTCATTCAACATGCTCTTGAAGTCGCTTTCACAGGAGGTGCCACTGGATTCTTTAGTAGTGAACGGTGAGAAACTTTATCAGATTGATCCAACGCCAAAGCAATTGATACAGCTGATCCAGAAGGGCTATTTTAAGAATACATTCCAAATGAAAAAAATCAAGTAACCTCCTCAGAATTCTGAACTAAGGATTCAAGTAATTCTCTTCTTTTCCTTCTGGTAATCTTAACGAATGTAAACATCAGTGGAGGGTATAAAAAATAACAAAATCCGGAGTACATCCCGCCAAAAGTAAAATTACGGAAAGAGAAGGCAACGATAACGGCAATAAACGGGACAACCCCCATCAGGAAATTAGTCTGAATACTTGCCCGCGTATCAAATTTTTCGATTTCATTCAGCTCAATCAAATCCGCATTCTTAAGTGCGTATCGGTACATCAGTGTGAGTACAAGAAAAATGCCAGTCGCCCCAACCCCATAAATAATCATGAGGTACGCCATGTCAGTGCCCTTGTAAGTCTGAATTAATTCTTCAATGATATGAGTTTGATTAAAGATATAAGCGATCGGAAACAGGATGATTCTAGTGAAGAATTTCAGCGGATAGACATAAAAGAGTACGATGATCAAGAACATCGTATTGAGTAAAATCACTCTTCCGTTTCGGATCCCATATCGAAAGTAAAATTTAAAGTGTTCATGCCACAACAGGATAATTGCCGTTATACATAAACAGAATGGAATCACTTCCCATACGAATCGTTTTATTTGATCAAAACTGGTTGGTGGGCTTGTTGATATCAGAAGTACGGTTATTGCTAATGCAAAAACAGCATCACTGAAATTTTCCAATCGGCCAGGTTCTTCACCCCGATGCCGGAATTCCTTGTTCAGACCAAGGTAGTGTTTTCGCAACGCGTCCTTTAGCATGCTGGTTGATTTCGCAAATGAAAACTACAAATTCTCTTCTCCCTTTTCAACAGGCGGTGAATCATTTACTGGAATTGCTGCTATGAACGGAGAAGCTTGTTGATGGATACGTATCGCCTTGCGCGCCAGCACAAAACTAACAAACAGCGATAAAATGGCTCCCGTCCAGATGCCCGGCACAAAGGAGATGAACCAGAAATAATCATATGACCCATGGAATAAACTGGCCGTCAGGAGTGCAACCATGCCATAATAGAATTCTTTTCTATGAGTGAATTTGGATTTGCCTAGGAAGTATCCCATGAGAATCGCAAAGGCAGCGTGTGCTGGTACTGCAGTGAACATTCGCAGAACGCCTGTCGCATATCCGTATTGAAACACATAAATAATGTTTTCAACGGTAGCAAAGCCCATACTAACCATGACCGCATAGACTATTCCGTCAAATGGTTCATTAAAATTTTTGTTATTATATAAGATGAATCGAACAAAAATGAATTTGCTGAATTCCTCGATAAGAGCGACTTTAAAAAACGCATTAAAAAATTGATGGATAAGATCGTCTTCCTTGGTAAGAATCAGACTATTCACGGGCCAACTGATAAAGAGGGTAACAAGCGTGCTCAGGCCTCCGTAAAGAAAACTAATCAGAAGGAGACTTAGGGGTTCACGCTCATGTTTGTCTTTAAGGTAAATGAAGAGAATTATTGCGGCACCAGGAGCTAATGCAAGTGAAAGCAGGCTGATCACATTCATCGGATTGTAAATTGACGATGAAGGTAGCGGAAATCCTCAACTTACGGATAAGAGTTGGCACAATTACTCAATGGCGTCCTCTATGTCATCCATTTTTGCACTCGTGTATTGGCCAGAAGTAGCGTAGATTATTTTTCCAGAGGAATCAAGCACAAAGAAGTAAGGGATGTCTTTCTTTTCAAAGTCAAGCGTATCCTTATAAGGCTTCAGGTCACCCTTATAAAATAAAACATAGGGCAAAAGCTGAGGATCAATATTCTTAAGGGCCTTCCGTTTGGCCGTACCGGTCGCGGCAGCATTAACCCCCGTGAACATGGGGACAAAATATACATTAACATCGTAACCAAACCCCGACAACAGGCCCGTCGATTTCTGGATGAATTTTTGAAACACAGGCTCAAACCAGGAATTTAACTCAGCCTCAGATTTCTTTGAGTATGCCAGTCCCAACAAAGTGAATTTTCCTTTTGCTTCCTGTGGCAGCTTGACGATTTTGTCCTCTACTGTCTCCGCTTCCATATCGGGAAACATCTTACCGATTACTTGCGCTTCAACGGAGTAACACAGAACCACTCCAATAGCCAACAGTTTGAGCTTTTTCATAACGCCATCATCATTTTGTCGACCGAAGTTACGAAATACCTGCAAGAGTTAGGACGCTGGTTAATTGAATTGAATGGGCGGCCAGTTACAAGGCATTAGCGGGAGTTGAGTGGCAAATTATCGGTCGGAATTTACAAGATGTCCGCTATGGGATTGAATCGCAAAGGGCACCCCGAATTTTTAGTTTTTCACTTTCGTCAACGGGTTTTTCAACTTTGCCGTGTAACTTCGCCGAAGTAAGATTCACCAGGCACCCAATGATACAAGTCATTCCATCCATTGCGATCCGAAGAGGTAAAGTAGTCAAAATGCGGAAGGGAGACCCTTCAAGTGAGAAGGAGTACGAGGAAAACCCGTTAGATCTTGCTAAAAGATTCGAGGACCATGGTATAGAGGTGATTCACCTTGTTGACCTGGATGGCGCCGAAAAGGGAAGTCCTGTCAACTGGCATGTGCTTGAAGCAATCGCCGGTTATACGGACATGAAAGTGGACTTTACGGGGGGAATTTCGACCGATGGTGACATTAGTAAAGCCTATGAATATGGTGCCGACTATATAACAGCCTCGAGCATAGCTGTCACAGATCCCGAATTATTTGCCTCCTGGATTATTTCATATGGTCGGGAGAAGATGACATTAGGTGCGGACGTTGTGGACCGGAATACAAAAGAACTCCTTTACCGGGGGTGGAGGACAAAATCACACGTTACGCTTTTCGATCATCTGGAATATTTCTATTCACGTGGTTTAAAATACGTGAAATCCACCGATGTGTCGAGAGACGGAGTTTTGGAAGGACCTGCATTTGACTACTATCAGGAGATAAGAGATTCTTTCCCTGAAATATGCGTCCTGGCCAGCGGAGGTGTTCGCGGTGTTGATGATATAAAGCGTCTTAACGACATAGGAATATTTGCGGTCATCTTCGGAAAGGCGTATTATGAAGGAATACTTAAACTAAAGGACCTCGAACAATTCCTGGTTAAGAAAACCATATAGCATAATTATCGAGGATCACAGTATATACATCTGTGCCGCTTTGTAAAACTGCTAAGAAAATTTTAGGTGCATAGAGGGAAGAAGCCGGTAAATGTCAATCGACAATATCCTGCATCTTATACTTCTCAACCAGATAGTAGAGAAAATTGAACGAAAGAATTGAATCATCATCTTCTTCCGAACTCGATTTACCTGTATTGCCAGACTCCTCTGCCTGCGCTCGTGACGGACGACCAGGGCGGTAGGCAACCGAATCCCGAATCAACTGATTTTTGTTGTTTAACAGCGGGTCAAAATCGCCCGCGGTGTATACAGATCGATCCCTGTCTTTTTCTGCCTCTGATTCAAAAGATTCAGGAATAGGATAACTGGCATCCTGTGCTTGTGAAGACAGCACGCCATCCGGTGTAAGGACGGCTAAGAGAAGTATGATAGATATGTGATGAAGGTTGATCTTCATAATCTGGTAAAGCAAAGAAACACCAAATTTTTGCTATATGTTCCTTAAAACTACAAAATTAAATAATCATTATGATTTCTTGGGTCTATTGAACACATTGAAAATCGCTTTGAACTGGCAATTTTATCGTTCAGAGACCATAAATTGGTAACAACTATGACGCCAAATATTATCGAATGGCAGGATTTTGTCAAAATTGACCTCCGGGCAGCCACAATTGTTAGGGCAGAGGCCTTTCCAGAAGCAAAAAAGCCCTCCGTGAAGCTGTGGGTGGACCTTGGCGAGTTAGGAGTAAGGAAATCCTCCGCCCAAATTGCTGCTAACTACACGCCGGAAGAACTAGTGGGAAAACAAGTCGTTTGTGTGGTAAATTTTTTGCCCCGACAAATCGCAAACTTTATTTCAGAAGTGCTGGTAACAGGATTCCCTGATGTGGATAACAAAGTAGTATTGTGCAGCGTAGATAAAAAAGTGCCTAATGGCGCACGTCTTTTCTGATGGTTATCCTTTTCTCTCAACTCGAGCGGATCACAGGAGGTAGGAATCTCCAAATGTCAGATGATAGCTTCATAAATCCACTATGTATAGATAGCAGGAAGGCAACGGATGCTCAGGGGACCTTGTTCTTTGCCATCAAGGGAGAACGAAACGATGGTCATAACTACATTCATCCATTGTATGCATTAGGCGTACGTCAATTTGTAGTTGAACAACCGGTTTCAGACCTGAATCTATTAAAAGGATCCAACATAATTGTGGTGGCCTCGAGTGTAGACGCGCTTCAGAAGTTGGCAGCATACCATCGTGCTAACTTTTCAATACCGATTGTTGGAATAACCGGGAGCAACGGCAAAACGATCATTAAGGAATGGCTATACCAAATGCTTTCAAAGGATCTGGTTGTCGTGAAGAATCCCGGAAGTTATAATTCTCAAGTGGGAGTGCCTTTGTCCATTTGGCAACTCCAGCCTTATCACCAGCTTGGCATATTTGAAGCAGGGATTTCGAAACCGGAAGAAATGCACAAGCTTCAAAAGGTAATCCAGCCTACGATTGGGATCTTTACGAACATTGGCTCCTCGCATAGTGAAGGGTTTGTCAGCCTGGAGGAGAAGGTATTTGAAAAGTTAAAACTATTCGAAAGTGCGGCCGTCCTGATCTATTGTAGGGACCACGAAGAGCTTGATAGGGTTATTTCCGGGTCGACTATAAAAACGTTTACATGGGGAACAATGCCACTCGCAGATCTGCAGGTTGAGTTCAAGGGTAATTTGTGTATGCTTCAGTATAGAGGAAAGAAAGATCAGGTTATCCTGCCTTTTAATGACAACGCCTTCCAGGAAAACTGCCTTCATTGTATTTCCCTGCTATTGAGTTTGGGCTACGAAATTTCAAGCATTCAGGAAAAAATAACCGGCCTCCGTTCCATTCCGATGAGAATGGAATTGAAGGAAGGTATTAATCAATGCCAACTTATTGATGATACCTACAATAATGACCTGGGGGGATTGGCAATAGCGCTGCAGTTCCTCACAAATCAGCAACAAAAAGAGAAAAAGCGCTTGATTCTTTCGGATATCTTAGAGTCTGGGTTAGGAAACGAAGCGCTGGTTCGAAAGATAGCTGCATTGGTTCACCAGAATAATGTACAGCGGTTTGTTGGTATTGGCCCGGTGCTCTCTGATTTTCAATTCTTGTTTCCGGAGACAGCGACGTTTTTTCAAACAACAACTGATTTCCTTGAACAGTTTGATTTTCAGCAACTCCATCAGGAGATAATTCTGGTAAAAGGGGCGAGGGTCTTTGCTTTTGAAAGAATTGTCAATCACCTGCAGCGAAAGGTCCATAGCACAATAATGGAAATAGACCTTGATTCTCTTGTGCATAACCTTAATTATTTCAAATCCCGACTCAGAATATCAACAAAAATAATGGTGATGGTAAAAGCATTTGCCTATGGTAGTGGGAGCACCGAGATTGCCAATATACTTCAGTATCATAAAATAGACTACCTGGGTGTTGCATACGCCGACGAAGGAGTTGACTTGAGAAAGAACAACATCAAGGTGCCAATAATGGTAATGAATCCATCGGAAGAAAGTTTTGAGGCAATAGTTAACCATTCACTTGAACCCGAGATTTACAGCTTCAGAATTTTCCGGGCATTGCTATTATATCTTCAGGGAAAACCCTGCACAATTCATTTAAAGTTCGATACCGGGATGCACCGGCTTGGATTCGAGGAAGACCATATTGACGAGCTTATTGCCTTACTTAAATCAAATTCTAATATCAACGTTGCCTCGATCTTCAGTCACTTGGCAGGTGCTGATGAATCCGGACACGACATCTTTTCAAGGGATCAGTCAACCAACTTCCTGCGTTGGGCGGATCAAATTGCAGCGGCATTGGGATATAAGCCATTGTATCATATTCTGAATTCTCCCGGCATCCTGCGACTCCCGGAATTTCAATTTGATATGGTCCGGCTGGGAATCGGATTGTATGGTGTTGATCCGACTTCTGAAGGTTTCGGCCAACTCAGGCCTGTGGCTACCCTGAAGACTATCGTCTCACAGATCAAACACATTAAGAGCGGTGAAAGCATAGGATACGGCAGAAAAGGAATTGCACAGAAAGACACTACCATAGGGACCATTGCAATTGGGTATGCCGATGGATTTAGCCGTGCATTTAGCCGGGGTGTAGGTGAAGTGATGATCCACGGAAAACGGGCAAGGGTTATTGGAAATGTCTGCATGGACATGACGATGGTAGACCTAACTGAAATAGAAGCAATAGAGGGCGATGAGGTAATTCTGTTTGGAAAAGAATTTCCGATACAGGAAATCGCTGAAAAAATAGGGACAATTCCATATGAAATACTGACCAGTACAAGCGAACGAGTGAAACGTGTGTTTGTTGCGGATGGTATTTAGAACCGGAGCCAATTGCCTTTATCCACACCCCAGGTTTTTTTTGAGGTCACGGGGAGGAAGTCCCCCAAAATCAAAGGGTTTTTCGTTTTTTTCAACTTCTTCTTCGGAGGGAGCTTTAGTCACTCTCTTTTCCTCCTTCTTTTTTTTTCTGGATTTGGCCATCGCCGAATTGTTGCTACCTGAATAGCACTTATTGTGCTCAAAACTGAGATAAATCATTGTATTGGACACGAACCACCTATATATTTGTCTTGTTTAAATTTAATCTAAATAAATGGCCGGTGGCAGTAAGAATGTTGCGGAAATGCATCCCGGCGAGGTTGGCATTGTTGCTGGCTTTACTGACGAATATTTGTCACTAAAACTAATGGAGATGGGCTGCTTGCCAGGTTCAGCTATCCGATTCAATTTTACTGCTCCACTTGGCGATCCGGTTTGCATCAGTGTTTCGGGATATGAGCTTTCTCTTCGACTAGAAGAAGCCGCGGCGATTAGAATTCTCAATTGATGGCGAATCCTTCCCTTAAGAAAATTGCGCTCCTGGGAAACCCTAACTCAGGGAAGTCATCACTGTTTAACCATCTGACGGGTCTCAACCAAAAAATAGGAAATTTTCCCGGAGTGACCGTTGAGAAAAAGACGGGACATTGCGCCCTGCCAGACGGAAATAATGCTGAAATCATCGATTTGCCTGGCATCTACAGCATTTATCCCCGCAGCCTGGATGAGCAAATTGTAGCCGAGGTATTATTGGACCATCATTCGCCCGCAACTCCTGACAGGATCGTCGTAATAGTTGACGGTACCAATCTGAAGCGAGGATTTCTATTGCTCACGCAGATCATTGATCTGGGTCTCCCGACCATTCTCGCGTTGAATATGATGGATCTGGCGGCAAAAGCCGGAATAAGTTACGACTTCAACTCACTATCCAGGGAGTTAGGTGTTCCGGTGGTACCTATTAATGCCCGGAACGGAGTCGGGCTGGAGGAACTAAAACGGCAAATGGCCCAACCGTTAGATTCGCCGAGTAAACAAATTTTTAGTATTTGGAAAGAAACGGAAGCGGCTGTAAAACAGATAAGAACTAAACTTTCGGTTGATAACAACTATGAAGCATATCAATTTCTGGAACAACCAAATACCCTTAAGTTCCTTAGTGAGGAAAACCGACAAGCCGTATCCCGGATACGGACCGATTTCAGTTTCTTTCCCGGAAAATTTCAAGGCGCAGAAACCATCCAACGTTATGGTTTCATTCAGGATCTTTTGAATACTATTACGTTAAAGGCATCGGATAATTCCTGGAAAAAGTATTCAACCAGGCTGGATAAAATATTACTTCATAAGGTCTGGGGCTATTTGATTTTCTTTGTATTGCTTATTCTCATATTTCAATCTGTTTTCGCCTGGGCAACTGTGCCCATGGACCTTATTGATGGCGCATTTGCAAACATCAGTACTTATTTGAGTTCCGTTCTTCCGGAGGGTGCCTTAAGTAGTTTGATTGCTGAAGGACTAATACCTGGAATCGGAGGAATAATGATGTTTATTCCGCAGATCGCAATTCTATTCGCATTCATTTCCATCCTGGAGGAGTCAGGCTATATGGCAAGAGTAGTCTTTCTAATGGATAAGATTATGCGCAAGTTCGGATTGAACGGCAAAAGCGTTGTTCCACTAATGTCCGGTGTCGCCTGTGCAATTCCTGCTATAATGGCCACACGAACAATCGATAATTGGAAAGAGAGAACGATCACAATTCTTGTGACACCGTTGATGAGTTGTTCCGCACGCCTTCCGGTATTCACGATCCTGATAGCGTTGATTGTCCCGGATCAAAAGGCATTCGGCTTCTTTAGTTTACAAGGACTTGTACTGATGGGCCTCTATCTATTGGGTTTTGTCGCCGCCATTCTATCCGCGTGGCTGATGAACTTGTTGATAAAAGTGAAGGAGCGAAGTTACCTCATCATGGAATTGCCCACTTACCGTATTCCAAAGTGGTCGAACGTTGGCTTTACAATTCTGGAAAAGACCAAGGCCTTTGTCATTGAAGCCGGGAAAATAATAATGGCGATTTCCGTGATACTTTGGGTGCTTGCGAGTTATGGTCCCGGCGACTCGTTGACAAATGCCAGTGAAACGATTATTCAGTCTCCGGAAAATCTGACTTTATCCAAACAGGAATTAGACGACAAAATTGCGGCGTATAAGCTTGAACATTCATATGCAGGTATTATAGGGAAAGCGATTGAACCAGTGATAAAACCACTTGGATACGATTGGAAAATCGGGATTGCGCTAATCACTTCCTTTGCAGCCCGCGAAGTTTTTGTTGGCACGATGGCTACCATATACAGCATCGGGAGCGTCGCCGATGAGGACTCAACAACCATAAAAGAAAGGATGCGGGCCGAGATAAATGTCGACACCGGAGGTAAGCGGTTTACCCCGGCAGTAGGATTCTCCCTGCTTGTGTTCTATACCTTCGCCATGCAGTGTATGAGTACGATAGCCGTTGTATACAGGGAAACCAAAGGTTGGAAGTGGCCGATGATTCAACTCGTCTATATGACTCTTCTCGCCTATGTATCAGCCTTTATAGTATTTCAACTTCTGTCCTGAACCTAAGACCAGAATTCCTATCTTTAACGATTCCAATGCCTATGGACAAAAATTATCACCTGGGATTGTTATGTTTTACCCATCTGTTAATAGGAGCAGACGGTGTATCCGATCAAATTGAGCTGGATGCCTTGTCGAGTATTAAATCCAAAGAAAATATTCCTGATTTTACGTTTAAGGAATTTGAAGGGATAAAGAAAATAAAATCGGAGCGGGAAATATACCAGCATGGCCTTGACCACCTTTCAAGATGTACGGAAAATGAAAAATTAAGAGTGTTTGCTACCCTTTACCGCCTCTCTGAAGTGGACGGGCGGGTACACTCAAAAGAAATCAGACTACTCTTGTATTCCGTAGAAACGGCAGGGATTGAATTCAATGATGTAGTGGATTATGTCAAGTCGAATCCAATGTTTTGATCGACCTCAGAAGGAATTGTAAAAATTATTAACTGAATGGATCTGTTAAAGCCATCCACCCTTCAAAACCTTACAATTAAATAAATCCAAATGTGAGTATTCCATTTCAACAAAACTTTACGATCGGCGTTTTAGGTGGAGGGC
>Ga0315910_10005356_pt1 | contig 10524 bp, 7 predicted proteins | sample EdamamesoilMG_FD_204470 | JGI IMG/M metagenome (GOLD analysis project Ga0315910, IMG submission 204470) | Garden soil microbial communities collected in Santa Monica, California, United States - Edamame soil | ecosystem: Environmental > Terrestrial > Soil > Garden | place: USA: California...
TCCTGCTCGTCGACGACGAGCCCAAGCTCCTGGCCGGCCTGCGCCGAGCCCTGCACAAGGAGCCCTTCGAGCTGCTGACGGCCGAGAGCGGCGCCGAGGCCCTTGCCATCCTGCAAGGGACGCCCGTCGACGCAGTCGTTTCCGACCAGGACATGCCGGCCATGAGCGGCGTGGCCTTGTTCACCATCATCAGCAAGCTGTATCCGGACACGGTGCGCTTCATGCTGACCGGCAAGGCTACGCTCGACCTCGCGATCGAGGCCATCAACCACGGTTCGATCCAACGATTCTTCACCAAGCCGATGAACCCAGAGGTGCTGGCCGCCCAGCTCGCCACGGCCCTGGCCCAGAAGACCCTGCTGGAGGAGGCTTGGCGTCTGGTGCTGCGCGCCCGCGAGCAGGAAGCCCTGCTCGAGCGTCTCGAACGCGAGCAGCCAGGAGTGCTGCAGTGGCGCGCCGACCCCCCGGAGCCGCTCGTGCTCGAGGAGCCGCCGGAGACCCTCGAGCAGCTCCTGGAGGAGATCGAACGCACCCTCGGGACTCCAGCTCCAAAGACGCGCTAGGTCAGCCCGACCCATTCATGAAGCTCGAGTGAGAGCGTCATGAACGCCGGCGGTCGCACCGCCCCGTCGATGACCGCATCGCCGACCTGGAAGCCAAGATCGCCGCCATCAAAGCACGCGAGACGGCCAAGCAGGCGAAGAAGACCCGCGAGGGCCAGGCGCTCGCCCTGGCCGTGCGCGCGCTGGACAAGGCCCGCAGGGTGGCCGTCGAGGCGGTCACGGTCTCAACTCCCGGTGTCCTTTTCTGCTCGAGCCTGCCCGCGCGGGTAGCCCAAGGATCACCCCGCGGCCTCGCTTGGCGCCTGACGTCGCCTCGCTCTCGGGAGATCCAGATTTGTGGACCTCCCTCCCAGACCCTGGACGTCCCCTCCCTCGAGTGCGTCCCGCTAGATCCCCCGAGGCCCGGCCCCTATCTTGTCCCCGCATAGACGCGTGGGTCGCCCCAGGTCCAGCCTCAGTGAGACGAAGCGCGGTCGATGGTCCCTGGCCGAGCATGCCCGTCTGCGCCAGCTCTACGGACTCCGCGATGACGCGGCGATCGCGCGCGAGCTGAATCGGCCCGTGGCCAGCGTCGTGCGCGTGGCAAGGAGCGCCTTCCCCGCAGAGGTCAGGAGGACTGGCCCATGGACGGCGAGCGAGGTCCTGGAACTCAAGCGCTACCTCGGAGCCACCTCCGCCGAGGTCATCGCGCGGATGCTGGGAAGGAACGTCGTCGAGGTCCAGGAGCAGATCATCGACCTCGGGCGCATCGAGGACCGGGGGGCCTGGACGCGCTCCGAGGTCGCCGAGTTCAAGCGCATCTTCGGGACGCGCACGGACGAGGACCTCTCACGGATCTTCGGCCGCAGCCTCGAGGACGTTGGCCGCCTCGCGCAGGAGCACGGCCTCTCGAAGGACAAGGCGTTCGTGCGCAGGCTGCGCGGAGAGGGATCAACACCGATGCCACACTGGAAGCCGGAGGAGGTCGCCATTCTCAAGGAGAGCTACGCCACCGAGTCGAGCCTCTGGATCGCCCGGAAGCTGGGGAGGTCGGTGAAGAGCGTCGTCTCCAAGGCGCACCTCCTGGGGCTGAGGAAGTCGCCGGAGCGGCTGCGCACGATGGGGCGCGAGAACGTGATCGCGCGCTACGAGCGCCCTTGACCGGCAGCGGCAATCGCGTCCCACAGCCGCTCCCTGGCCGCGAGGGACGCGAGGGCCGCTTCCTCGGCTTCGAGGCGATGCACAGGGCTCAGGCAGAGGCGGGCCAGCATGCGCTCGGCCTGCGGGCCGTGATCGCTTCCATCGACCTCGACGTGGCGCTGGAGGTACTCGCGCAGCGTCTCGCAGCGTAGACCCTGTCGTTGCAGTCTCTCCAGGATGGCCAGGAACATCTCCGGGATGACCTCCTCGCGGCCGTGGAAGAAGGCGGCGGCCCGTGCGTGGAGGGGACGCTGCAACAGCCCGGCCGTGATCTCGCCGAAGGCTCGGGCTGCGGGTGGGAGTGCGGAAGTCCGCAGCGCGTCCGAGAGCGATGCTCCGTTGGCGAGTGCACCGACCAGCTTGCGCGCAGGACTGGAATCGGCACCGACCTCGTCCATCGCTTCCAGGTACCAGACGAAGTGACTCGTGACCCGGCCGTCCGCGCGGACGTCGGTCTCCTCGTCGAGGACGATGCGCTGGATCAGCCGGGCTGACTCCGGGTCGGGAGTCGGAACCCACGGCACGGCGACGCAGGTCAGCTCTTGTTGCAGGCTCTTGAGCAGCGACATGAAGTCCAGCACGCAGACAACGTGGTGCTCGACGAAGGTCCGCAGCGCTGCCGGCGAGGAGATGGCGTCGTAGAGGTGATGAACACGGAGGCGGGCCCGTGTCTTCGCGATCCCATCGCGGGCTCGTTCGTGGTCCGGGGTGGTCTGGGCCAGCATGTGGGTGCGACAGGATGCTGCGTTGGCTCGCGATCCACAAGCCGCGTGCAAGACCCGTTGTCCGCAGGCTTCTCAGAGATCGAATCGCCGCTTCGCCGCCGCCAAGTCGAACCGCTCCGGGTGCCAGTCCCCGAGCCACTCGCGCAGTTCCTCGGGGTCGTCGACCTCGTCGGTGGGTCTGTCCAGCGCCACGGCCACGCAGTTCTCGTAGCCCGGGATCCCGCCGCAGTCCTCCGGCGGGAAGGCGCGCTCGCCGGCCTCCAGGCGGCGCACGAATCGTTCCGGTAGAAGCACGGTCTCCACGAGCCTCACCTCGTGCAGCCAGCCGTCCCCGAAGTCGTACTCGTAGATGCAGGAGGCGGGCTTCGCGCCTTTGAAGTGTTCCGCCAGCTTCACGCCCCTCGCGTCGGGCGTCGGCCGGGCCTCGAAGTCGTCGGGGATGCCGGCGATCGTTCCGCCGCGGTTCGACCTCCGGAACGCGAACAGGTGGCAGTTCTCCCACCCGCAGGCGTCCTGGATGGCCAGGTGGAGGCTGTCGAACGTCGCCGCCTTCTTGATCAAGAACCGCCTCCAAGGCGCGCGCTCGGCTCCGATCAGACGGACTTCGAAGCGGAGGTAGTTCATGCCCCAGTGAGAACCAGCAGCCACTCCGGCAGCGAGTCCCGTCGCTCGACCACCGCCCGCGCCGCCGCGTACGCGAGGCTCGGCTCGACCAGCCCCCGCACCAGGAGCCGGTCCGACTGCACCGCGATCGAGGCCACGTGCTCGGGCGCGGCTTTGCGGTCGGTGAGGTGGACCGGCGCGAGGTAGCCCCGGCTCTCGCCGCGCAGCCGGCGGACGGCGAGCCCGCGTCGCAGCGACCACAGCACCGCGCCGGCGACGGCCGCGCCCTGGCCGACCAGGGGCAGCCCGGCGAGCGCGCCCGAGTGGAACCGATCGAAGCCGATCGCGACGTCGAGGCGCGCGTCGAGCACGGGCCAGGGACCGAGGTCGGCGGGCTGGAGCGGCTTGACCGCTCCCGGCCGCCGGCCCGCCCAGGCCAGCTCCCCGGCGGCGATGCCGAGGTAGACCGGCTCCCCGTCCGACGTCACCATGTGCCCCGCGCGCATCACGAGCATCCCTCCGTCCCAGGCGTACTGGCCCTGCGCGATCGCCATCGGGAGGTGCACGGCGAGGTACTGGAGCAGCGCGGAGTCCCCCTCGCCCCAGGGTTCGGGCTCGGCCAGATCCTTGATCAGCGCGAGCCGGTCCGCCGGCAGCGCGCAGAACCGGAGCAGCGCCTCGGTCGAGAGGGGCTCGCCCTCGAAGGCTTCGAGGAGCTGGGCTCGGGTCGGGCGGGAGGCGGGAGACGCGGCCGGGTTCCGGGGCATGGCCCGAGTATCCGGGAAGCGGGCCGAGATGGCGAGCCACCCGAGGCCGGTGGGCGACTCGGCGACGGCGAGGAGAGCGGCGCGTCGCGAGGGCAGCGACGGCGTCCGGAGTCCTCGAGGCTGCCCCGCGCGGACGCGGCACCCTGCGTCCTGGAGTCGCACGCGGGGCTCAAGCGACTTTCCTTGCCGGCCGATCAAGGCCCCTAGTCGCCCCGGGCCTGGCCACGTGCCCCCCCCCATGAAGCTCGAGACCTTCTCCTACGCTACGCCCACGGGGTGGTCCGTCCACCCGCTCCCTGCGCTCGACTCGCCACGCACCCTGCTGATGGTGTTCGGCGCTCCGCGCTTCCGCGAGCACCCGGAGCCGCTGCGCGAGCTGAGCGCTGCGTACCCTCGCTCGCACCTCATGGGCTGCTCCACCTCGGGAGAGATCCACGGGACGTTGCTGGCAGACGACTCGCTGACGGTGGCCGCGGCGCGATTCGAGGCCTCAGACCTGGAGTCGGCATACCTCCCGCTCCCAGGGCCGGAGCACTCCTACACTGTGGGCCGCGGGCTCGCCGAGAGGCTCAACGACCCTGCCTTGCGCGCGATCCTCGTACTCTCCGACGGGCTAAACGTGAACGGCAGCGAGCTCGTGCGCGGCATCAACGCCGGAGTGGCTGAGTCGGTAGTGGTCACGGGCGGCCTGGCGGCCGACGGGTCGCGCTTTCAGCGCACGTGGGTGCTCGGCGCCGGTGAGCCGCAGTCGAACCTTGTCGCGGCAGTTGGGTTCTACGGGGACCGCGTGCGCGTGGGCCACGGGTCGAAAGGCGGCTGGGACAAGTTCGGACCGCAGCGGCGCATCACCCGCTCGAAGCACAACGTCCTGTTCGAACTCGACGGCCGTCCGGCGTTGCAGCTCTACAAGGAATACCTTGGCGAGCGTGCGGCCGAGCTGCCTGCTTCGGCCCTGCTCTTCCCGCTCGCGCTCAGCGCCGACCCGCACGCGACCAAGACCCTGGTGCGCACCGTCCTCTCCGTGAGCGAGAAGGACCAGTCCATGACCTTCGCCGGCGACATGCCCGAGGGGCACCTGGCCCAGCTCATGCGAGCCAACTTCGAGCGCCTGATCGAGGGCGCCTCGAGCGCCGCCCTGCACACACTGACCTCGGCCGGAGACGTCATCGGCCCCGAACTGCTCTCGATCGCCATCTCTTGCGTCGGACGGCGCCTGATCCTGGGTGAGCGGACAGAGGAGGAGATCGAGGCGGCGCTGGCGGCTCTGCCCGAAGGAGCGCGCCAGATCGGCTTCTACAGCTACGGCGAGATCTCGCCCTTTGCCAGCGGACGCTGCGACCTTCACAACCAGACGATGACGCTCACGGCCATCTCCGAGATCTGAGCTGAGAGGGCTCCGCGACGATGCTCCACGCGCTCCTGCGAAGGCAGCTCAAGCGCTGCGGGCTTGAAAGCGAGGCCCTGCCGACGGATCTGGTGCACTGGCGTGACCTGCTGGAGCGGATAGCCAAGGCCTACGACGAGGCCGATGCCGAGCGCCATCTGCAAGAGCGGATGCTGAGAACCCTGTCGGCGGAGATGCTGCATCTCAACGACTCGCTGCGTGCCTCGGAGGTGCATCTGGCCGGCGAGCGCGACAAGCTGCAGGCCGTGGTGACCTCACTAGGGGACGGACTGTGTGTGCTCGACCGGCAGGGGCGTTGCCTGTTCGTGAACCCCGAGGGCAAGCGCCTCCTTGCTCGTGGAGAGGCGAGCCTGGACGGTCTAACCATCCACGAGCTCTGCGGCGACCTCGGGGCCAGATGGATCGCCTGTGGTGCAGAGATCCGCGACGACGACGCGGTATTCCTGCGCCGGGACGGGAGCCGGTTCCAGGTCGCCTACGTGCTTAACCCGATCGTACGTAACGAGAGGCTACAGGGCGCCGTCCTGCTGTTCCGGGACATCACCGAACAGAAGCGGGTGCAGGAGGCCTTTGCCCACGAGCACTACAAGCTGCGCAAGATCATCTCCGCCGCCCCCATCGCCATGGCGATGTTCGACCACGGAATGCGCTACGTGGAGCACAGCCAGCGGTGGCTCGAGGACTATGGCCTCGTGGGGCAAGTGCTCCTCGGCCGCTCCCATTACGAGGTGTTCCCCGACATTCCCGAGCGCTGGAAGCAGGTCCACCAGCGCACCCTTGCGGGCGAGATCGTCACCTGTGCAGAGGACGTATTCGAGCGCGCCGACGGCTCGCGCGTATACCTGCGGTGGGCCGTGCATCCGTGGTACACGAATGCGGGGGGCATCGGCGGCCTGGTGATGGTCTCCGACCGCATCGACGAGCTCGTCCTGGCGCGCGAAGCCGCCCTGGAGGCTGCGCGCATGAAGAGCGAGTTCCTGGCCAACATGAGCCACGAGATCCGTACGCCCATGAACGGCGTGATCGGAATGACAGAGCTCCTGCGCAGCACGGACCTCGACCCGGTGCAGACGCAGTACCTGGAGACGATCCGCGAGTCCGCCGATGTGCTGCTGGTCATCCTCAACGACATCCTCGATTTCTCGAAGATCGAGGCCGGGCGTCTCGAGCTCGACGAGGTGGGCGTGGATCCGCGCGCAGCCGTGCAGGAAGTGATCGACTTGTTCGCGGAACCTGCTCACCGCAAGGGGCTCGAGATCGCGGCGATGGTGAAGAACGACGTTCCGCGGCGCATCCTGGGCGACCCGCTGCGTCTGCGGCAGATCCTGACCAACCTGGTCGGCAACGCGGTCAAGTTCACCTCCACGGGCGAAGTGTGCGTCACGTTGCGGCGGCTCATGACCGAGGACGGCGCGTGCCTCGCCTACGAGGTGCGCGACACCGGCATCGGAGTGCCCGAGGAGGCCCGGGACCGCCTCTTCAGAGCCTTCAGCCAGGGCGACGGTTCGACGACGCGAAGACACGGCGGCACGGGACTCGGCCTCGCCATCTGCAAGCGGCTCGTCGAGCTCATGCGCGGCAGGCTCGGATTCGAGAGCCAGCTGGGGGCAGGCAGCACCTTCTGGTTCGAGACCCCACTCCACGAGCTGCCCGAGGAGCCGGGGCTGGTGGTCGTCCCCCCGCAGCGCCTGGCAGGTCTGCGCGCTCTCGTGGTGGACGACAATGCGACCAACCGTTGCATCCTGCGCGAGCAGCTCACGTCCTGGGGCCTCATCACGCACGAGGCCGCGGACGGAGCCGCCGGGCTCGCGCTCCTGCGCGTGGCGCGAGCGCGCGGCGCGCCGTACGACGTCGTCCTGCTCGACTACCAGATGCCGGATCTGGACGGACTCGCCCTGGCTTCCACAATCCGTGCGGACGCCGCGCTCCGCGGTGTGCGCCTCGTGCTGCTCAGCTCGGTGACCCAACGGGCCGAGCTCGGTGCCGTGCAGGGCCGGGGGCTGGACGCGCACCTGACTAAGCCGGTCCGGGAGGTCCGGCTGCTCGAGTGCCTGTGCGCACTCATGGATAGGCAGGACGAGCCAGGCGGGCCCTTGCCTAGGCGCAAGCGTCGGCCGGTCACCGAGGAGACGCTCAGCGACACCCGATTCGCCCGCAGACCACGTGTTCTCCTGGTCGAGGACAACGAGGTCAACCAGCGCGTGGCCGCACGGATGCTGGAGAGGCTCGGGTGCTGGGTCGACATTGCCAGCAACGGCATAGAAGCACTGGACGCGCTCCAGCACTCGGCCTATCGCCTGGTTCTCATGGACTGCCAGATGCCCGGCATGGATGGCTACGAGGCCGTGCGACGCATGCGCCAGTCGCCGAGCGATGCCGTGCGCCAGGTCCCGGTCATCGCCTTGACGGCCAACGTTATGCCCAGCGACGAGGAGCGTTGCCGCGCGGCAGGAATGGAGGGCTACCTAGCCAAGCCAATCCGAATGGAGGACCTGCGGCGGACGCTTTCGTCTTGGCTGGAGCAGCGCGCGACCTGAGGCAAGGCTCGGCTGACGCTCCATCATCTCACCGTCCGCCGCGGAAGGGCGGGGACAGACAGCGGCGCGAGAGGGAGGCCTGCGCGATTCGCGATCCCGCAGTAGGTAGCGCCCGCTCGCCCGGGATAGCGTCGTACTCCTGGTGGGAGCCCAAGTCGGTAGCGATGCCGCAGTCATCGAGGCACGCGCGGCCCCTGGGAGCGAGCCTCGACGCGAAGAGATCGAGGTTGACAGCCGGCCGCCGCGCCCCGAGGATCTGGCACCATCATGCTTGCTTCCACGAAACGGGTGGCGCGGCCCCCGCAACGGCCCTGCGCGCAATCGGAGACGCTCGCGCTCGCCGGCGTGTCGAGCGAAAGGCGACTTCTGCGCGCTCGAACACTTCGGTTGGGTCACGCAAGACCGAGGCCGAAGGCCCGCGACATGCTCAAAAACGGAACCCATAGCCGGACTTAGGGAGTCCGCCTAAGACATGCCTCAATCAGCAAACCACAATCCGCAACGCGTACTCCTTATGCCAGACTTGGGAGAAGGCGTCGCGCAGGGCAGGATTTCTGGAATATACGTGCGCAACGGTGACGCTATCGAGGAGTTCAAGAAGATGTTCGAGATTGAGACCGACAAGCTCGTCGCTGAATATGACGCACCTTATGCCTGCGTCGTAAATGAGATTCTGGTTAAGGAAGGGGATGTCGTTGAGAAGGGAAGCGTCCTCGCAAAGGTTGGCGTTCCCGGGGCAGAGTCGGAAGACTTGTTGATGGCCGGCGAGAGAAGGTCAGACATTATAACAGCCATCAGGTACATACAGTCTTTGGATCCAGACAAGATTTGCCTGGCAGGCAGAGAGAGAAATTTTTTGAGACACAAACCATTCGTTGTGGAAGCCAAGAGCCTTGCGTACGCCTATGCCATGACTCCGATAGGGCCTGTCGGCGCACAAGATGAGAATACCGTGCGCGAATGTTGCTTCTTGATTTCAGAGCTTCTTGGGATGCTCCACTCGTACGACTCGAAGGCTCTTGGCTTTCGAGCTCTAAGCGAACATAATCGCATTGATAGGCATATCGCGACGCATTCCGAGGAGGCGCTTCGCCTGTTTTATCGGTCGATTAATCGGGTTCGCTTGATAGCAGGTCACGCCCCTATCGCGGCGGTTTTGTCGCTCTTGGATCGGCCAGTCTCTGACAGCTTGGCGCGCTTTGATCGAGGGCCGGAAGTTACTACATTCCTGGTCCACGGCCAGAATGAAGGCCTTCGCGAGACGGTCGCGTCGTTCGTTGAGCGCATCACCGGTTCGCGTCCGGTGGTTTTGCATGAGATGCCAAACCGCGGAGCTACGATCATCGAGAAGCTGGAGCGACATGCTGGAGCTGCGCAGTTTGCGGTTATCTTGCTTACCGGAGATGATGAGGGCCGGCTAAGAGAAAGCGATGCAACGCTGTTGCCTCGTGCTCGACAGAATGTCGTCTTTGAGCTGGGCTTCATTACTGGGCGACTTGGAAGAAATCGCGTGGCGGTTTTGTACGAGGAGCGTACGGAGCTTCCCTCTGATCTTCACGGACTGGTTTATGTCCCCGTAGACAAAGGGCATAGCTGGAAGCGCGCCCTAGCGATGGAAATGGAAGCGGCAGGAATTCCAGTGGACTTTACTAGGGCGTTGTAGCATTCTTGGTGAAATGACCCGCTAAGCCGGCACCGTCGCTAGCCCGGTGCGCGATGATCCATTTCCTGACGCATGGGACCCCTCGGGGGTCTGCCAGGATGGCGCAGATGCCCCGGAGTGACGCCGGGGGACCCCCCAATTCGGGCAGAATGCTACCGGAGTGCTACCGGAAACGGCCGTTTTGCAGCCCTCCGGGGCCGAATCGGCCTTCTAGGCCACGCCAGGCCATTCCCTACCCTGTGTAGGGTGCTACCGCGCGGTAGCATTCGGTAGCAGTTTGAGGCCTCCGAGGGACCCGAAATGACACCGCTCGGGCCCAGACTGCTACCGGAATGCTACCGGAGGCGCTCGGCGCGGTACGAAGCCGCAATCACAGGCCGGCCGCGCCAAACTGGCAGATTCCCCCACCTGCGCTTGCCTGGCCCTGGCCTCGGGCACCCTGGCGCCGCCTGCGCCGCCGGGCCCCAATCCCCCCCAGAGGGTCCGAGGAAGGTTGTCGGCGACGATCTACTGGAGCGTGTCCAGATCGCCCTGGGGCGGGCGCAGGTCGATGGCCGGCGGCTCATTCCCCGTCGATCGACGGGCGCAATGGCCCCTCCCGGGAGGTGGCGCCGGTGCCTCGACCGGACCGCGCCGGAGACAAAGCGGGGGCGCCGCGCTCGTAGCGCAGGCGCCCCCTGTGGAGCCGAGCTGGCGGTCGAGGAGGGAGACTGAAACTCGGCCCCCCTGCGCCGGATTCTACGCGGCCTACGCCTTCCTGGACGCGCGCTTCTTGCCCTTGGCCGCCCGTGCGGGGCGCCCAGGGCCGACGTGGTAGACCGTGCCCCGCTTGGCGCCGCTCTTCTTGAGCTGCCCCTCGGCGATGAGCCTCCCGGCCGCCTTCTTGGCGACGGGGAGGTCGAGCCCGGTGGCCTCGGCGATGGCGGAGATCCCCTGGCCGTCGTTGGCCTGGACGTGGGCCAGGACCTTGGCTGTGGCATCCCCGAGGTCCGCGGGTCGGCGCCCACGGCCGCGCAGGATGCGCCCAGGGCGGCCCCGGCGCGCGGGGGCGGGCTGGGATCCCCCGCCGGCGAGGACGCCCT
>Ga0315910_10005357_pt1 | contig 10523 bp, 10 predicted proteins | sample EdamamesoilMG_FD_204470 | JGI IMG/M metagenome (GOLD analysis project Ga0315910, IMG submission 204470) | Garden soil microbial communities collected in Santa Monica, California, United States - Edamame soil | ecosystem: Environmental > Terrestrial > Soil > Garden | place: USA: California...
CGCCTACGAAAGAGCGCGGTTCGAGACGCGATCCTGGCCATTCCTCCGATGCGCGCGGTGAAAGATAGCCTTCCGGAATCCGTCCGCGACTGGCTCAAGGCTCCGTGGCAGATGCGCGAGCGGCCCGAGCTCACCGGTCGCATCTTGCTCGACATCGAGGCGCGCATCGACTCGGATCTCGCGTTGCTCGGACGCTGGCTCGGTCTTGAGCTGACCTGTCGCACGTGGCTCAATGCAGCACGGGCCCCACTCGCCTGGACGACGGAGCTCCCGACAAGCACCACCTATTCCGTTCAGCCGCATGCTGCGGGGGAGCCTGTCGCGCGTTGACCCGTGCGCTCGCGTGCCCTGCGGCTCCGCACATGTAGCCTGGTGGCGGGTGCGACCTGGTACCAAGAACACGACGCATGAGGTTCATCCCGTTTCGGGGATCACCCCTGCCGGGCACTCGGCTGAGCGCTCGTGTCGCTAGAGCCCAGCTCATAACCAGCTTCGCTGGTTCTGAAGCGGGCTTCGCCCGCTGCGCTGCTACGCAGCGCGGCTCCAGCTCTGTCCTCGGGGGCGTCCCGCCCCCGGAAAAATGGCTTCGCCATTTTTCTCCCCCTCACCCGCTTCGCGGGTGGCCAGAGCTCCGCAATTCTTCACGAGGTTGTGACACGCGCTCTGGCGTGTCGCGGGCGCATTTTCTGCGCTGAAGGCAAGCAGGAAAGCCTAGTGCTAGAGCGCAACGGCCGCGGTAAGGTAGCGGCCTATCCCGGGATCGATAGCTTGTCCACGCGCTACGTTCTGATCTCCCCCTGCCGTGACGAGTCAGAGCACCTGCAGGCCACGATTGACACCGTCGCCGCACAGTCGGTGCTCCCGAGCAAATGGATCATCGTCGACGACGGCTCTCAGGACGATACCCCGCGGATTCTCGCTGAGGCTGCCGCGAAGTACCCCTACATCGAGGTCACGCGCCGCGACGATCGGGGCCACCGCCTCGTCGGTCCCGGGGTGATCGATGCCTTCTATCACGGTCTGTCGCGCATTCGACTCGCCGACTACGACTACGTCTGCAAGTTCGACTGCGACCTCGAGCTGCCACCACGCTACTTTGCGCGCGTGCTCGAGTACTTCGCGGAGGATCCGTGGCTCGGGACCCTTTCGGGCAAGCTCCACCTGCGCCGTGACGGCAAGCTCGTCCCGGAGCGTACCGGAGACGAGGACTCCGTCGGGCCGGTCAAGTTCTATCGCCGCGAGTGCTTCGAGGACATCGGCGGCTTCGTTCGCCAGGTGTGCTGGGACGGCATCGATGGCCACATGTGCCGCATGAAGGGGTGGATCGCGCGCTCGGTCGACGACCCGGAGCTCAGGATCGTGCACCTCAGGCAGATGGGGTCGAGCCACATCAGCTTGTGGAACGGGCGCAAGCGCTGGGGTCGAGGCAAGTACTTCATGGGTACCGCGCCGTACTACGCGGCGGCCGCCTCCTTCTATCGGATGTTCGAGCATCCCTACGTCGTCGGCGGCCTCGGGATCTTCTGGGGCTACTTGCAGGCGACGCTCGAAGGCGCCGAACGCATGAGCGATCCGGAATACCTGGTGTTCCTCAGGCAGTTCGAACGCTCCGCACTGTTCCGCGGCAAGCAGTACTCGCTCGAGCGGCTGCACGAGCTCATTCGGAGCAAGCCCCCGAAGTCGACCGGCGCTGCGAAGGCCTAGAGCGGGCCCTCGCTCCCGCTCCGGTCACCGGCAGCAGGTCATTCGTACCCGTTCGGGTGGCGCTGGTGCCAGAGCCACGCGGTGCGGATGAGGTCCTCGATCGCGGCATACTTCGGCTTCCAGCCGAGCTTCGCGATGAGCTTTTTCGGGTCCGCGACGAGCGCGGGAGGGTCACCCGGGCGGCGCGCGGTGAGCTCTTGGGGGACGGTCTTGCCCGTCACGGCCTCGCACGCTCGGATGATGTCCAGCACGGACTGCCCGTGCCCCGTTCCGACGTTGAACACCTCCTTCGTCTCCGGAGTCGTTTTCTGAATGGCGAGCAGGTGCGCCGAAGCGAGGTCGTGAACGTGGACGTAGTCGCGGATGCAGGTCCCGTCCGGCGTGGGGTAGTCGTTGCCGAAGATCATGATCTTGTCGCGCTGGCCGAGCAGAACCGACAGCACGAGCGGGATCAGGTGCGTCTCGGGCGTGTGGTACTCCCCGAAAGCGCCGTCCGGCTCCGCGCCGGCCGCGTTGAAATACCGAAGCAGGGTGAAGCCGATGCCATAGGCGTGGGAAAAGTCGCGGATCATCCACTCGACGGCGAGCTTGCTCCGGGCGTAGGGGCTGAACGGATCCTGCGGCGTGTCCTCGCTCATCGGCACCTGGCGCGACATGCCGTAGGTGGCGCAGGTACTGGAGAAGAGCATGCGCTTCACCCCCGCGGCTCGCATGGCATTGAGCAGGCTCAGCGTGCCGCCCACGTTGTTTCTGTAGTGGTACTCGGGGTCGTCGACCGATTCTCCGACGCAGGTGGCCGCCGCAAAGTGCATGACGGCGTCCGCGCGAAACTCGCGCAGCACCGTCGTCAGGCGCTCGGTATCGGCGATGTCGGCCACGACGAGCTCGTGCGAGCCCACGGCTGCTCGATGCCCCTCGACCAGGTTGTCGTACGCGAGGACATCGTGCCCCTCACGCGCCATGTAGCGAAGACACGCGCTGCCGACGAAGCCGGCGCCGCCCGTAACCAGGATCCTCATGCTGTTCCTCCATCGTCCTTCTTTGCGCCCGAGTCGAGCCTCAGGATACATTCTGCCGCCGCCCAGACGTCGTCGACCGCGTGGTCGGCGGCGCCGGAAGGATCGGTCTTCTTGCCGTAGCCCGTACGCACCAGGATGGTTCCCTTGCATCCGGCGTTCCGACCGGCAAGCAGATCACTCAGGGTATCACCGATCATCCACGATTGCGCGAGGTCGAGGTCGAGCTCGCTTGCGGCCCTCTTCAGCATCCCCGGGCCGGGCTTTCTGTCAGGGTGCTCGATCACGGTCGGATCGGACACCTCGGGCTTCACCGGGCAGAAGTAGAAGCCGTCGAGAGCGGCCTCGTGCGTCGCGAGTTGGCGGAGCAACTCCGCGTGAACCTCGGTGAGCCCCTCGGCGGTCAGCAGGCCCCGCCCGATGGCGGACTGGTTGCTCACCACGACGCACGCATAGCCTCGCCGGCGGAGCTCGCGCACGGCCTCGCCGGCGCGAGGCAGGAGCCGCACGTCGCCGGGGTCCACGAGGTGGTGGACGAGATCGATCAGCGTTCCGTCACGATCCAAGAAGACGGCGGGTTTCAAGCGCCGGCTCCGAACGCGCGCGGGGCGTCGATCTCGGCCTGCGCCAGGGCGTCCAGGTTTCCGATGTCGCGGTGGTAGCCCTCGAACACGAAGCCGCTCATGCGCCCGAGGAACGAGCTCAGGACGTCGAAGCCGAAGTCGAAGACATTCTTGTCCGCGATCTCGCGGTAGGCATCCGCGCTGACCACGTACACGCCCGAGTTCGCGCGATCGCTCTTGGGCTCCTTCGGCTTCTCCACGAACTCGGTGATGCGCCCCGCTGCGTCCAGATCCGCAATGCCGCACTGGCTCGGTGTCGGCGTGTGAAACAGCATCATGGTGAACGGGTCGGTATGGGCCCGGTGAAACGCGAGCACGCGCCGAAGGTCGACGTTCGACAGGTTGTCCGCATAGAGGACCAGCACCTCATCGGCATCGTCCGCCCACGCGCGGTTCGCATGCACGGTGCCGGCGGACCCGAGGAGCTTCGGCTCGTAGGCTTCACGAATGCGAAGGGGACGCGTTGCCATCAGCGCGTCGAGATGGGCGCGCACCTGCTCGTGGTGGTGGTGCGTGTTGATGAGCACGTCCAGAACCTGGGCCTTCTCGAGCGCGTCGAACCAGTAATCGACGAGCGCTTTTCCGGCGATCGGGACGAGGCACTTGGGCGTCCGCTCGGTCAGCGGCCGGAGCCGGGTACCGAGACCTCCGGCCAGTAGGAGTGCCTTGCAACGCGGGGCCATGCTCCTCGAACCTACGAGCCCACGCTGCGAACGACGCCGAGCTTGGCCATCATCCGGTTCGAGTACTCGAGGATGTCGTCGAGAGCGCTCGCCCCCTGCAGCCATTCCCGGTAGGCGACCACGCTTTCCCTCACGCCGCGCTGGGGTCGCCAGCCGAGGGCCTTGAGCTTGCTGACGTCCGAGAAGATGTGCCGGGTGTCACCGTACCGGTACATGCCACTCGCTCGGGCCTCGTACCCCGAGCGGCCGAAGACGTCGGCCACCACGCCCGCGAACTCCGCGACCGTGACCGGGCGGTCGCCGCCCACGTTGAACATCTGAAAATTCGCTCGCTCGTCGCGGAGCACGAGCAGATTCGCGTCGACCACGTCCTTGATGTTGACGAAGTCGCGCACCTGCTGACCGTCCTCGTAGATCACCGGGTCCTTGCCGAGGTGAAAACTCAGGCAGAAGACGCGGCACGCCCCGCTGTAGGCGTTGTAAAAGCTCTGCCGCGGACCCTGCACGATCGAGTACCGCATCGCCGCGCTCGGGATCCCGTACTGCCGGCCGAGGTTCAGCGCGATTCGCTCCTCGGCGATCTTGCTCATCCCGTACGTGTTCTGAGGATTGGCAACCGTCTCGTTCGTCTGCTGATACTTGAGCGGACCCACCTGGTCGCCTTCCGGCTGGATCTCCCAGATGCCCTTGGAGAGCTGGTGGTCCGGGCGGAGGCCGGGGAGCACGTCGCGCCCGCTCGCGTCCCGGTAGCGTCCCTCGCCGAGCGTCGCCTGACTGCTCGCGACGATCACCTTCTTCAGGGGTAGGCGCTCGCGCACCGCGAGCTCGTAGATGAGCGCCGTGGAGGTGACGTTCACGTCGAAGAAGCGGCTGAAGGTGGGCAGGTAATCCTGGAAAGCCGCCAGGTGAAACACCGCATCCACCCCGCGCAGAGCGGCAAGGAGCGTCGCCTCGTCCCGCACGTCTCCCCGCACGAAGTCGATGCGGCGGTCGAGGTAGTCGGGAACCTTCCGGCCCCTGTGGACCGGCTCCTCCAAGCTATCGAGGACGCGAACCTCGTGCCCTTCGGCAAGCAGAGCGTCCGCCGTGTGTGAGCCGATGAAGCCTGCGCCGCCGGTGATGAGGACCTTCATGTCTGTGTTCCCTGCCTTGGACGAGCCGTCAGAAAGCGTAGCGATCGCTGATGAAGATGACTCGGCTCCCCCGCCGGTCGATCTCGAACGCGATCTCGCGCGGGCGCCCGAGCGCCTCACGGATCGCCTCCTTCTTCTCGGGCGGGGCCATCAGCAAAAGAAAACCGCCGCCCCCTGCGCCGAGGAGCTTGCCGCCCTGCGCTCCCGCCCTGCGCGCGGCCTCGTACCACTCGTCGACCGCCGCCATCGAGATGCCGAACCCCAAGGACCGCTTGAGCTCCCAGCCCACGTGGAGGAGACGTGCGAACTCATCCAGGTTTCCCTCGCCCGTGATCGCGCTCCGCATCTCCGTCGCGAGGTCCCGCATGGCCGCCAGCGTGGTGAAGCGGGAGGCCGTGCCCTCGCTCTGGGCCTTGAGGATGGTGTCCGCATCGCGCCGCTGCCCCGTGTAGAGGATCAGCGTGCGCTCCTCGAGCTCGCGGAGGATCGCGGGGCGGCACGGGACCGGCTCCACCTCGACCGAGTGATCGGAGTTGAAGCGAATGAAGTTGGTTCCGCCGAAGGCGGCCGCATACTGGTCCTGCCGGCCGATGGGCTTCTTCAGGATGTCGATTTCGATGCGACAGGCCTCCTCGGCGAGGCGGCGCGCGCTCGTGACCTGACCCTTGTAGGCGTAGAGTGCGTTGAGCAGGCCCACGGTGAGGCTGCTGCTCGACCCCATGCCGGTCCCTGCGGGTACGTCGCCGACGGTCGTGACCTCGACATGGGGGCCGAGGCCGGTGATCCGCAGGGCTTCTCGCGCCAAGGTGTGCTCGATGTCGTCCACCGTCTCGCAGATCTCGACCCGCGTGTACGCAATGCGTGTCGTGCGCTCGAAGCGCGGGCTCACCGTGACGTACATGTGGTGATTCACGGCAACGGACAGCACCGCGCCCGCCTCGCGCTCGTAAAACGCGGGAAGGTCGGTGCCTCCGCCGGCAAAGCTCACGCGATACGGGGTTTGGGTGATGATCACGAGGGCTCCAGATACTCCCGAAAGCGGGTCAACAGCGGGTCCAGCGAGCGAGCAACGTCGAATTCCTTCACGATGTGCGCCCGGCCGGCGTCACCGAGCCGCGCCGCGAGCGCCGGATCGCTCTCGAGGCGCTGGAGGGCGTCGGCAAGCGCGGCGGCGTACATGGGAGCAACCAGTAGCCCGGTCTGCTCGTGGATGACGAGATCGGGGATGCCGACGAGCTCTGTCGACACGACCGGAATCCCGCACGCCATCGCTTCCATCAGCATCTGGGGCAGGCCATCCACGTCGTTGTCGGATGCCCAAACGCAGGGCAAGCAGTAGGCGTCACCCGTTCCCATGAACCCCGGGATCTCTTCCTGTTTGAGCGGCTGCCCCGTGACGCTGATGCGCGCCCCCAGGTCCGCGTCGGCGATCTGCTTGCGGAGCGCGGCCTCCAGCGGGCCGCTCCCCGCAATCGTGCACTCCAGGTCGACGCCACGATCGCGCAAGATGACGCAAGCTCGGATCAGCCACTCGAAGCCCTTCTTCTCGACCAGCCGCCCCGAAGCGACGATACGGAAGCGTTCTCCTGCTTTTCGCTGGCGTCGCCTCGGAGAAAACAAGGCGGTGTCGATACCGCAATAGGCCGTGAGGAGCTGCTCCGGGCGGGCGCCGTGCTCGAGGTAGAACTCGCGATGAAAGCTGGAGATGCACACGATGAACGCGGCCCGTCGGATCTTGTCCTCCAGCGCCGCACGCTCCCGGAAGAGGTCCGCAGCGTGCCCGGTGAAGCTGAAAGGCACGTCGAGAAGCCATGCCGCGTACATGGCCACCGTACCGCCGGAGTGAATCCATTGCGAGTGGATCAATGGAACGTGCTCCTCGCGAAGCGCTTCGGCGAGATGACAAGCCACGAAGAAATGCCAGAGGCTGAGCGCGCGCGTGCGCGCCGACTCCCTTTGGCCCGTCAGGGCGTTCCATAAGGCTTTGGCAAACCGTTTCCGAAAGTGAAACGGAGCCGCAACCGCGGAGCGCAGGCTTCCGGCCACGGGCAGCGGGTAGAGCACATGGGTGCTCCGGTCGATCCTCGCAACGTCCTCGGCCTCGAAGTAGGTCGTCGCCGGCTTGGAGAGCGTGTGGACGACGAAGGGTACGCGGCCGCTCACGAGACCCCGAAGCTCCTGCCCGACCCACGAGTTGCCAACGCCGTGCGTGGTCATGTAGTGGATCATGGGGCTCAGGGTGGCGGAGTATAGAATCGCCGTCCGTGCGGGCAAGTGGGGCAAGGTGGCGCGCGCGTCGGGGCGCCCGCCCGCCCTGGTAACGTTGACAGGGGAGCCTGCAGCGCCTAGCCCTAAGTCTTCTCGGGGGGTCCGGCCCGAGGGTTCCCCACCATTTCGCTTGTATGTATCATCAGGCTCGCCGTGGAGCGCGGGTAGCGCCATGTCCAGCGCGACACGATCCCCTGAAGGTGCTCGAGCGCGATCGTTGCTTCCGGAGGGTACAGGGTTGGTGGTCATCGGGCGCAACGAAGGGGCGCGTCTGACGCGCTGTCTCGAGAGCATCGGTGTCGGGTCCGACCGGTGCGTTTACGTGGACTCCGGCTCCACCGACGCAAGTCTCGAGGTGGCGCGGTCCTTCGGGTTTTCGGTGCTGGAGCTGGATGGCAGCGATCGTTACACCGCCGCTCGGGCCCGGAACGCAGGCGCGAGGTGGCTGGTCGAGCGATGGCCCGAGGTTCGGTTCGTTCAGTTTTTGGACGGCGACTGTGTCCTCGCCCCAGCGTGGCTCCAGGCGGCGCGGGATACGCTCGCGTCCGATCCCGCCTTGGGGCTCGTGACGGGAGTGCTTCGCGAAGTGGGGCGGGACAAGTCCTCGTACAATCGCCTGTGTGACATGGAGTGGGATGGGCCGGTGGGGGAGATCCAGGCCTGCGGCGGGATCGCGATGCTGCGCATGGACGCCTATTGGCAGGCTGGAGGCATGAACCCCAACATCCTCGCCGGGGAGGAAGCGGACCTGCACATTCGGATGCGTCGTGGTGGGTGGAAGCTCGAGCGCATCTCCCAACCGATGGCGTTTCACGATGCCGAGCTCCTCCACTTTCGCCAGTGGTGGAAGCGCAACGTGAGGGCGGGGCATGCATGCGCGGAAGGCGCGGCGACGCACGGCGGGGGCTCCGAGCGCTTCAATGTCCGGGAGAGCCGCAGCAACTGGGTCTGGGGGTTGGTCCTGCCGGTGGCCGCGCTCGGACTCGGGCCGGTGAGTAAGGGGCTCGCCGCGTGGATGCTACCGGCCGGGTTCGGGCTGCTCTACGCGAAGATTTTTTCCCAGGAGAAGCGACGCGGGCGATCGACGGCCGATGCCGAGCTCTACGCCCGGTTCACGACCCTCGGGAAGATCCCGCAGGCACTCGGGCAGCTCAGGTTTCACATGAGCCGAGCAACGCCCGGCACGGGACGCGGGTACAGCTACGAGAAGGAGACTCCCGAGAGATGAGGCACTGCTCCCCGCGTCAGCCCGCTAGAGCTCACCTCATAGCCAGCTTCGCTGGTTCTGAAGCGGGCTTCGCGGGTAATGAGACGCGCTCTAGCGGGGCAATCGTGAACGAATGACCCGGCGGCAACTCCGACTCGCCTACCTGACGACCGAGTACCCCAAGACGAGCCACACCTTCATTCGGCGCGAGATCGAGGGGCTCGAGCGACGCGGTCATCAGGTCCTCCGCCTTTCGGTGCGACAAGCTCCCGATCCCGTGGTGGACCCTGCGGACAAGCGCGAGGCGGGCCTCACCACGTACTGTTTGAAGCAGCCGCCCAGCGTGCTCGCCTGGACGGGTGTGCGCGCGGCGCTCCTCGAGCCTCGCCGGCTGGGGGCCGCCGCTCGCGCCGTGGTCGCCATGAATCAGCGGAGCGACCGCGGCATCGTGCGTCACGCCGCCTACCTGGCGGAAGCCTGCTTCATCCGCGACGAGCTCCGTAAGAACTCGATCGAGCATCTTCACGTCCACTTCGGCACGAACGCCGCAGCGGTGGCTCGTCTCGTGCGCCGGCTCGGGGGTCCTCCCTACAGCATGACCCTTCACGGCCCGGATGAGTTCGATGCGCCTGTTGGGTTCAGTCTGGGAGAGAAGGTTGCGGAAGCCGCGTTCGCAGTGACCATCAGCGACTTCGGGTCCGCGCAGTTGCGCCGCTGGATTGCTCAGGAGCACTGGCACAAGGTGCACGTCGTGCGGTGCACGGTTCCGGATTCCTTTCACGAGCAGGGACGAGCACCATCCAGCGCGAAGAACCTGGTGTGTGTCGGACGCCTGGCGCCACAGAAGGGACAGCTCTTGCTGCTCGAAGCGGTGGCGGCCGTTGCGGCGAGCGGTGAACCCGTCAAGCTCGTTCTGGTCGGCGACGGCGAGATGCGCGCAGCCGTGGAGCGACGGATTTCCGAGCTCGACCTGGCAGGCCGGGTCAGCATCACCGGCTGGGCGGACGAACGGCAGGTCATTCGTCACATCCTCGAGTCGCGCGCGATGGTGCTCCCGAGCTTCGCTGAGGGCCTGCCGGTGGTGATCATGGAGGCGATGGCGCTCCGAAGGCCCGTCGTCAGCACCTTCGTGGGTGGGATCCCCGAGCTGGTCGTTCCCGGCAAGACGGGCTGGCTGGTGCCAGCCGGTAACGTCGGAGCCCTGGCTTCGGCGCTACGCGAGGTGCTGGCTGCCCCGCCCGAACGGTTGGACGAGCTCGGTGGTTTGGGTCAGGTTCGCGTGCGCGAGATGCACGGCGCCGAGACCGAACTCGACAAGCTCGAGGCGTTGTTTGCCGCCCACACGGTGAGGCAGGCGGAGAGGTAGTAGACTTCGAACCATGACGACGGGCGATTCCACGTTCGAGACCTTCGTGACATCGTACTACCAGCGCTTTTCGGCGCTGCTTCTGGAGTTCGACAAGGCGCCCCTGCGGGAGGTGCTCGCCGTGCTCCAAAAGGTCAGCGTGGAGGGCGGTACCGTCTGGGTCGCCGGCAATGGCGGTAGCGCCGCGATCTCGGAGCACACCGTTTGCGATGCATCGAAGGGAACCTACGTGGAGGGCAAGCCGCCCCTCCGGACTTCGTCGCTCGCCTCCAACGGCCCGATGATCACCGCGCTGGCGAACGACATCGCTTACGAACGCGTCTTTTCCGAGCAACTCAAGTACTACCTCGGCCCGAAGGACGCCGTGCTCCTCGTGAGCTCCAGCGGCAACTCGCCGAACATCCTCGAGGCCTGCCGCTACGCCAACGAGCGTGGTGTGCCGACGGTGGCGTTCGTCGGCTTCAAGGGTGGCACCCTCGCCAAACTAGCGAAGCACGTGGTGTGGATCCCCTGCGAAAACTAA
>Ga0315910_10005358_pt1 | contig 10522 bp, 9 predicted proteins | sample EdamamesoilMG_FD_204470 | JGI IMG/M metagenome (GOLD analysis project Ga0315910, IMG submission 204470) | Garden soil microbial communities collected in Santa Monica, California, United States - Edamame soil | ecosystem: Environmental > Terrestrial > Soil > Garden | place: USA: California...
CCTTGGTCTGCCAGCCCCACGGCGACACCGGGTGCGGGTTGCCCTGGCCGGGCTTGCCCTCACCACCACCGTGCGGATGGTCCACCGGGTTCATCACCACGCCGCGCACCGTCGGACGGATGCCGCGCCAGCGCTTGGCACCGGCCTTGCCATAGTTGCGCAGGTTGTGCTCGTCGTTCGACAGCTCGCCCAGGGTGGCGCGGCAGTCGATGTGCACCTTGCGTGTCTCGCCCGACTTCAGTCGGATGTAGGCGTGGTAGCCCTCGCGCGAGGTGTACTGGGCGGAGCCGCCGGCGCTGCGCGCGATCTGGCCGCCCTTGCCGGGCTTGAGCTCCACGTTGTGCACCACCGAGCCCACCGGGATGTGCCGCAGCGCCATGGCGTTGCCGGCCTTGATGGGCGAATCCGCGCCCGAGCGGACCTCATCGCCCACCGCCACGCCCTTGGGCGCGAGGATGTAGCGACGCTCGCCATCGGCGTACTTGATCAGCGCGATGTGCGCGGTGCGGTTCGGATCGTACTCGACCGTCTCGATCACGCCGGCGATGCCGTCCTTGTCGCGCTTGAAGTCGATCAGGCGGTACTTCTGGCGCGAGCCACCGCCCTTGTGGCGGGTGGTGATGCGGCCGAAATGGTTGCGCGCGCCGGTCTTGTTCTGCGCGACGGTCAGCGGCGCATAGGGGCCGCCCTTGTGCAGGTGCGACTTGTCGACCTTGACGACGAACCGGGCGCCCGGCGACGTCGGCTTCATTTTGATCAGTGCCATCGGTGCCAGTCCTTACTTCTGCATCGCCCGGGCTTCGTAGTCGATCGCCTGGCCTTCGGCCAGACGCACGTAAGCCTTCTTCCAGTCCTGGGTGCGGCCGAGACGCTTGCCGAAGCGGCGATCCTTGCCCGGCTCGTTCGCCACCTGCACGGCGGCGACCTTGACGTCGAACATCATCTCGACGGCCTGCTTGATCTCGGTCTTGTCGGCATCGCGACGCACCTTGAACGCATACTGGTTGGCGTTCTGCATCGCGAGCGCGGTCTTTTCGGTGATGTGCGGGGCCACCAGCACGGTGGCGAGGCGTTCGCGGCTCATTGCAGGCGCTCCTCGATCATCTTCACGGCGCCGACGGTCATCAGCACCTTGTCGAACGCGGCCAGCGACACCGGGTTGATCTCCGACACGGTGATCACGTCGACATGCGGCAGGTTGCGCGCCGCCAGCAGCAGCTTGTCGTCATGGGCCTCGATCACGATCAGCGTCGAGTCGAGCGAGAGCTTCTTCAGCTCCGCGGTCAGCAGCTTCGTGCGCGGCTCGGCGACGGCGAGGGACTCGGTGACCACCAGGCGGTCGGTGCGCGCCAGCTGCGCCAGCATCGAGCGGATGCCCGCGCGGTACATCTTGCGGTTGACCTTCTGCTCGTAGTTGCGCGGACGCGCGGCGAAGGCGCGGCCACCACCCACCCAGATGGGCGAGCGGATCGAGCCGGCGCGGGCGCGGCCCGTGCCCTTCTGCGAGTGCGGCTTGCGGCCGCCACCCGAAACTTCGGCGCGGCTCTTCTGGCGCTTGGTGCCGGCACGGCCGCCGTTCATGTAGGCGGTGACCAGCTGGTGCACCAGCGCCTCGTTGTACTCGGCACCGAAGGTCGTGTCGGAAACCGACAGCTCGGCGCCATTGGCAGTCTTGAGTTTCATGGCTTACTTCTTGCCCTTGGCCTCAGCCTTCTTGTTCGGCGTGATGCTCTTGCGGCGCGCCAGGCGCGCGGCCTTCACGGAAGGACGCACGATGACCTCGCCACCTTCCGCACCCGGCACCGCGCCGCTGATCAACAGCAGGTTGCGGGCGGCATCGATCTCGATGACCTTCAGGTTCTCGGTGGTGCGGCGGACCACACCCATGTGGCCGGACATGCGCTTGCCCTTGAACACGCGACCGGGCGTCTGGCGCTGGCCGATCGATCCGGGGGCGCGGTGCGTCACCGAATGACCGTGCGAGGCAGGACCGCCACCGAAGTTGTGGCGCTTCATGGTGCCCGCGAAGCCCTTGCCGATGGTGGTGCCGGTGACATCCACCAGCTGGCCAGCCTGGAAGATCTCGCAGGTGAATTCCTTGCCCGGCTCGAGGTCGGCGCCCTCACCCGCGGCGAGGCGGAACTCCACCAGCGAGCGGCCGGGTTCCACTTTCGCCTTGGCGTAATGGCCGGCGAGAGCCTTGCCCAGCAGCTGCGGGCGGCGCTTGCCGTAAGTCACCTGCACGGCGCGATAGCCATCCTTGTCCTCGCCCTTGACCTGGGTGACCCGGTTGGCGAGCACTTCGACGACCGTGACGGGCACGGATTCGCCAGCTTCCGTAAAGATTCGCGTCATGCCGCATTTGCGGCCGACCAGACCGATTGTCATCTCGCAATCCTCAGTTCGACGAACGCGAACGCGGCAAAACCGGGAGGAACGACGCGAGACCGGCAGGCCGCCCGGAAGGGGGGTCTGCAAGGCTCGAGTGGTCTTGGCCTTTCCTGTTGCCAGGTGGCCAACCGTTCCCGATTCCGCGTCCGAAAACGCAGGCCGCCGGAAACAGCCGACGGCAAAAAGGGCGCGCAGTATATGCAGCGCCCCCGCCGGGCACAAGCCCTGCGGCATGCTGTTTGCAAATGCCCTGATGCCGCAGTGCGGCAAGGATCCGGGGCCGGCGCCCTGCCCGGAAGCCGTGGGGCCGGCCGGGCCATCACCCCCTTCAGAAAAGGGCGGCTACCACCATCAGGATCCCCACCAGCGACACGCCCCACACCAGCGAGCGGATCACAGGGACGCCCAAGACGTAGATGGGCAGGTAGGCCACGCGGGCCCAGAAATACAGCTGTGCCCCCAGCGCCGCAACCCCACCGTCCCGCTGCGCGACCATGGCGCACAGCAGGGCGGCAGCGAAGAAGGGAAAGGTCTCGAGGAAGTTGTGGCTGGCGCGCTGGGCGCGCGCGGCAACGGCCGAAACCGGCGGGCCCTCGACGTCACGGTTGCCGATGTTCCAGCGCATGCCGCGGCTGCGCGTGACCAGCGCTCCGGCCAGCAGTACATGGAACAGGCCGAGCAGGATCACCAGGGCAAGCAAGGCAGGCAACAGGTTGCTGGACATGGCGCGCTCCTCGCGGGTGAGCTGGTCATTGTAGGTAGAATCGGCCGCGACCGTTCCGGCAATCAAGCAGGCAGCAAGTCCTGCGGATAAAAAGGGGGGAAGACATGCGGCGGACGCAGACGCGAAGGACCCTGTTGCGCACATGCGCGCTGGCACTGGGAAGTGCCGGTCTGCATCCCCTCAAGTCCGCCTGGTCCGCGGCGCCCGCTGGCCTCGCAGCCGCCTTCCGCGAGAACTTCCGCATCGGTGTTGCCGTCAGCAACGAGACCATTGACCAGTCCATTGCGCCCCACCTCGATCTCATCGCGCGCGAGTTCAACTCGGTCACGGCCGAGAATGCGATGAAGTGGGGCGTCATCAGGCCCGATGGCGTGAACTGGCAGTGGCAGCGCGCCGATCGACTGGTGGAGTTCGCCGCGCGCAACGGCATGCATGTGCTCGGACACACGCTGGTGTGGCACTCGCAGATTCCACCCAGCGTGTTCACGGGGCGCGACGGACAGTCACTGGACCGCGGCGCCCTGCTGGCGAAGATGGAAGAACACATCTCGACGCTGGTGGGCCGCTACCGCGGGCGCGTGCACGCATGGGACGTGGTCAACGAGGCCATCGACGAGGGCAAGGGCTGGCGCCGCTCGCCATGGCTGCAGATCATCGGCGAGGATTACATGGAACAGGCCTTCCGCATGGCGCGCAAGGCCGATCCCGCCGCGACCCTGATCTACAACGACTACAACGAACACAACCCGCAGAAGCGCGCCTTCCAGGTCAGGGTGCTGCGCGACTACCTCGACCGCGGCGTGCCCATCGATGCGGTGGGATTCCAGGGGCATGTGGGACTCGCCTATCCCGACCTCGAGGAATGGGAACGCAGTCTCGTCGCCTATGCAGACATGGGACTGAAGGTGCACGTCTCCGAACTGGAAGTGGACGTGCTGCCCAGTCCCTACGAAATGAGCGCCGAGATCTCCAACCGCTTCCAGTATTCACGCGAGAACGATCCCTGGCCGCAGGGGCTGCCGGAGCAGGTGCAGGAACAGCTCGCAGAACGCTACGTGCAGCTGTTCCGCATCCTGTTGCGCCATCGCGCCAGCGTCGAGAGGGTGACGTTCTGGGGCCTGCATGACGGCATCTCGTGGAAGAACGATTTCCCGATCCAGGGTCGCACCAACCATCCGCTGCTTTTCGACCGCAACCTCAAGCCCAAGCCTGCCTACCCGCGCTTGATGGCGCTGGCACGGAGCTCCTGAGTCGACCAGCGCCGGCGCTCATCGACCCGGGAACGCCGGGAACTGCCCATTGGCGAGCGGAAGGGGACGCCGCGGGGCCCACTCGCGTACTCTCTGGCATCAATGACCCATCCCTCCACTCCGAAACGCCGGCGTCGCCGCTGGAAAAGGTGGGTTGCGCTGGCCCTGCTGGTGGCCCTGCCATTCCTGCTGCTGTCACGCACGCCGCTGGCGCCGCGTGGTGCCGCCCCTACCGCGGCCGACGTCTCCGCCGCGCGCGGTGTGTACCAGCGCGTCCGCACTGCCCGTGCCCCGCATCCCCAGCAGGTGGCGGTGAGCTGGGAAGAGGTGCGCTCCGTCGCCCTGCTCGGAGGGCGTGCCGCAGGCCTTCACCATGTCACAGCGGATATCGATGACCGGCGCCGCGGCTGGATGGCCGTGAGCGTGCCGGTGGGTCTGGGGTTCTGGCTGAACGGCCAGTCCTGGGTGCGACCGGATGATTCCGGCCGGCCGCGCATCAGCGGGCGCGTGGGCCATGTACCGGTACCTGCCTTCCTCACCCATGCGGGCATCAACCTTTCGCGTTGGGTGCTGCGCCTGCGCGGTGCGCGGGTACCGCCGCTCGAAACCATGATCACAGGCCTCACGGTGAACGAGCGCGGCCTGTCCGCAACCCTGGCACTGCCGGTGAATTCGCGCATCGTTGGCGCCATCGGCGAGTTGCAGACCGGCGGCGTGCAGGCACAGAGGGTGGCGCGGCAATACTGCCGCCTGCGTGAACTGGAGAAGCAGAGCCCCAGCCACGACCTTTCCATGCACGTGCGCCGCGCCTTCGGTGAATCCGATGGCACGGGAGCGGACAACCGCGCCGCATTCGTGGCGCTGTCCATGCTGGTGGCGAAACGCGACATGTCCGCGCTGCCCGATAACGGCCAGTCCATCTTCGAGCAATGCGGCATCTCGGACACCGTCATCCACCTGCAGGGCCGCAATGACCTGGCGCTGCACTGGACCGTGTCCGCTGCGCTCACCGCGGTGCTGGGTTCGCAGGTGTCCATATCGCTGGGCACCTGGAAGGAGATCGCCGACAGCGCCGAGGGCGGCTCCGGCTTCTCGCTGATTGATCTGGCCGCCGATCGTTCCGGCACGTTCTGCGCCGAGAAGGCGGCCAGCGAAGCCACCGCGGATGCCATGCGCCGCTGGCTCGCCGGTGCCAAGGCGCGCGACCTCCTGCCCGTGCGGGCACTGGCACTGGCCGAAGGCATGAGCGAGGAGGAATTCCGCGCCCGCTTTGCCAGCACCGAGAGCGCCGAGTTCGCAGCCACGGTGGACCGCATCGACGCCTCGCTGGCAGTGCTGCTGCGCTACTGAGCCGGCATCTCGTAGAGCTCGTAGAGTTCGCAGGTTCCCTGGCCGACGGCATCGAGGAAGCCCCGCGTGAGTTCGATGACTTCCTGCCTGGAACCCGCCTTGATCAGGGCATAGCCGCCCAGCACTTCCTTCGCCTCGGCGAAAGGTCCGTCGGTGACGGTGACGCCTGCACCGCGCGCCTTGTGAAGACGCAGTCCCTTGCTGCCGAAGTTGACGCCCTCGGTGGCGAGCAGCCAGCCGGCCTTCATTCCTTCCTCGACCAGCCGGCCCATGCTCTGCATTTCGGCCTCAGTGGGCGGGCGGTTGCTGGGCTCGTGCTTGAAGATGCTGATGAATCGCATGTCGGTCCTCCTGAAACTTGCGGTGTTCATCTCCACGACGATCGGCACCGCCGGGAATCGACACACCACCCGCAGACCGACGCTACTTGAGCTCCAGCTGCAGGCGGACCCTGCCCTCCTCCGCCTTCACTCGGTCCGCGCGCACGATGAACACCCGCGATTCCTCCAGCTCCCCGCCACGAAGCAGGGCACCCTGCACCGCGGCGCTGCGTGCCTGGGCCAGCTGCTCCAGTTCAGGGTCCGCCACTTCGCCGAGGGTCTGCCGCAGGTCCGCCTCCAGGAACTCCACTGCGGCCTGATCGGCCAGCTCGCGGCGCTCGCTGCGGGAAGCCCCTTCCGGAGGAGCCGGGGGCGGAGGAATCGTGGGCAACGGTCTCTTGCGGGTGCGATACCAGCCGGACAACGCCTCGCGCTTCTGCGCGGCGGTGAGGGAAGCGTAGGCAGGCCCCTCTGCGTCTTCGCCATCGGATCCACCGGCCGCTTCCTGCAGCGCCTGCTGGAAGCGGCGCTCCTGCAGTGCCGGCCGGTCGAGGTCCGCCACCGCGCCCAGTGGTATGTCCAGCGCAATGCCGGGCTTCTCGGCCAGGCTGCGCGCCAGCTGCGCCAGCCGCTCGGCCGCGGCCGGATCCAGCGTGGCATCGCCGGGCTGGAAGTCCACGAACTGCGCGTCCTCGGCACCCGAGAACAGCGCACCCAGCAGCGCGAAAGGCGCGGTCGCCGCCTTCACGATGATGTTCTTGATGATCTGCCAGACGATGGGGCCGACCCGAAGCTGCGGATCATCCAGCGACCCCGACACCGGCACGTCGAGGTTGATCACGCCGTGCCGGTCACGCAGCAGCACGGTGGCGAACTTCACCGGCAGCGTGGCCTCGCCCTTGTTCTCGGCGGCCTCCCCCCACTCGAGCTGGTCGATGCGGATGTGGTGGTCGGCCTGCAGCTTGCGCTGTTCGATGCGGTAGCGCAGGTCGGTGGTGAGCGAGCCCTTGGCGATGTTGTAGCCCGCGAATGCTCCCGAGTAGGGATTGAATACGGGCAGCGCGATGTTTTCGAACTTGAAGCCGATGTCGGTGAAGCGGTCGAAGGCAAAGGGCTGGACGCTGCCCTGGATGGCCACCGGTGAGAATTCGCCCACGTTGCCGGCCAGCTCGACGCTGGCGCTCGAGCTGTGCGCCGAAGACAGCCGGGAAATGGAACCGGTGAGGTCGAGGATCTCCGCGGAGAAATTCGGCTGGATGTTGAAGTCGGAGAAATTCATGCGCCCGTTCTCGACGCGCACTTCGCCGATGCGCACGGGGAAGGTTTCGGGCGGATCCGGCAGTGCGGCTTCGGCCGCCGCCTGGGCGGCACGCTCCTGTTTGGCCACTTTCTCCGCCTTCTCGCGGCGGCGGCGCTCCGCACGGGTCTCCTTGCGTTCGGGCACGGCCTCGCCCTGCTCTGCGGCCAGGAATGCGGCGCGCTGCACGGCGGCGCCTTCAGGGTCGAATACCGCGCTGATGTTCAGGATCTGCTCGCGGCTGATGACCACGCGCGCATAAGGCTCCTGCGCCAGGATGCGTTCGATGGTCAGGCTGGCCGGTTCACTGCGGTAGCGCATGCGGCTCACCTGCACGCGCTTGAGGTTCAGCAGGTCCTCGCCCAGCGTGTTGTCCACCGAATGCAGGCGCTGCAGGGTCACGTCGCCATCGAACCCGATGACCGGTGGCTGCTCCGGCTTCTTCGTCGCCACCGTCAGCTGGCCGCGCGTGCCGATGGTGCCCGAGCGGATGGTGAGGTCCGCCACCGGCAGGATGTACGGCTGCAGCATGGCCAGGGGCGCATCCTGAAGGCCGATCTTCAGCTGCGCATCCAGCGGCTTCGGCACCAGGCGCCCTTCGACATCGATCCTGGCCGCCTCATTCATGCGCGCCGCGAGCTTCATGTCCACGGGCTGCGCCAGATCCAGGCTCACCGGTCCCGTGGAGATGTCCAGGGGATCGAGCCGGAAGCGTGGTCGCTCCGCAATGCCGCGATCCTCGAGTTCCACGCGGGCCGCGCCGACCTGCACGGCATCCACGCTCATCTTCCAGTCCGCTGGCGCCGGAGCATCGCCTGCGGATGAAGTAACCGTGCCAGCTTCCGGCGCGGCTTCTCCACCCATCAGTTCCATCAGGTCGAGCTGGCGCTGCTCATCGAGGGATGCGCGCACGGTGAGGCCCTCGACGCTCAGCAGCGGAGCGCGCACCGTCCCGGCCGCGAGGTCGAATTCCATGCCATCGAGCGCCACCCGCGAGGCAGCGATGGAATTCTCCCGGGCTCCGCGCCTGCCGATCGCAGGTCCGGAGATGGCCAGGTTGGGAAGCCGGAGCTTGAAGTCGGGCTCTTCATCCAGGGCCAGCCCGTAGTCGCCCGACAGGTCGATGGATCCCGCATTCACGGCCATCGGCAGCGCTTCGGGAAGCAGTCCCGCCACCGTGGTGAGCTGCAGGCCTGCGATGGAGATCTGCCCCGTGGAAACGACGCTGGGCGTGAGCGCGAAGTGGCCGCGCCATTCGAATCGCTCCGCGGCCGCCGTGCTGGCGGTCAGGAAGAACTGCCCGCCCTCGGCCGTGGTGCGGAAATCCTCGAGCGCGAATGCGATGGGCGCAATGCGCTTGACCAGGGGCTCGGCGCGGGCGGCCACCAGGTAGTCGACCTCTCCCTCGCGCACCTGCAGCGACTGTATCCAGAGGCGCGGCGGCGGCTCGGGCTCCGGCGGCGGCGGTGCGGCATTGCGCGGATTGGCCAGGTCGACGAGGTTGAGGCTGCCATCCTCGCGCACCACGGCACGGATGTCGGGCTGGTCCAGTTCGACGGCGCGGAACACCCAGGCGCGGCGCCACAGCGAGGAGAGCTGCAGGTCGATGAAGGCCCGGCGGAGGCCGAGCATGTCCTGTCCGTCTGCGTCGGGCAGGCGCACATCGCTGACCTCGAGCTGCAGGCGGAAGGGGTCGGTGCGGATGGTGCCGAGCTGGAGTTCGCGCCCGTACGCCTCGCGTACGTACGCAACTGCCTGTTCACGCACGAAGCCGGGCGCATAGCGGTAGCCGAGCAGTGCATAGGCGCCCACAAGCACCAGCAGAATGCCCAGTGTCAGCAGCAGCAGCTTGTGCGATCTGCGCAGCATGTGCCGTTAACGCGGCCTGCGGAGGCTGGATGATGATCCGATTGGAGAGAGGCGCCAAGTCAAGATGTGACCGGGGAGGCGGCGCGGGGCGGATCGGGGCGGTGTTGCCACCGCCCCTGCCGCAAGACTCAGTTCAGCTTGATCTGGACGTCCACGCCGGCCGGCAGCTCGAGCTTCATCAGCGCGTCCACCGTCTTGTCGGTCGGGTCGAGGATGTCCATCAGGCGCTTGTGCGTGCGCAGCTCGAACTGGTCACGCGCGTCCTTGTCGCCATGCGGCGAGACCAGCACGGTGAACTTCTCCATCTTGGTGGGAAGCGGCACCGGGCCGCGCACGGTTGCACCCGTGCGCTTGGCGGTCTCGACGATCTCCTTCGCCGAATTGTCGATCAGGCGGTGATCGAACGCCTTCAGGCGAATGCGGATGTTCTGGTTGGCCATGTCTGGTTACTACCTTACTTCAGAATTTTCGAAACGACGCCGGAGCCGACGGTCTTGCCGCCCTCGCGGATGGCAAAGCGCAGGCCCGCATCCATGGCGATCGGAGCAATCAGCTCCACCGTCATCTTGATGTTGTCGCCAGGCATCACCATCTCCGCTCCGCCGTCCAGCTCCACCGAGCCGGTCACGTCCGTGGTGCGGAAGTAGAACTGCGGACGGTAGCCCTTGAAGAACGGCGTGTGACGGCCACCCTCCTCCTTCGTCAGCACGTACACCTCCGCCTCGAACTTCGTGTGCGGGGTGATCGAGCCGGGCTTGGCCAGAACCTGGCCGCGCTCCACTTCCTCACGCTTGGTGCCGCGCAGCAGCACGCCCACGTTGTCACCGGCGCGACCCTCATCCAGCAGCTTGCGGAACATCTCCACACCCGTGCAGGTGGTCTTCTGGGTCGCCTTCAGCCCGATGATCTCGATCTCATCGTTCACCTTCACGATGCCGCGCTCGATACGGCCGGTCACCACCGTGCCACGGCCGGAAATGGAGAACACGTCCTCCACCGGCATCAGGAACGGCTTGTCGACCTCGCGCTCCGGGACAGGGATGAAGCGGTCCATCTCGGCCACCAGCTTCTCGATCGCCGGCACGCCAATCTCGCTCTTGTCCCCTTCCAGGGCCTTCAGCGCACTGCCAATGATGATCGGCGTGTCGTCGCCGGGGAACTTGTAGGTGGTCAGCAGCTCGCGCACTTCCATCTCCACCAGCTCCAGCAGCTCCTTGTCATCGACCATGTCCGCCTTGTTCATGAACACGACGATGTAGGGCACGCCCACCTGGCGGCTCAGCAGGATGTGCTCGCGCGTCTGCGGCATCGGGCCGTCAGC
>Ga0315910_10005359_pt1 | contig 10522 bp, 6 predicted proteins | sample EdamamesoilMG_FD_204470 | JGI IMG/M metagenome (GOLD analysis project Ga0315910, IMG submission 204470) | Garden soil microbial communities collected in Santa Monica, California, United States - Edamame soil | ecosystem: Environmental > Terrestrial > Soil > Garden | place: USA: California...
CAGGTGGCGGCGCTCGAGCGTGGGAAATCCCAGGTGCAACAGCTCATGCACCAGCACCCAGTCCGCCGCGAGCTCGGCGTCCTGCACCTCCGCGCCGAGAAACAACACGATCGAGGCGCCCCCATTGCCGAGCTGCATGCCCGCGATCTCGGCGCCCGCCCGCGGCAGCACGATCAGTGTGGCGGCGGGCACCGGGAAACGCCCGTAATAGTCGGCCACCGCACGGGCCGCGTCGAGCACGGCCGAGCGCAGCCCGTCGCGCGAGACTCCGAGCGGCGCGTCGCCCGGCGCGATCGCGAGCTCGATCGAGCTCGCCCCGAGCTCGATGTGTTGCCGCTCGAAGCGGCCAAAACCCGAATACGGCGCCTCGAACAGCAGGGCAGCGGCAGCGCCGAGCTCAGCCCCCGGCTCCTCGTCCGCCCGCCACAGGCCGGTCACGAAGCTCTCGCCCGGCGCCGTGTGCACGCTCAGGCGATAGATGTCGTCGCCGGAGTACTCCTGTGGGGCCAGCAGGAACGTCGAGGGTGGCGCGAGCAGCGCACCGGAGCGGTAGCCCGCGTATGCGAAACGATCGATGCGCTCGGCGGCCTCGCCCAGGTGGTAGCGATAACGCAGCCGGCAGCCCTGCTCGCGGCAGCGAGGCGCCAGCCAGAGCTCACCGGTGCGCGGCAGCGTTTGCCAGCCACCTTCGGACTGGAGCTCGAGCGCGTCGAGGAATGGGTGCGCAAACCGATCCACGCCGAGCCGGTCGGGCACCCCCGGCGGCAGCTCGACCTCGACGCCGAGCTCGCGCGCGCCCGGGCCCGCGTCGACGCGATAACGCCAGACACGAGCCGGCGCTCGCTCGCCGTGCGCTGGCTCCGGCACGGCGCTCGAGCAGCCCAGCCAGGCGCCGGCGAGCAGCCCGAGCGCGGCGCGCGCGCACCCCCTCGGGAGCAGCGGGACCACGGTGAGGGCTGGTGCCGAGGACGCAGTTGACACGCCTGAGGGTGTTAGCTCGAGCCCGACGTCGGCGCTGCTTCCGCGGTTCAGGCTCAGCCGCCGCCCGCCAGGCTCGGGGTGAGTCGGCCCGCCATGCCGACGGCGCTGGGCCAGGACGATTCCGGTGCGGAGCCTGGCTCCTCGGCAACCGCCGTGTCGGGCCAGAACCCGGGGAACAGGAAACGCAAGCTGGCCACTGGCAGGTTGAAGCGCACCGGCGCGCGCGAGCTGTCCGAGACCAGCAGCCCGAAATCGATCAGGCTGCTCAGCACGCGGCGCCCCGTGCGGTGCTGCAGGCCGAGCATGGCGATGAAGCGGGCGCGCTCGACGGGGCCCGTGATGGCCGTGTAGTGAAGGGCCTCGAGCGCGTCCGGCTTGATCACCGAGCGTTCGCTGCCCATCACCCACGGGCGCGCGCCGAGCCAGGCCAGCAGCTCGCTCATGCGCTCTTTGAGCCGCTCGGTGTCGAGGCGTTCGCGAGCGGCGCGCGCTTCGTCGAGGCAGATGTCGAGCTGCCAGGTCGCAAAGGACTCGAGCTCGCGACGCGTGGCCTCGGGGTCCAGCGCGGCGGACGTACGCAATCGGCCGGTGTAGGTGTCGCGCTCGCGCGCCATACCTCGATACGGGGACCACAACCCCTGCGTGAGCCCGAGCGCGCCGAGCACGAGCAGCGTGTGCAGGCGAGCGGTGCGGCCATTTCCGTGTTCGAACGGGCGCACCCACGCCAGGCGGTGGGGAGCACACATGGCGCTCACCACGGCCTGCTCGAGCCCAAACGGTCGACCGTAGGCGGCCTGCCACCACTCGAGCTGGTCGGCGATGTCGCCGGGCTCGGCGTGCCCGGGCGCGCCTCGCTCGCGCCAGGCGCCCGGCAGGTCCGCATCCGCGCCGGGCTCGATCTCGGCAGAAGGCGCGAGGCGATGCAGCTCGGCATGGACACATTGCACGAGCTCGGGTGCATACAGAGCGACCGGCTTGGTGGGCAGCGCCGCGGCGAGGGCCTGCTCGGCGACGACGTGGGCGCATGCGAGCCTCAGCGCGCGAGCCCGCTCAGGGTCGGGGTCCTGCTCCCCCGCCGCGGCGCGCTCGAGCTCGCCAGGATGCAACGCAACGCCGTCGAGCTCGCTCGAGCCGCACGCGTTCAACACGCGCAGCAGCGGCCGCAGCGCGGAGCCCAGCGGGCCGCTCGCGGCCTCCAGCCGATGGCCCTCGGCGATCAGGGCGGCGGCGCGCTCGAGCAGGGCGTCGCACGCGCCCGCCCCCGGGAAAAAAGGCCCGAAGGGAGCGTGCTCCGCTGGGGGTCCTTCCATGGACGCCGTCATGGACAGTTGGACGGCCGGATCAGGCGTGTCCATTATGGTCCACAAGTGCCCGATATATTTTAGTTTTTAGGCCTGACCGGAGCGGCCTCGAGGCGCGAACGAGGCTGTTTGCCCGATCCGGCGCGCCTCTATTCGCCTCGGCCGGCGCCGGCCCGCTCGGCCGCGGCGCGCAGGCGCTCGGTGAGCCCCGTGGAGCGGCGCTCGCGCCGTTGCTCGTCGAGCGCGACGCGCAGCGCGCGCTGATCCGCCACGAGCACACACAGGCGCTTGGCGCGCGTGACCGCCGTGTACAACAGGTTGCGCGAGAGCATGGGAAAGTGGCTGGTCGAGAGCGGGATCACCACCGCGGGGTACTCGCTGCCCTGGCTCTTGTGGATGCTGGTCGCGTACGCGAGGCGCAGGGCGTCGAGCTCTCGGCCCACATAACGCACCACGTGCCCGTCGAATTCGACCGCGGCGCGCGCCGCGTCCGCGTCCAGCTCGACCACCCGCCCGAGGTCCCCGTTGAAGGCCTCTTTCTCGTAGTCGTTCTTGATCTGCATCACCTTGTCATGAAGGCTCAGCATCTCCTGCTTGTGCTCGATGCCCGGCTGCCCGGGGTTGAGCGCCTGCTGCAACATCTGGTTCAGGGCCAGCGTGCCGATGGCGCCGCGGTGCATGGGCGTGAGCACCTGCACGTCGCGCCGCGGGTCGAGGCCAAAGCGCTGCGGAATGCGCTCCACCACCAGCTTCCGGATCGCCTGCGCGGCCTCTTCGGGGTCGCGCTTCCAGATCACGAAAAACTCGGGACGCTCGGCGTCGGTCGGGTCGCTGCGTGGCTCCTCGCCCTCGAGGATGGCGTGCGCGTTCTCAACGATGCTGCTCGCCTCGCTCTGCCGAAAGATCTTACGCAGGCGCACCGTGGGGATGGCACGGCTCTCGATCACGTCGTGCAGGAACGCGCCCGGCCCAACCGACGGCAGCTGGTCGACATCGCCCACGAGCACCAGCCGGCCGCTGTCGGGCAGCGCTCCGAGCAAAGAGCGAGCCAGCTCGATGTCGACCATCGACGCCTCGTCGATGACCACGGCCTGCGCATCCAGAGGGCTCCCGGGATGGCGCGAGAAGGCATGCAGGTGGGGGTCGTACTCGAGCAGCCGATGGATGGTGGCGGCGTTCTGCCGGGTGGACTCGCTGAGCCGCTTGGCAGCCCGTCCCGTCGGCGCCGCCAGGCTCACTCTCAAACGCGCGGCCTGGAACACCTGCAACATGGCGCGCACGATGGTGGTCTTGCCGACACCGGGCCCACCGGTCACCACCAGCACCTTCTCGCGCGCGACGCGCTCGACACACTCGCGCTGCTCGGGCGAGAGCGGGTAGCCCGCGCTGCGCTCGAACGCGGCGATCGCGCGCTCCCAGCCGGGTAGCTCGGCCGCGCTGGCCCGGGACAGCCGCGTGAGGTGCTCGGCCACCTCGCGCTCGGCCTGCTCGAGGTGGGTCAAATACACCGCCTCGCCAGCGACGACGACGCGACCCGCGGCCCACAGCGCGTCGATGGCGGCCTGGGCGTGCGCCGGCTCGACCTCGAGCAGGCGCCCGCATTCGAGCGCGAGCGCCTCGCGCTGGGCGAGCACGTGGCCCGAGTCGGCCAGGTTCCCGAGCACGTGCAGCAGGCCAGCCTGGACGCGTTCGGGGTGATCTTTGCTGAGCCCGAGGCTCTGCGCGAGGCGATCGGCGGTCTTGAAGCCGATGCCCCGCACCTCGATCGCGAGGCGATACGGGTGCCGCTCGAGCATGAACGCCGCGCGGTCGTCGTACTTCTCGACGATGCGGTTGGCGAGGCTGAGCGAGGCGCCGTGCGCCTGCAAGATCATGCGCACGTTGCTCAGACGCCGCTGCTCGCCCCACGCGCGCGTGATCGTCTCCAGGCGCTTGCCTTTCAGCCCAGGCACGCGGATGAGCTGCGAGGGATCGCTGTCGAGCACCTGCAGCGTGGTGGTGCCGAAGAACTCGACGATGCGCTTGGCGAAGCCTGGACCGAGCCCCGGGATCACACCGGAGCCGAGGTAGCGCTCGATGCCCTCGAGCGTCTCCGGGGCGACCACCATCAGCGAGTCGACCCGAAACTGGCGGCCGTGTTTGCCAGACTCGTAGTTGCCCGTGGCGCGCACCTGGTTGCCGGGGCCTACCGCCGGAAAGACGCCGACGACGACGACCGGCTCGCTGCGCGGGCTCTCTCGCAGCTTGACGACGCGAAAGCCCGTCGCCTCGTTCTCGTAGGTGACGCGCTGGATCTCGCCGGCGAGGGTGGCCACCCCGGGACAATAACCGTCGCGTGGGGCCAGGAAAAGCTATAGTCCGCGCATGCAAGGCTCCGATCGTGAGGAGAACCCAGCGTCCGACAAATCGCGGGGCGGCGCTGTCCCGCTGGGCGACGGCAGCAACGACACCCTCATCAGCCGAGGCAGCCCGCCGCGCGGCGGGTCGAAAGACGCCCCGGCCGACTCGCGGCGCGCGCACGACCCGAGCGCCGAGGGACCGCTGTCGCTGCGGCGTCAAGGCGGCGCGCTGATCATCACGATCGAGCGCGAGGAGCGGCGCAACGCGCTCAGCCTGGCCACGCTCGAAGCCTTCGGGAACGTCTTCCGTCACCACCTCGCGCCCGACGATCGTGCGGTGATCGTCACCGGCAGCGGCGCCCGCGCGTTCTGCGCAGGCGCCGACCTCAAGGAGCGGCGCGAGATGAGCCTGGACGAGGTGCGCGCGCAGCTCGTTCGCTACCGCACCGATCTGGCGTGGCTGTCGACCTCACCCGTGCCGACCATCGCCGCCATCAACGGCGCCGCGCTCGGCGGTGGGCTCGAGCTCGCGCTGCTCTGCGATCTGCGCGTGGCGGCGCCCCACGCCTCCTTCGCGCTGCCCGAGACGGGCCTGGGTATCATCCCGGCCGCTGGCGGCACGCAGTATCTGCCGCGCATCGTCGGCGCCGCCAAGGCGCGGGAGCTGATCTTGCTCGGCACCCGCTTGAGCGCCGCCGAAGCGCTCCGCATCGGCCTCGTGCATCGCATCTGCGACGCCGGCGTCAGCGTGCTCGACGACGCGCTCGAGTGGGTGGCGCCGATCACGCGCGGGGCGCCGCTCGCGCAGCGCGCGGCCTTGCGCGCCCTGCGCGCCGCCGATCGCCTCGACATCGACGCCGGGCTCGAGTTCGAGCTCGCGTGTTACGAGCCGTGCCTCGTCAGCGACGATCGCCGCGAAGCCCTGGAGGCATTCGCAGAGAAGCGCGAGCCCGTGTTCAAGGGGCGCTGATTCGAAACCCCGGGGTGAAACATCGGCGCCGACGTCGCGCGCATCGGACGGCAGGCGCGGCGCCGTTCGATACCTGGCCCGGGACAACGATGCTTCATTGCCCCCAACTCGGTGAGACTTCCCGCCGGCCAGCGCGTGCCCTGTCGCATCACCCATTGCGCCGCGCGTCGCGAGGGTGACATCGTGGCGATGAGGAACGTTTTAGTGCACCGCATCCTGATCGCGATGAGCGTTGCCTGCGCCGTCGGCTGTGCGGCGCGCCCCGCGCAGGACGTCCAGCCTCCATCGCTCCCTGTCGCTCCAGCGCTGGAAGCCGCGTCCCCTGCGCCCGCGGTGACGGCGTGGCCCCCACGTGCCGAGTCCCTGTTCACCCAAACCGAAGATCGCCTCGTCTGGCGCGCCTTCGGGCAAACAGGGCTCACCGCGTTCCAGCACATCATCGCCAGCGACGTGCACGAGCTGCTCTACGATGCCGAGCTCGAGCTGCTCTGGTTCAGCGACAGGCGCAGCCGCCTCTGGGTCAGCGATCTGCGAGCCCTGGCCGCGTCGGCGCCGGCGAGCGCACCAGCCAACGTGCTCATCGCCAGCGACCTGCCCGAGCACCAGAAGCTCTCCGTGTGGGTCGGTGACCGCCTCGTCGAGGGCACGGGCCAGCTCGGCGAAGGTTCCGTCGAGCTCAGCCTGCGCTGGGACGAGGTCGCCACGTTCGAGACCGACGCCGCCGAGACCGACGGCGCCGAGCACCTCGGCCGCATAGAAGGCGGGCCATGGCTCGAGCGGGAGCGCGGACGCACGGCGCGCGCCGTCCCCGAGCTGCAAAAGCCCGACGAGGCCGGCCCCCACATCGCGCTGCCCGCCGACATGACCCAGTGCGACAACCCCGAGCTATGCGGCGCAGCGCGCGCCTTCGGCGCGAGCGGCTGGCAGCTGGTCGTCACCAAGACCGACGAGACCCACGGCGACTTCTCCCACTACGGCTGCCTGCTCCACGACCCCGCCCGCGCCGCGTTCGCCCTCCCCCCCGACACGCGCACCTGGCACCCCGCCGCCAACCCCGAGCTCGACACCTGCGGCCCCTACCGCTTCAACACCAGCGGCGACGCCTTCCTCGCCGGCGACCGAGTCTGCCGCATCGGCGCCGAGTGCACGCCGCTGGACGGATACGCCATCGGCTGGCTACAGCCGGGAGTGACCGTCGGGCGGGAGTAGAGGCGAAGGGGAGACCGTCCCCCCTCGCCTCTTCGTCCCAGCTCGCTCAGGGTTGCAGCAACCCGAGCATTGCTTCGCCGTAGCGGCGACCGAGCGTACGCTGGCCAGCGGTGTCGAAATGGAGGTTACCGAAGCCGTCCGTCGCGAGCGCACCGAGTCCGTCCGCGCGAGCGACCGCGGAGTTCGAGATCGAGCTCAACAGCTCGCCGACACGCGTGTTGTGCACCTGGCAGCAGCCGCCATAGAGCAGCTCGCCCGCCACGAATGGAACCTCGCCGATCTGAAGATCGGCGCGCAGTTGATTCACGACCGTCGTCACGCGGCCCACCCACGTGGGGCTGTTGTTGTCAGACTCGCCCTGATGGAAGATGATGCCGCGAATCTCGCCGCGCTCTCGTGCGAGTCGCGAGCGGGCCAGCGTCGAGTTGTACGCCTGCTGACCGGGCTGGAAGACGTCGATGCTGACGCCCGGAATGGCGTTGGGAACCAGCAAGATAGTGTCATTGGGGAACGCGTCGGCGAGTACCTTTCCAAAGTAATCGCCCGGGCCGAGCCCTGGGCCCTGGGGGCCGTTGCCGGGGTTTCCCACACAGCCATGAAGGGGCGGCTGCGCTGGGACCCACTGGTCCGTCCCGTGCGCCCCGCAGCTGGTCATTGTGAGCACTTCGACTCGAGGGTTGATCGCGAGGTCTTCTTGACCCGGCGCCGGCACCCCCCACATGTTGGACTGCCCGAAGAGGATGAAGACCTGGGTTTGCCCAGCTGGAGGCGGCGGCTCTGCGGGGGGCGGCTCCGCCGGCGGCGGCTCGGGCTGCGCTGGCTCTTCGTTCGTGTCGTCGTCCGGCGGCTCTTGGCCTCCACCCTGGTCTGCGGGGGGCGTCGACGGATCGAGCTCCGAGACATCGGGCCCGCCCTCGTTCGCCGACGGCGTCGGATTCGTTGGCGGCGCAGGGGTGACAGGGTCTGGCGTGGTGTCGACGGGCGCCGGCACCGGCGGCACAGCAGCGCCGTTCGAGCCAGCGGCGCCGGGAGGTGTTCCAGCGAACTCGGGCGGCCCAGACGAGGTGGGGTCCTCGGAAGAACTGCCACATGCGGCAGCGACGAGCGACAAGACACAGCCAAGCGCAAGAGAGGTGTAGGATCTCACGTTCGATTCACCCTGATTCGTTCGGGTCGACGCCGCGTTCGCGACCCGTTGCTGACGGCAAGCCAAACAACCAACTCCCGCTGCTCGGCGGGAGTGGCTTATCGACGGCAAGCTCGGGCAGAAATAGCACGTTTCAAAGATACTGAGGAAACGTTTCCCGAATCAGTGGCGTCGGCGTTCGCCGGCTCCCGATTTTTTCATTGGGAACCGTTTCCAACGTACCGCCAATCCGGTGCCGCTGCCGCAGGCACAATGCGCTCACGCGCTGACTGCTCCGCATTGCGACGCCGTGCCGTCTTCACCAGTCCTGGGGCTCCCCAGCGCGGGCCACCATCCACACGAGGTGGCCCGCGTTCGCACGCCCACACGACGATGCCGTCCGAAGGGGGGCCACCGCGTCTGGCGAGGCGCGGTCGAGCTGGAGCCCCAAAGTCTCGAGATGACGGCGGGCGGGCTCGAGGTGCTTCGCGGGTGGCGCTCAGCGGCGGACGCGGCGGGAGGGGGGGAACTCGGAGGCGGTGGTGCCTTCTTGGCGCTGGAGCTTGCGGTAGAGGGTGGTTCGGTCGACGCCGAGGAGGCGGGCGGCGGAGGCTTTGTTGCCGCCGACGGCGTCGAGCACGCGCAGGATGTACGCGAGCTCCATTTCCTCGAGGCTCTGGACCTGGAGGGCCCCGTGCTCGCCGCTTTCGCCGGCGAGGCTGAGGCCGATGCCGGGGGGGAGGTCGGAGACGCGGATCATGGAGTCGGAGCAGAGGGAGGCCGCGTGCTGGATGGCGAAGCGGAGCTCGTCGACGTTGCCGGGCCAGCCGTAGCGGGTGAGGGCTTCGATGGCGCTGCCGGTGATGCGCAGGCTGGCGTCGCCGCGCGCCAGGCGAGCCTGCTCGGCGAAGTGTTCGGCGAGGATGACGATGTCGCGGCCGCGCTCGCGCAGGGGCGCCAGGTGGATGCGGGTGTAGCCGACGCGATCGAGCAGGCGGGCGAGGACCCCGCCTTCCCAGCTGGGCGGCGGCGGCTGCTGGAGGCCGGCGACGATGCGGGGACGGGTGGGATCGGCGCCGGCTCCCAGGCAGGAGAGGAGCTCGAGGAGGGCCATCTGCCAGATCGGTCCGAGCTGGCCGACGTCGGCGAAAAACAAGGTGCCGCTGCGGGAGTCGTTGGAGCTGCGCGCGGCCTTGGCGAGCTCGGCTTCGGGCTCGCCCTGTGCGGTGTTGACGATGACGAAGGGCTCGTCACGGCGTTCGCTGGCGGCGTGGAGGAGGCGGGCGACCGCGAGCTTCTCGGTGCCGTTCTCGCCACGGATCAGCACGGGCGTGTCGGCGCGCAGGGCCGCGCGCACCTCGTCGCGGGCCTGTTCGATGGCGCCGCACTCGCCGACGAGGACCTCCTTGACGGCGTCGCGGCGCGCGGCCTGATGGCGCGAGGGGGCGAGCATGTCGCTGGCGGTGCGCTCGCCTTCGAGCACGCGGCGCACGGCGTCGAGCAGGTGCTCGGCGAGGGTGTCGGGCTCGAAGCCGCGCGTGACGAAATCGAAGAGGCCGGACTCGAGCGCGGCGACGACGCCCTCGACGGAGGGATCGAGGCCGAGCAGGATGACGCTGGTGCTGGGGCTCGCGGCATGCACCTGGCGCACGCCGGCGATCGCGTCGCCCAGGCCGCGCGCGTGCGTGACGAGCACACGGAAGCCGCCCTCGGAGACGCGCGCCAGCAGCTCCTGGCTCGGCTCGCGGCGCATGGCGTCGTGGCCGGCCGCGCTCAGGATCGCGAGCGCGGCCCCCGACCAGGGCTCCTCGAGCTCGACCAGGATCCGGCCGCCGGCGCCCTCACTGCCAAGCGGAGCCAGGCCCGCCAACACGTATAGCTCGCGTGCCACGACGCCTCCCCCTTCGGCGGAGTCTATCAGGCAGCCCCGAGTCACCAAAGCCCGGGCCGATTTCATGGGATTGCTCCGGAGGAGCGCGCCGACATCGGCTCCACCAGGGCCACGAGCGTTCGCCGGTCGCAGCGCCCGCAACGATGCCACGCTTCAGGGCTGGCAGGCCTCGCGCAGGGCGTCAAACGCTCGCGGCTCGAGCGCAGGCTTCGTTGGGTCGGCGTGGAAGGAACCCACGCCCAGCTGGTTGGCACGGCTCTCGCTGCTCGGGTGGCTCGAGAGCCACGCGGGCATGCCGTCGGTCTCGGCGCGCAGGCGCTGGAAGAAGTCGTGGAGGCCACGGCGCGAAATGCCAGCGCGATCGAGCTGGGCGCCCGCCGCGGCGTCGGCCTCCGCCTCCTCTTCGCGCGAGAAGCGCAGGTTGACGATGTTGAAGGCGGTGGATGGGTCGATCACCATCAGGCCCGCGTAGTCCCCCACCGCGAGGCTCCAAGCCCCCGACAAGAGGGTGGCGCGCACGAAGTGCGTGAGCACGTGGCGATGCCGCACGTGCTCGAGCTCGTGCGCGAGGACGCCCGCGACCTCGTCGGGGCCCGTCGCCTGCCGGAGCAGCTCTTCATTGAGCACCACGATGCCCCCGGGCAGCGCGAAGGCGTTGACCGTGTCGGAGCGCATGACGTGCAGCTCGGCGGCGACCTCGGCGCC
>Ga0315910_10005360_pt1 | contig 10521 bp, 12 predicted proteins | sample EdamamesoilMG_FD_204470 | JGI IMG/M metagenome (GOLD analysis project Ga0315910, IMG submission 204470) | Garden soil microbial communities collected in Santa Monica, California, United States - Edamame soil | ecosystem: Environmental > Terrestrial > Soil > Garden | place: USA: California...
GCTGTGGCGCCGGCGCGGCCGCAACGGCGATGAACGCCACCCGCTGCAGCGCGACTTGCTGCGCGGCCCGGGCGAATCGCAGCGCGACCGGATCGCGGCCGAGTCCTGGAACGCCGCGGAGTACGCCGCGCTGTGCGTGTTCCTGCCGCTGCTGCTGTTTTGCGTCTTCCCGCTGAAGGCCGTCTACGCCGGCGACCTGCCCGAAGAGCCGACGCTCGCCGCCTTCGCGCTGGCGGCGGCGGCGCTGCTCGCCTGGCCGCTCGGGCGCCTGTGGCGCGTGCTCGCGCACGCGCGCAGCCTCGCGCTCGGCTACGAGGCCGAGGTCGCGGCAGGGCAGGAACTGGACGCGCTGCGCCACCTCGACTACTGCGTGTTCCACGACGTGCCGGCCGAGGGGCTGGAGTCGAACATCGACCACGTGGTGGTCGGCCCGGCGGGCGTGTTCGTGGTCTCCGCCGTGGGGCGCATGGCCCCCGCCGGCGCCGGTAAGAATGCGGGCGGCGGCGAACCCTCCGAAGTCACCTACGACGGCGAGCGCCTGCAGTTTCCCGGCTGGGAGGAAACCCTGCCGCTCGGGCAGGTGGTGGCGCAGGCCGACTGGCTGTGCGGCTGGCTCGCCAACGCGCTCAACGAGCCGGTGGGCGTGCGCGCGATCCTGGTGCTGCCCGGCTGGAGCGTGAAGCGCACCGCGGTATCCGGGATCCCGGTGCTCGCCGCGCGGCGCGTCAACGCCTACTTCTCGCGCATGCGCCCGCTGCCCGAAATGACCGACACCATGGTCGACCGCATCGCCGAGCAGCTCGACCGCCATTGCCGCGTGGTGGCCGTAGTTCCTCCTTCGGTGCCTCCTTCCATGCCGCCCGCCCCGCGGGCCGGTATCCTGCCGGCGGATGAAGCGCCCAGCCGCCCGGACCGGGAAGAAAAAGAAGCCCACAGCCCCGCGTAGGAAGCGCGCGCCGCGCGTGCGCCACAGCGTCTACGTGATCGAGCTGGACGGGCGCGTGCTCAACCACGCGCGCTTTCGCGCCGCCAACCCCAATCGCGACATCACCAAGCCCTGCGTCTACGTCGGCTGCACCGGCTGGACGCCCGAGGAGCGCTTCGCGAGGCACAAGGCCGGCATCCAGGCCAACAGCTACGTGCAGCGCTACGGCCTGCGCCTGCTGCCCGCGCTCTACGCCTACGCCAACCCGATGCCCTACGACGCCGCGCGCGACATGGAAGTCGAACTCGCCATCGCGCTGCAGGAAGAGGGCTACGCGGTGTGGCAGGCCTGAAAAATGGGGTCAGAGTCAATTTCCCACCGTGAAAAATGGGGTCAGAGTCAATTTCCCACCGTCGTCCCCGAATGCTTTAATCGGGGGCCCAGGTTTTTCTTTTGACTGATGCCCTTCTCGCACACCGTCGACAGCACGACCTACCGCTTCGAGGACCTGAAGACGCTGCTCGCGCGCGCATCGCCCCTGCGCTCGGGCGACGTGCTGGCCGGGGTGGCCGCGCGCTCGGCCGAGGAGCGCATGGCGGCGCGCATGGCGCTGGCCGACGTTCCGCTCGCCACGTTTCTCAACGAGACGCTGTACGAGGAAGACGATGTCACTCGCCTGATCCTCGATTCGCATGACAGGAATGTTTTTGGGGAAGTTTCGGGTTTGACGGTCGGCTCTTTCAGGGAATTTTTGCTGGAAAAGGATTCCGAACAAATCACTGCGCTGGCGCGCGGCCTGACCCCCGAGATGGCCGCCGCCGTCTCCAAGCTCATGCGCAACCAGGACCTGGTGTCGGTCGCGCGCAAGTGCCGCGTGGTGACGCGCTTTCGCAACACCCTCGGCCTGCCGGGGCGGCTGTCGGTGCGGCTGCAGCCCAACCATCCCACCGACGACGTGCGCGGCATCGCCGCCTCGATGCTCGACGGGCTGCTCTACGGCTGCGGCGACGCGGTGATCGGCATCAATCCGGCGGGCGACGGCATGGCCGCTTTCCTGCCGCTGTGGCGCATGATGGACGAGCTCATCCGGCGCTTCGGCATCCCGACGCAGTCCTGCGTGCTTACCCACGTCACGAGCCAGATCAAGGCGATCGAGCAGGGCGCGCCGGTCGACCTGATATTTCAATCGATTGGAGGAACGCAAAAGACCAACGAATCCTTTGGGGTAACCCTGGATCTTTTAAGCCAGGCGAACGAAGCGGCAAAATCCCTCAAGCGCGGCATCGCCGGCAATAACGTCATGTACTTCGAGACCGGGCAGGGCAGCGCGCTTTCGGCCAACGCGCACCACGGCTGCGACCAGCAGACGCTGGAAGCGCGCGCCTACGGCCTTGCGCGCACCTTTGAGCCGCTGCTCGTCAACAGCGTGGTCGGCTTCATCGGCCCGGAGTACCTTTTCGATGGCAAGCAGATCGTGCGCGCGGGGCTGGAAGACCACTTCTGCGGCAAGCTGCTCGGCGTGCCCCTCGGCGTCGACGTGTGCTACACCAACCACGCCGAGGCCGACCAGGACGACATGGACACGCTGCTCACGCTGCTCGGCGCCGCGGGCGTGACCTACATCATGGGCGTGCCGGGGGCGGATGACGTGATGCTCAACTACCAGAGCACCTCGTTCCACGACGCGCTGTATCTCCGCGAGGTGATGGGCCTCAAACGGGCGCCTGAATTCGAGGAATGGATGGAGCGGATGGGAATCGGCGGGGAACAGGGTTCGCCGTTGCTTTTGTCTTATGCAAAAGAACTTTCAAAGTGAAAAGCGAGATAGCAAAACTCAGAACTCTTACGCCTGCTCGAATAGGTATCGGCCGCGCGGGCAGCGGCGTGCCGACCACCGAGCTGCTCGCCTTCGGCCTCGCGCACGCGCGCGCGCGCGACGCGGTGCATGCGAAGCTGGACGTGGAGGCGTTGGTTTCCGCCCTGGGTTCCATGAATCTCCCAGTCCAGGTCGTGCAGAGCCACGCGCTCGACCGGGCAACGTACTTGCGAAGACCGGATCTGGGCCGCCGTCTTTCGAATGACATGCATTTGAATAAAACCGCCAAGCCAATCGCGCTAGCCATCGTCGATGGCCTCTCCGCGCTCGCCGTGCAGCGTCACGCCGTACCGCTCATCCAGGCCCTCGTCGCGCTCGCGCCGCAGCGCTGGGCGGGCGCGCCGGCGGCGATCGCGCTGCAGGGGCGCGTCGCGCTCGGCGACGCCATCGGCGAGGGCTTCGGCGCGCAGCTCGTCGTGGTGCTGATCGGCGAGCGTCCGGGCCTTTCCTCGCCCGACAGCCTGGGCGCCTACCTCACCTTCGCGCCGCGCGTGGGGCGAACCGACGCCGAGCGCAACTGCGTCTCCAACATCCGCCCCGAGGGCCTCGCCTACGAGGCCGCGGCGCAGCGCATCGACTGGCTCGCCGCCGCGGCGCTCGCGCGCGGACTGACGGGCGTGGGATTGAAGGATGATTCCGCCCTTGAGGTCGTTCTCGCTACCCCGCCGTCGTCCCCGCTTCCCCCATCGTCGTCCCCGCGGCCTTAGGCGGGGACCCAGGTTTTCGGCATTCCAAAAGCGTAGAGTAGTAACCAGGTTCGACAATGGAGCAGATCATGCGCGTCGTCGAGGACGCCGAACGGATGGGGTAAGGGCCATGCTCGCGGGTGTTGCCCTGGCGCTCCTTGGCGCACCGGGAGGCGAAGTGCTGGCCGAAAAGTCGCCGCCGCAAGCTGCGCATAGCGCGGTCTACCGGCTGCCCTGGCCCGAAGGCCAGTCGCAGATGTTCATCCACGCGAAGGGCGCCAATCCGCATTTCCAGAAGCGCGACCTGCACGCCGTGGACATCGGCCTGCCGGAGGGCACGTCGGTGCTCGCGGCGCGGGCGGGCGTCGTGGATGCCGTGGAGGACGGCCATGGCAGCGGCCGGGACGAGGAGCCGGCCACCTTCGAAGGCAACTTCGTACGCGTGCGGCACGCGGACGACTCGTACGCCACCTACGCGCACCTGGCGCGCGACGGCGTGCTCGTGCGGCCGGGCGAGCGCGTCGCGGCGGGCCAGCTCCTCGGCTACTCGGGCGCGAGCGGCGAGATCGAGCGGGCGCAACTGCATTTCGGCGTCTCGCGCTTCGAGAAGAACGCCGCCGGGCGCTGGGAGGCGGTCTCGCTGCCGGTCAGGTTCACCGTGGGCCAGCCGCCGTACGTCTTCGAGGCGCTTGCCGGGATGATTGCAACGCCCGCGTATGGCGGTCTGGCCGAGCTGCCGCGCTTCGCGACCGACAGACCACGCAAGCAGAGGCCGCCGCCCACGGCCGAGGAAGAGCGGAGCGCCTGGCTGCGCGCGGGCCTGTTTTTCCTGGCGGGCGTCGCGATGATGGTGCTGACGTCGTGGCTGTCGCTGAGGCCGGGGCGCGGCGGGAGGTGAAAAAAGAAAGCGGGGGCGCATGGCGCTCGATCCCGGCCTGATCGCCGCCTACAAGCGCGCGATCTACGCCGTGTTCGCCAGCCCTGGCGTGGAATTCCGCGTCGGCGAACCCAGCGACATCGTCGACGCGATGATGGCGATGAGCCACGTGCACTGCGCGGCCTTCGTGAGCTCGGCCACCAACCGCGGCACCGCCAGCCCCGAGAACGAGCGGCGCCTCGCCGACTTCCTGCTGCGCGGGCAGATCGACGGGCTGAATGAAACCGCCAAGTACCGCGTGTACCAGGGCGAGGGCCGCGATCCGGAAGGCAAATGGAAGGCCGAGCCCAGTGTGCTCATCATGGGCATCCCGCGCGCCGAAGCGGAGGCCCTCGGCCGGCGCCTGGAGCAGAACGCCATCGTCTACATCGAGAAGGGCCAGGCGCCCGAACTGGTGGTGCTGGTCTAGTCCGTATTGTCGTCGCGTGGCAACGCGAAATTCTGCGCGTCGCCGCCAACTCCTTGTTTTTCCGTCGCGCGCCGATTGGCACGCGCCTTGCGGAATGGTCCCTGAGCGCCTCCAGCCGGGGGCGCGAAACCACAAGGAGATCCACCATGAAAATACCCACCCTGCACGTCATCGCCGTGCTCGCCGCGGCATCGCTGTCGACGCTTGCGCACGCGGGCGGCAAGGGCGGCGCGGCCGCGAACGTCGGTGCGGGCGCCGGCTCGGGCGGCGCCAACATCAGCGCAAGCGGCCAGGCCAACACCAACGGTGCTTTCGCCGAAGAGCGCCAGTTCGGCCAGGATCGCGCCGCCGCGCGCCGCAGCGCGCAGGGTACGGCCCACGAGAAAGGCAGCGCCTCCTCGTCCAAGAGCCAGGGCCCGAAACCCGTCACCGGCGCATCGGTCGAAGTCGAGGGCGCGGCGAAGTCGTCGATGAAGCCCGCGAGCCAGTAACCCGTGTTGAGACCCGATCCACGGCGCTGGCGGCGCTACACGCCGTCGGCGCCGCCGCACCCGGCGCGCTGGGTCGCGTCGCGCAGGGATTGCCCGGCCGGCGCGCTGCGCCCCTGGCATCCCAGCCCGGCCCGGAAGTCGCTGCGGCACGCGCCGCTGCTTTTGCATCCGGCCATCGCGCCGCACAAAGCGCCGCGGCAGGCAATTCTGTCGTCCCCGAGAAAGCGGGGACCCAGGTTTTTAATTCGTCAATCCGAGCCTGCTCGCGTCATTCCCACGCTCACCGTCGTCCCCGCGAAAGAACGTCATCCCCGAGTGCCTGAATCGGGGACGGGAACCCAGGTTTTGCAGTTCCCGTCCAAATTCCGTCGTCCCCGAGCGCTTTGATCGGGGACCCAGGTTTTGATGAAATCCGTCGTCCCCGCTCACTCTGACGTCATCCCCGCGAAAGCGGGGATCCAGGTTTTGCCTTTACACCATCCCCAACTCTCTGAACTTTAAATAGAGCTCCCGGCACGCCCACGCATCCGTCGCCGCGTAATTGACCTGCTGCGCCGTCAGCTTCGGCGCCGCCCAGTTCGTCGTCTTCGCGCCCTTCGGCACCCGCCAGCCGAGGAAGATCGCCGCGAGGTTGCGCAGCCCCGTCTGCGCCATGCCGTGGCGCTTGGCCACCGTGCCCAGGTCGAGCACCGACGCCTCCTCGAAGTGGAACACCTGCTTCAGCTTCTTCAGGTCGTCCGCCACCGAAATCCCGGCCTTGACGATCGTCGGCTCGGCAAACAGGCCGCCCACCGGCTTGGAGAAATCCATCTTCGCGAGCTGGAAGATGTACACCGTGCGCGACGTCGCCGCCTGCACCAGGCTCGGCAGGTACGACTCGCCCACCCGGAACGCGGGCCGCGTCTCGGTATCCCACCCGACCGACGATTCACCCGCGAGATCCTCCCAGGCTCGGTCGAAGTCCTTGGGCGAAGCGACCAGCACTACCTCGCCCTCGTAGCGCCGCACCGGCAGCTCGGCCAGCGCCTCTTTGGCGATCTCGCGGGGGATGCTGGACGGCAGGGCGGGCTTGAGCATTGATGAAAAAGGGGTCAGAGTCATTTTCCCATGCCCGCCGACTACCGCGATCAGGCCCTCAAGCTCTTCCCCTGGATCTGCGGCCGCTGCGCGCGCGAATTCTCCGGCGCGCGCGTGCGCGAGCTCACCGTCCACCACAAGGACGGCAACCACGACCGGAATCCGCCCGACGGCTCGAACTGGGAGCTGCTGTGTATCTACTGCCACGAAAACGAGCACGCGAGGCTCGAGGATTCGAAAGCGGGCGGCAGCGCCGCCGCGCCCGATCCGGCGCCGGCAAAGTATCGCCCGTTCGCGGACCTGGGCAAAAAACTGCGCAAGCCCTGACCCGGAAAGGCAGGCCTAGTTCAGCGTACTGGAGAGCTTGCGCCAGTATTCCGAAACGAGATCCGGCTCCCCCGCCGCCAGGCTGAAGATCGCCACCATCTGCTTGCAGATAGGTTGAGGTGGACTTGCGCGATTCGCGATTCGCGAATAGCATAAGCGTATGATTTTGAAGCCTCAAGACGTGGTTGTCCTCCTCAAGCTGGTTGCCCTGGGCGACCGGGCCTGGACCTTCCAGGGCCTGGCGGTGGAGCTCTCCATCAGCCAGTCGGAGGTCCACGCCGCCGTGCGCCGGGCGGTCGCGGCGCGGCTCATGACCGAGGCGGCATCAGGCGCGGGGCGGCCAGTGCGCGCGGCGTTCCTCGAGTTTCTCGTGCATGGGGTCAAGTACGCGTTTCCGCCGGAGCGCGGCGAGTTGACGCGCGGCGTTCCGACCGGCTACGCGGCGCCGCCGCTCGACAAGGTGATCGCCGGCTCGAGCGAACCGCCGCCGGTGTGGCCTTACGCCGAGGGCAAGGTGCGCGGCTACGCGTTCGCGCCGCTCTATCGCACGGTGCCGGAAGCGGCGCTGCGCGACCCGGCGCTCTACGAGCTGCTCGCGCTCGTGGACGCGATCCGCGACGGCCGCGCGCGCGAGCGCAGCCTCGCGCAGCAGGCGCTCGAGAAGCGCCTCGGCGGCACGGCGCGCTGAGATGGCGGACCCCAACGTCGAGCTGCTCGCGCGAGTCGCGACGGCGCTCGGCGATTTGCGCGAGAGGGTGACCTTCGTCGGCGGCTGCGCTACGGCTCTCCTCATCACGGACCCGGCGGCGGCGCCGGTGCGGGCGACGCAGGACGTGGATGCGATCGTGGCGGTGGTCTCGCTGGCGGATTACCACCGGATCGGCGGCGCACTGCGCGAGCGGGGCTTTGCGCAGACGCTTGAAGAGGGCGAGCCGCCGTACCGCTGGACGTATGCCGGGCTCAAGCTCGACCTGATGCCGACCGATGCCGAAATCCTGGGCTTCTCGAACCGCTGGTACGACGCGCTGCTGAGGAGCGCGGTCATGGTGGAGATCGGCGGCCGCGTCGCGGTGCGCGTCGCCGACGCGCCGAGCTTCGTCGCCACCAAGCTCGAAGCGTTTCTCGATCGCGGCGGCGGCGACTATCTTTCCAGCCACGACCTGGAAGACGTGCTCTCGGTCGTCGACGGCCGGCCCGAGCTCGCGGCGGAACTCGGCAAGGCGCCGCCGGAGCTCCGCTCTTTCGTCGCGCAGACGTTCGCGCGCCTGCTCGGCGACGAGGGTTTCGACAACGCGCTGCCGGGGCTAGTCATCGACGGCAGTCCCGCGTTGAGAACACCGGTCGTGCGAGAGCGGCTGCGGGCAATGGCAGCGATGCAGGACGAAACATGGGCCCCCGACTAAAGCCTTCGGGGGCGACGGCGGATCGTATTTGAGGGCGACAGTTACTCGCCCATCACCGTCAGCACAACATTCCGCGCATGCCCCGCATGTCGATGCTCGTACAGATATACCCCCTGCCAAGTCCCTAACATCAGCTTCCCCTCCGCCACGGGAATGCCCAAGCTGTTCGATGTAAGCACCGACCGCGCATGCGCAGCCATGTCGTCCGGGCCTTCGGTGTCGTGCACGTAGGCGGGGTCGCCATCGGGGGCGAGGCGGGATAGCAGGGTCTCCAGGTCGCGGCGCACGTCGGGGTCGGCGTTCTCGCAGAGGATCAGCGAGGCGCTGGTGTGCTGCAGGAAGACGTTGCACAGACCCTTCTTGATGCCGCTCGCGGCGACGAATCGGGCGACGTCAGCGGTGATGTCGGTGGTGCCGCGGCCCTTGGTGCGAAATTCGAGAATGGTCTGTTCGATCATGAGGAAAACCTGGTCCCCGTTTTCGCGGGGACGACGAAGTAGGGAGCGGGTACGACGGGTAGGGACTATAGTCCAGCATGCACATCTGGGTCGATGCCGACGCCTGCCCGCTGGCGGTCAAGGAGATCCTCTATCGCGCCGCCGAGCGCATGGAGGTGCCGCTGACGCTGGTGGCGAACAAGCTGCTGGGCGTGCCGCGCTCGTCCTGGATCCGCTCGGTGCAGGTGTCGCGCGGCTTCGACGTGGCGGACAACGAGATCGCCAGGCGCCTCGCGCCGGGGGACCTGGTGATCACCGCCGACGTGCCGCTCGCCGCGGACGTGATCGGGCGCGGCGGCCACGCGCTCAACCCGCGCGGCGAGCTGTACACGCAAGACAACATCCGCGAGCGGCTGCAGACGCGCGATTTCCTGGAGAAGCTGCGCGAGACCGGGGTGCAGACGGGCGGGCCGGCGCCGTTCGACCAGGGGGATCGGAAGCGGTTTGCCGATTCGCTGGATAAATTCCTGGCGAAAGAAAAACCTGGGTCCCCGATTAAAGCGCTCGGGGACGACGGTATTTGAAGAAAACCTGGGTCCCCGATTAAGGCGCTCCGGGACGACGGTATTTGAGGAAAACCTGGGTCCCCGATTAAAGCGCCCGGGGACGACGGGATTTAAAGAAAAACTTGGATCCCCGCTTTCGCGGGGATGACGTAACTTTCCCGCCCACCTCAGAGGCGGAGCATTTCGGGGGAGAGGTAGCGCTTGCGCCAGGCTTCGAAGGGGACGGTTTCGCGCTCTTCCATGCGCTTTTGCAGGGCGAGGGATTCCACGGCCATGGCGGCGTAGCGCTCGCCGACCCCGGCGGGCAGGGGCAGGGCGGTGATGACGGCGCGCTGGGTGAGGGACTGGGCGAGCGCGAAGGCGGTGTAGGAGTTGTCGTGCTCCTCGGCCATTTCCTCCAGCACGCGCGCGGAAAGGGTCAGCGCCGGGTCAGCGAGCATTCTCGCGGCCGCGGCGTGCGCCTCGCGGTACACGCGGCCGCCCAGCGTGGCGTCCATTTCGGCGGCGAGGGGCGCGCATTCGGCGATGAGCTGCCCGCCCCATTCCTCGAGCGCCACCTGCTGCGAGCCGCGCGCGAGCAACAGGCCAGGCTCGCGGCCGCGCGCGGCGACTTTTTCCTGGTTGCGCCCGATGGCGGCGATCTCGGCCGGGGTGTCGGGCGGGCTCTCCAGGCGCAGGCAGTGCAGCAGGAAGATGTCGAGGAAGCGGCACACCTGCGGGGTGATGCCCACCGGCGCGAAGGGGTCGAGGTCCATCAGGCGCACTTCGACGTACTCGATGCCGCGCTCGCGCAGCGCGTGCAGCGGCCGCTCGCCGGAGCGCACGACGCATTTCGGGCGGATCTTGCCGTAGAACTCGTTTTCGATCTGCAAGAGCGCCGTGGAGAGCTGCAAATAGTTGCCGTCCTTGTCCTGGATGCCGACTTTCTCGTAGGCGGGCCAGATGCGCGTCATCGCGTCTTCCAGCGCCGCGCCGTAGGACTCCAGGTCGTTGCAGCTGGTGGCGATGGAATCCTGCGCCTCGCTCTGGTAGCCCAGGCGCCCCATGCGCAGGGTGGTCGCGTGCGGCAGGTAGAGCGTGCCGGGGCGCAGTTCCTGCAGGCCGTGGTGCGGGTGGCCGGCGACGAAGCTCGAGCACACCGCGGGCGAGGCGCCGAAGAGGTAAAAGAGCAGCCAGCCGTGGCGGCGGAAATTGCGAATCAGCGCGAAGTACTCGGCGTTGCCCAGCCCGGGGAGCGACCAGTTGTAGTGGATGCCGCTGATCGCCTGCATGCGCCGCCCGTAGCGGTTGGACAGGCCCATGCGGTACACGGTCTTGGCGCGGCCGATGTTGGAGCTGCCGTACTGGCCGATCGGGATGGCGTCGTCGGCGGGCAGGCCGCAGGGCA
>Ga0315910_10005361_pt1 | contig 10518 bp, 5 predicted proteins | sample EdamamesoilMG_FD_204470 | JGI IMG/M metagenome (GOLD analysis project Ga0315910, IMG submission 204470) | Garden soil microbial communities collected in Santa Monica, California, United States - Edamame soil | ecosystem: Environmental > Terrestrial > Soil > Garden | place: USA: California...
TCATGAACGCTGCGTTGGGTTTCCGAGCAGTTTTTTTGGGCATAGGGGTCAGGGGGTCCGGGGCTTCGAACGACAGGGACCGACGCGCAGGAAACGGTGGAAGTCCTGATAGGCCATCCCTCCCGGTCTCGCAAGCCGGTATCGCTCCGTCCCAGACCACGTTCTGGATGGACTGAGGACGCGTAGGACTGAATCGGTCGATACACTTCGGCGCGTTCGTCAGGCGCCTCGCACGCGCCTCGGCCGGACGGCGCCCGATTCGCGACCCGGGTCGACCACGCCAAGTATCCGTACGCCAAAGCGCCACGCCTTGTCGGCGTGGCGCTCAGGAGGATCGACGGCCGCGACCGGGGAGGTGGTCGGGGACGGACGATCCGGCGGGATGACGCAGCGTGGCGATCGGCGCCGCGGGAGGCGTGACGGGCGCCGCAGAGGCTGAAAACAGGCCCGCTACGCCAGTCGCGGCTGGAGCAGACTCGTCCGCGCACCGGGCAGACGCGACCGCGGCGGGGATATCCTCGTCGCGGCCGGGCGAGACTCCGCCGCTCCGGCGTCAGACACGGCCGCGGCGGCGCAGACCGAACGTCCGCTTCGGCAGACACTTCCGCGACTGCGTCAGACACGGCCGCGGGCGTGCGTGACACGGCCGCGGTCGCGTCATGCACCGCCGCGGCGCGGGAGACACAGCCGCGGGCGCAGAAGACACAACCGCAGGCGCGGAAACCACAGCCGCTGATGCGGGAGACACGGTCGCGATCCGGCAGACACGGCCGCCGCCGCGGCAGACCGAGCCGCGGCGACGTCAGCGACAGACTTTTGCGTGTCAGCGACAGACTCCGGGGCGTCAGCGACAGACTCGGAGCCGTCAGCGACAGACTTTCGGGTGTCGGCAGCAGACTTTTCGTGGTCAGCGACAGACTCCGCGGCGTTCGCAATAGTCCTGGCGGTGTCAGCGACAGACCCGGCGATGCGAGCGACGGTCGTGTCGGTGTCAGCGACAGTCCCGGAGGCGCCAGGGATGGACCCGCGCTCGTCAGCGACAATCCCGGCGTCGTCAGCGACGGATTCGCCGACGTCGAACGGAAACCCGGCGCCGTCGATCCCAGGCCCGGCGGTGTCTGCAGCGGACCCGGAGCAGTCAGCGCAAGGTTCGGCGGTGTGCGGACCAGACTCGGATCTGTTTTACAGGAGGTCGCGGAGAAAACGGAGACGAGGCATGCAGGTCGGACGGGGTCACAGAGGGCACGGAGGACGGAAAGAGTTCACGGAGCGCTTTGTGGGCGGCGGGGACTGCATGTCAGGACGTTCACACTTCGGGTGAAGGATTCGCGGAATGCCTCTTACCATTCCTCTGTGATCTCGGGATTGTCCTCAGTGAACTCTGTGACCCACGGCTTTCGCGGCGGTGCGGGAGCACGCGCCCTCCAGGGCAGAGCTTTGCTCGCGGACGCCGACGGCTCGGCCAGAGGCCTCGCCCTACCCTCTGACCTCTGAATTCTGACCTCTGGCCTCTGCCCTCTGAGCTCTGGCGAACGCCCACCGTCCACCGTCTGGTATCGCTCGGTGCCCTCGGGTTCGTGCTCCGTGGACACTGTGACCCAAGAACACCGAACGATCGGCACCCTCGATCCGTGTCTATCCGTGTCCATCCGTGGTTAAAACCCTGCCTTTTCCGTTCCGATCTCGGTTTGCGCTGCGACCTCCTGTGAACTGCATTTTCTAGTCGCGCGGAATTCATTCCCGGGAACCGGCATCGCGGCATCGCTCTGTGGCCTCGGGATCGTCCTCGGTGAACTCTGTGACCCACGGCTCTCGCGGCGATGCGGGAGCACACGCCCTCCCGGGCAGAGCTTTGCTCGCGGACGCTGACGGCTCGGCCGGAGGCCTCGCCCTACCTTCTGCCTTCTGACCTCTGCCCTATGACCTCTGACCTCTGCCCTCTGGCCCCCGCCCCGTCCCCCTCGAACGAGGGATGCAAATCCCGGCGGTCTCGGGTATCACCGGGAGACGCAACGCGGCCACCCCGGCCGCCCCGCGCCGACCCTTTCATTTCGCATGCCCCACCGTCCGGCCGTCCTCGCGGCGGCCCTCTTTGTTTCCCTCCTTGTGTTTCGCCCCGCCGGCAGCGCCGCGAGCGGCGCTTCGTCGCCGGCGCGGCCCGCCGACTGGCGCGACGCGACCACCCTCGTCTCCGGCTGGGAATTTGTCCGCGGCGACCTCGGCGGCGTGTGGGAAACCCTGCGCAGCGACGACCTCGCGCTCAACCTCCCGGTCTGGACGCCGGTCACGCTGCCACACTGCGTCAATGCCCGCGACTCCGTCGATCCTGACACGCCCTACTACCAGGGGCCGATGTGGTACCGCACGGAACTCGTCGTCGACAATCCCCACCCCGGCGGCCGCACGCTGCTGCACTTCGAGGGCGCGGGCCAGCGCACGGAGGTGTGGATCGGCGACCGGCGCGTGGCGTCGCACGCCGGCGGATACAACGAGTTTGTCGTCGACATCACCGAGGCCGTCGCGGCCTACCGCGCCTCGCCGCTCCCCGGCCTGCCCGCGGGCACCTACCGGCCCGCCGCGGGGCGCGTGCCGCTGGCCGTGCGCTGCGACAATTCCCGCGACCTCGAGTCGATCCCGTCCGCCCTGAGCGACTTCAGCATCTACGGTGGCCTCTATCGACCCGTCCACCTCGTGCACCTGCCCGACGGCGGATTGACGCGCGTGCACGTCACGCCGACGCGCGAGGCCGACGGCGGGTGGCGCGTCGCGGTGTCGGCGCGCTTCGCCGAGCCGCGCGGGTCCGGCGCGGCCCAGGCCGTGGCGCTGCGGATCCTCGATCCGCGCGGCCGCGAGGTCGCGCGGGCGTCCCGAAACGTCACGGCGCGCGACGCCCTGCAGCCGATCGCGGATCTCGCGCTGGCCGAGCCGGTCCTCTGGTCGCCGCGCACGCCGGCGCTCTACACGATCGAGGTCACCGCGACCGGAGCCGGCGGCACGAGCGCGGTGCGCGAGCGTTTCGGCCTGCGTTTCTTCGAGTTCGTGGAGCACGGACCGTTCAAACTCAACGGCGAGCGCCTGCTCCTGCGCGGCACGCACCGGCACGAGGACCACGCAGGCACGGCCGCCGCGATCGACGACGCCACCCTCGAGGCCGAGATGCGCCTGATGAAGGCGATGGGCGTGAACTTCATCCGGCTCGGCCACTACCAGCAGTCGCGGCGCGTGCTCGAGCTCTGCGACGAACTCGGCCTCATCGTCTGGGAGGAGATCCCGTGGTGCCGCGGCGGGCTCGGCGGTGAGAGCTACCGCGAGCAGGCCCGCACCGCGCTGCGCGCCATGATCGACCAGCACTACAACCATCCGTCGGTCGTGCTCTGGGGCCTGGGCAACGAGAACGACTGGCCGGGCGATCACGTCGAGTTCGACAAGGAGAAGATCCGCACGTTCATGCGCGAGCTGCACGACCTCTCGCACAAGCTCGACCCCACGCGCGTCACCGCGATCCGCCGCTGCGATTTCTGCAAGGACATCGTCGACGTCTACTCGCCGTCGATCTGGGCGGGCTGGTACCGCGGGCGTTTCACCGGATACCAGGAGGCCTCGCTGCGCGCCATGAAGCAGGTGAAACACTTCCTGCACGTCGAATGGGGCGGCGACAGCCACGCCGGCCGGCACGCGGAGGATCCGTATCGAACCCTTCGCGACGTCGCGGGCGTGGGCGAGGCGGACGAACGCGGCCTCGACTTCAAGAGCGTGGGCGGCGACGCGCGCGCCTCCAAGGACGGCGACTGGTCCGAGACCTACATCTGCGACCTCGTCGACTGGCACCTCAAGGAGCAGGAGACGATGGACTGGCTCACGGGCACCGCGATGTGGCCGTTCAAGGACTTCTCCACGCCGCTGCGCCCGGAGAACCCTGTGCCGTTCGTCAACCAGAAGGGCGCGGTCGAGCGCGACCTCACGCCGAAGGAGTCGTTCTACGTCTACCAGTCCTACTGGAGCGACGAGCCGATGCTGCGGATCTACGGCCACACGTGGCCGGTGCGCTGGGGCCGCGCCGGCGAGAAGCGCTGGGTGAAGGTCTATTCCAACTGCGACGAGGTGGAGCTGTGGCTCAACGGCGTCTCGCAGGGCCGGCGCCGGCGCGACAGCCAGGACTTCCCCGCAGCGGGCCTGCGCTGGGAGCTGCCGTTCGAGGATGGCATGAACGTGCTGCGCGCCACCGGCTGGCGCGGCACGGAGACGCGCAGCGACGAGATCAGCTTCCGCTATGAGACGCGCCGCTGGGGCGCGCCGAGCCGCCTGCGCCTCCAGGAGCTTCCGGGCGCCGCGGGCACCACGCGCGTGCAGGTCGAGCTGCTCGACGCCGCCGGCGTCGTCTGCCTCGACTCGGCCGCACACGTCCGCTGGGCCCACGCCGGCGACGGCCGCCTGCTCGACAACCTCGGCACGGCCGGCGGCTCGCGCGTGGTCCAGCTCGCCAACGGCCGCGCGCGCATCGACGTGGCCCTGCCGCCGGGCGCCCGGGCGACGGTGAGCGCGAGCGTGGACGGTGTGCCCACGGAGTTGATACACCTGCGCCCGCCGGCTTCGTGCGAGCCCGCCGAGGCGCTGCGCGCCACCCCGCCGGCGGAAATCGCACGCGAGGTCATCGCGACCGACCGCGCGCGGATCCTCCGGCTCGCGCAGCAGGCCATGGACGCGCCGCCGCTCACCCTGCGCTCGGCCACGCCGCCGGCGCAGGCGCTCTCGACCGGCGTGCAGCCGGGGGATTTTTATTCGATGGGCGACTACTGGTGGCCGAACCCGAAGACGGCCGACGGCCTGCCTTATGTCAGCCGCGACGGCCAGACCAACCCGGACAACTTCGTCGCACACCGCATGCTCATGCGCGACATGCGCGATGCCGTGGCCGCGCTCGCCGCGGCGCGGGTCGCGACCGGCGAGTCGGTTTACGCCACGCGGGCGGCGCGCTGGCTCGAGGTGTTTTTTCTCGACCCGGCCACGCGCATGAACCCGCACCTCCGCTACGCCCAGGCCGTGCCGGGTGTATCCACGGGCCGGAGCTGGGGCCTGATCGACACGCTCCACCTCGTCGAGGTGCCGCTCGCGATCGAGGCGATCGCCGCCGACCCGGAGGTGCCGCGCGCCACCGTCGAGGGCCTGCGCGCGTGGTTCGCCGAGTACCTGCGCTGGCTGCTGACCGACCCGATGGGCATCGCCGAGGGTCGCGCGAAGAACAACCACAGCGTCGCCTACTGGCTCCAGGTCGCGGCCTTCGCGCGGTTCACCGGCGACGCGGCCGCGCTCGACGAGGCGCGCCGGGTCACGCGCGAGGTGCTGCTGCCGCTCCAGCTCGCGGCGGACGGGAGTTTTCCGCGCGAGCTCGCGCGGACCAAGCCGTACGGGTATTCGATCTTCCAGCTCGACAACGTCGCCTTGCTCACCGACATGCTCGCCACCCCGGAACACGACCTCTGGCGCGCGCCGCTCGCGGACGGACGCAGCCTCGCCGCCGCGGTCGATTTCCTCCTTCCCTACCTCGCGGACCGCTCCGCCTGGCCGTTTGCACCCGACATCGCCCACTTCGACTCCTGGCCGGCGCGGCAGCCCGTGTTGTTGCTCGCGGCCTACCGGCTCGGACGGCCCGAGTGCCTCGCGCTGTGGCGCCGCCTCGAGCCCGACCCGCAGGATCCCGAGGTGCGGCGCAACATCGCCGTGACGCAGCCGCTCCTCTGGATCCTGCCGCGCTGATCGCGATCATGCGCCTTCCCCCGCCCCGCTCCCTCGTCGTCGCGCTCGCCCTCGGGCTGGCGTGCACGATCGCGGCCGCGGCACGGGCGCAGGAAACTCCGGCGGTGCTGACGCGCGCCGCCGACGTGCGCGCGCTCCCGGCCACTGTGGCGGATTCCCGGATACCGGCGAAGCTGCGCGGCGTCGTCACCGCGGCCGAGCCCGACTGGCTGGGCAAGTTCGTGCTCCAGGACGAGAGCGGCGGCATCTTCATCCGCAACACCGGACCGCAGCCGGCGATCGGCGATCTCGTCGAGATCTCCGGCACGACCGAGCCCGGCTGGTTCGTGCCGGTCATCCAGACGAGTTCCTGGACACGCCTCGGCACGGCGCCGCTGCCGCCGGCGCGTCCGGTCCCGGTCGAGCGGCTCATGGCGGGCGTCGAGGCCAACCAGCGCATCGAGATCACCGGGCTCGTGCGCGCCGTCTCCTACGTGCCGTCGCAGAAGACGATGGTCGAGGTGGCGATCGGCGGCTACCGCGTGCGGGTCTTCCCGAAGCTGCCCTCGCAGCTCAACCCGCGCTCGCTCGTCGCGGCGCGCGTGCGCGTGCGCGGCACGGCGGCGACGACCTTCAATGCCGCGCGGCGCCAGCTCACCGATGTGCTGCTCATCGTGCCGACGGCGGAGGACTTCATCATCGAGGAGATGGAGGCGCACCCGCCCTTCGAGCAGCCGACGCTCGCGCTCGACGACATCGCGCGGTTTCGCACCAACGCCAGCCTGGCCGAGCGGCTGCACGTCAAGGGCGTGCTCACCCTCCAGCGCCCGGGGCTCGACTTCTTCATCCAGGACGCGAGCGGCGGCCTGCGCCTCGAGAGCCGGCAGGGCACGATCCTGACGCCGGGCCGCGCCGTCGAGGCGGTGGGTTTCCTCGAGATCGTCAACTTCCAGCCCGTGCTGCGCGACGCCGTCGTGCGCGACACGGCCGAGGCACTGCCGCCCGTCGCGCCCCGTGCCGTGCCGATGGAGGAGTTGCGCGAGGGCCTGCACGCCGCCGAGTGGATCCGCCTCGCGGGTACGCTGCTCGACCGCACCACCCGCCCGGTGCGCCGCGCCGAGGGCACGGTCGCGCGCGTGCGCACGATCTGCACGATCCGCAGCGACGAGCAGGTCTTCACCGCCGAGTACGAGAGCGAGGAGGCGAGCGTCGCGCTCGGCGCCGTCCCGCTCGGCAGCGAGGTCGAGGTCGACGGGATCGCGTCGTTCGAGTCGGGCGACGACGGCCGCCCCAAGGCCATCGCCCTGCTCATGCCGTCGGCCGCGGGCATGCGCGTGCTGGCCACGCCCTCGTGGTTCACGGCCGGGCGGCTCTTCGTGCTTTTCGCCACGGCCTGCGTGCTCTTCGCGGCGACGGCGGCGTGGCTGCTCACCGTATCCAAGAAAAACGCCATGCTGCACTTCCTCGTCGGCGAGCGCGAGAAGGCGCAGCGCGAGCTCCAGGTCGCGCACGACCGTCTCGAGGAGCGCGTGCGCGAGCGCACCGAGCAGCTCAAGGTCGAGATGACCGTGCGCAAGTCCGCCGAGGTCGAGTTTCGCGCCGTGCTGAGCGAGCGCACCCGGCTCGCGCGCGAGCTGCACGACACCCTCGAGCAGGCGCTCACCGGCATCGCGCTCCAGCTCGACACGGCCGCGCGGCTCTTCCAGCGCAACCCGGCCGACGCCGCCCAGCCGCTCGAGCGCGCCCGCGGTTTCCTCAAGCAGAGCCAGCTCGAGCTGCGCCGCTCCATCTGGGACCTGCGCTCGCGCGAGCTCGAGCAGTTCGACCTCGCTGGTGCACTCACCATCTCGAGCCGGCAGCTGGCCGCGGGCTCGGGCATCGGCATCGAGGTGGAGACGACGGGCGAGCGGCGCCAGCTTCCCGAGGTGGTCGAGGAGAGCCTGCTGCGCATCGCCCAGGAGGCGCTGACCAACGTGGTGAAGCACTCCGGCGCGACGCTCGTGTCGGTGCGGCTCGACTACGCGCCCGAATCCGTGGCCCTCGAGATCCGCGACAACGGCAGCGGCCTCAAGGCCGGCGCGGGAGCGGTCCCGGGCGGTCACCATTTCGGCCTGCTCGGCATGACCGAGCGGGCCAAGCGCCTGGGCGGCCGCTTCGAGCTGAGCAGCACGCCCGGCGAGGGCACGACGGTGCGCGTGGTCGTGCCGCACCGCGCCCGCCCCGCCGCCGAGCTGGACGCGCCCGCGGAGGACCTGTCGCCATGAACTCCGTATCCACGGTCCGGATCCTCGTGGTCGACGACCACTTCATCGTGCGCATGGGCCTGGTCGCGCTGATCAACACCGAGCCCGGCCTGACCGTGGTCGGCGAGGCCGACAGCGGCGAGCAGGCGGTGCGGCTCTTCGAGTCGCTCCATCCCGACCTCGTGCTCATGGACCTGCGCATGCCCGGCACGTCCGGGCCCGAGGCGACGCGCCACATCCGCCAGCTCGCGGCGCACGCGCGCGTGCTCATGCTCTCGGCCTTCGACGGCGACGAGGACATCCATGCCGCGCTCGAGGCCGGGGCGCAGGGCTACGTGCTCAAGAGCGCGACGGGCGACGACCTCATCCCCGCCATCCACGCCGTGGCGGCGGGGCGCCGCTGGATCCCGCGCGAGGTCGCGACCCGGCTGAAGACGCGCAACACCTACGAGCAGCTCACCGCGCGCGAGATCGACGTGCTCCACCAGCTCGCCCGCGGCCTCGCGAACAAGGAGATCGCCGACAAGCTCGGCATCTCCGAGTACACGACGAAGGACCATCTCAAGAGCATTCTCGCCAAGCTGCGCGCGGCGGACCGCACCCAGGCGGTCACGGCGGCCCTCCAGCGCGGGATCATCCACCTTTCCCCATGAGACTCCTCCCCACCGTCCGGTTCCTGCCGGCTCTTGCCGCGCTCCTGCTCCCCACCTCCGCCGTCCCCGCCGCCGACGCCGCACCGGCGGAAGCCCCGATCGCGCCGCTCATGCGCCGCGTCTTCGACTGGCAGGTCGCGCACCCGTGGAGCGCGCAGCATCCGGTCGACGACCGCCACGGCAACCGCGGCTGGGTGCAGGGCGCGTTTCTCACCGGCGTGATGGAGGCGTATCGAGGCACCGGAGACACCGCCTACCTCGACTACGCGCGGCGCACGGCCGGGGCCAACGGCTGGCAGCTCGGCCCGCGCGAGGAGCATGCCGACGACCACATCGTCGGGCAGACCTACCTCGAGCTCCACGCCCTCGCGCCCGCGGCCGGGCAGATCGAGCCGACCCGCGCGACGCTCGACCGGCTCGCCGCCAACCCGAAGACCGGGCGCGAGATCTGGTGGTGGTGCGACGCGCTCTACATGGCGCCGCCGACCATGGCCATGCTCGCGCAGGCGACGGGCGATGCGCGCCACCTCGCCGCGATGGACCGGCTCTACTGGGACACGCACGCGGCCTTCTACGACCCGGCCGAGCGGCTCTTCTACCGCGACAAGCGCTACGTCGCGCCGAAGGATGGCGTGAAGGTCTTCTGGTCGCGCGGCAACGGCTGGGTCATCGCCGGCCTCTCGCGCCTGCTCGACGTGCTGCCGGCCGATCACCCGACGCGCGCGCGTTATGTCGACCTTTACCGCGAGATGGCCGTGCGCCTGGTCGAACTCCAGCCGGCGGACGGGCTCTGGCGCTCGAATCTCCTGCATCCAGAAAACCAGCACGGCGAGGCCAGCGGCAGCGCGTTCTTCTGCTACGCCCTGGCCTGGGGCTTGAACACCGGCGTCCTGAACGACGACGCCACGCGCGCCGCCGTCGACCGGAGCTGGACCGCCCTCGTCGCCTGTGTCGACGCCGACGGCCGGCTCGGCTGGGTGCAGCCGATCGGCTACGCGCCGGGCGCGTACGATGCGACGACCTCGCAGGAGTACGGCAGCGGCGCGTTCCTCGCAGCCGGCGCGCAGGTGATGAAGCTGCGCCGGTAGCGCGTGGCGCACGTGCGTCGCCAGCACGTCGTAGGCTGCCCGCTTGCGAGCGCCCCGCCCGGGCACCCGCGTCGCACGGGCGCCCGCGAGCGGGCAAGCCTACACCCGCGTTGTTCGCACACCTGCAGGGCTGCTCACGGACGAGGAACGATTTTACAGGAGGTAACGGAGAAAACGGAGAAGAGGAACACGGTCGGAGAGGGCCACAGAGGGCACAGAGAGCGGAAAGAGTTCACGGAGCGCGTGGTGTGCGGTGGGCACTGCATGTCAGGGCGTTCAACTTTCGGTTGCGGCAATCCCGAATAGCGGTTCGTGGTTTCGCTCTGTGGAGCCGGGATCGTCGGTGACCTCGGTGACCCGCGGCTTTCGCGGCGGTGCAGGAGCACGCGCCCTCCAGGGCAGCGAGCTGCTCACATACGAAGTCCGATTTTACACGAGGTAACGGAGAAAACGGAGAAGAGGAATACAGGTCGGAAGGGGTCACAGAGGGGACAGAGCACTGAAGGGAGTTCACGGAGCGCGTGGTGTGAAGTGGGGGCTGCACGTCAGGACGTTCGACTTTCGGGTGCAGCAATCCCGAATAGCGGTTCGTGGTTTCGCTCTGTGAACTCGGGATCGTCCTCGGTGACCCGCGGCTTTCGCGGCGGTGCGGGAGCACGCGCCCTCCACGCTAGCGCTTTGCTCGCGGACCGACGGCGGACGGGACTCGCGGATCTCCAGGTAGGGCGGGGGCGCGGGGGCGGCCGCCCCCCGGCGGGGCCCCCCCCCCCCGCGCCGGGCGGGGGCGCGCCCCAACCACAC
>Ga0315910_10005362_pt1 | contig 10515 bp, 12 predicted proteins | sample EdamamesoilMG_FD_204470 | JGI IMG/M metagenome (GOLD analysis project Ga0315910, IMG submission 204470) | Garden soil microbial communities collected in Santa Monica, California, United States - Edamame soil | ecosystem: Environmental > Terrestrial > Soil > Garden | place: USA: California...
TGCTGGAGGCGCTGCGCAGGGTGCCGATCCGCAAGGGCGATGGAACGGTCGGCGGTACCGCGGTGACGCTGGAGGCGGCGCAGGTGCCCGACATCCTCTTCGACATTTACCAGAGCAGCCACAAGGACCGCATGATCGAGGTCGGCTTTCGCGCGGTGCTGACGGTGCCGTTGCTTGGCGAGGATCGCGTCATCGGCGCGCTCTCGGTGAGCCGCAGGGCGCCGGGACCGTTCGACCCCGAGGTCGTCGAACTCTTGAGGAGTCTCGCCACGCATTCCTCGATCGCGATCCAGAAGGCGCGACTTGTCCGCGCCATCGCGGAGCAGGGAAAGCTCCTGGAAATCGCGCGCCGGCGCGACGCATAGTCGTCCCGAGGGATGGACTCGGTCTAGAATGGTGCATGGCTGAGATTGCTTTGATCGTCGCTGTTGCTGGCCTTGTTTTGGCTATTTTTCTTGTCTTGAAAATACAAAAAACATTGGAAGAAAAGCACCGACAGATGCTTGGCGATCTGAATTCAGGCTTGCAGAACCAGTCCGACCGGCTGAGCGGCCGGATGTCGGAAGAACTCAACCAGACGCGGGAAGCGCTGCACCGGCTGCAGCTCTCGCTGGGGACCAATCTCAGCGAGACCGCGGACAAGCTGAACGCCAAGATCGACGTGCGCCTGGAGCAGATTTCGGGCAAGGTCAGTGAGCGGCTGGACGAGGGCTTCAAGAAGACCAACGAGACCTTCGTCAGCGTCATGCAGCGCCTTGCGGTCATCGACGAGGCGCAGAAGAAGATCGAGAACCTGACCGGCAGCGTGGTGAGCCTGCAGGAGCTGCTCGGCGACAAGAAGACGCGCGGCGCATTCGGCGAGGTGCAGCTGGAGGCGCTGGTGCGCAACGTGCTGCCGCCGAACGCCTTCGAGTTTCAATACACGCTATCCAATGGCAACCGGGCCGACTGCGTGCTGCGCCTGCCCGATCCGACCGGGCTGGTCTGCGTCGATTCCAAGTTTCCGCTGGAGAACTACAACCGGATGTTCGAGGGCGGCGAGCTGGAGCGCGCCGCTGCGCAAAAGCAGTTTCGCGCCGACATCCGCAAGCACGTGGACGATATCGCCAGGAAGTACATCGTGCCGACCGAAACTTCGGACGGCGCCGTGATGTTCGTGCCGGCCGAGGCGGTATTCGCCGAAATCCACGCCTACCACGCCGAAGTGGTGGACTACGCCCAGGCCAGGCGCGTCTGGATCGTCTCGCCCACCACGCTGATGGCGGTGCTGAACACGGCGCGCGCGGTGCTGAAGGACGTCGAGACGCGCAAGCAGATCCACGTCATCAAGGATGCGCTGTCGCGCCTGGGGCAGGATTTCCGCCGCTTCGACGAGCGCATGAAGAAACTTGCCGACCACATCCGCCAGGCGCACCAGGATGCGGAGGACGTGCAGACTTCCAGCCGCAAAATCTCGCAGCAGTTCCAGAAAATAGAATCCGCCGACCTCGATCCACCCCTGCCGGGGCCCTCATCGCAACCGGCGAACGTGGTGCGCCTGCCCGACGAGCGCAAGCCGGGCAGCGGTTAGCCGCCCCTGCATGAGCCTGGTCGACGCCGCGCTTGCCGGTCCGCCGCGCAAGCCCGTGGCTGCCGCGGCGCGCAGCGCCTTTCTGGTCGGCAACGTCGGCAAGCTGGGCGCCGAACTTCTCGGCCTGCTGCTGGAGAGTCCGCTGTATGCGCGCGTCGCCGTCGGCGTGAAAAAGCCGTTCCGCGTAGTCGTGCCCAAACTCGAGACGGTGACGATGCCCGGATCGCCCCCGTGGGTGCCGGATGACGTCTATTTGTGCATTGAACCCGAGAGCCTGTCGTTCTGGAAACTTGCCACCCCCTATGCGGCGCTGACCAGCCGGCTGGCCGCCGAGGCCGCGCTTGCGATGCGCGCCAGGGGGGCGCGCCGCGTGGCGGTGCTCACGCCGCTGGAAGCGCTGCTGCAACTCGGTGCGACACCGGCGATCCATGACGCCGACGAGCTCGCGATCGTGAACGCGGGCTACGAGCGTGTCGTGGTCCTGCGCCCGGTTGCGGACGGCGTTGCGTCGCGGCCAGGCGGGTTGCTGCGGTCGGCCGGCGAAGGCGTGGTGCGCGTCCTCGCAAGCTACATGACGCCGCGGTCGCTGCAGCCGGTGCGGCGGCGCCACGCGGCGCAAGCCGCGGTCGATTCGCTTTGCACGCTCCCCGACGGCGTGCACGTCATCGGCGCGGCGCAGCTGCGGGACCTGGTCGGCGACCCGCTGGACGGTAAACGGCTCTACTGACGCTGCGGCCGCAGTCCGTGTGCGGTCCACAGCGCGCAGGCAAGCAGCAGCACGGCGCCGGCCTGGTGCGCGGCGGCGAGGGGGATCGGCACCGCGAGCAACAGCGTGGAAATTCCCAGCGTTGCCTGCAGCACGAACATGCCCAGCAGGTGGTGGGCGGCGACTTTCGCCGGCGTGCGCCGCGCCCGCCACCACAGCAGCGGAATCAGGATCAGCAGCAGCCAGAAGAGCGCGCGATGCACGAGCTGCACGGTCGCGACGTTCCACAGGAAGTTGTGCCACCACGGGTCGAGCATGAAGGCCTCGGCGGGTACCAGTTGCCCGTGCATGAGCGGAAACGTGTTGTACGCGTGCCCGGCGCGCAGGCCAGCAACAAAGCCGCCCGAGAGCGCCATGAAGAATATGACGCCGAGTACAACGAGGGCGAGGGGGTTTTTCCTCGAATTGCCTTTCAAGACTTCCAGGGCAAGCCAGAACTCAATACAGAAAATCAGCAGCGCCAGGCCGAGGTGCGCGGTGAGGCGGAAATGGCTCACGCGCGGATCGCTCACCAGGCCGCTTTGCACCATGTACCAGCCCAGCGCGCCCTGCAAACCGCCCAGCACGAACAGCCCCGCGAGCTTCCAGGCAAGGGGTCTGTCCAATTTGCCTTTAACCAGGAAAAACAGATACGGCAAAAGGAAAACCAGCCCAATCACCCGTCCGAGCAGCCGGTGCGCGTATTCCCACCAGAAGATGCGCTTGAAGCCGTCCAGGCCGATCTCGGAAAACACTTTCTGGAATTGCGGCGTCGCCCGGTACTTGGCGAACAGCGCCTCCCAGTCGGCCTGCGAAAGCGGCGGCACGGCGCCGAGCAGCGGCTGCCATTCGACGATCGACAGCCCGGATTCGGTGAGGCGCGTGATGCCGCCGACCACCACGATGGCGAAGGTGAGCGCCGCGCAGGCGAACAGCCACGCCGCCACCTGCTGGCGGTCACGCGCCGTCATTCTTCCCCGTAGATGCGGTTGATGCCCGTCGTGAGGTTGTACGAGGCGACGCCGTAGGCGTGCAGCGTGACCAGCGGTTTCGCCGTGCGGTTGGACACGCGGTGGAAGATCGGGCCGCCCAGGTCCAGTTCGGCGAGCTCGCCGGCGCGGATGGTCCGGGTGCCGAGCGCCTCGAGATGGTTGCCGGCGCGGAAGGTCTCCTCGGTCAGTTCGCTCTCGACGACGCCGTAGGCGCACCAGACATAGTGGCCGTGGACCGGGCTCTTCTGCCCGGGCAGCCAGGTGATGGCCGTGATCACGAACCGGTCGCCCGGGTCGACGTAGAGCAGGTGGCGCATCGAGCGCGCGGGATCGCCGACGCGGTGCTCGGCGCGCAGCCAGCCATGATTCGCGCCGACCGCGTCGCGCAGCGCCCCCAGCATGCGATCCGGCGCGAGGCCGGTCGTCCATGTCGCGTCGGCATAGGCCGTCGCCTCGCGCGCCAGCGGCGCGAGGGACGGATGAACCGGACCGATCTTTCTCACGTGAGTCCCTCGAATAGTTGTACCTGCACCGGTTCGCCCGCCTTGACCGGCCCGCGCTCGTGCTCGAGCACGATGAAACAGTTCGCCTCCGACATCGAGCGCAGCACGCCCGAGCCCTGCTGGCCGGTGGTGCGCACGCGCCATTCGTCGGCCTCGCGGTAGACCACGCCGCGCTGGTACTCCGTTCTGCCGGCCACTTTGCGGATCGCGGTCGCGCTTGTCGCCTTCAATAGCGGGAATTCAAAACAATCCGTTCTTCCCTGAAGAAAAAGCAGTGCACCGCGCACGAACTGGTAGAACGTCACCATCACGGCGACCGGGTTGCCCGGCAGCCCGAACAGCGCGGCATTGCCGATTCTGCCGAAGGCCATCGGACGGCCCGGGCGCATGGCGATCTTCCAGAACAGCACTTCGCCCAGGTGCCCCATCAGCTGCTTGACGAAATCGGCTTCGCCGACGGACACGCCGCCGGTGGTGATCACCGCGTCGGCGCCATCGGCCGCCTTGCGGAAGGCGGCCTCCAGCAGCGCCGGATCGTCGCGCACGACGCCGAGGTCGACGATCTCCACGCCCAGGCGCTGCAGCATGCCGTGCAGCGTGTAGCGGTTGGAGTCGTAGACCTGGCCCTCCTTGAGCGGCGCGCCGATCGACGCCAGTTCGTCGCCGGTGGAGAAGAAGGCCACACGCAGCCGGCGCCTGACCTGCAGTTCGCCGATGCCGAGCGAGGCGGCCAGGCCGATGTCGGCGGGGCTCAGCAACCGCCCGGGCTCGAGCACCGCGACGCCCGCCTTGAGGTCTTCGCCCGCGGCGCGCACGTTCTGGCCGGCTTTCTGCCCGGCCGGTACGGCGACGCGATCGCCTTCAACGCGGCAGACTTCCTGGACCACGACAGTATCGGTACCGTCGGGCATCACAGCCCCGGTCATGACACGAACGCATTCGCCAACGCCTACTTTGCCTTTAAAAGGTTTTCCTGCCAGGGCTTTGCCGATTTCCCGCAGTTGAATTTCCTTGCCGGCCAATAAATCCCTGCCGCCAACTGCCCATCCATCCATCGCCGAGTTGTCGTGGCCGGGCACGTTGATCTGCGGCACGATCTGCTGCGCAAGCACGCGGCCGAGCGCCTCGCGCACCGGCAGCCGTTCGGTGCCGGCGATGGGCGTGAGGCAGGCGCGGATCGCCGCCTCGGCCCGGTCCACGCGCAGCGCGTCCGGGTCGTAGCCGTCGATGCAGCTCACCGCCTGGGCGATGGAACCGAAAGGTTCGCGCGTGGCGCTCATGCGCTGTTCAATTCCTCGCGCGTATTGATGTTGCGGAACGCGTGGGCTTCGTCGTCGAACGCGACCTCGACGACGTTCAGCCTCGCGTACCAGGCGTCTATTTTCCTGCCTCCGCCCAACAGGAAATCTTCGAGATCTTTCCTAACGGTCGTTCGTACCAGTGCGAAGACGGGATGCGGCTGATTGCCGGTTTTCGCGACAGCGAGATCGTTTTCGGCCAGTTCGTTTTTCAACCTGGAATATAGATTCAAAGGCAGAAACGGGGAGTCGCAGGGTGCCGTAAGCGCGAACGGGTGCTGCGCGGCACCGAGACCGGCGTGCAGCCCGGCCAGCGGCCCGGCGAAGCCGCCGATGGCGTCGGGCACCACGCGGTAACCGAAGCGGCCGTAGGCCTCGAGATTCTGGTTGGCGTTGATCAGGATATCGTTCACCTGTGGCGCAAGGCGCCCGATGACGTGCTCGACCATCGGCTTGCCGTGCAGCAGCTGCAGGCCCTTGTCCACGCCGCCCATGCGGCGCCCCTGGCCGCCGGCGAGCACGATGCCGGTCACACCACTCATGAATGGATTCTAAGGCTCAGTCGAGGACGCGCGACAGGGCGATCTTCAGGCCGGTGGCACCGGGCGCGACCGGCCCGATGCTGCCTTCGATGTCGCCCTTTTTGGGCGCCGGATTGCCGGACCTGGAGATGCGCGCCACGACGAGCACCTTGGCGTGGCCGGAGAGCTTCGCGTTGGGCGTCATCGCCATGCTGTCGTCCAGCGTAAAGGTATAGGGCAGCTTGTCCACGGTGGTCCGCTGCACCGCCAGCGGCATTTTCGAGCCGTCGGCGGGGCGCGCGAGCACGAACACCGTATCGCCGGGCGCGACTTTTCCCTTCAGGGCCGGATCGAGGCTGACGACGCCCTGCAGCGACGGCAAGGGCGGTGCCGCGCCGCCCAGTTGCCTGGCTTCGGCGATGCTCGAGGCGACGGTGCGCGCAAACTCCGAGTCGGGCGGCGCGAAGGGCAGGATCCGCTCCCAGTAGCCGATGGCGGCCGCGAAATTGCGCTGCTCGAATTCGGTCTGCCCGGCGAGCGCGAGCGTCTTGATGAATTCCACCAGCAGTTCGCGGTTTTCCGGCGCGAGATGCGCCGCGCGCGCGAGCGACTGCGCCGCGCGCCCGTAGTCGCCCATCGAAGCCTGCGCGCGGCCGAGCAGGGCCCAGCCGTCGCCGTCTTCCGGCGTTTTTTGCAGGTGCGCCGAGAGGCGCTCGGCCAGCGCGGCCAGCTGCTGCGGATCGTCCGCGTGCAGGGCCCCGGCGTTCAGTCCGCGCGGCTCGCCGAGTTGCCAGTAACCGAGCGCCGCGGCCAGCGGCACCAGCAGGCCCACGGCGATCGCGGCCGCGAGCGGCGCGCGGTGGTGCGCTTCCTCCGGCTCGCCGCCGGCATGCTCGGCGACGATGCGGCGCTCGATCTCGCGGCTGGCGCGCTCGAACTCGCCCTTGTCGATGGCGCCGCGCTGCAGTTCGGCGCCCAGTTCCTCGATCTGTTCGCGGTAGATGGCCGCATTCGCCGCCACGCGCGCGTCGGGGGCGGCGGTGCGCCGGCGCAGCAGCGGCGGCAGCAGGAATGCCAGCGCCGCGGCCGTCAGCGCCGCGGCGAGCGACCAGAACAGAATCATTGCCGGTGCCCGTCCGGATTCTCGCCGGGTGGGGCGGGCCCGAGCACGCGATAGACCAGGCGCTTCTCGTCCGGCAACAGCGCGGGTTCCTGCGGCGCGTTGCGCCGCCGCCGCACGGCGAAGATCAGGAAGCCCGCGCCCGCGGCGAGCAGCAGGAACGGCCCGAGCCAGAGCAGCGCGGTCGTCGCCTTGAACGGCGGCTCGTAGAGCACGAAATCGCCGTAGCGCTGCACCATGAAGGCGACGACTTCTCCGTCGCTGCGCCCGGCCGCGACCTGGTCGCGCACCTGCTTGCGCAGGTCGCCGGCGAGCTCCGCGTTGGAGTCGGCGAGGGTCTGGTTCAGGCACACCAGGCAGCGCAGCTTTTCCTCCAGCTGGCGGATACGGTTTTCGGTTTGGGGGTTACTTTCCTGCGCCCTTCCTGCTGAACAGGCGAACAGGAGCAAAATCAAAATCACGGTCCGGGTCATTTCTTCAGCGCCATCGCGAGCGGCAGCAGTTTTTGTTCCAGCACCGCCGGCGTGAGCGGCCCGATCTGCTTGAAGCGGATCACGCCCTCGGCGTCGATCAGGTAGGTCTCGGGCACGCCGTAGACGCCGTAGTCGATGCCGGTGCGGCCGTCCGCGTCGACCACCGAGAACTGGTAGGGATCGCCGAACTGCCTGAGCCAGCGCTGCGCCTCGTCGCCCTTGTCCTTGTAGTTCAGCCCGAGGATCGGCAGCACGCCTTTCTTCGACAAGTCGACCAGCACCGGGTGTTCGTCGCGGCAGGAAACGCACCAGGACGCCCATACATTCAGCAGCCAGACCTTGCCGCGCATGTCTGCGGGAACGAAGCGCTTGTCGGGCTGGCTCAGCAGCGGCAGATCGAAAGCCGGCGCCGTCTTGCCGACGAGCGGCGAAGGCACTTCGCGCGGGTTCAGCGTCAGGCCTACGGCCAGGAAGCCGACCAGCAACGCGAACACCGCGAGCGGGACCAGGAAGCGCTTCAAGCCGTGTCCCCGCGCACCAGCGTCGCATCGCCCGCGCGCGCCGCATCGCGCTCGCGCGATCCTGCACTACGCGCGCTCGCGCCAGCGCGGTAGCGCCGGTCGCTGGCGGCCAGCAGGCCGCCCAGCGCCATCAGCAGGCAGCCGCCCCAGATCCAGCCGATGAACGGCTTGATGTGCACGCGAACGGTCCAGGCGCCATTGCCGACGTCGTCGCCGAGCGCCACATAGACGTGCCGCGCGAGGCCGTAGTCGATCGAGGCCTCCGTCATGGGATTGCGCTGCACGTGGTAGACGCGCTTTTCCGGCGCCAGCCGCGCGACCGCGGCGCCGTTGCGCGTCACCGTGATGGCGCCGCGCGCGGCCGCGTAATTCGGGCCCTCGACGTCCTTCACGCCCTCGAAGCGGAAATCGTAGCCGCCCAGCGCGAACGATTCGCCGGGCGCGAGGCGCACGTCGCGTTCGGACTCGTAGCTTTTCACCAGTGTGACCGAGAGGACGAACACGCCGATGCCGGCGTGCGCGAGCAGCATGCCGAGGAACGCGCTGGTCATTTTCGTTTTTAATTTAAATCGAATAAATAATGCGGTCAGGGTGCCGCCGATAATCCACAGGCCCAGCAACAGGCCGAAGCTGGTGAGCAGCGCCCAGCGGCCGAAGGCAAGTGGCAGGAACAACGCGCCGAGCAACGCGACGATCGCGGCCCAGCGTAGCCGCCGCGCGGTCTGCGCGCCGTCTCCCTTGCGCCACGCGATCAGCGGCCCGATGCCCGCAAGCAGGATCGCGGGCGCCATCAGCGGCGCGAACACCGACTCGAAGTAAGGCGGGCCGACGGAAATCTTGCCAAGGCCCAGCGCATCCAGGAACAACGGGTACAGCGTGCCCAGCAGCACCGCCGCGCAGGCGACCAGCATCAGCACGCTGTTGGCGAGCAGCATCGACTCGCGCGACAGCAGCTCGAAGCGTGCGCCGGGCGGCACCTTGTCGGCGCGCCAGGCGTACAGCGCGAGCGAGCCGCCAATCACGAGTGCGAGGAACGCCAGGATGAAAACGCCGCGTTTCGGGTCGGTGGCAAAAGCGTGCACCGAGGTGAGCACGCCCGAGCGCACGAGGAAGGTGCCGAGCAGGCTGAGCGAAAACGCGAGGATCGCGAGCAGCACGGTCCAGGACTTGAAGGCGCCGCGTTTTTCCGTCACCGCGAGCGAATGGATCAGCGCGGTGCCGACCAGCCAGGGCATGAACGAGGCGTTCTCCACCGGATCCCAGAACCACCAGCCGCCCCAGCCGAGTTCGTAATAGGCCCAGAAGCTGCCGAGCGCGATGCCGAGGGTGAGGAAGATCCACGCCGCGGTGGTCCAGGGCCGCGACCAGCGCGCCCAGGACGCGTCCAGGCGCCCGTCGAGCAGCGCGGCGATCGCGAACGCGAACGCCACCGAAAAGCCGACATAGCCCATGTAGAGCATCGGCGGGTGGAACACCATGCCGGGGTCCTGCAGCAGCGGATTCAGGTCGCGGCCGTCCATCGCGGCGGGCAGCAGGCGCTCGAAGGGATTCGACGTGAACAGCATGAACGACAGGAAGCCGACGCTGATCAGGCCCATCACGCCGAGGATGCGCGCCAGCATGTCCTCGGGCAGGCTGCGGCTGAACACCGACACCGCGGTCATCCAGACGGCCAGCATCAGCACCCAGAGCAGCAGCGAGCCCTCGTGGCTGCCCCAGGTGGCGGCGATGCGATAGGCCGCGGGCAGGCGCGAATTGGAATTGCCGGCCACGTTGAGCACGGAAAAATCGTTGCTGTAGAACGACCAGGCCAGGCAACCGAAGGCGATGGCGACGAACACGAACTGCCCCTGCGCCGCGGGCCGCGCCAGCGCGATCAGGCCGGGCTGGCGCCGCGCGGCGCCGAGGATCGGCAGCGTGCCCTGCACCAGGGCGATCGCCAGCGCGAGGATCAGCGCGAAGTGGCCGAGTTCTGGGATCATCGCGCGCCTCCGGGGTTCACTACGCTCTTGGCCGCCTTGTCCGCTTCCGCCTTGGATAGCGCGTGCGCGGCTTCCGGCGGCATGTAATTCTCGTCGTGCTTGGCGAGCACTTCACTCGCAGTGAACACGCCGTTGGCGTCGAGGCGGCCCTGCGCGACCACGCCCTTGCCCTCCTTGAACAGGTCGGGAAGGATGCCTTTGTAAACGACCGGAAGGGTCTTGGCGGTGTCAGTGACGACGAACTCCACGGTCAGTCCGTCGGCGCGGCGCCTGAAGCTGCCCTTTTCCACCATGCCGCCGATGCGGAAGGTTTTTTCCAGCGGCGCTTCCTTCGCCGCGACCTGGCTGGGGCTGAAGAAGAACACCACGTTGCCCTGGAACGCGTTCAGCACCAGCGCGGCGGCGACGGCGACCAGCGCCACGCCCGCGGCGATGGCGATCATGCGCTGATGTCGAGGTTTCATTTTTATTTTTTAATCAGGAAAAACACTTCGATGAAAATGCAAAGCGCCGCCACGCCATACGATCCCCATACAAAAAACCCGTAGCCGCCCATGGCGAGGAATTCGCTCATGCCGCGGCCCTCTGCAATCGCAGCCACTCGGCATCGCGCTCGCGTTCGAGAATGATTCCGCGCAGCCGCGCGAGCGACACGGCGATGCTGTACATCCAGGCCGCCAGCGCCATCAGCAACATCCCCAGCAACATGGTGGCTGCCATCGACGGCGCGCGCGTCAGGCTGACCGAGGCGCCCTGGTGCAGCGTGTTCCACCACTGTACCGAGAAATAC
>Ga0315910_10005363_pt1 | contig 10514 bp, 7 predicted proteins | sample EdamamesoilMG_FD_204470 | JGI IMG/M metagenome (GOLD analysis project Ga0315910, IMG submission 204470) | Garden soil microbial communities collected in Santa Monica, California, United States - Edamame soil | ecosystem: Environmental > Terrestrial > Soil > Garden | place: USA: California...
CGCGCTGATGAAGGTCACGCGAAGCCGATACAAGTCGACGCCCTCGTCTCGGGCTCGCTACGCATGCTCGAGCGGTTGCTCGGCCCCAACGTGCAGAACGAGGTGCGCCTCGACACGGCCGGGCGCACCGTGCTGATCGATTCGGGTCAGCTGCAACAGATCATCGTCAACCTGGCGGTGAATGCCCGCGATGCGATGCCTACGGGAGGCCACCTGGTGATCGCCACGCGTCTCATCCAACTGTCGCCAGGCCACGGACTGGGCGGTGAGCTCTGCGCCGGCGAATACGTCGAACTGACGTTCACGGACACTGGCGCCGGCATGAGCGCGGAAGTCGCCGAAAAAGCCTTCGAGCCGTTCTTCACCACCAAGCAGCGCGGAGACGGCACGGGGCTCGGTCTGTCCACGGTCTTCGGGATCGTCCAGCGCGCCAAAGGTCGCGTCGTGCTCGAGAGTCGACCGGGGCACGGCACCACCGTACGCCTCTGGCTTCCCGTCCAAGCGCCGAAGACGCCTTCACAGCATCCTGAACCGCGTGCGCGTGCAGCCTCGCCCGACGCCCGCGTGCTGCTCGTCGAGGACGACGCAGCGGTCTCTGCGGTGAGTGTGCGAGCGTTGCGTGCCGCCGGCTATCACGTCACGACCGCCCAGACGCCGGCTCAGGCGCTCGCCCTGGCGGAGTCGAACGGTAGGTTCGACCTCATCGTGTCGGATGTGGTGATGCCGGCGATGTCGGGCTTCGATCTCGCCGAGCGACTCTTGGCACACATGGGAGCCGTACCCGTGCTCTTCGTGTCGGGATATGCCGAACAAGCGTTGCAAAGGCGGGGGCTCCAGGCATCGGACGTCGAGCTCCTGCGCAAGCCGTTCTCACCGGCCGAATTGGTCGAACGTGTGAATGGTTTGATGGCCAGTCTGAACTGAACGCCGGTCACACACGTGGTGAAATACGACAGCTCCGCGCGGGTCCTGTCCCACGTTTCCGCCCATGGAACGACGGGCTTGGATGCCGCTCACTTTTGGGTCAAGGTGTCTGTCGGATGAAGGAGCCGGCCCCTCGCAAGCGAATCCTCGTGGCGGAAGACGACGACGCGATTGCAACGCTCTTGGTGAAAACGCTGAGCCTCGACCATGACGTCACCCTCGCGCGCAATGGCCACGAAGCTCTGGCCCTCGCAGGCAAGATGCGTCCCGATCTGCTGGTGCTCGACATCATGATGCCGGGCATGGATGGCCTGCAGGTGTCGCGCCTGGTGCGTAAGCTCGAGGGTCTGGGCAAGGTGCCCATCGTGTTCGTGACCGCGAAAGATCGCCCCTCGGACGTGATCAAGGGCATCCAGTACGGCGCCCGTCACTACATCACGAAACCGTTCAAGCTCGCCGACGTCCGCGAAAAGATCGCCAAGATCTTGAAGTCCTGACCCCCGCCTGGAACCGCGCCGGCTCCAGGCGGCTCGAGCCCTGTGCTCAGTGACGCTGGCGCCGCTTGCCGGCCAGTTCGGGAGTGAACAGGTCGAGGGGTGCGGGCAGCTCGCCCTCGGGCAGCGTGAGCGCCTCGTGGGCGTCGACGCCTTCGTAGGTCCCGAGATAACCGTGATTCTTGTACCCGATCAGTTCTTGCAACTCTCGGGACAGGGTTCGAGCAAGCTCGGGTGGCACGGCGAGGTACTGGTTCTCGTACTGGCGCAACCAGCCAAGGTTGTAACCAATCAGCGCGCCCGTTCGGACCTGGTTCGTACGGTTCGCGCCCGCACCGTGGTAGGTGGCGCCCTCCCAGAGTACGAGCGATCCGGGCGACATTTTCGCCGCGACCGTCAAGCTCTCGTCGGCCATTTCTGCGTCACTCCACTTGTTGCTGCCGGGGATCAGCCGCGTCGCACCGTTCTCGGCCTCGAACTCGGAGAGCGCCCACATGCCGAACAGGACACTCGGCGGCCGCGGGTGCGCGAACGGAAACACGTTGTCATCGCGATGCAAGCCCTGGGCAGGAGCACCCGGATGTACCCGGATCGCCTGCGTCATGGCGAGCTGCGCGTGATAGCACTGCCCCTCGAAGAGTTGCCGCACGCTCTCGAGTACTAGCGGGTGGCAGACGAGCTCGCGACAGGCGGCAGATCGAGCGACGAGCCGCGCGACCCGCTGCGTGCGCTCGCCAGTGAAGCTGCCAGTCCCTACGGGCGCGCGGTCGAAGTAGGGCGCGAGCTCCCGCTCCGCTTCTCGCGTGACGCTCGGAGCCAGCCCGTCAATCATGACGTAGCCGAATTCGCGAATGCACTCGACGACTTGGTCGGGCGTAGCCGTGTGGGACAAGCGAACTTCGATGGCGCCGGGGCGGGGTAAAACTCGGGCGGCGGTCTCTTGGGTGGTGGTGTTCATGGCGGGGGTCCTTTCACGAACCAGCTTGGGGCGAAGCCGCCAAAGCCGGCGTCGGCCCAGCGTCAAAGAAGCGTCAAAGTAGCGAACCGCTCCCGCTAGGCCGTTTTGTGCTGCTGGAGCCCGGCGCGGCGCTGCTGCTAAGCTCCGCGCGGTGACGGTCCAGATCCGCCTCTTGGGTGAATTCGAGCTCTCTGCCAGGGGCGGTGACGGCATTTCGCTCACGGCCCGGAAGGCACGTGCGCTGCTCGCCTACCTGGCGGTCAAAGCCGGCCGGCCACAGCAGCGGGATACGCTCGCGCAGCTCCTGTGGGGCGACGTGTCGCAGGAAGAACACGCGCGCAAAAGCCTGCGCCAAGCGCTGAGCGTACTCCGCCGCGATCTGCCCGACGATTTGTTCGTGACGACGCGCGACGAGCTCCACATCGATCCGAACCTGGCGCGCATCGACGTCCTCGAGTTCGAACGGCTCTCGAGCGCCGCCAAGCGCGACGAGCTCGAGCGGTGCATCACGCTGTATCGGGGCGAGCTGCTCGAAGGTTTTCACTCGCGCGCGGACGCCTTCGACGACTGGCTGCTGAGCGAGCGCAAGCGACTGCGGGAGCGCGCCATCTCCGCCATCGGGCGCGTGCTAGAAATGCAACGCGCCGAGGCGGACCTGAGGGGGGCGACGCAGAGCGCCATGCGCATGGTCTCGCTCGACCCACTGCACGAAGCCGCTCACTGCTTGCTCATGCAGTTGTACGCGGAACAGGGGCGCTTGGGAGACGCCCTCGACCAATACGAAAACTGCCGCCAGGTGCTGGAGCGAGAGCTCGGACACGGTCCGAGCGCGAGCACCGTCGAGCTTCTGGCAGATCTGCGCAGCCGGCGCACTCCCAACCGCACTCCGTCGGCCGCACCCGAAATCGAGGTGGGCACGCAGCTGCGCGTGGTCGCCGTGTTGGCGGTCACGCTGATCGGCGTCGGCCCGATCGACGCGGAGAGCGACGGACAAAAGACAAGCGAAAACATTGGATTAGCCGTGCGCGAGCACGGAGGTTTGGTGTTGCGCCGCACCTCGAACAGCGTCGTCGCCGCCTTTGGTGTCGTGCGCTCGCAGGGCAGTGAAGCGGTCCGGGCCCTCGCGGCCGCCCAACGCGTGCTCGCGCTCACGCCGAGCGCCGGCTCGGGGGTCTCGCTCGCTCAGGTCATGGTGACGCGCACGGACGGCACACCCAGCGTCATGGGCGAAGCCGTCAGTCAAGCATTGCATCTGGCGAGCCTGGTCGAAGCCGGCGGCATCGCCGTCTCCGAGAGCGTGCGGCAGGCTCTCGGCGGTACTACCTTCTGCCAAGACGTCGAGCCCACACCACAGCGAGACGCCGAAGGCAAAGTCACCGGCTGGCTTCTCGGAAGCCGACCCGAGCGCTCCGAAAACCCTGCGCGTACGGGCTTCGTAGGACGCACGCGCGAACTCGGAGTTCTGCGAGCCACGCTGCAGGCTTGCCAAGCCAGCCACACGGGTCAGCTCGTGCGCATCCGCGGGGAAGCCGGCATCGGTAAGACTCGCTTGCTCGAAGAGCTGTTCGCCATCGCCGAGCGCGACGGCTTCCGCATCCACCGCGCCGCCGCGCTGGATTTCGGGCGTCGCAACGAACGCGACGTAGTGGCGCAACTGACGCGGGAGCTCTTGCTCCGCGGCGGCACACCTTCCGACGACACGAGCGGTCCTACGAGCTCGCGTGACCACGCGCTCTTGCTCGACCTCGCCAACCTCCAAGATCAGCAGGCCGCCGAGGCCGCCGACCAAAGCGTGCGGGAAGCTCGCGCAGAACGACAACGGGAGCTCTGGCTCGAGCTCTGGCGGCGTGAACTCGCACGAGGTCCGACGCTCGTGGGCCTGGAAGATCTGCATTGGGCCGACGAGGGCGCCTTCGACCAACTGGCGGCGCTGCTCAGCCTCGCCAACGGCGCCCCGCTCTTGTTGGTGGCCACCTCACGCCGCGAGTTCGCCGCAGAGAGCCCGCGCTGGCGCGGCGTGCTCCAGGGCAGCGCGGTGCTCACGCTCGATCTCGGGCCGCTCAGCGGCGCCGAGAGCCGGCAACTCGCCGAGGAGCTCTCGGTCACCGACCGAGAGCGCGTGAGCGCCGCCGTTCAGCGCAGCGGAGGTCATCCGCTGTTCTTGGAACAGATCCTGCGCACGCAACGCCCGGTGCATCTCACGCCCTCGATTCACGTAGTGGTGCAGACGCGCGTCGACCAGCTGGTGCCGCGCGAGGCCGCCGCGCTGCGAGGCGCGACCGTGCTGGGCCAGCAGTTCGAGCTCAGCGCGCTCAAAGAACTCGTCGACGGCGACGTGCCCACCGAAGGCCTGCTGCGCTCCGGACTCATCCAGCAGGCCGCAGGCAAGTTCATCTTCTCGCACGCGATGATCCGAGACGCCGTGTACGAAACCTTGCCCCCCCAAACGCGGCGTTCGCTGCACGCCAAGGCCGCCGCCGTCGTCAAGCATTCAGACCTCGCCCTCTACGCCGAACACCTCGAGCGAGCCACCGACCCCAGCGCCGCTCGCGCGTACCTCGAAGCCGCTGAAGACGCCGATAAACGCGAGCGCGTCAGCGAAGCGCTGAAACAGACGGAACGCGGCATGGCGCTGGCAGCTGACCCCGAGCTGAGCTTCACGCTGACCTCGACTCGGGTGCATCTCTTGCAGCGGCTCGGTCAGCGCGAAGCTGCCGAACAGACCGCGCGCGACTTGCTCGCGGTCGCGATGAGCGAGCAGCAAGTCGCGCGCGCTTGGGTCTCACTGGCTGAATGCTTGCGCGGCACCCCGCGCGACGCCGAAGCGCTGAGCGCGCTCGATTCGGCAGAAGGCGCCACACGCTCGGGCGACCACGACGCGCTGTCGCACATTCACTACCTGCGCGGCAGCGTGCTGTTCCCACGCGCGCGTGCCCAGGAGTGCCTGGCCGCCCACCTCCGAGCGCTGAACCACTCGCAGCAGGCCCGCTCCCCGCGCGCCGAAGCGCGCGCTCTCAGCGGACTCGGAGACGCCTACTACATCCAGGGCGACGTCGAGCGGGCCGGCGCCCACTTCGACGCCTGCGCCTCGCTCGCCGACGAGCTCGATCTTGCGAGGCTCGCCCGTGTCAATCGATCGATGGTCGAGCTCTGCCGAGTCTTCACGCTGGATCAGGTCCCCACCGCCATCGCCAACATCATGCGCTACGCCGAGAAAGCCCACGAGGAACTCGACCTTCCCGGCGAAGCCGTGGCCCGATCGGCAGCCTTGTTCGGCCAGCGCCTCACCACCACCCCGCGCGAACTCGAGCTTTTCGGACGGCAAACCTTCGAAGCCGCCCGGCGCTCGGGTCGCCAGCGTCTCGGCCTTCTCGCGCGGGCCACCATCGTCGGCGCGCGCGCCGCGCAGGGCGACGACGCCGCAGCCGACCGCGAACTCGACACCGTCTACGAGAGCAGCTCTGGACCCGACGCCCCCTTCTCCGCGCTCAGCGTGCTCGGCGTCATGCTGCTCTGCTCCCGCGACCCGAGCCGCCGCAGCCAACTGTACGCCGAAGCCGCACGTGTCCTCGAAGGCGGGCAGGTCGTCTCCCACTGCCTCTACACCTTCTCGTGCGACGCCTTCGGCGACTGCCTCGACCACGAGGACCACGACCGCCTCGAAGCCCACGTCCAGCGCCTCGAAGCCTACGCCCGTCCCTTCGAAGTACCCTGGGGCAGCTTCTTCTGCGAGTGGGCCAGGAGCCTCAGCGCCTGGCAGCGTGGCCACCAAGACGCCCCCACGAAAACTCACTTGCTGGCCCTGCTCACCCGCGCGCGCCAAGCAGGCTTTCGCAGCGCGAGCGAGCGGATCGAAGCGGCGCTCGGGGCTTAGTCCGAGGCGATCACGCCGGAGCTAGCCGGGCACGCCGGTCACTGCGGATACGGTACGACGGCGCCGATGTAGGCAGGTCTGCAACGCGGCTCTTGGGCCCATAATACTGAAGTGTGTTTGACCGTTCTAGAGAAGGGCACACGTAGGCGTCAGAGCCTACCCCCCCTACGCATGACCGACCCGCTTCCCGTGGCCCAGCTCACCGTCACTATGACCGCGCATTCCAACAGCCGCGTCGTCGCCGCTCTGTCGACGCTCGTCTCGGAGTTCTGCCGGGGGCTGATTTCGGATCCGTCCATGATTTCGCGGTTTCACATGGCTGCGCAAGAGCTAGCCGAGAACCTGATCAAGTATTCGGTGGGGCACGACTTGAAGCTCGACGCGGCTTTGATGGGGCCTCGAGACAACGCCATACTCAGACTGCGCGCCACGAATCGTAGCAGTCCCGCTCAACTCGACCAGGTCGAGCGGCGCTTGGCGGCGCTGGTGAAAGCCTCGGATGCAACGGCCCACTACGACCGCTTGATCCGCGAAACGGTTCCCTGCGAAACGGGTTCTGGGCTGGGGCTCGCTCGTCTACGGGCAGAAGGGGAGCTGAACGTTGACTACTCGATCAGCGGAGATCAGTTGACGATCTCGGTGCATGCCGCCGTCGAACCTACGAAAGGTCTCGCCCATGTTGACAGTTGAGAACTCTACCCTCGACTCGTTCGCCATCGAAGCCGAGGAATTCGACGGCACCCTGAATCTCAGCTTCAGAGGCACCGCCGACATGGCGGCGTACGAGCGACTCCGCGTTTGCTTGGACGCGGTGCGGGCCGACGTCGAACGCCTGAACATCGGCAAGGTGCGCATCGACATCCGCGCCCTGTATCTGCTCAACTCGAGCTGCATCAAGTTGCTGGTCCGCCTGGTGTATCTGGCACAAACCGGCGTCCCTGGCTTCTCGATCGAGTTTCTGGTGGATCCACACCTGTCGTGGCAAGCACGGGCGCTCGCACCGCTGAAGCGCTTGGCACCGGAGCTGGTACGAGTGACTTGACGGCGCGACGCCGGAATTCGTTGGGGGCACACATGAAACGACTTCGTCCACGCATAGCTCTCCTCTTCGATACGCTCTCATCCGAGTACGTCGTAGAGCTACGGCGAGCCGTGGAGCGCGCCGCGCTCTCGCGTAACGTCGACCTATTGGTGGTCATGGGCCAGTGCGTGGGTGCGCGGCTCGCGAGCGAAGGCGCACAAAATCGGATTTACGAGTTGCTGTCGCCGGAATGCGTCGACGGCGTTATCGTGTCCGCCACGCTGGGGCACTACTGTGGACCGGAAGGTCTCTTGGCGCTGTGCAGGAGCTATGCGCCGCTCCCCGTGTGCAGCATTGGCATAGCGCTCGAGGGTGTGCCGAGCTTCGTGGTCGACAACGAAGGGGGCATGGAGCGTGGCACCGCGCATTTGATCGAAACGCACAAATGTAGCCGCATCGCCTTCTTTGCTGGGCCACGCTCCAGCGCAGAGTCGAACCAGCGCTTGGCCGGGTTTCGCGCGGCTCACGCGAAGAGCGGACTCGCAGTCAATGACCAGCTCATCGTCTACGGCAACTTCATGCGCAGCGCAGGTATCGAAGGCATGCGCAAGCTGCTGGCGCGTGGTGAAGCATTCGACGCCGTCGTCGCAGCCAACGACAATACGGCGCTGGGCTGCCTCGAGGCGCTCGACGAGGCCGGCATCCTCGTCCCGCGCGACGTGATGGTGTGCGGTTTCGACGACATCAATTTCGCGCACTTCGCGCGCCCCACGCTGTCGACGCTGCGCCAGCCGATGTGGTGGATGGGCGAGCGCGCCATCGATAGCATCCTGAAGCAACTGGCAGGCGAAGAGGTCCCGCTTTTGTCTGCTGGAGCTGTCGAGTTCGTCCGGCGCGAGTCGTGCGGCTGCGGCTACCAGGTCGCGCTCACACTACATCCGAGCAACGAAGAGCTGCCGAGCCTTCGCGACGTCGTCCGCAAGTACAAGGGCGCTATCGGCAAAGCCATCGCGAGCGCCGTGTCGGTTCCCAACGACGCACTGGGGAACTGGCCCGGGCTCTTGCTAGACTCGTTGGACGAGGAGCTACAAGGGGTCGAGGGGCGCTTCACCGCAGCCTTCGAGGAGCTGCTCCACCGCGCTCAGGCGCAAGGCGCGAGCCTCGACGAATTCCAGCGCGTGGTCTCGGTGCTGCGCACCGAATTCCGGCGCGTTCAAGTCCAGAACACCGAAGAGGCACACCGCGTCGAGCGCATCTGGCACAGCGCCCGGGTGCTGGTAGGAGCCGCCTCGATTCGCCTCTTGGGACACCAAAAGCTCGTGGAACAGCAGGCCTCGACCTCGCTGGCGCGCGTCGGCGAGCGCCTCGCCGCGACCCTGAGCCTGCCGCTCTTGAAGGAGGCGCTGGTGGACGATCTACCGAGGCTCGACGTCCCGCGGGCTTCCGTGTCTCTGTACACTGGACCGCGCTCACGGACCCTCAAGTCGCTGGTGCTGCTCGCGGACGGTCGCGAGATCGACCCTCCGGAGGCGCCGTTTTCGGAACATCAGTTGGCTCCCCCGCTCGCGTTCGAATCGAGCACGGCGGACTCGACCATCGTCCTGCCCATCACGTTCGAAGCGGAGGTTTTGGGCGTGGCCGTGCTCGGCAGCGGCGCGCTCGCAACGAGCTACGAATCGCTGCGCCAGCAAATCGGATCGGCGGTGAAGGGCGCCATGCTGCACCACGAGATGGTCCGGCAGGTCGCGATCCGCGAACGGCTCGAACACGAACGCTTCGGCGAGGAAGCGCGGGTTGCCGCCGCAATTCAGACCAGCATGAACCCGGTCGTTACGGAAGTCGCAGGCCTCGAGCTCGCGGCGGCGATGCTGCCGACCGCCGAGACCGGCGGGGACTACTACGACGTAATCCCGATGTCGTCGGGCGCTTGGCTCGCGATCGGCGACGTGACCGGTCACGGATTGGCTGCCGGCCTCGTGATGCTGATGCTTCAGAGCATGATCGCGGGACTCGCCCGGGTCGAGCCGGAACCCCCACCCTCCGAGGTCGTCTCTGTGGTCGGTGACGCGCTTTGGGACAACGTGCGCGGACGCTTGAAGCGGGACGATCACGCCACCTTGACGGTGTTCAGATACCACGGCAACGGCTGTTTCCGCTTCGCCGGAGCCCACGAAGACATCGTGGTCTGGCGCAAAGCCACGGGTCGCTGCGAAACCATCACCACACCTGGCTTTTGGGTGGGCGCCCTGCCCAGCGTTCGACGCATGACCACGGATTCGACGCTGAAACTCGAGCGCGGTGACGTGATGGTCCTGTACACCGATGGTGTCACCGAGCCGCGTAACGCTCACAAGGAACAGTTCAGCCTCGAGCGCCTGGTCACGCTGGTGGAACACCACGGGCACGAGCGCCCAGCAGCATTGTGCGAGCGGATCCTCGAGGCCGTGCGATCCTGGAGCGCCAGCCTCGACGATGATGTGACCTTGCTCGTCGTGCGCTACGTCGGCGAATAGGCGCAGTCCAGAGCCGGCCAACGACGTTGCCGCGATCCTGGCCAACGCGGTTGCGGAGCCTGTCGCGCGACGCAACATCGCTTGCGGCCCAGGCTGGCACAGCACGACTCAACCTGTCGTCGGTTGGGCCCGTCCGGAACCCGACCGGAACCCAGCTTGAGCATAACAGGCCTGTGCGCGCCGAACGAGACGACAGGCGGCACGACGGGTGCAGCTGGTGAAGGTGGCGGAGACTCAGCCGAGACCAGCAACAACAACGGCGGGCCCTCCTCCGTGGTGGCGACGACCTCGGGCGGAACCACCGGCGGCATCCCGAACTCGAACAACGGCGGACCAGTGAGCGGCGGCGGCGGCAGCGGCAGCGGCGGCGGCGGCGGCAGCGGCGGCGGCAGCGGCGGCGGCAGCGGCAGCGGCAGCGGCGGCGGCGGCGGCGGCAGCGGCAGCGGCGGCAGCGGCAACGGCAACGGCAACGGGCACGGTGGCCACGGCAACGGCTGGGGCGGTTGGCATGGCTGGGGCAATCCTGGGCACGGATGCTCCATGGGCGGCGACGCTGCACACGGCGACGCCGGGGCGATGCTGGGCATGTTCGCCGCCGCACTGGGCTGGGTCGCCAAGCGACGGCGACGCGTTGTGTGACCCTGTTTAAGCTAGTAATCACGTAGCTTTGCAAGCTGCGCACTAGCCACCTGGCTAGTCGACGGGGGCGCCGGGGCGACGATCGTCAGGC
>Ga0315910_10005364_pt1 | contig 10512 bp, 9 predicted proteins | sample EdamamesoilMG_FD_204470 | JGI IMG/M metagenome (GOLD analysis project Ga0315910, IMG submission 204470) | Garden soil microbial communities collected in Santa Monica, California, United States - Edamame soil | ecosystem: Environmental > Terrestrial > Soil > Garden | place: USA: California...
AATTGATTCACGGCAAAAGTAAGCAGCAGGTTGTTAAGATTCTGTTGCTTTGTCCGTTCTTTCTTACAGATTCCAAAAAAAGCATCTTCACATATGAGATCTGATTCCCGCGAAAATGTGAAGATGCTATCGGTTACATTCAGAATTTCAAACTCACCATCAGCATAAAGTTTGTACCGGCCTGCGGGAAGTAATAGTTTTCACGATATTCCGATCCACCGCCCAGGTATCCCCAGGTATATCCGTTAGATTCATACAGCTCGTTCAGGAAGTTGTTGACCAGCAAGCTTATTCCAAATTCCTTCATAAAGGAAAGTTTTGTGCTGTACGTTATACGTGCATCGTTTATCAGATAAGCATCAATACTTCGGTCCTTATTTGCGGTATTATCCAGAAATTGCTTCCCAACATACTTAACAAGCCAGGCGGCCTGAAAATTTTTAAAGGGCGAGTAGGTTAATGCTGATCCGGCAATAAGACTGGGAGAGAAAGAAATATCGGTGTCCTTATACGTCTTCTTCGTTTCGATATAGTCCTCGAAATCCGGACCGTAGTCGTATAGTATTTCCGTGAACTCCCTGATTTTATTCTGGCTAAAAGTCACATTTGCGTTCCAGGTGAAATGCTGTGATATCTTTCGTGCATACTCCAACTCTACGCCAGCCCGATAACTTTCATCGACATTAGTTCTTACGGATGCGCCAACGTCATTAAGTTGTCCGGTCAAAACCAATTGATCACTATAAAGCATAAGGTAGAAGTTGGCATTCAGGGTAGACATTGCCGTTGTTTTTTTGAAACCGAATTCAATGTCATTCAACGTTTCATGTTTTGGCGTTCTTCCATTGGGAGCATCAACAAAATCATCCCGTACGGGTTCGCGGTTTCCATGACTGTATGAACCATACACGCTACTTCCCTCCGACAAAAAGTAGGTAAGACCAGCTTTAGGATTAAAAAAATTGAACTCGTCTTTGATGTTGAGTACATTTTGTTTGTTTTCAATTCCCGCTGTTTCATAATTCACTCTGCGATACTGCAGATCAATAAATCCGGTAAAACGTTCTGTGAAATCAACTGTAGCTTTAGCATAAGTATTAAAGTCACGCTTATCTCCGTTGTTAAAATAATATTGATAGCCCGTAGGTACAGTCGATACTTCAGCCCAGATTATCTCACCGAAATGATCGCAATCATAGCGGTTCCATCCGCCACCGTAAACAAATTTCAAATGATCAGCATCGTAATTAAGGGAGTAAGTAAACCCATAAAAATCATTATCCAGCCATCGTCTTCTCACCAGATCGGATGATGCAATGACAGAATCACCAATCACGACCGGATCGAGCCCATAATCTCCAAAGTCATTATCATATCGATATTCCTCATAGTAACCCTGACCTGGGGTATAGTGCAATGATAAATTGGCCGTTAGCAATGACATGAGGCGCTGAATAAAATGTAGTTGAAAATTATCCTGTTGATAGTTATCAACCTGATTCTCGTAGGTATATGTATTGAATGTGCGACTATCAGACGTCAACAGATTCAAGGTTTGTTCCTCATTCCATTGTTCATTCATAGCGGTAGTGTACATCGCCTCTTCATCGTCATTCAACCTGGATTCAGGCACACCATACCATGCCTGGTACGTCCGTTCTCTTCCCCCGAAAGCAACCCCCTTGATGGTAGTATTGTTTGAAAAATATCCGGCAGAAAAATAATAAGATTCCAGATCCGCTGAGGCACGATCAATAAATCCATCTGATTTGACACGGGAGATACGGCCATCTACGATCCAATGATCATTTAATAGCCCCGTACCAAAACTTAGTGAATTTCTTATGCTTCGAAATGAACCCACCGAAAAAACATTCTCCGCGTAAGGGCTTTCATTCCGTGTATTGGTTTGCAGATTGATACTTGCGCCAAATGCTCCCGAGCCGTTTGTTGATGTTCCTACGCCTCGTTGAACCTGTACGCTCTGGGTAGACGAAGCAATATCCGGTATGTCAACCCAAAATGTTCCCTGCGATTCACTGTCGTTGTAGGGAATACCATTGATCGTAACGTTGATTCGTGTGGCATCACTTCCGCGAATGCGAAGGCCGGTGTAACCAATACCTGCGCCTGCATCTGAAGTGGTGACCAGCGAGGGCGTCCAGTTCAACAGGTAAGGCATGTCCTGCCCGAAGTTCTGTTCCTGCAATTCCTTGCGGCTCACGTTCGTAAATGCGGTGGGTGTTTTCTCATTGGCACGGGTGGCATACACCACCACTTCGTCTGTAAACTGAAGTGATTCTTCCAACAATATGTCAAGTGCTACGTCACCAGTCGATAGTGTTACCTTTTCTGTTTTATTCTGATAGCCCAGAAAGCTTACCAAAATGGTATACTCACCGGGTGCCAGTTTCTCAATTTGGAACCTGCCATTGTAGTCGGCCACCGCAATCCGGTTAAACTGAACAAGCTGAACGGAAGCTCCACTCAAAACTTGCATACTTTTGCCATCCTTCACGGTTCCGGTGATGGACAAATCCTGCGCAGAAACATACGCGGACAACAGCGTAAGTGCTGTTACTACTGCTCCTTTAAACATTTTAGTTTTTATGTTGGTTTAAACTGCAGCACACAGGGGAATGCACTGCGCACGTTTAACCTTGCCTCTCCCTTCGGCTGCATTACCAGCATCAGGTTCATTGGGTATGATCTCAGCCCGTTATATTAAGGCACCCCTTTTAAAATTGTATTCTTCCGAATACTTCCGTGTGTGTGTGTGCGTGTGTGGTATTGTGGCGACAAAGGTATATTCAGATTTGTGACAAATCCAAAAGTATCTTACATGAAAACCGTGTAAGACCGTGTTTCTGGCGCTTGATTTGTTCTATCGAAAACGATTGATTTTTATTAAATTGAATAAATCTCTAGGAGCCCAAAACAGAGATCCAGATCATTAACCCAAACTCTTATGAAAATTTTCATTCGACCAAAACTGCTTTTTTTGATTTTATGGGGTGCCCTTGCCCTACCGTTGCAAGCTCAGAAAGTAGGATTACTTTTAGATAGCTACGTTTCCGATCGATGGTATGTAGACAAGAAACTCTTTTCCGATAAGGTATCGGAACTGGGTGGAGAATGTGTTGTGGAAGTAGCCTATGGCGATCCCACCGAACAGGTCAACTTAGCCAAGAAAATGATTCAGCAAGGTGTTCAAGTACTCGTAGTGGTAGCGGTAGATGCGGTCAAATCAATTGAAATTGCTTCCGTTGCTAAAGCCGCTAATGTTCCGCTGATTGCGTATGACCGGCTTATTTTAAGCAACGATGTTACTATCTATATTTCGTACAATAATGAAAAAGTAGGTGAACTTCAGGCACAGTACATGGTAAAACAAAAACCCGCTGGTAAATACCTGCTTATTAATGGGCCCGTGGAAGACAACAACGCAGCCCAATTCAGAAATGGCCAGCTGAAGGTTTTGCGACCTTTGGTAAACAGCGGTAAGATCAAAATTCTCGGAGATTTCATTCAAAGCGATTGGGGAGAAATTGGCGCACTGATGAAAGTGGATGAGTTCTTCAGCAGTTCCAGCGAAAAGCCAGACGTTATTATTGCTGCTAATGATGCGCTGGCAAACGGTTCGATCCAGGCCATGCCCGCAGATTTAGTTGGAAAAATCGGTGTCACCGGCCAGGATGCCGACCTGGGAGGGCTTCGAAATATCATTGCCGGGAAGCAATCAATGACAATCTATAAACCACTGAAACCACTGGCCACCATGGCTGCCGATATCGCCATTAAACTTGCCAGAAAAGAGGATGTGAAGGGCCAGACGAAAGTTCAAAGTGGCAATGTTTCCGTGGATGCAATATTGCTGGATCCGGTCGTAGTTGACAAAAACAATTACAAAGACACTGTAGTGAAAGATGGACACGCGTCTTTATCTGAACTTATAATAAAATAACAGGCATGATCAGCGCTTCGATCAACCATAAGACTTTTGAGATTGACTCTGCCCATGATGGATTTATCGTAAATTCTCATCCGGTTCAATGGGATATGACCAAACTGAATGATGGGCACTTCAGCATCATTCATAAAAATAAAAGTTACCGCGCTGAAGTTGTGAAGGCTGACCTGACGTCCAAAACATTCACCATCAAGGTCAATGGGACACCCCACGTAGTTGAACTCAAAGATAAATTCGACCTCCTCCTGGAAAAGATGGGGATGAAATCAGGCGGTGCAGGAAAAGTAAACGTGCTTAAAGCGCCCATGCCTGGTCTTATAATTGATCTGAAAGTTAAAGCAGGTGACATCGTAAAAGCAGGTGAACCGCTGCTGGTACTGGAGGCCATGAAGATGGAGAACATCATTAAATCTCCGGGTGAAGGTGAAGTGAAGGTGGTAAATGTCAAAAAAGGTGATCGGGTAGAAAAGAACCAAGTACTTATTTCATTTTAGAATTCGATTTTTTCACCACAAATCGAAGGAGCAGCCGGCCGCAAGTTTTTCAAAGCACGCGTCTTTGAATATATTGCGGCCGTTTCTTTTATAAATCTGGGACCTTCGAAATGAAGTACAAACGCATCCTCCTCAAACTCAGTGGTGAAGCCCTACAGGGAAGTTCTAAAAGCACCAACATCGATCCGAAAGTTTTAGAACAATATTGTGAAGAAATAAAATTACTGCGCGCTGAAGGAGTTGAAATAGCCATCGTCATTGGCGGTGGAAATATCTTCCGGGGAGGCCAGGCGGAGGCATTGGGAATTGATCGCGTACAAGGCGACTACATGGGTATGCTCGCCACCGTTATCAATGCCATGGCGCTGCAAAGTTCACTTGAACGACACGGAGTTTACACCCGTTTGATGGCGGGTATTAAGATGGAACAAGTGTGCGAACCATTCATTCGCAGACGCGCTATCCGTCACCTGGAAAAAGGAAGGATTGTAATCTTCGGGGCCGGTATTGGCAACCCTTACTTTACAACCGATTCGACAGCCAGCTTGCGTGCTATTGAAGTACAGGCCGATGTTGTCTTGAAAGGAACGCGCGTGGACGGTGTTTATACCAAAGATCCGGAGAAATATCCCGATGCCGTACGGTACAGCTCACTCTCCTTCCAGGAGGCATACGAGAAGAATCTTAATATCATGGACATGACGGCCTTTACACTGTGCATGGAAAACAAATTGCCCATTATTGTGTTCGATATGAACAAGAAAGGCAACTTACTGAAGGTAGTGAAGGGCGAAGAAGCAGGCACATTAATCAGTTAACAACGCATTCATACTTCATTCAATACGTTACTAACCTATGGAAGAAATTGAACTATACCTGGACGATGCCCGCGAGTCAATGATCAAGGCACTCAACCACGTTGGTCATGAATTGACAAAGATCCGGGCAGGCAAAGCCAACCCCGCTATGCTCGATGGAATTCAGGTGTCTTATTACGGAACGATAACTCCTTTGAATCAGGTGTCTTCATTAACTACTCCGGATGCCCGAACGATTTTCATCAAGCCCTGGGAGAAAGGGATGATAGTCGAAATTGAAAAATCCATTCGCGATGCAAACCTGGGGCTCAATCCACAAAATGATGGACAACAGGTAATCATTAATGTACCTATGCTCACGGAAGAAAGACGCAAACAACTGGTGAAGCAGGTTGGCCAGGAGTGCGAGCACGGCCGGGTAAGTGTCCGGAACATCCGGAAGGATACGAACGAAAGCCTGAAAAAAATAAAAGGAGCGTCTGAAGATGACATTAAAAATGCTGAGGAAGGCGTACAGCAGATGACCAATGATTTCATTGCAAAAATCGATGCACTGATGAAGAAGAAGGAAGTGGAGATCATGACTGTATAACTGCTCTCTTCTCATCAACAGAAAATCCCGGCTTACACAGTCGGGATTTTTTGTTTCCCTTACGTTATAGAATTAAATGCGCTGTAATACATGCATCCGGTGTGCATCCAGTTTCAACAAAATAAACAGCAGCATGGTAAACCCCCATAGGGAAGATCCACCATAACTAAAAAACGGAAGCGGAATGCCAATTACCGGAAACAATCCAATGGTCATGGCAATGTTGGTAGCAAAGTGAAAGAAGAATATACAGGCAACCGAATAGCCATATACCCTTGCAAACTTATTTTTCTGTCGTTCGGCCAGGAAGGTCACGCGAAGTAACAGCGTTATAAAAAGAGCAATAATAAAGAGACTGCCAATCCAACCTTGCTCTTCACCGATGGTACAGAAAATAAAATCAGTGTATTGTTCCGGAACGAATTTGAGTTTGGTTTGCTCACCATCCAAAAACCCTTTACCAAAAAAACCTCCACTGCCGATTGCCACCTTTGATTGATACACGTGATAGCCGGCTCCCAGCTGATCAAGATCGGGGTTAATCAGTACCATGACACGTTTTTGATGATGAGGCTCGAGCAGGTTGTTAAAAATAAATTCAACGGACGTGATCGTGCCCACGAGTACCAGGGCTCCTACTGTAATAATGGCCCAGCGCTTAATTTTCTTTCTGCGGTTGATAAAGATCACAATTGCCCAGACCACGCCAATGATGCCATATAAGATCCAGTTATTTGTGACCAGCAACGTAAGAATAAAAATTATCGCTACACCAAGGCCCACCAGAATCAGAAAGGGTGACATACCTTCACGATAGAATACCAGGATAAATATCACAAACACCATGGCGGTTCCATAGTCTTTCTGAAGCAAGATCAATGCAATGGGTGCGAAAATCATTGCAAAAAGAATAGCCTGATTCCGCAGATTATCCATGCGAAAACCAACTGAGCCGATGTACTTTGCCACGGCCAACGCTGTTGCAAATTTGGCAAACTCCGAAGGCTGAACGCCAAATGAGCCAACGCCCAACCAGGCACGATTACCACCAACTTCTTTACCTACGAATGGAACCAAAAGCAACAAAAACAACACAGCACCCCAGATCACGTAGGCAAAGGTCTCATAGAATCGCATATCGATGATGAGTATCGCCAGTATCAATATAGATGATGTTATGATGAACATCATCTGCCTTCCTGAATTCAGGGAAAGATCAAAAATGGATTGATTCTCATCATAGGTTGCTGAGTAAATATTCAACCAGCCCCACAACACCATGAGGCCATAGCTGAGCACCGTTACCCAATCGATTTTATGAGATAGAAATTCTTCCCTGCGCATTGTTCTTTAGTCAAGAAATTTTCCGCGTAGCACGTAGTCTTCAATGTTCTTACGTTGAGTTCCACCTTGCAGGTATTTCTCAATCATTAAGCTGGCGATGGATGCAGCCGCACGTCCACCCTGTCCGGAAAACTCCACATATACCGAAATAGCAATCTTGGGATTGTCTTTCGGTGCAAATGCAATAAACACCGAGTGATCGGGCCGCGGCTCGTTCTGCACGGTTCCGGTTTTTCCGCAAACCACGATGTCTTTTAATTTAGCACGATACTGCGCGGTTCCGGCTTCAACTACACGTTCCATGGCATCGCGGGCTATCCGGAAATTAGCTGAATCAATTGTAGTAAAATGCTTCTGCAGATAAGCCGGTAACGGCTTCCCTGTATCGCCTATGGATTTTACCAGATGCGGTGTATAGTAAAATCCTTTATTGGCTACGGTAGCCGCAAAATTTGCCATCTGTAAGGGCACTACCAGGTTTTCACCCTCGCCAATAGCAATGGAATAAATATTTGAAAACTTCCAGGGCCGTCCCCGATAGGCACCATCATAATAAGCCGGACTTGGTACAAGACCACCCTTTTCATTGGGCAAGTCTATGCCTAGTGGTTTTCCAAAGCCAAAACTTCGCATGTGTTTCGTCCATTCTTCCAGACCAATGCGAGTGTCATCAAAGGGGTTATTTGATTTTCCCTTGTTCAGCATCCTGCGGAGCACATTGTGAAAGTAGGGGTTGCACGAGTTGGCGATAGCTCCGCGCAAGTCCTCGTTGCTGTGTGGTCCATGACAATTAATAATCGTTCGGTCACAACGGATTCGCGTGTCCGGATTAATGACGCCTTCCTGAAGAGCAACCATGGCCTGCGCGATCTTGAAAATAGAACCCGGCCGATATTGCGCCATCAACGGGCGGTTAAACAATGGCTTATTCGTGTCGTTGCTGATCAGTACGAAATTAGCGCTGTAGTTTTTTCCCGTCAGCAGTATAGGGTCGTAAGAAGGGCCGCTTACCATGGAAAGAATTTCTCCGGTTGCCGGTTCAATGGCGATAATACTTCCCGCCTTTCCCTGCATCAGGAATTCACCGTACTCCTGGAGATCGAGATCGATAGTAGACACAAGGTCTTGTCCCGGCAGCGACTGCACATCATACCTGCCGTCTTCGTACGAACCTTTTATCACCCCGTCTTTATTACGCATGAGGTATTTTACACCGCGTTTGCCACGCAGGTATTGTTCGTAATACGCTTCAATGCCACTTTGACCAATGTAATCTCGCTGACGGTATGCTCCGGTCTTATCATCTTCGAGCTGTCTTTTTGAAATCTCACTGACGTATCCCAATGCATTGGCAGCAGCTTTCGATGCGTATGCCCGGGTACTTCTCGCCTGAATAAAAAATCCCGGAAACTCATCGATGTTGTCCTGAATTTTGGCCAGGTCATAGTTTGAGAGTTTCTGAATGAAAGGAAAGGGCTGAAGTTCGTTGGCCTTTTTTGCTTTAATTTCTGCGAGGAAGCTTTTGAAAAATCCGCGGAGCTGAAGTGAGTCTATTTCAAAAACGCTACAAAAGTGAGTACTGTCAAATCGTTCAACCTCCCGAAGGATAATCATCAGATCATACTCCGGGTTGTTGTAGACAATTACCTTTCCGTTCCGATCCTTAATAAGTCCGCGCACAGGAAACTGTGGCTCTTCACGAATAGCGTTTACAGCAGCAAGGTTCTTATAGCTGTCTTCTAATACCTGAATAAAAAATAACTTGATCAGAAAGATGAGTCCGATCAGCACAAAAACAATCTGAATAATTTCTTTCCGCCCTTCGTTCATGGTCAGGTCTTAAAAAATAAACAGCTTTTGCTGTATTGAAATTACCTTCTTCGTCCTGGAAATAAAAACTGTGCAATGAGTATCACCAGGGTGGTAAAGAATGTACTGATGATAACTTTCCACAGTGTAAACCAAAACATACCAAATCCTCCGGCTTCCACAAAAAACAAAATGCAATGGTGCAAAAATACCAATGGCATAGTATATACCAGATACCACTGTAAGCCACCCATAGCCAGCGATGGTGCCGCATTACTGTCATAACCACCCTGGGGTGTCATAGAGTTCAACCAGTAGTTACGAACATACATTATTAATACACAGGCAAAGGCATGAAGCCCCAGACTCTGGTAAAACATATCCACTAAAAATCCCATCAGGAAGCCAATTCCCATCAGCGCAAGCGGATTGGTTTCTACCGGCAACGAAAGGAGAAATACAACATAGAGAAAACAAAAAGCTGTATGGAACAAGACAACATTCTGCAGAATTAATACCTGGTAAAGCAGGTAAATGAAAAACGATATGATTTGAAGTATCCCCAGCCTGCTCATTTCTGTATATCGGTTATGATGCGTTCTACAGAATCCTGCTCATGCTTAAGCTGGCTTTTGATGACCGTAACAAATGCCAGCGTTCTGAAATCCTGAGACAGCTTTACGGTAAGATCGTAAAACAAAGCCTCCTCTTTTAAATCTACTTTATCAATGGTGCCGATCATGATGCCTTCCGGGAAAACCGCATTGTACCCGGAAGTAACTACCGTGTCGCCTACTACAGGTTTCACGTGACGAGGAATGTATTTATAGCTTATCCGATCCGGATCTTTTCCGTCCCATTGAACAGTACCAAAGTGGCCGGTTCGTTTCAGAACGGCAGAAACCATTACATCGATATTCAGCACGGAGGTAACTACGCTGTAATGGCTTGACACCACCTTTACTTTACCTACGGCACCAAAGGGACTGATTACTGCCATCCCTGGTTTCAATCCGGCATCCTCGCCTTTGTTCAGGGTAATGAAGTTTTTAAACCGGTCTACCTGGTTGTTCACTACCTTGGCACTGACAAAATCAAAACGCGTGATCAGCAGCGAATCGCTTGACGTCAGTGTATCCAGCACCTGGAGTCGCTGGTTATTTTGTTCAATTTGTTTCCGGAGTTCCGCATTTTCCTCCGCCAATGCAGCATTTACATCGCGCAGCAAAAAATAATCGCGGATACCTTGTGAGAAATTATGGAGTGAAGCAACAACGGAGTTGGACGAATTAAAAAAGCGCGCCCCCTGGTAGCTATTGTTTTCAATGATCATCCACGCGCAAAAAAGCTCCAATACCAAAAAGGTGAAGAATGCGCGATACTGATAAATGAAATAAAATAGACGCTCCATTAAAAATTAACTAAGGTGCGTTGGATCATCTTATGCGGCACCCCTGATCCATTATTTGCAAACCATTTGTACCC
>Ga0315910_10005365_pt1 | contig 10511 bp, 8 predicted proteins | sample EdamamesoilMG_FD_204470 | JGI IMG/M metagenome (GOLD analysis project Ga0315910, IMG submission 204470) | Garden soil microbial communities collected in Santa Monica, California, United States - Edamame soil | ecosystem: Environmental > Terrestrial > Soil > Garden | place: USA: California...
CCGCGCCAACAGCCACCACGCCGCGAGAAAATGTCGACATTCCGCCTCTTGTAGCTGACCCTGCCGATAACACCGTCCGATCATAGGTCTGGCCGATGGGGCAAGTCAAACCGCGGCCGACCCCGCCAATCGCCCCCAAATGCCCGAAAATACAGGGAATCCGCGTGGTATGATCCCGCTTCCGCGGGATGCTGGAAGACACTCTCGTCATCGTGCTGGCCGGCGGCGTCGGCGAGCGGCTGTACCCGCTGACGAAGGACCGCGCCAAGCCTGCCGTCTACTTCGGCGGCCCCTACCGCATCATCGACTTCCCGCTCAGCAACTGCGTGAATTCGGGCTTGCGCCGGGTCTTCATCGCCACCCAGTACAAGTCGCTCTCGCTCAACCGGCACATCCGTCAGGGCTGGAACGTGGTGTCGGAGGAGCTCGGCGAGTTCATCGAGATCCTGCCCCCTCAGAAACGCGTCAGCGACAACTGGTACCTCGGCACGGCCGACGCCGTGTTCCAGAACCTCTATTCGCTGCAGCGCGAGGGTCCGCGGCACGTGATCATCCTTTCAGGCGATCACGTCTACAAGATGGACTACGCGAAGATGCTGCAGTACCACATCGAGCATGGCGCCGCGGCGACGCTGGCGACGCTCGAGGTGCCGCTCGGCGAGGCGCACCGCTTCGGGATTCTCACGGTGGACGAGACCGATCGCGTCGTCGCGTTCCATGAGAAGCCCAGCCAGCCGACGCCGATGCCCGGGTCGACCGACATCGCGCTGGCCTCGATGGGCGTCTACATCTTCGAGACCGAGGCCCTCGTCGAGGCACTCGAGGACGACGCGCGCCAGGACACGCAGCACGACTTCGGCAAGAACATCATCCCGACGATGTTCCCGAAGCTGCCCGTCTACTCGTACCGGTTCTACGACGAGAACCGGAAGGCGGCGAAGTACTGGCGCGACATCGGCACGCTCGACGCGTACTACGAAGCGAACATGGATCTCTGCCAGGTGAACCCCGAGTTCAACCTGTACGATCCGGCCTGGCCGCTGCGGACCTACATGCCGCAGGCGCCGCCGGCGAAGTTCGTCTTCAACGACGACGACCGGCGCGGCATGGCGCTTGACTCCATCATCTCGGCCGGCTGCATCGTCTCGGGAAGCAAAGTGGTGGGGAGCGTCCTCTGCCCGAACGTGCGCGTGCACAGCTACTGCACGATCGAGCGGTCGATCCTCATGCCCGGCGTTCGCGTCGGGCGTCACTCGCGCATCAGGAACGCCATCATCGACCGCGACGTGATCATCCCGCGGGGCGCGGTCATCGGGCACCACCCCGAGGAGGATCGACGCCGCCACACGGTCAGCGAGGGCGGCGTGGTCGTCGTCACCGTCGACGAAGAACCGCTCATCGGCCCGGTCGACTCGCCCGCGCTCCGGCTGGAAGCCGACGCGGACGGCAAGGGCATCGTGGTGTAGAACGTCCTTTCAGACCCCCAGAAACCGTTTCCCGGAGGCTTCAGTGAAGATCGTGAAAGTGCATGGGCGCGAGATCCTCGACTCGCGTGGCAACCCGACTGTCGAAGTGGACGTGACGCTCGAAGGCGGCGCGTTTGGACGTGCGATGGTGCCCTCGGGCGCCTCCACGGGCGAACGCGAGGCGCTCGAGCTTCGAGACGGCGACAAGGGCCGCTATCTCGGCAAGGGCGTGAGCAAGGCCGTCCGCCACGTCAACACCGAGCTGGCTTCTGCCCTCGCGGGCAAGGCCTTCACGCAGCGCTCGCTCGACGACGCGATGATCGCGCTCGACGGCACGCCGACCAAGAGCCGGCTGGGCGCCAATGCGCTGCTCGGCATCTCGATGGCGTTTGCGCGCGCGGCGGCCGTCGCGGCCGGCCAGCCGCTCTACGAGTACTTCGCGGCCGAAAACGGTCACTGGGCCGGCGCGAGCCGGAAGCTCCTGCCGGTGCCGATGATGAACATCCTCAACGGCGGCGCTCACGCCGACAGCAACGTCGACGTGCAGGAGTTCATGGTGATGCCGACCGGCGCGCCGTCGTTTGCCGAGGCGCTGCGCGCCGGCGCCGAAATCTTCCATGCCTTGCGCAGCATCCTGAAGGCCAAGGGCCTGACGACGGGTGTCGGCGACGAGGGCGGCTTCGCCCCCAGCCTCAAGGCCAATCGCGAAGCGCTTGACGTGGTGATGGAGGCGATCGGCAAGGCGGGCTACAAGGCCGGCACCGACATCTTCATCGCACTCGATGTCGCGTCGAGCGAGCTCTGGAAGGACGGCCAGTACGTCTTCAAGAAGTCGGGCGAGCCGACGCGCACTCCGGAACAGATGGTCGAGCTCTACGTGGACTGGGTCAAGGCGTATCCCATCATCTCGATCGAGGACGGCACCGCCGAGAACGACTGGCACGGCTGGAAGCTGTTGACCGAGGCGATCGGGGACACGGTGCAGCTGGTCGGCGACGACCTCTTCGTCACCAACCCGGAAATCCTCAAGAAGGGCATCGACCAGGGCGTCGGAAACGCCATCCTCGTGAAGCTCAATCAGATCGGCACGGTCACCGAGACGCTCGACGCCGTCTTCATGGCGCAGCAGGCGGGCTACGGCACGATCATCTCGCACCGCTCGGGTGAGACCGAGGACTCGACGATTGCGGACCTGGCCGTCGGCACCAGCGCCGGTCAGATCAAGACCGGGTCGGCGAGCCGCTCGGATCGCGTGGCGAAGTACAACCAGCTGCTGCGCATCGAGGAGGCCCTCGGCGGCGGCGGCAAGTACGCCGGCAAGGCCGCGCTCAAGCAATTGGGGTAGACGCTGTCATGTACAAAGTCGTTCTCCTTCGTCACGGCGAAAGCACCTGGAACAAAGAGAACCGGTTCACCGGGTGGACCGACGTCGATCTCACCGACACCGGCCGTCAGGAAGCGAAGACGGCCGGTCAGTTGCTGAAAGACGGCGGCTTCGTGTTCGACGTCGCGTTCACGTCCGTGCTGACGCGAGCCATCCGCACGCTCTTCATCGCGCTCGACGGGCTGGGCCTGCTCTGGATTCCGGTGCTCAAGCGCTGGCAGTTGAACGAGCGTCACTACGGGGCACTGCAGGGCCTGAACAAGGCCGAGACGGCGGCAAAGCACGGCGAGGCGCAGACCAAGATCTGGCGCCGCAGCTACGACATCCCGCCGCCGCCACTCGAGGCCAGCGACGAGCGGCACCCGTCACGGGACGCGCGCTATGCCGGGCTCGACCCGAAAGATCTGCCGGCGACCGAGTGCTTGAAGGACACGGTGGCGCGGTTCCTGCCCCTGTGGCACGCCGAGATCGCGCCTGCCATCACGTCGGGAAAGCGCGTGCTCATCGCCGCGCACGGCAACAGCCTGCGCGCCCTGGTCAAATACCTCGACGGCATCTCGGACGCCGACATCGTGGAGCTGAACATCCCGACCGGCATCCCGCTCGTCTACGAGCTCGACGGCCAGCTCAAGCCGATCAGGAGCTACTACCTCGGAGACCCCGAGGCAGCCAGGCGCGCGGCCGAGAAGGTCGCCGCGCAGGCGAAGGGTGTCTGACGACGCGTTCACCCGGTGGCTCGCCGCTGCTGAAGAGCGTTATCTCGCCGACCTGACGCGCCCGGAGCTCGGGCGCGCCCTGCGGGCGCTCGCGTCGTGTTACGTCGAGCGGCGTGACCGGCTGTCCGATGGCGGCGCTCTCGAAGGCCGCGGAAAACGCGCGGCCTTCGCCCTCTACTATGCGCCCCTCCACTTCCTCACGGTGCGGGCCATCGCACAGGCGGTGGCCCCACCCAGACAAACCGTCGTCGACATCGGATGCGGTACCGGCGCCGCGGGGGCGGCGTGGGCGCTCGAGACCGGCGCCCGCGTGTCGGGCATTGATGTGAGCGCGTGGGCTGCCGGCGAGGCGTCGTGGACCTACTCGACGCTCGGCGTTCAGGGCCGCGCAACACGCGGCGGGATCGAGCGCCTGTCGCTTCCCTCCACACCATCGACGCTGCTTGCTGCCTTCGTCATCAACGAGCTGCCCGTGGCGGCCCGGGCCTCGGCGCTCAAGCGCCTGGTGGCCGCTGCCGGCGAAGGGCACGCGGTCGTTGTCGTCGAGCCCATCGCCAAGGCGCTGACCCCGTGGTGGCGCGAGTGGGAGAAGGCGTTCGGGCCGGTCGGGGGGCGCACCACGGAGTGGCGGTTCAAGGCCAACCTCCCCCCGCTTCTTCGCGATCTGGACAAGTCAGCCGGGTTGACGCACCGCGAGCTCACGGCGCGGTCACTCACTACATTTCGCGCCTGACTTGGTCACCGGCCCCAACATCGTGGGGCTATCTCGTTGACATCAAAGGGGCCGGCACGTAAGATTGCCGCAACCTTCACGAAAATCCAGCCACCTGAATTCAGATGGCCCCGATTCTTGGTCCCCCGCCCGGGGTGTATCCAAACGCATCGGGTGAACGCCGCGGTTCCCGGCCCGGCGGCGGTGAGGAGGGGACCAGGATGGACGACGTCAACCGGTTCGCCCGAGAACTGGCCGACGCGATCGCGGCGGCGGCGGCAGAGCACCCGAAGGTGGAAGCCTGCCGTGAGCGCGCGCGAGCGGCCGGCTACGAGATGCGCGTCACGCTCGAGGCGATAGTGGGCTTTGCCAGCCGGGACAAGAACGCGCCGGCTCCCGTCAAGTCGAATGCGCGTGTCGCGCCTGCTCAAAACCTCGAAATCACGTCAAACGACCGACGTTTTCTTCGCTCGCTGCGAATTGCCGCGGACGAAACCAAGGAAGAAGTAGACAACTGACATTGACGATTGCAGATTGACGATTGACGACTACAAGAAGGGCCGGCTCGCGAAAGTGCGCCGGCCCTTTTCGTTGCTGGCAGCCTGGCTCCCTCTTCCCGCATAGAATCCGGACATGGCGACCGGAGCGACGCGGCCGGACCGGCCGTTTGACTCGGCCGGCGACATCGAGGGCTGGCCTCCCGACGAGCGGCTCGGACAACCCGGAGCCTTTCCGTTCACGCGCGGTATCCAGCCGACGATGTATCGGGGCCGGCTGTGGACGATGCGGCAGTACGCCGGCTTCGGAAGCGCCGCCGAGTCGAATCGCCGCTACCGCTACCTGCTCTCGCAAGGCGTCACCGGACTGAGCGTCGCCTTCGATCTGCCCACGCAGATGGGATACGACTCGGACCACCCGCTGGCCGCCGGTGAGGTCGGCCGCGTGGGCGTCGCCATCGACTCACTCGAGGACATGGCGGTCCTCCTCGACGAGATCCCGCTGGCGACCGTCACGACGTCGATGACCATCAACTCGACGGCCGTGATCCTGTTGGCGCTCTACGTCGCGGTGGCCAGGCGCCAGGGGGTGCCTCTCGCCTCGCTCGGCGGGACGGTCCAGAACGACGTGCTGAAGGAGTATCTGGCACGCGGCACCTACATCTACCCGCCTGCCGCGTCGCTCAGAATCGTCACGGACGTCTTCGCTTACTGCCAGGAATCGCTGCCACAGTGGAATCCGATCTCGATCAGCGGGTACCACATCCGTGAGGCGGGGTCGACCGCGGCGCAGGAGATCGCCTTCACGCTGGCAAACGCCATCGCCTATGTCGAGGCGGCCGTCGCGGCCGGACTCGACCCGTCGCGACTCGGCGAACGCCTGTCGTTCTTCTTCAACTGCCACAACGACTTCCTCGAGGAGATCGCAAAGTTTCGCGCGGCGCGACGGCTCTGGGCGTCCCTGATGCGCGACCGCTTCGGCGTGGCCAATCCCCGCGCACAGCAGCTGCGCTTTCACACGCAGACGGCCGGCAGCACCCTGACGGCGCAACAGCCTGACAACAACATCGTCCGGGTCGCGGTGCAGGCGCTGGCGGCCGTGCTCGGCGGGACGCAGTCGCTTCATTGCAACGGGCGTGACGAGGCGCTGTCGCTGCCGACCGAGGAGGCCGCCCGGATTGCGCTCAGGACGCAGCAGGTCATTGCGTCTGAAACCGGCGTGGCCAACACCGTGGATCCGGTGGCCGGCGCCTATACGATCGAGCTGATGACCGACACGCTCGAGGCCGAGGCCCGGGCGATCCTCGAACACATCGACCGGCTCGGCGGCACGCTGGCAGCCATCGACCGGGGGATCATCCAGCGCGAGATCCAGGACGCGGCCTACGCCGCCCAACAGGCCGTCGACCGCGGCACGGCGGTTGTCGTGGGCGTGAACCGGTTCCGCGACGACGAGCCGGCCGGCATCGATGTGTTTCGCGTCGACCCGGGCGTTGAAGCCGACCAGGTCTCGCGCCTTCGTGAAGTGCGTGCGGGCCGAAGTCGCGGCGAGTGGCAATCCTCCCTTGACCTCGTCGGGCGCGCGGCCCGTGACGGCAGCAACCTCGTCCCGCCAATCGTGGCAGCGGTCGAGGCTCATGCGACACTGGGCGAGATCGCCGACGCGATGCGGCTGGTCTTTGGCGAGTACGTCGAGTCACCGCAGGTATAACCGGCAAATGTCCGATGCTCTGTTGCGGGTCGACCATCTGACGACGGGCTTCAATCGCCCCGAGGGCGCCTTGCTGGCCGTCAACGACGTCAGCTTCTCGGTCCGCCGCGGCGAGACGCTTTGCCTGGTCGGCGAGTCCGGCAGCGGCAAGTCCCTGACGGCGCTCTCGATCATGCGGCTGGTGCCGCCTCCGGGAGTCGTTCTCGGGGGGTCGATCCGCTTCGAGGACCGCGATCTCAGCGCGCTCGACGAGCGCGAGATGTGCCGCATCCGGGGCAACCGGATCGCGCTCATCTTCCAGGAGCCGATGACGGCGCTCAACCCGGTGTTCACCGTGGGCGACCAGATTGCGGAGACGCTCGTCGTGCACGGCCGCATGAACTGGCGGGCCGCCCGTGCGGAAGCCGTCCGCCTGATGGAGGCGGTGCGCATCCCCGACGCCGCGAGCCGCGCACGCGACTACCCGCACCAGCTGTCAGGCGGCCAGCGGCAGCGCGTGCTCATCGCGATCGCGCTGGCCTGCACGCCGGCGCTCGTCATCGCCGACGAGCCGACGACGGCGCTCGACGTCACGATCCAGGCGCAGGTGCTGGACCTGCTGCGCGAGCTGCAGCAGGAGCACGGCCTGTCGCTCCTGCTCATCACGCACGATCTGGGCGTCGTCGCCGAGATGGCCGATCGCGTCGCCGTGATGTACGCGGGCCGCATCGTCGAAGAAGGGCCCGTGGCCGACCTCTTCGGACGGCCGCAGCATCCCTACACGAAGGGCCTGCTCGAGTCGCTGCCGAAGAGCCGTGCGTCGGCCGGCACGGAACGCAGGCTGCACGCGATTGATGGCTCGGTCCCGACCTTGTCGAACCTTCCGCCGGGCTGCGCGTTTGAACCCCGATGCGCGGAACGTGTCGAGGTCTGCCGCCGCGACATGCCGGCCCTGGTCCCGCTCGGGGCCGATCGCGCGGCCCGGTGCGTGCACGTCGCGAGCGGAGCGCGTTGATGCCGCTTCTCGAGGTCGCCCACCTCACGCGCACGTTCAGCCGGTCGCGCGGGCTCTTCAAGAAGAAGGCGACGGTCACCGCCGTCGACGACGTCTCGTTCACGATCGAGCGCGGCGAGACCTTTGGTCTCGTCGGCGAGTCGGGCAGCGGCAAGACCACGACGGGGCGCTGCATCCTCCGGCTGATCGAGCCGACCTCGGGGTCGGTGACCTTCGCCGGCGAAGACGTCCTCGCGTTCCCCCGCGAGCGCATGCGCGCGGCGCGGCGCGACATGCAGATCGTCTTCCAGGATCCTTACGCGTCACTCAACCCGCGGATGCGGGTCGGCGCCATCGTCGCCGAGCCGCTCGTGATCCACAAGGTCGGCTCAGCTGCCGAGCGCCGAAGTCGAGTGACCGATCTGTTGTCGCTTGTCGGGCTCGACCCGGCATGGGCGAGCCGCTATCCGCACGAGTTCAGCGGCGGACAACGTCAGCGCATCGGGCTGGCCCGCGCGCTGGCCCTGAATCCATCCTTCGTGATTGCCGATGAGCCGGTGTCGGCGCTCGACGTGTCAGTGCAGGCGCAGGTCGTGAACCTGCTGCTCGACCTGCAACAGCGATTGAGCCTGACGTATCTCTTCATCGCGCACGACCTGCGGCTGGTCGAGCACATCTGCGATCGCGTCGCCGTCATGTACCGCGGCCGGATCGTGGAGATGGCGCGCGCACGCGACCTGTTCACGTCGCCGCAACACCCCTACACGCAGGCACTCCTCTCGGCGATTCCGGCGGTCGACCCCGCGTCGAGGTCGAAGCGGATTCCGTTTGACGAGTCCACGGCCAGTCTCGGCGCGCCGCTTCGTGAGATGGCCGATGGTCACTTCGCTGCGGTGTAGCCGGAACTGAAGTTCCGGCCTACGTACGCAGGACCGCCAACGGATCGATGCGCGAGGCGCGCCAGGCCGGCACGAACGCGGCGGCTGCGCTGACGGCGAGCACGAGCAGGGCCACGCCGGCATAGGTGACGTAGTCCACGCCGTCGAGCCCGGTGAGCAGCGACTGCATCACCTTCCGGCTGGCCAGAGACGCTGCTAGCCCGACGAGGATGCCGACGCCCGCCAGGCGCGATGCCGCACCAATCACCAGTGCCAGCACCGACGCTCGACGCGCGCCAAGCGCGAGACGGATGCCCAGTTCCGGCGCGCGCTGCGCGGTGAGATAGGCCATCAACCCGTAGATCCCCGCCACCGCCAGCGCGAGTGCGAGCGCCGCGAAAGTCGCGACGAGCCACGTCCTGAACCGTGGTGTCGCCAGCGCGCCCGCCGTCACGGCTTCCATCGTCTGGAACTTCGTCGCGACGTCCGCGTCGGTGGTGCGGACACGGGCCGCAATCGCCGCCGTCAGGGCGCCGGGATCCACGTGCGTGCGGATGACCGCGTGCACCAGGCCCGCGCGCGAGGGGTGTTGTGCAAGGGGCATGAACAATTCGCCGGCTGGCGGCTGGCCGGGCGAGTCGCGGATGTCCCCCACGATCCCCACAATCGTCATGGGCTCGAGTGAATCGAGCCCGCACTGCACACGCCGGCCGAGCGGGTCCTCGCCGGGAAACACTTCACGCGCGACCGACTCGCTGATGATCGCGACAAACGGACTCCCCTCGAGGTCCTGAGGCGTGAAGTCGCGGCCCTTGACGATGGGAATTCCCATGGTCTTGAAGTAGCCAGGCGTCGTGATTCGGAAGTTGCCCTGCGGCAACCGGTTCTGCGCCGGAGCAAACACGTGCTTGCCCTCGACGGCGTACATCCCGTTTGACCCGATCGGGCTCATCGGAAGGCCATACGTGGCTGCGGCCGACGCGACACCTGGAACCGTTGCGACTTCGGCCAGGACCCGATCCAGCGTGCGCACCGCGACTCGCAGTGCCTCCATGTCGGATGCGGGCACGTGTGTCTGCATCACGAGCAGGCCCGGCGTCCTGAAGCCCATGTCGACGGCATTCAGTGCCATGAAGCTCCTGAACAACAGACCGGCGCCGGTGGTGAGCACGACCGCCAGCGCGATCTCGGCGACGGCAATGCCGCGCCGCAGGCGTTCGGGCGCGCCCGTCGAGCCGCGACCGCCCTGCACGAGCCGGTCCCGCAGGTCCACCCGCGACGCCTGCCATGCGGGTGCGAGCCCGAACACGAGACTCGACAGGACAGACGCTGCGAGTCCGAACAGCAGGACCGCCGTGTCGGCACGGACTTCCGAGAGCCGGGGCAGCGTCGTTGGCGCCATCTGCACCAGCGCGGCCGTTCCGGCGATTGCGAAGGCCAAGCCGAGCGTTCCACCGGCCACGCCGAGCAGCAGGCTTTCGACGGTCAACTGACGGACGATGCGCCAGCGGTTCGCGCCCAGTGCGGCGCGCAGGGCTATCTCTCGCGAGCGCGCCGTGGCGCGGGCCAGCAGAAGGTTTGCGACGTTGGCGCACGCGATGAGGAGCAGGAGGCCGACGGCGCCGGCCAGCAGGTAGATGGTGCTTTGCACGGGCCCGACCAGGCGATCGCGCAAGGGCACCGCGGCAAGGGTCTTGGGACCGAAATCGCTCAACTCGCGACGGAGGCGATCCGCGATCGTCGCCAGCTGCACGTTGACCTGATCGAGTCCGGCGTCGCTTCGAATGCGCGCGATCGTCGTGTAGTTGTAGGCGGTCCGACTGAGGTTCTCGGGTTCCGTCTTCATCGCCACCCACACGTCAGTCTCGGCAGGGAAGGCGAAGTCCGCGGGCATCACGCCGACGACCTCGAGAGAGAGCCCGTCGATGTCGAGGCGCTGGCCGAGCGCGGCTCGAACCCCGCCGAGGCGATCCATCGCGAAGGCGGAGGTCACGACGGCGGCCCGATCGACGTCGGCGGAGTCGAACGTGCGTCCCGCAACCGCGGGCACGCTCAGGACATCGAAGAAGCGCGGGGTCACGTACCTGACCCCGGCCAGCTGCGCGCCTCCCCCGCCTCGCACGCCGATCTCGGCCCCCCAGTAAAACGCATCGCTTTCGAGCGCGGACGCGCCG
>Ga0315910_10005366_pt1 | contig 10511 bp, 12 predicted proteins | sample EdamamesoilMG_FD_204470 | JGI IMG/M metagenome (GOLD analysis project Ga0315910, IMG submission 204470) | Garden soil microbial communities collected in Santa Monica, California, United States - Edamame soil | ecosystem: Environmental > Terrestrial > Soil > Garden | place: USA: California...
TCGTCTACAACCGCGGCGCCTGCCGGCTCACGCCGGCATCGCTGAAGGTGCTGGCCGAGCGCTGCCCGAACCTGATCGGCTTCAAGGACGGCATCGGCGACATCGAGTCCTTCGTCTCGATCCGGCGCCAGCTCGGCGACCGGTTCGCCTACCTCGGCGGGCTGCCGACCGCGGAAGTCTTCGCCGGCGCCTACCTCGCGATGGGCTGCCCGGTCTATTCGTCGGCGGTGTTCAACTTCATCCCGCGCACCGCCGTCGAGTTCTACAAGGCGCACGCGGCCGGCGACACCGCGACGACGAACCGCTTGCTCGACAGCTTCTTCCTGCCCTACATCGAGCTGCGCAACCGCGGCCAGGGCTACGCGGTCAGCATCGTGAAGGCCGGCGCGACGCTGGTCGGCCACGGCGCCGGGCCGGTGCGCCCGCCGCTGTCGGACCTGAAGCCGGCCGAAGTCGACCAGCTGCACGCCCTGATCGCGCCGCTCGGCGCGCAGTGACCTGCCCGAAGACGAGGCGACGATGAACACCGGTCCGAGCTTCACCTACACGCCGAGCCAGCGCTACCCGGATCCGGCCGTGCGGATCCTCGATGCGAGCTTCGCGAAGTACCGCCTCTTCAGCAGCAACGTCGAGCAGCTCGGCAGCGGCATGCGCTGGGCCGAGGGGCCGGTCTGGTTCGGCGACGGGCGCTACCTGCTCGTCAGCGACATCCCGAACAACCGCATCATGCGCTGGGACGAGGCCACCGGCGCCTGGGGCGTGTTCCGTGCGCCGTCGAACCATGCGAACGGCCTGTTCCGCGACCGCCAGGGGCGCCTGCTGACCTGCGAGCACCTGACGCGCCGCATCACCCGCACCGAGTACGACGGCCGCATCACCGTGCTCGCCGACGCGTACGAAGGCAGGCGCCTGAACTCGCCGAACGACATCGTCTGCCAGAGCGACGGCGCCATCTGGTTCAGCGACCCGAGCTTCGGCATCGCCGGGAACTGGGAGGGCGACAAGGCCGAGGCCGAGCTGCCGCACGGCGTCTACCGGATCGACCCGGCCGGCGGCGCGCTGCAGCGCGTGCTCGACGACCTCCAGGCGCCGAACGGCCTGTGCTTCTCGCCGGACGAGAAGGTCCTCTACATCGTCGAGAGCCGCGCGACGCCGACGCGCAAGGTCTGGGCCTACGACGTCGGCGCCGCCGGCAGGCTGACGAACAAGCGCCTGCACCTCGACGCCGGCGGCCCGGGCGCCTTCGACGGCATCCGCTGCGACGAGGACGGCAACCTCTGGTGCGGCTTCGGCGGCAACGGCAGCGCCGAGGCCGACCCGGCCGAACTCGACGGCGTGCGCGTCTTCGACCGCAGCGGCAAGCCGATCGCCCACATCCACCTGCCCGAACGCTGCGCGAACCTCTGCTTCGGCGGCGCGAAGCGCAACCGACTCTTCATGGCCGCGAGCCATTCGCTCTACGCGCTCACCGTCGAGACCCGCGGCGCGGTCTGACGGCGAGCTTCGACCCGCCCCGAGGAACCGAGATGATCAGGAAGTTGACCGCGGCCATGGCCGCCACCGTCGCACTGGCGACCTCCGCCCACGCCTTTCCCGACAAGCCGATCACGCTGCTCGTGCCGTTCCCGCCGGGCGGCTCGAGCGACACGATCGCACGTTCGGTCGGCGCGAAGATGCAGGAGAAGCTCGGCCAGCCGGTCGTGATCGAGAACAAGGGTGGCGCGACCGGCACGATCGGCGCAGCGCAGGTCAGGCGCGCCGCGCCCGACGGCTACACGCTGCTCGTCTCGTCGCTCGGCCCGTACGTGATCGCGCCGCACCTGCTCAAGAGCATCCCCTACGACGCGACCAGGGACTTCGACCACATCGCCGTGCTCGTGCAGGCGCCGAACGTGCTGGTCGTGCCGGCGTCCTCGCCGCTGAAGAGCGTGGCCGACGTGATCGCCGCGGCGAAGAAGACGCCCGACAAGATCACCTTCGCGTCGTCGGGCAACGGCTCGTCCGACCACCTGACCGCCGAACTCTTCTGGCAGCAGACCGGCACGACCGGCGTGCATGTGCCCTACAAGGGCGGCGGCCCGGCGATGAGCGACCTGCTCGGCGCCCAGGTCGACGCGTCGTTCCAGAACATCAACGCGGTGGTGCAGCACGTCGCCGCCGGCAAGCTGCGCGCGCTCGCGATCACGAGCGCGCAGCGTTCGCCGCTGCTGCCGCAGGTGCCGACGCTCGGCGAGGCGGGCGTGAAGGACGCCGATGTCTACTCGTGGCAGGCGATCTCGGGGCCGAAGGGTCTGCCGGCCGACGTGAAGGCGAAGATCCACGCGGCGGTCGTTGCGGCGCTCAACGACCCGGCGGTCAAGCCCAAGCTGCTCGAGGTCGGCTTCGAGATCGTCGGCAACACGCCCGAGCAGTTCACCGCGTTCCAGCAGAAGGAGTTCGTGCGCTGGAAGCAGCTCATCGAGGCCCGCAAGATCACCGCCGACTGAAGACATGAGTTCGACGCCGACGATCACGAAGCTGCAGGCGATCCCGGTCGCGGGTCGCGACAGCATGCTGATGAACCTGAGCGGTGCGCATGCGCCGTTCTTCACCCGCAACCTGCTCGTCCTGACCGACAGCGCCGGCCGCACCGGCGTCGGCGAGGTGCCGGGCGGCGAGAAGATCCGCCAGACGCTCGAGGACGCCGCGCCGCTCGTCGTCGGCCAGCCGGTCGGCCAGGTGCAGCGCGTGCTGAACACGGTGCGCGCGACCTTCGCCGATCGCGACGCCGGCGGCCGCGGCCTGCAGACCTTCGACCTGCGCACGACGATCCACGCGGTCACCGCGATCGAGTCGGCGCTGCTCGACCTGCTCGGCCAGGAGCTCGGCGTGCCGGTCGCGGCACTGCTCGGCGAAGGCCAGCAGCGCGATGCGGTCGAGATGCTCGGCTACCTCTTCTACGTCGGCGACCGGACGAAGACCGGGCTGCCGTACGCGACACCGGCCGACGAGGCCGCCGACGCCGACGACTGGTGCCGGCTGCGCCACGAGAAGGCAATGGACGCGAAGGCGGTGGTACGGCTCGCCGAAGCGGCGCGCGCGCGCTACGGCTTCAACGACTTCAAGCTCAAGGGTGGCGTGCTGAGCGGCGACGAGGAGGTGGAGGCGGTCACGGCGCTGCACGAACGTTTCCCCGACGCACGTGTCACGCTCGACCCGAACGGTGGCTGGCTCTTGCGCGACGCGATCCGCCTCGGCCACAAGATGCGCGGCGTGGTTGCCTACGCCGAGGACCCGTGCGGCGCCGAGGGCGGCTTCTCGGGCCGCGAGGTGATGGCCGAGTTCCGCCGTGCGACCGGCCTGCCGACCGCGACCAACATGATCGCGACCGACTGGCGCCAGTTCGCCCACGCGCTCGCGCTGCAGTCGGTCGACATCCCGCTCGCCGACCCGCACTTCTGGACCATGGCGGGCTCGGTGCGCGTCGCGCAGACCTGCCGCGACTGGGGCCTGACCTGGGGCTCGCACTCGAACAACCACTTCGACGTCTCGCTCGCGATGTTCACCCACGTCGGCGCGGCCGCGCCCGGCAAGGTCACCGCGATCGACACGCACTGGATCTGGCAGGACGGCCAGTTCCTCACGAAGAAGCCGCTGCAGATCGTCGCCGGCCACGTGCAGGTGCCGACGACGCCCGGCCTCGGCGTCGAGCTCGACATGGCGGCGGTCGCGAAGGCGAACGCGCTCTACCAGCAACACGGCCTGGGCGCGCGCGACGACGCGATCGCGATGCAGTCCCTGATTCCCAACTGGACCTTCGATCCGAAGCGTCCCTGCATGGTGAGGTGAGCAGCATGTTCAAGAACCTGATCGGTGGCGAGTGGGTCGACGGCGTCCGCGCGAGCCGCAACATCAACCCGTCCGACACGCGCGACGTGGTCGGCGAATACGCCCAGGCCGATGCGGCGCAGGCGCAGGCCGCGGTCACCGCGGCGCAGGCGGCGTTTGCGGCCTGGTCGGTCTCGACGCCGCAGCAGCGCTTCGACATCCTCGACGCGGCGGGCACCGAGATCCTCGCGCGCCGCGCCGAACTCGGCGACCTGCTCGCACGCGAGGAAGGCAAGACGCTGCCCGAGGCGACCGGCGAGGTCGTGCGCGCCGGCAACATCTTCAAGTTCTTCGCCGGCGAGGCGCTGCGCGTCGGCGGCGACGTGATCGGCTCGGTACGACCGGGTGTCGGCGTCGAGGTGACGCGCGAGCCGATCGGCGTCGTCGGCCTGATCACGCCGTGGAACTTCCCGATCGCGATTCCCGCGTGGAAGCTCGCGCCCGCGCTCGCGTTCGGCAACACCGTCGTGATGAAGCCCGCCGATCTCGTGCCCGGGTCGGCCTGGGCACTCGCCGACATCCTCGTGCGCGCCGGGCTGCCGAAGGGCGTGTTCAACCTCGTGATGGGGCGCGGGTCGGAAGTCGGCGCGACGCTGCTCGACGACCCGCGCGTGAGCGCGATCAGCTTCACCGGCTCGGTCGCGACCGGCCAGAAGGTCGCGCAGGCGTGCGTCGCGCGCATGGCCAAGTTCCAGCTCGAGATGGGCGGCAAGAATCCGTTCGTCGTGCTCGACGACGCCGACCTCGACGTCGCGGTCAACTGCGCGGTGCAGAGCGGCTTCTACTCGACGGGGCAGCGCTGCACCGCGTCGTCGCGCGTCATCGTGACCGAAGGCATCCACGACCGCTTCGTCGCCGCGGTGATCGCGAAGATGAAGGCGCTCAAGGTCGACGACGCGCGCAAGAAGGGCACCGACATCGGCCCGGTGGTCGACCCGAAGCAGCTCGCCCAGAACCTCGAGTACATCGACATCGGTCGGAAGGAGGGCGCGAAGCTCGCCGCCGGCGGCGAGGCGATCGAGCGCAACGCCGACGGGGCGCCCGGCCACTACATGGCGCCGGCGCTGTTCACCGAGACGACACCGGAGATGCGCATCAACCGCGAGGAGATCTTCGGCCCGGTCGTCAGCGTGATCCGCGTCAAGGGCTACGACGAGGCGCTCGCGCTTGCGAACGACACGCCCTTCGGCCTGTCGAGCGGCATCGCGACGACCTCGCTGAAGCACGCGACGCACTTCAAGCGCCACGCGCAGGCCGGCATGGTGATGGTCAACCTGCCGACCGCCGGCGTCGACTACCACGTGCCGTTCGGCGGCCGCAAGGGCTCGAGCTACGGGCCGCGCGAGCAGGGTCGCTACGCGGCCGAGTTCTACACCACCGTCAAGACCGCCTACACGCAGGCCTGAGCCGGCGTCCACCTGGAGACACGATGAACCGCAGCACGTTTGTCCGCACCCTCGCCGCCGCCGCGGCGCTCTGTGCCGTCGCCGGCGCCCACGCCCAGGCCTGGCCGACCCAGACGATCCGCATCGTCGTGCCGTATCCGCCGGGCGGCTCGTCGGACATCATCGCGCGTGCCATCTCGCAGCCGCTGTCGGAGGCGCTCAAGCAGACCGTCGTCATCGAGAACAAACCCGGCGCGAACGGCAACACCGGCACCGACTTCGTCGCGAAGTCGACCGACGGCCACACGATCCTGCTGTGCGACGTGGGGGCGCTCGCAATCACCGCGTCGGTCTACGACAAGCTGCCGTTCGAGCCGTCGAAGGACCTGAAGGGCGTGACGATGCTCGCGTACTCGCCCCACCTGCTCGTGGTGCACCCGTCGGTGAAGGCGAACAACCTGCAGGAGCTGGTCGCGCTGTCGCACAAGGAGAAGCTGAACTTCGCGGTCACCGCGATCGGCAGCGCGCCGCACGTGGCCGGCGTCGCGATCGAGAAGGCGACCAAGGCGGAGTGGACCTACATCCCCTACAAGGGCGGCGCACAGGCGATCGGCGACACCATCGCCGGCCAGACCCAGGTGCTGATGAACGGCATGCTCGCGACGCTGCCGCACGTGCAGGCGGGCAAGCTGAAGGTGCTGGGCGTCTCGAAGGCGACGCGCATGCCGCTGATCGGCAACGTGCCGACGATCGCCGAGCAGGGCGTCAAGGGTTTCGAGTCCGGCACCTGGCAGGGCGCGCTGATGCCGGCGAACACGCCGCCGGCGGTGATCGCCAGGGTGAGTGCCGAGATGACCCGCATCATCCGCTCGCCCGAGATCCGCGAGCGCCTGGTCTCGCAGGGCGCGGAGGTGCACACGATGACACCGGCCGACTTCTCGACCTTCTTCGAGCGCGAGCGCAAGAACTGGGCGACCGTCGTGGCGCAAGGCGGCGTGAAGGTGCAGTAACGCGGCACACTGGCGGCCCGGACGAGGAGACACCCATGAGAGAGAACCGCCTGCGCACGCTCTGGAAGAACGACCAGGCCGCGGTGAACGGCTGGCTCGCGATCCCGAACAGCTTCTCGGCCGAGACGATGGCCCACCAGGGCTGGGACACGCTGACGATCGACCTGCAGCACGGCGTGATCGACTATGCGCAGATGGTCCCGATGCTGCAGGCGATCTCGACGACCGCCACGGTGCCGGTCGTGCGCGTGCCGTGGCTCGAACCCGGCATCATCATGAAGACGCTCGACGCCGGCGCCTACGCGGTGATCTGCCCGATGGTCAACACGCCCGACGACGCGGCGAAGTTCGTCTCGTGGACGAGCTACGCGCCCAGGGGCACGCGCAGCAACGGGCCGATCCGCGCGCTGCTCTACGGCGGGGCCGACTACCAGGCCAACGCCAACGACACGATCGTGCGCTTCGCGATGATCGAGACCGCGCAGGCGCTCGACAACCTCGACGCGATCATGTCGGTCGAGGGCCTGGACGCGGTCTACATCGGCCCGTCGGACCTGTCGCTCGCGCTCGGCTGCCGGCCGGTGTTCGACGACGTCGACCCGCCGGTCGCGCAGGCGATGGACCACATCCTCGAGCGCGCGCAGGCACACAAGCTGGTGGCCGGCGTGCACAACGGCCGCCCGGACGTGGCGCTGGCGCGCATCGCGAAGGGCTTCCGCTTCGTCACGGTCGCGTCCGACGCGCGCATCCTCGCCGCCGGCTCGCAGGACATCCTCAAGGCCATGCGTGCAGCGCCCGCCGCGGCGCCGGCGAGCGGCTACTGACGCCAGGAACAGAAGGGGAACCACATGAAGATCGGATTCATCGGCCTGGGCATCATGGGCGCGCCGATGGCGGGCCACCTGCGTGCCGGGGGCCACGACCTGTTCGTGACCACGCGCAGCAAGGTGCCGCAGGTCTTGCTCGACGCGGGCGCGGTGGCGTGCAAGACGGCGGCCGACGTCGCCAGGCAGGCGGACATCGTCTTCACGATGGTGCCCGACACCCCCGACGTGCAGAAGGTGCTGTTCGGCGAAGACGGTGTCGCCTCCGGCCTGAGCAAGGGCAAGACCGTCGTCGACATGAGCTCGATCTCGCCGATCGAGACCCAGGCGTTCGCCCGGCAGATCGCCGCGCTCGGGTGCGACTACCTCGATGCGCCGGTGTCCGGCGGCGAGGTCGGCGCGAAGGCGGCGAGCCTGACCATCATGGTCGGTGGCAGCGAGGCGGCGTTCGAACGCATCAAGCCGCTGTTCGCGCTGATGGGGAAGAACATCACCCACGTCGGCGACGTCGGCGCGGGGCAGATCACCAAGGTCGCCAACCAGATCATCGTCGCGCTGAACATCGCCGCGGTCGGCGAGGCGCTGGTGTTCGCGAGCAAGGCCGGGGCCGATCCGGCCAAGGTGCGGCAGGCGCTGATGGGCGGTTTCGCGTCGTCGCGGATTCTTGAAGTCCATGGCGAGCGCATGATCAAGCGCACCTTCAACCCGGGGTTTCGCATCGGGCTCCACCAGAAGGACCTGAACCTGGCGCTGCAGGGCGCCAAGGCACTCGGCGTCGCGCTGCCGAACACCGCGAACGCGGCGCAGCTGATGCAGGCCTGCGCCGCGCAGGGCTGGGACCAGCTCGACCACTCCGCGCTCGTCAAGGCGCTCGAGCTGATGGCGCGCCACCCGGTCGCGCCCGACCCGGCCTGACCGTTCCCTTCCCCCACAACAACCACGGAGACATGACGATGATTCGACGCACCTGGCTCGCCGTCCTCGGCGCCGCCCTGCTGGCCACCGGCCCCGCGCTCGCGCAGGACGTCTGGCCGTCCAAGCCGATCAAGCTGATCGTGCCGTTCCCGCCTGGCGGCACCAGCGACGTGATGGCGCGCATGTTCGGCGAGGAGCTCGGCAAGGCGCTCAAGCAGCCGATCGTGATCGAGAACCGCGGTGGCGCCGGCGGCACCACCGGCACGCTGCAGGCGCTGCAGGCACCACCCGACGGCTACACGCTGATCCAGACCGGCGTCGGCCAGAACGCGGTCGCGCACGGGCTCGACCCGAAGCTGAAGTACGACTCGGTCAAGGACTTCATCCACATCACGCAGGTGCACTCCGGGCCGAACGTGCTGGTCGTGCATCCGGACACGCCGTGGAAGACCTTCAAGGAGCTGGTCGACTACGGCAAGGCGAACCCCGGCAAGCTGACCTATGGCTACACGCACGCGGCCTCCGGCCACATGGCGATGGAACTGCTCAAGCAGACCGCGAGCGAGTGCAAGCCCGGCCAGAAGGACTGCAAGGGCCTGTTCATGGTCGGCATCCCGTACCGCGGCGGCGGCCCGATGATGTCGGACCTGCTCGGCAACCAGATCCCGTTCATGTTCATCAACCAGGACGTCGCGCTGCAGCACGTGCGCGCCGGCAAGCTGCGCCCGCTCGCGGTGTCGAGCGCGCAGCGCAACCCGCTCTACCCGGACGTGCCGACGATCGCCGAGTCGGGCTACCCCGGCTTCAGCGCGCTGTCGTGGTCGGGACTGTCGGTCGCGAAGGGCACGCCGCAGCCGATCGTCGACCGCCTCGAGGCCGAGATGACGAAGATCATGACGTCGCCGGCGATCAAGCAGCGCATGGAGTCGGTCGGCTTCGTGATCCCGACCCAGGGCTCGAAGGCCTACACCGAGTTCGTCCAGTCCGAGCTCGACCGCTGGGTCAAGGTGATCAAGACGGCCGGCATCAAGGCCGAGTGAGGCCCGTGTGAGCCGCCGCCGCGCGGCGCGTCAGCGCCGCTGCGGTGGCAGGCCGCCGACCGCCGCGACCAGCGCGGCATGCCGGGCCGGATCGACCGGCCGCTGCTTGGGTTCGACGCGCGCCGGATAGGCGCCGAGAAAGTTGCCCCCCTTCCAGTCGCGCGCCGGCCGGATCGGGCGCGGCACGAAGCCGCCGCCGCAGTTCGGGCAGACGTTGGCGAGCAGCCCGTCGACGCAGGTCGCGCAGAAGGTGCACTCGAAGCTGCAGATGCGCGCCTCGGTCGAGTCGGGCGGCAGCGCGGTGTTGCAGTGCTCGCAGGTCGGTCGCAGTTCCAGCATGGGCGCTCCGGGGCGATGGGTCAGGGTGCGACCTGCGCACCGCGTTCGGCAAGCAGCGCGCGCAGCACCGAGCGGTGGCAGTGCGCCTCGGACGCGCAGTAGCAGCCGAGCGAGAAGTTCGTCTGCATCGACAGGCGCGCCAGCAGGTCGAGCGTGTGGCCGGGTTCGGGCGCCGCGAGTTCGCTGCGCACCTTGCGCAGGAACGCGGTCCATTGCACCGGCGTCTGCGCCGCCTGCCCCTGCTTCATCAGCTCGACGCTGGGGGCGAGTTGCGGCAGCCAGACGTCGTACCAGTCCCGCGTCGCGAACTCGGCCTTCGGCACGCCGCGTGGCGGGCGACGCACGGTGCCGATGCGCAGGCCCTCGTCGGGCGCACGCGGGCTGCCGAGCCGGACGATGCGAACCGTCAAGCCGGGCCTCTCAGGTCTTCGCGCGTTGCAGCTCCGAGCGCAGCGCCTGGCACTGCTGCCCGATCGGGCTGGACGCCGCCGGCGCGGCGCCCTTCGCGGTGGCGTCGAGCACCCGCTTGCGTTCGGCGCGGTAGGCGCTGCCCTTGCGCGTCGCCGCGAGTTCGTTGCGCAGTTCGGGGGTGGGCCGGGTGCGCCACATCGCCAGGTAGGCGTCGTCGCGCTTGCCCTGCAGGTCGGGGAACTGCGCCTCGCACTGCACATAGCTGATGTCGTAGCGGGCCAGCCCCTTGGCGTCGATGGTCAGCGCGTGCGCCGCGGGCAGGGCCAGCCCGAAGGTGAGGGCCAGGAGGCGAAGGCGGATGGCCATGGTCACGTCCGTGCGCCGAAGCGGGCCGCCGAACGCTCGCGGGCACGCGCCGCCTCGATCTCGCGGTTGCGCGGTCCGGCGTGGGTGACGAGCGCGTCGATCAGCTCACGCGCCGACGCGGCCACCGCGTCGACGGCACGGTCGAAGGCGGCTTCGTTCGCCTTGGACGGCACGCTGAAGCCGCTCAGCTTGCGCACGAACTGCAGCGACGCGTCGCGGATCTCCAGCTCGGTCGCGGGCGGGTCGAAGTTGAACAGGGTCTTGATGTTTCGGCACATGGGTGCGCTCCGACGGGACGCACCCATGGTAGCCGGCGCCGCGCCGGCCTGCGCGGCCGTGCCGCGCTGCTCAGGA
>Ga0315910_10005367_pt1 | contig 10507 bp, 10 predicted proteins | sample EdamamesoilMG_FD_204470 | JGI IMG/M metagenome (GOLD analysis project Ga0315910, IMG submission 204470) | Garden soil microbial communities collected in Santa Monica, California, United States - Edamame soil | ecosystem: Environmental > Terrestrial > Soil > Garden | place: USA: California...
CGACTTTGAGGGGAACGGCAGCTTCGACCATCGACCGCTCCATACGTATCACCACAGAAGTCCCATGGAAATGAGGTATTTTACCCTTTGGCGTCGTTTTCTGGGTTTCGGACGGCCTCGGCGGGCTCGTTTGCGCCGCCGTCGTCTGTGCTTTCGGCGCCGTCGGCTATGCTTTCGGCGCCGTCGGCTGTGCTTCCGTCGCCATCGGCTTTGCTGTCGTCGCCATCGGCGGCGCCTCTGGGAAGGCCTTCTGGGCCGCCCTCGCGCTCGTGGCCGCGCAGCCCGAGGGCCCGTGCCTTCTTGTAGAGGTGACTCCGTTCCATGCCCATGGACTTGGCGGCCTTGGCCATTTGACCGTCATTTGCGGCTAGCGCCTCCCGCAAGATTGCCGCCTCGGCTTCCTCGGACAGCTCGCGGAAGGTGGCGCCCGGTCGGTAGAGGCCGGCACCCGCCGGGTGCTGGCTGCCGAGGCAGCTCAGGGCGAAGCCTCGGTCGATGCGATTTGTCGGCGACAGGATGACGAGGCGTTCGATCAGGTTTCGGAGCTCGCGCACGTTGCCCTCGTAGTTGGCCGAGACCAGAACCTCGAGCGCGCCGCTGGTGAGTTCGACCTTGGGACGGTCGTTGCGCTGGCTCGCCCAAAGCAGGAATCGCTGCGCGAGCTCCGGAATGTCCTCGCGCCGCTGTCGGAGCGGCGGCAACTTGATGCGCAGCACGTCGAGTCGATCGAGCAGGTCGGCGCGGAAGCGCCCTGCTCGAACGTCCGCCACGAGATCTCGGTTGGTGGCTGCGATCACACGCACGTCCACGCGGATGAGCTCGCTGCCCCCGACGCGTTCCAGCTCCCGCTCTTGCAGCACCCGCAGCAGCTTGGCCTGCATCGCGAGCGGCATGTCGCCCACCTCGTCCAGAAACAGGCTCCCCCGATGAGCGCGCTCGAACTTGCCGATGCGACGCTTGCTGGCGCCAGTGAACGCTCCGGCCTCGTGGCCGAAGAGCTCGCTCTCGATCAGGTTCTCCGGAACGGCAGCGCAGTTGAGCTTCTCCAGTGCCGCAGCCTTGCGCGGGGAGTTCTGATGGAGCGCTCGCGCCGCCAGCTCCTTGCCTGTGCCCCGTTCACCCGTGACGAGGACGCTGGCGCTCGCGGGCGCGGCGCGCGATAGGAGCGTGCGCAGCTCCACCATCGCCGGCGAGGTGCCGACGAGCTCGTCCGAGTCTCCGCGCTCCTTGCGCAAGAGCGCGGCCTCCTGCTCCAGCGCACTCAGCGCCAGGCTATTTTTCAGGGAGATCAGCAGACGATCGGTGGAGACGGGCTTCTCCAGGAAGTCCCGGGCTCCGAGCTGCGTGGCTTCGACCGCGACCGAGATCGTGGCTTGACCGCTCATCATCAGGCACGCGAGCTCGGGATAATGTTCGCGCAGCTCACGGAGCAGTTGGACGCCGCTTCCGTCGGGCAGACCAACGTCGATCAGGGCTGCCGCGTAGCTTTCCTTTTGCACACGACGACGCGCCAAAGCCAGGTCACCGGCCACGTCGACTTCGTAGCCCTCGACCGACAGCGCCATCTTCAGTGTGGCGAGCACGTTGGGCTCGTCATCGACGACGAGAATTCGCGGGCCTGGCACCTTTGTCGGCACCCTAGCAGATGCGCGGCCGCCGAGGGGGATCCATGGGCGCGCTTCGGCTATACTTTCGCGTTGTCCCAGCCGCCCCCCCTGCTCCTCCAGGGCACCCTCCAAAAGACGCCCCTGCCGGAGGTCCTCGTTCGCGCTCTCGACGAGCGCCTGGAGGGGACTCTCGTCCTGCAAGTGCCAGGCGGGCAAAAGCATGCCGTGCTCTTCTTGCGCGGCGCGCCTGCCAAGGCGAGACCCGCAGCCCCCATCGTGTCCCTGGCCGCGGTGGTGCGGGAGCTCTCGCTTCTCGACGTCGCTCACCTCGCCGCAGCCGAACGCGCCGCCAAGGAACGGGGTGAACCTCTGGAGAACTGCCTGGGCGAAGAGGGGGGACTGGATCCGACGGCCCTCTTCGTGGGCCTGCGCGAGTACTTGAGTCGGCAGGTGCTGGCGCTCTGTGATTTGCCTGGCGAAACGGCGTTTGGCCTGTACCAGGCCAACTACTTGGCGACGTTTGGGCCGCTGCAGCAGTGGCGCGTCAAGCCACTGCCGCTCGTCTGGCGGGCGCTTTCGAGTCACCTTCCGGCCGATCGACTGCAGGAGGCGCTGCGTGCGCTCGGCAGGCACGAGATCAGGCTGCGCTTCGAGTCGCCCGTCTCCCGCTACCATCTCGATACCGACGAACAGAACGTCGTCGACTTCCTCAAGATCAAGCCGCTCACGTTGGCCGACCTCGAAGTTGCGGGCGTTGGCAGCGAGGAAGTCGTCCGTCGCGTCGTCGTTGCGCTTTTGCTGTCGCGCCAGCTCGAGTTTTCGGCAGCCCAGGGGCACCCGGTCGGGACGAGCGAGCCGCCGGAGACGCCGAACAGCGTCCCACCGCCGAGTATTCGCGCAGCCAGGAATTCGCTGACCGCGCCCCGCATGGGCTTGGCCGCTGCCCGGGTGCCGACAGGTACTGGGGGAGACGGCCGAACCACGGACCCGGGGCATTCGATGCAGACGCAAGCCATGCGGGAAGCCGTCTTGCAGTGGGAAGCGCACCCGCCAGAGACCTTCTACGACGTGCTCGGTGTCGATCGGGCCGCCGACGCGGCCACCATTCGCCTGGCGTTCTTCCAGCTCGCCAAGCAATGGCATCCCGATCGCCTACCCCCTGCACTCGCGGACTTGCGCCCCGTGGTCACTCGCGCCTTTGCGCGCATGGGCGAGGCCCACCAGCTGCTTTCCGATCCGCGAGCTCGCGCAGACTACGACGCCAAGCTCAAGGAAGCTCCGGATTCCGAGGCGAGTCAGGTCGCCGAGATCATCAACGCCGCCAGCGCTTTCCAACGCGCGGAGATCCTGGTCAAGAAGAAGGACCTGCCAGCAGCCCTGGACGAAGCGGAAAGCGCCTACCGTGGCGATCCGGGGCAGGCCGAGTACGTGGGTCTCTATGCCTGGCTGCACGCGCAGGTGCACGGTGACGTGGAGCATGGGCTCGGGCTCTTGAACCCAGCAATCGAGAAGGAGCCCACGAACGTGAAGGCGCTCTGGTACCGGGCGCAGCTGCACAAGAAAGCCGGCAAGGAAAGCCAGGCCGTACGCGACTGCAAGAAGATCCTGCAGATCAAGCCCCAGCACGTGGACGCCGCGCGCGAGGTCCGCTTCTACGAGATGCGCCGCAAGACCGGATCCCCGCCGGATTCGGGCCGCGGCGGGATCCTTGGCCGCTTCCGCAAGAAAGTCTGACAGCGGCCTTGGGCGCGTGTACGGTGCGCGAGCTATGCGGATCCTGAGCGGGGTTCAGTCCTCCGGCCGTTTGCATCTAGGCAACTACTTCGGCGCCATCCGCCAGTTCGTGAGCCTGCAGGACGAAGGAGAGGCCTTCTACTTCATCGCCAATCTGCATGCCCTCACCACCGTGACCGATCCGGCGGCGATGCGTGAGTTCACCTTGGACGCGGCGCTCACCTACCTCGCGTTCGGTCTCGATCCAGCGCGCTCGGTCCTGTTTCGGCAGTCCGACGTGCCCGAGCACTCGGAGCTTTTCTGGGTGCTCGGCACCTTGGTGCCCCTTTCGCACCTCGAGCGTGCGCACAGCTACAAGGACAAGATCGGCAAGGGCATTCGTCCCGACTTCGGCTTGCTGGCCTACCCTATCCTGATGGCGGCGGACATCCTGCTCTACGCCGCCGACGTCGTCCCCGTGGGCAAAGATCAGAAGCAGCACCTGGAGCTCACGCGAGACTGGGCGATCAAGTTCAACCAAGTCTACGTGTCTGGATACGACCCAGCGGACCCCAACGGCACGGCGGGCGGCACCGTTGGCATTCTGCACGTGCCCGAAGCACGGATTCAGGAGGACACTGCGATCATCCTGGGCACCGATGGGCTGAAGATGAGCAAGAGCTACAAGAACACCATCGACCTGTTCGCTCCCGACGCCGTGATCAAAAAGACCATCATGGGCATCAAGACCGACTCGACTCCAGTCGAGCAGGGCAAGCCGGTCGAGGGCAGTGGGCTTCATGCGCTGCTCAAGGTGCTTGCGCCAGCCGACGAGTTCGCGCTTCTCGATCAGAGCTGGCGAGCCGGTGGCCAGGGCTACGGCACTTACAAGGCCCGCCTGCTCGAGCTGTTCCACGCCACCTTCTCTGCGGCGCGCGCTCGGCGAACGGAGCTGGAGAAGGACCTCGGTGAGGTCGAAGCCATCTTGCGCCGCGGTGCGGGACAGGCGCGAGAAGTGGCGTCAGGGCAGATCGACCGCGTCAAGCGGGCGACCGGGCTAGCCCCGGCATGACGGCCGCTCAGACCTCCAAGCAGCCCAGCTGGCGCAGGGCCTCGTAGACCGCGATGGCGACCGCGTTCGCCAGGTTCAACGAACGCACCGCACCCGGCATCGGGATGCCGACGACCTCGTCGGGGTGCTCTGCGAGCAGCGCGGCGGGCAGGCCAACCGACTCACGCCCGAAGACGAGGTAGTCACCCGGGCGATACCGCACGTCGAGGTAGTTCTTGGGGGTACGCTGTCCCGGCAGGCGCCCCGAAAACAAATAGCGAGCCGCACCGGGTGGCCGGACGCCTTCGAGCGCCTCAAGGGACGCGTACTCGCGCACGTCGACGAGGTGCCAGTAGTCGAGCCCGGCACGCCGGACGGCTTTTTCATCCGTCGAGAAGCCCAGCGGGTGGATGAGGTGCAGGACGCTGCCTGTGGCCGCGCAAAGGCGGGCGATGTTCCCGGTGTTGGGTGGGATCTCGGGCTCCAAGAGGACGATGTTGAGGGGCACGGGCAGCGGGGTCCCGCGCATGCGCTCGGCCAGCGTGGGCCGGTCGAGGGAGTGGAGCTCTGCCTTGTCCAACGCGGCCGCATCTTGCCGCCGCTACCGACGCCGAGCCAGGGTATCGAGCGTCCCCTCTCGCGGGCGGCTCCGAAGGGCTCTGTCCTTGACGGCATGATTCAGCGGAAAGTAGCCTGACTAGGTCGGGTTGCTTTTCATGTTGGCTTTTTTGGTCCAGCCGGGTCCCGTCACCCCAAGAAGTCGAAGCTGGGTCCTGCCGCGGCTCCTCTGCTTTTTGATGCTCGGCGCGACGTGCTTCTCGCGCGAGGCACGTGCTGACTCGATGGACCTGGCTTTGGAACGCTTGGTCACCGATCCGACCTGCCACACCTCGGGGGGCGCTGCGATCGACGATGGCAGCGGTGGCGTGGTGCGCTGCTTTCCCGATGACGACGCCTTCAAGCGACTGGTGAACCAGTACGGGATGGCGATCGCGCCTACTGCGATGTACCCGGCACGCACCACCGGCTACGGCGGCTTCGAGATCGCGCTCGAGGGCGCGTACTCCTCGTTCAACGCCGGTGCGGACTATCTGCGGCTCGGCACGCGCGGTTCGGTCGATCCAAGCACGGGTGACGCGGCCCGCGAGAACACGGCGGTGCCGTCGATCATGCAGCTCTACTCCTTGCGCATCCGCAAGGGGTTTGGCTTCGGCCTGGAGACGGGCCTGTCCTTCGGCTTCCTGACCAGCACGAGCATCATCTCCGGGGGTCTCGACCTCAGGCTTTCACTGCTCGAGGGGTTCCGCAAAGGGCCGCTCGGGGCGCTGCCCGACGTGGCCGTGGGCGGGGGAGTGCGCACCATCACCGGAACGGCCGCGATGCAGCTCACGACGGTGTCCGCGAACGCTGTCATCTCCAAGCCGATCACCATCGCCCAGTCCGGAGTGCTCACGCCGTGGGCCGGTTACCAGCTGCTGTGGTTGTTCGGCGACTCAGGCATCATCGATCTGACTCCCGCAACCGACGCGCTGACCGAATGTGGTTTTGCCGGCCCGAATCAGCCCGGCTTCTCCACCGGAACTGCTCAGGACGGAACGCCGATTTGCTCCTTGGGCCAGTCGGAGGACTTCAACAACAACGTCGTCTTCGATCCGGCACGACTCGAGCGCCAACGTCTCTTCATCGGCGTCAACTACCGCTACGAGTATCTCACCTTCGGCGGTCAGTTGATGCTCGAGCTGATTGACCCCGACCAGGTGCAGGACAGCGCTGGCGATGCCACGATCCTGGAGGACGAGCCGAAATCCGTGGCATTCGCGCTCCAGGTGGGAGCGTTCTTCTGACGCGCCCAGGGTGCCTTTGGGTCAGGCTCAGTGCAGGCCAGCGCTCGGTGGCGCCTCGTCCGGCGCCCCTTCCCCAGGCTTTCCCGGAAGATCCCGCAAGTCCGCGAGCTCGCCGCCCAAGCGTGCGCTGAGCCAAAGGGCCAGAAGGCTCAAGAGCAGGCTCGCGTACAAGCCCCAGCCGTAGCGCAGCCCAGAGGAGTAGTAGCTGCTCTCGAGTGGCGGCCGTGCGAGCAGGAGTCCTGCCTCGATCGTCGTCATCGCCGAGAGTGCGCTGGCGATGACGCGAATCCCGCGCAGCTCCAGCACCGAACGCCGGGACCAGACCAGGGGCAGCAGCAAGAACCAGCCAATCGCACCGCCGAAGAGCCAAGGAGCGCCCGTCTTGGCGAGGTCGAGGCCTGACAGCGTCACCTGATCCGGCCTCGTCAGATGAGCCCAGGGGCAGAGGAACAGGAGGAAGCCCAAGAGCGCGAGGAGGGCTAGGGGCCCGCGCCCGCGACCCAAGTACCAGAAGGTCTGTCGCTCGAGCTCCGGCGGATCGACGAGCCCGGCCAAGGCCGCCTCCCGCTGGGCGTCCAGCGACGGCGGGAGCCCCTCGAGATCGACCAGGATGAGGCCACAATGGGGGCAGCGATCGCCCTCGCTCGGCGTGTAGAGCTCCCGGCAGAAGGGGCAGGCGAGCAGCGTCGGCACGGCAGAGAGCGTAGCAGCGGAGCCGACATGAAACTGCCCTCGGCCTGGGCTAATCTGCGCTGGTCATGAGCGAGGCCCCCCCGCACGAGGACGATCTCGAAGCGGCGCCGGACGGCGTCGCAGCCCGGATTCGGGTGGCAGGCCTTTTTGGCTTGGACCCTGACTCACCGCGCTTTCTGGAAGCGCTGACCCACCCGAGCTTCGCGCACGAAGTGTCGGGCGCAGTCGACAACCAGCGCTTGGAGTTCCTGGGCGACGCGGTGCTCGGCCTGTGCGTGAGCGACGAGCTCTTCTCGCGCGATCAGGACGCGCAGGAGGGGCAGCTCACGCGCACGCGTGCTCAGGTGGTGAGCACCGATGCGTTGGCCGAGTTTGCGCGGGAGCGGAGGATCGCAGAGGCGATCCGCTTTGGCCGCGGCGCCGAACAGGGCAACTTGCACGGCTCGCCCAAGGTCCTGGCCGACGCGGTCGAGGCACTGATTGCGGCAGCCTACCTGGAACACGGACTCCAGGCCGCGCGCCGCATTTGCGAGGAGGTTCTCCTCTGTGGCCTGCGCGCCGCCGGGGGAGCTCGGGACTCCAAGAGCGAGCTCCAGGAGCGGGTGCAGGCGCTTCGCCTGGCTCCTCCCACTTACCGAGTGGTGGAGAGGCTCGGGCCTGCCCACGAGACCGAATTCGTGGTCGAAGTGGTCGCGCGGGGCGTGGTCCTGGGCTCCGGGCGTGGGCGCTCGCGTCGCGCAGCCGAGACGGCCGCCGCCCGTGCTGCGCTCGACCTCGGCAGCTGGCGGGAGCTAGCCACGGACGAGATGGAGACGGGAAGCCCGTGAACCGGCGGCTCTGGCTGAGCGCCAGCCTGTGCTTGACGGCTTTCACTCTGGGTGTGCAGGCCTTCGCTGGCAGCTACCTGAGTCGGGCAGCCATGCTCCTCGATGCAGCCGAGGTCGAGGGCTCGGCGCTCAGGCAACGTCTCCACGACAAGGATCTCGCACGCCTGACCCATCGCCTGGCCACTGCCCGCGTGGAAGGGGCGCGCGAGATGCCCGTGCCCAAGGAGGTCGTCCGCGCGCATCCGCACCTGCTCCTGGTGCTCGAGGCCTACGAGCGAGCGGCCGATGCCGCCGTTCGCGGCGCGGACGAGACCTTCCTGGTCGCCTTGGCGCGGGCGCGTGAGGAGCGGCGCACCTTCGAGGCCGTACTGGCTCAGCTCGGCTGGACCTTGAAGGGGAGCTGAGCGCCAGCGAGCGGAGAGCCGCTCAGGGACGAAAGAGCTGGCATTCGGCGCGCTTCAGCCGGGCCAAGAGGTCCACGTGGCGCTCGCTTGGGTGGGCGGCGACCAGCTCATCGAGCTTTCGTTGTGCACCGAGTTCGGCAAGGCGTTTCTGGGCCAAGGCTCGCGCTGGGCCGGGCTCCATCGTGCGCGCCGGTAGGCTCCCGCGCCGCCAGACGACGGCGAACGCCTCCCCCTCGGCGACCGGCTCGGATGCGAAGGCGCCATCCGGCAGCCCATGGACGGCGGTGAAGAGCCCCGGATCGACGCGGATGCCGGGCACGTCCGTCGTGCCATCGGCGGCAACGAAGCCGAGGTCGCCGCCGCGTTCGTGGCTGCTGCGGTCCAGCGACTGCGCACGGGCGGCGGCACGAAAGTCGGCCACGGCTGCGCGCCCGAGCTCCCCGATCAGGCGCTGGGCGTCCGCTCGGGTTTTCACCAAGATTCGAAAGATGCGAACGCGCTCGGGGGTTTCGAAGTCTGCGCGGTGCTGATCGAGGTACGCCTGCAATGCGTCGTCGCCCGGAGAGCTCTCGGCCAGGAAGGTCTCGATCAAGCGCTCGGCCAGAATGCCGTTTTGCATCGCCCGCCGGACGGGTGCGTCGGTCTTGGCATCTTCCCGGGCTGCCCGATCCAGGCGCCAGAGCGGTACCTGATAGCGCCGCACGCACTCCGCGAGGGGCAGGTCGGCCGCATCTCTGTTGCAGCGCTCGATGGCCTGCCAAAGGGCAGCCTTGGCGATGGGCGCCCCGCCAACGACGACGATCGCGGGCTCTGCGGCGAGCGCAGCGCCGGTGCCGAGGATGGCGAGAAGCCCAAGCAGTTTGGGGGGCAGTTGCGTCCGGATCACGACCAGGGTGCCGCAGCACGCGGCTTGGCCGAGAATGGAGGGAGAGCCCCCAGCTGGCAATGGGCCCTCGCTCGCAATTCGCGCTGCTAGCTCGCGATGCGTCCGGAGTCGGCGCGGCGAGGGCGAGCCTTGGCCACCTCCGGCGCCAGCTCCTGCGTGACGCACGGCACGCCAGCGGCCCGCAGACGCTCGATCACGATGGTGTGAGCTTCCTCGCCGCGGTCGATGCCGATGGCGCGCCGGCCCAGGCGAGCCGCGCAAAGCAGGGTGGTGCCACTGCCGGCATAGGGGTCGAGCACCAGGTCACCTGGATCGCTGCAGGCCTCGATCCAGCGCGAGAGCAGCGCTTCGGGCTTTTGGGTGGGATAGCCCGTTCGTTCCTTGGCGACGGGCGCGATGATCCCGATGTCCCAGACGTCGCCGAGCGGCGTTCCGCGGGATTCCTCGTCGGTCGTGCTCGAACGCACGCGGCGCCCTCTGCTGCCCACCACCGCCAGCTGCTTCCTAGTGCCCCAGGTTGCCCGGGTCGACGGCGCAAGCGGCTCGTAGAGCTGGTTGTAGCGCACGTTTGCGCGAGCATTCTTGACGTAGCGAAGCATCACGTCGTGCACGCGCTGGAAGTTCTTGGTCCTCGAGGGCCAGCGCCTATAGCGCCAGATGACCTCACTGGCGAAGCACTCGGGGCCGAAGATCTCGTCCAGGAGAACCTTGGCGTAGTGGCTGGTGCGCGTGTCGACATGCAGCACCAGGGAGCCATGATCGGCCAGCAAACGCCGCGTGGCAGACAAGCGCTGGCCAAGGGCATCCAAGTAGGCGCCGAGCTCGGCCCAACGATCGTCGAAGGCTGGGCGTGTCTGCCGATCGATCTCTCCGGTCGCGCGGTTGCGCGAGCGTGTGACCTGGTGGTGCACCTTGCCCGTGAGAAAGGGGGGGTCGAGGTACGCGAGCGTGACCGCCGGCTGGCCGGCGGCTTCGAGGGCGTGCAGGACCGGGAGATTGTCACCCCGAATCAGGCGGACCGGAGCGTCGCCCGCTTCCGGGGTGAGGCGGCCCGGCGCCGCAACCTGCCCGCGCGACTGGTCCCCACAGACGGGAGATCGCCCGCTCCAATCGAGCCTCGGGGTGCCGTCGCGAGCCATTTTCGTATGGTAGGTTGTCCACCTACATAGGCGCCAAGTTTTCCGCGGCTGGCGCGCGGCGCCAGGCAGGGCGGGAGGCTTTCCGGTAGGGTCGGACCATGCGCAGCTGGGCCTTGTGGTGGAGGGTGACCATCGTCCTCCCGCTCCTGCTGCTTCTTGGGCTGGGCTGCGAGGAACGCCCTGCCCCGCGCGGCCCCGACGTCGTGGTGCAAGAGTTCCTGCTCGCGCTCAGGCGCGCCCACGGCCACCCGGAGGCGGGTGCCAAGCTCGTCGAGCTGCTCTGGAAGCCCGCGCGCGACAACCTGACCGAGAGGGCAGCGCGCGCTTCTGCTCTCTCCGGTAG
>Ga0315910_10005368_pt1 | contig 10505 bp, 7 predicted proteins | sample EdamamesoilMG_FD_204470 | JGI IMG/M metagenome (GOLD analysis project Ga0315910, IMG submission 204470) | Garden soil microbial communities collected in Santa Monica, California, United States - Edamame soil | ecosystem: Environmental > Terrestrial > Soil > Garden | place: USA: California...
GGGTTTGACTTTTCATCCCCCGCCTTGTGGCAGGGGCCAAACCTGCAAGCCAACTCTTTTTCTAACCTCAACCGCCAAACCCGTGGGACTTCAGTGAATTATGTTAACTGGCCAGGCTTTGAGCCAAATGATTTCGGCGGGGTGAATGAACGATTCCTGGCGTTTCATGGTTATCTGGGAACAAACCCGAACGGCTATTGGAACGATGTGCAATCCTGCTGTGCTCCAGGCTTAGTGATTGAATGGCAAGGAAACCATTGCCCCAATCCGATGATTGACTCAGATCCACCTGCGGACGACGGCACAATCAAGATCATTGCACCGAATAACACGGGCACAGTGACGGTAAACCTCGACGGATTCCAGTCGTCGGATGCAGATGGAGATATGCTGAACTACATCTGGGAAATCGGCGGGCAAACCAGAACCGGATCTTCCCAATCCGTTCAACTCGGTGTCGGTTCACATCCCGCCAGCCTGACTGTGGACGATGGTCAATGCAGTGATACAAAAACCGCTGTCATTGAAGTCTTGTCTCCCTCGCAGGCGGTCGGCGGTCTGAACGACGAGATACAGGGAAGCGATTGTCCTCAACAGACGAAACTCGCTACTGGCGCAATCCTAAGCGCGGCCAGCATCTCGTTCGCGAATAATCGGATAATCCCGGCAACACACCTGCTCAATACGTTTAAGTTGGTAGTGACTCACCAACTTCCCCCTGCCCAGGCGCAAAACTACACGGCTACTGCGGATGAAATCAAACGTGCGACTGCCGGAGTCACAGGCGATTTGAACGGAGATGGCAGTATTAATTTGCAGGATTTTTCAATGCTTCAGAACGCCCTTTGGAACTCCCGGAACGGGATTGTTGATCTGGATTTCGACGTGAATCTCGATGGGCAACTGGACTCCAGCGATATTCAAGCGTTTCGCCTCCAGTTCGGCAATCAAGGCCAGTAAATCGCGTAAAGGGGTCACCCATTAGCGTGAGCGGTCACCAGCTATTGTAGATTTTGCTTTTGCCGCACTCGCCTCGGTTGCGTAAGCCCTGCGCATGATCCGCAAGCTCCGAGTTCAGTATCCCGGCGCGATCTACCACTTGATGAATCGCAGCGATCGGCGCGAACCCATCTTCAAGGATGAGGCGGACTGCCGACGTTTCTGTGAAACCCTGGCAGGAGCTTGTGCCAAGACCGCTTTATGCGAAAAGTTCGGAAACCGAGATTCGCAACGACGGGACGCTGGAACATTCGATGATGTCCTTGGTTTCGAAAACGCGCGTCTCCTGGTAACGGCCATTCTCCGGGCGGCGGCACGGATAAGTTCCGCATCAAGATTTGGGACAAGTCCAGCAGCGGGGTGGTCTACGACAACCAAGCTGGCGCTTCTGACGATGCCGATGCCACCACGGCGCTGGGCGGCGGCAGCATCGTCATCCACAAGCCGTGATGAAGCTGTGTGCAGCCTCGGCCCGTTTTCACAGCGTCTCGATTGATCTGCCAATCCGGGAGAACGGTGTTGAGTCGACCGTTGCACCCAGCCCGGATGCGGTAGTTCAAACTCGCGGTGAGCGAGTTGCGCGGAGCGTCTTGGACTGTGGCGGTTTTCGGCGGCTATTCTGGTGTAGTGTCGGCGCCGCGCACCGAAAATCGAGCCATAGGCTCGACACTACATCCAGTCAGATCAGCTTGGGAAAGAGCCGATGTGCGCAGTCACAGGTGGCGCGGCTCAACTCCTCCAGCGTGCAGATCTTCACTTGCGCGACAGTTCCGGAAATTTCCTTCACGTAGGCTGGCTCGCAGCGTTTGCCGCGATACGGAATTGATGCGAGGAACGGACAATCCGTTTCCAGCATAAAGCTGCCCATCGGCGTGGCGGCGAGCGTGTCGCGCACGTTCTGGCCGTTCTTGAAGGTGACGATGCCGGTGAAGCTCACAATTGAGCCCAGCGCGAGCACACAGTGCATCGTGGCCGCATCGCTGGCAAAACAGTGGAATACACTGCGAGTCCGGTTCTGGGTGTGCGCCACTTTTTCTCCCACTTTGAGGCAGACGCCGGATTTGGAGGCCCTGGCAAGGCAGACCAAGCGGGCAACGAAGCCTTAAGCACCGCGGCAGAAGTGCCGGGCTCCGACCCGGCCCGCAGCAATTCTCGCGACTGGTTCAGTAAGTTATTCCCCGCCGAGGTAATCCATGCTGTGGAGCAACATCCGATGGGCGTCGGTGGGCAGAGCGTTTATTCCATCGCCGTGTTGCTCACGAAAGCAATGCGCCGGCTGTCCGGCGACCACGAAGGAACGTTGATCGTGCCTTGACCGCCATAAACGTACGCGATCACCCGTGGAGTGCCGCCTGTGATGGGCATCAGACGGAGATAGCAATGCTGGTAGTAAGGGTGGTCGGTGGGATTGATGTCGCCGGGGAAGCTGATGAACACAATCCATTTTCCGTCAGGCGAGATGTGCGGAAACCAATTGTTGTACTCATCGTTGGTGACTTGCTCCTGATTCTGGCCGTCGGGTTTCATCCGCCAGATCTGCATTTTCCCGCTGCGGGTGGAGTTAAAGTAAATGTATTTGCCATCCGGCGTGTATTCCGGACCGTCATTCAGGCCGGGCGAATCCGTGAGCCGGATTTCCGGCCCGCTGCCATCGGCTGGGATTTTGTAGATGTCGTATTTGTTGCTCCGGCCTCCGGTATAAACCAGCCACTTTGCGTCCGGCGACCAGCCGTGCAGATATGCCGGTGTCAACGGTGTGATCCGCTTCGGGGTTCCGCCACCGACCGGCAAAGTGTAAATCGTGGATTGGCCGCCGGGCGCGCTTTGGTCACTGATGCCGAGCATCGTGCCGTCGAAGGAGAGAACGTGGTCGTTGTTGTTCTTAATGGCGAAGCCGGTGTCAAGGAGCGCTGGCTGACGCGTCTCGAGATCGAAACGCGCCAGCCTTCCCCAACCCTCAGCGCGCCCACTAAGGTTGTAGATCAGAGCCTTTCCGTCGGTCGTCCAGTTCGGTGCTTCAAACGGCTGTTTGGAACGGTAAATCATTTCGAGCCTGCCGGTGTGAACGTCGAGGATTTCCAGCACACTACCGATGTAATCGCGGTAGGGCGTGAACCCTTCCTTGACCGGGCGAATGATTCGCACGTCGCGGAACACCGCCTTCTCCAGTACGTCGCCGTTGTGGGAACATAGATAAAGCCCGGCATAGACTTCGTCGCCAAGATCGAGATTTGTGATCTGACTGGACACAAACGTTTCGCCGTAGCGCGCTGCCGAGAAAATGTAGGTGTTCCCCTTGCGTTCAAATTGCAGCACGTTGGCGTTGGTGATGGCCAGTCTCACTTGGTCGGTGTTCGCACCTTTGGTCGGGCGGAATTGGAGCGAGGTAAGGCCATCACCACCATGTTCCGCGCAATCCGCGTACGGCGCGTCCGCGTCGAGACTGGGGCGCACCATCCAACCGACCTTGCGGTGCGGATCCACACCCGGGCCAATGAATTCAACGCGGGTTCGCAGGATGAAATTGCCCTTCAGTTTCTTCCACGCGAAGTGAAACTGATCGCGGCCGAACCACATGTTCGTGCCGGCGGCGGTGAGAGTGTATTCCTGATTGACGGCATCAAAGCTGGCCGAACCGGCGAGTTTTGGCGCGCCGATGTCGGCGTGGTCTTCAAACTGCCCGACGGGGGTTGATTGCGTACGCGTAATGTCCTGTCCCGCGGCCTGGTTTTCAGTCAGAGCGCAAAGGCCAAGTGTTGCAATCGCGCTGCTAAGAAAGGATCGGAACAGGTTCGTCCGGTTTGTCATAGTTTGTGGCCGTTGTGATATGCGAGATGAGCGTATCCATTCCGCCGGCTTCCGCATGTAGTCAATATTGATGATGATCTGGCCGCCGCCCAGCCGCTCGCGTGGGCTCGCTAATGGCTAATGGCAAACAACCATCTCATGTTAAAACCACGAACGTCATTGCCGGCTTAGTTATCCCTCCAAAGAAACACCTGATCCCGCCGGATATTGAGTTCGCGCACACGTGTCTGGTATTGAACCGTGGCTTTCGGTCCGTGCAGTGAACGGATGCCGGCATGAAGCAGCTTGCCATGCTGCCATGCGATATCCACTTCAAAGCCGCCACGGGCACGCAGCCCTTTCACCGAACCGTTTGGCCACGCGCTGGGCAACGCGGGCAGGAGATGCACCACGTAATTACCGTTCTCGTCGCGCAGATGACTTTGCAGGAGCATCTCGGCAATGCCGGCGGTCGCGCCGAAGTTGCCGTCAATCTGGAACGGCGGGTGGGCGTCGAAAAGATTCGGATACAAGCCGCCACCCCTGCCTGTGCCCACCGGTTTGAGGAGATTGCGCAGGATCAAATACGCGTGGTCGCCGTCGAGAAACCGCGCCCAAAGATTCACCTTCCAGCCCATGCTCCAACCGGTGGCTTCATCGCCGCGGTGCAGGAGGGATTGCCGGGCGGCGTTGAAGTGGTTCGTGGCCTGCCAGGTGATGTCCTGCCCGGGATGAATGCCCCACAAGTGCGAGACGTGGCGATGTTTGTTGTTCGGGTTGTCCGAGTCCTCCAGCCATTCCTGCAATTGGCCGTGCTTGCCAATCTGATTCGGCGCAATGCGGGCACGCATCTCTGTTAGCTTCGCTCGCAGGTCCGCGTCCACGCCGAGAATCTGGCTGGCCTCAATGACGTTGCTAAACAAATCACGGATGATCTGGTGATCCATCGTCGGGCCGGCGACGAGGCCACCCTGTTCCGGCGAATTGCTCGGCGTGCTGATGAGCCACCGCTGGTCGGTGCGCGGGTCTTCGATCAGGAAATCCACGAAGAACAACGCGGCTTCCTTCATCAGCGGATACGCCCGCCGTTTCAGGAAGTCGCGGTCGCGGTTGAACTCGTAGTGCCACCAGAGGTGCTGGCATAGCCACGCGCCGCCGGTGACCCAGATACCGTGATTCGAGTTGTTGATCGGCGCCGTGCCGCGCCAGAGATCGAAGTTGTGGTGCAACACCCAGCCACGCGCGTTGTAATGATTCTTCGCCGTGCGCCGGCCGGAAATGCGCAAATCGTCCATCGCGTCAAAAAGGGGCAGATGACATTCGCTCAAGTTCGCGACTTCGGCGGGCCAGTAATTCATCTCGGTGTTTATGTTGCAGGTGTACTTGCTGTCCCACGAGGGTTTGAGGTTGTCGTTCCAGATGCCCTGCAAATTGGCGGGCTGACCGCCGGGTCGGCTGCTCGCGATCAACAGGTAACGTCCGTATTGAAATACGAGCGCCGCAAGGCCGGGATCGTTCAGGGTCGGCGCGAGGCGAAGGCGTTCATCGGTGGGCAACTGGTCCTGCTCGCCAAGATCAAGCGTCACCCGGCGGAAAAGTTTTTGATGATCCTGAACGTGCCTTTCCCGCAACTCATTCCAGTCTTTGCGTTTCGCGCTGCTTAGAATCCTTGCGCAGGCGCGGCTGGGATTGGCCGAAACGTCCTGGAAATTCTTGAAGCTGGTCGCCGCCGCCAGCAGCAATACGGCCGAGTTGGCATGGCTGACTTTGAACTGGCCGTTCTCAACTGTGACTTTCCCGCCGTCAGTACGCACCTGCAAGCGCGCCTCAAACTTTAGCGGATTTGCAATGCTGTTGCTGTTGAAGGAATCGCGGACCCGGCCGCTGCGAATGATCTCATTTCCCGCCCAAGACACAACGACGTGATCCGAATGCGGTGAATCCAGAGTGGCGGTGAAAGATACCTGACCCGGTTCGCTGGCAACGATCCGCGTTACGAGCAGTTGATCCGGCGCGCTGGAGAGGATCTCGCGAGTGTAGTGGACATCGCCGACGCGATAACTGGTCCGGGCAATCGCTTCGTCGAGATTCAGTTCTCGGCGATACTCGGTGGCGGATTCGTGGCCGGGGAATTGCAGCCGCACGTCCCCGAAAGGTTGATAAGGTAACTGGCGCAGCGGGATGCTCATGAATTCCTTCATGGCAAGCTGTTCAGCTTCTCTTTGCTTGCCGTCGAAGAGCAACTGACGGATGGCAGCCAGATGCTTTGCTGCGCCGGGATGTGAATAATCGCGCGGCTCCCCGAGCCAGAGCGTGGCTTCATTGAACTGGATGCGCTCCTCTGCTGTGCCGCCGAAAATCATCGCACCTAATCTGCCATTCCCGACCGGCAGGGCCTCGGTCCACGTTTTTGCTGGTTGACGATACCAGAGTGTCGGTGTTTCGGATTGAGGTGGGACTGCGGCGGCGCAGACTGCAATGCTGGCGGACCAAAATGCGACGAGGAGTGCCCAGCCTATCGTGGGTTGCAACTCGAGGGGATGGACGTTCATGGCATAGTGTGTTCACGCGGAGTGATGTTGCGCAATTGCTCTTTTGCTCAAGTCAACCTTTGCTGCACCGCTCTGATTTGAAACGGCGGAAGCTTGGGCATTTGTTCCAACCGGTCCCCCGCCTGTGGAAGGTTGCAACGGTTTTCATTGTCTGGACACGACATAAAATGCAGAGTGCGCCCGCGAACTGTGAAGACCTTGCACCTTTATCTCACGCGCCAGATCATCGCGTCATTGCTGATGACTCTGGCGGTCTTCACGTTTGTCTTCATGCTGGGAAATGTCCTGAACGATATCCTGGGGCTGCTGGTCAAGGGGCAGGTGCCGTTCCGGGCCGTCCTCCAGGCCCTCGGGTTGCTGATTCCCTTCGTGCTTATTTTCGCGCTGCCGATGGCGCTGCTTTCGGCCACGCTGCTGGTGTTCGGGCGGTTTAGCGCCGACCAGGAATTAACCGCAGCGCGGGCGGGCGGAATCAGTCTGTTGTCGCTGGTGTCGCCGATTTTGTTATTGAGCCTGGTGCTGTGCGGCTTCAGCGCTTACGTGAATCTGGAATTCGGACCGAACGCACGGGTGGCCCAGAAGAATCTGATCTTCGAACTCACCGCCAAATTGGCAACCTCGCAACTGCCGGAGCGCCAGGTCATCAAGGAGATTCCGAATTTCATCATTTATATTGGCCGCAACGACCGGGGACGGCTGGAGAACGTACTCGTGATGCGGCGCGAGACGAATGCGACCATCATGCTGCGCGCTGCCCAAGGCGTGGTTCATCCCCCGGACACCAATCGCAACGTCCGGGTGGAACTTCTCAACGTGACCGGTTTCGTCAATGCGGACAACCTGTCCATGCCAACTCATTTCAACCGGTATGTCCTGGAACTTCCTTTCGAAAAATTGACGGAGCGTACCAAAAAGGCGACGCGCCTGGCCAACTACACCTTCAACCAACTGCGGGCCGAACTGCGCTCCCTCGAAGCCGCGGGTGCCGGCGAAGACCTCGCCTCCCCGGTGCGAGTGCAAATGCACCGCCAGGTGGCCTTTTCCTTTGCCTGCTTCGGTTTTACCCTCCTCGGCATTCCGCTTGGCATTCGCGTGCATCGGCGCGAAACCAACATCAGTTTCGCTCTCGCAGTGGTGCTGGTGTTGGTCTATTACAGCTTCGTGGTGGCGGCGGAATCGCTCGCCACCCGGCCGGAGCTTTACCCGCATCTCATTGTCTGGATTCCGAACTTTCTCTTTCAAATTATTGGCGCGGTGTTGTTGTGGCGCGCGAATCGCGGAGTGTGAACCTGAGCCACGTTGTGATCTGGAACGAACGCAGGCTCTTTTCTTTTGAGAACGGTTTGGGTTGGAGTTCATGCTTTAGCATGTTCACCGCCAGGAACAGCCTGAAGGCTGAACTCCAACACGGTTGCGCGACAAACTAAAAGCCCCTGGGAGCGGGCGTGTGCCGGCCGAAATTCCGATTGACCAAAGGGCAGGGTTGCGATGCACTGGGCCGCATCATGAAACGAACCTGTTTGCTTCTTCTCGCACTGCTCGTCGGTTTCACCCTCACAGCTTCCGCTCAGTTGAAGATTGCGGCCCTGTTCTCGGATAACATGGTGCTCCAACAGGGGATGCCCGTGGCGGTGTGGGGCTGGGCCAGCGAGGGCGACGTGGTCACGGTGAAGTTTCGCGGGCAGACCGTCACCGCGAAGACCAAAGACTCGAAATGGACGGTCAAGTTGCGGTCGCTCAAGCTCGGCGAGCCGGGAACACTCAGCATTGCCACCGCGCAACAGTCGCTGGCCTTCACCAACGTGCTCGTCGGGGAAGTATGGATTTGCAGCGGTCAATCCAACATGGAATGGCCGATGACACGCTCGTTTGAACCGCAGGCGGACATTGCCGCTTCAGCCAACCCGAACATCCGCCTGTTCACGGTACCCAAACTCAAGGCAAATGACCCGGCGCAGGATGTGAAGAGCACGTGGGTTGAGTGTAATCCCCAGACCACGCCAAATTTTTCGGCGGTGGCTTACTACTTCGGGCGCGAACTTCAGAAGGCGCGGAATGTTCCCATCGGTCTGATCCACACATCCTGGGGCGGATCGCCGGCGGAGGTTTGGATGAGCAAAGAGTTCCTGGCTGCAAATCCCGAGTATCAGGGAGACATCCTCGACAAGTACCAGGCTGACTACCGCAACTACCAGACGGCCTTGGAGAAATTCAACCAGGAGACTGAGGAATTGAAGAAGCAAGGCCAGACGCAGAGCAAGAAGCCTCCCGGCGGGCCGTTTTGGAAACCCACGGAGCTGTACAACGGCATGATTGCGCCGCTGCTGCCGTACGCGATTCGCGGTGCGATCTGGTACCAGGGTGAGTCCAACGCCGGTCGCGCGGATCAATATCGCCGGTTGTTCGCCGATATGATCCGTAACTGGCGGCAGGATTGGAGTCAGGGGAACTTCACCTTCCTCGCGGTCCAACTGGCGCCGTGGGACAAGAACAAGAAACGTTCGCTCGAGCAGATCACCGAGAAACCGGAAGACAGCGATTGGGCGGAGCTTCGCGAAGCGCAGGGCGTGGCAACGGAAGTATTGCCGAAGGTGGGAATCGCGGTGATCACCGATGTTGGCGACAAGGATGACATTCATCCCACGAAGAAAGCGCCGGTGGGCGCGCGACTGGCGCTGGCGGCACGTGGGATAGCTTACGGTGAAAAAATCGAATTCTCCGGTCCGCTTTACAAGAGCCTGAAAGTGAAAGGTGACAAAGCCATCCTCAGCTTCGATCACGCCAGGAGCGGATTGGAGGCGCGCGGCGGCGAACTCACAGGTTTTGCGATTTGCGGTGAGGACCAGAAATTCGTCTGGGCCAAAGCCGAGATCGACGGCTCAAGAGTGGTTGTTTCCAGCCCCGCTGTTGCCAAGCCGGTGGCGGTTCGTTACGGCTGGTCGGACAATCCGGTGGTCAATCTCTGGAACAAGGCGGGTCTACCCGCGTCGCCATTCCGTACGGATGATTTTCCGATGATCACGCTGGGGAAGAAGTAAGCACGTCCGAGCGAGGATTGACGCGAGTTCCTCCGCATCTGGTTTGGCCGGAGGGACGCGTAACGTGCCGCCCTTCACTTGCGGCGGTAGATTTTGTGCATCGCCGCCTGATCGGTGCATTTGATCAGCATTTCATCGATGTTCACATGCGGCGGGCGGGTGGCGACCCAGACCAGGATTTCCGCCACATCATCGGCGGTCAGTGGAATTGTTCCTTCATACGGCTTTTTGGCGCGTTCAGCGTCCCCCTTGAAACGGACCAGTGAGAATTCAGTTTCCGCCAGGCCGGGATCAACGGAACTGACCCGGATGCCCGTGCCAAACAATTCCAGCCGCAGCGTGCGGGTAATTTGCAACTCGCCAGCCTTTGCGGCGCAGTAAGCCGAACCGCCTTCATAGGCCACGCGACCAGCGACCGAACCGACGTTCAGAATCGAAGCGCCATCGTGTTGCGGCAGCAATGGCAGTGCGGCGCGGGTCATGCGCAACACGCCGAGCACGTTGCTTTGCAGCATGCCTTCCCAATCTTCGTCCTTGCCATCAGCCACAGTGTCCAGACCGAGTGCCCCACCGGCGTTGTTGATCAGGACGTGGAGTTTCTGGGATTTGGATTCTGGTTTCTGGATCAACTCGCGCGCCCAGGTGGTGAAGTCGTCCACGCTCGCCGTCTTGCTCACGTCGAGAAAATGAACGTGAGCTTCACTAGCGCCTATTTGTCGTGCGTCGGCAGCGACATTCTCCAAACGTTCCACTCGGCGCGCACCGAGCAGCAGTTTTGCGCCTTCCGCCGCAAACAAGCGCGCCGCCGCCGCGCCAAAGCCGCTGGAAGCACCCGTGATGAGAACCCACTTGTCTTTCAGTGAAAATGCCATGCGCCGAAGCATAATGACAGGTCGCGGCGACGGGGAGAAAAAATCCGCCCGAGTGTCACTCACTCTCTCGGTTTTTCAATGTACGCGCCGTGGGATGTAGCACGGGCAAGGCGTGAAAAATGATCGTAGAGAACACGGGAAATCTCCTTGATGGCCGTGGACGCATCATCGGCGACACCGTAATTCTCCATCACGACCACGACGTATGGCCGGTCCTTGAGATAAACAATCGCCCATTCGGTCACGACGCCGGCAAT
>Ga0315910_10005369_pt1 | contig 10505 bp, 8 predicted proteins | sample EdamamesoilMG_FD_204470 | JGI IMG/M metagenome (GOLD analysis project Ga0315910, IMG submission 204470) | Garden soil microbial communities collected in Santa Monica, California, United States - Edamame soil | ecosystem: Environmental > Terrestrial > Soil > Garden | place: USA: California...
CTTCCACCCGCAACCTGACCGCTTCCCCAATGTCGTGAGCCTCGCCCACGGTGAGCGCGGCGTCGACCGCGATCGCAATATGGACGTGCATCTCGGTCCCGACGTAGTGAGCCCTCAGGTCTGGCTTCCCGCGAACGCCTGTAACCGAGCTGGCGAGGGCGACGATTTCGCGCTGCCGAACTTCCGATGGTGCCTCACCCATCAGCAGTCGCACATTATCCACGGCCAACTGAAAGCCAGACCAGGCGATCAGCGCGCCTAGAGGCAACGCTAACCATGCATCCAACTGCGTAGCGCCGTAGCGAGCGGCGAGGAAACCAAGAACGGCCGCGCCACTCGTGAGGACGTCGTTGCGAGCGTCAATCGCCAGAGCCTTCACAGCAGGTTGCGTTGGCGATGAGACACGGATAGCGGCAAACCAAACCACGAGCTTGAAGGCTACCTTTGCGAGGAACGTCCAGAGGATGAGCGAATCGAACTTTGCCGCCGCGTCATCCAGGAGGGCGCCAACGGCGCGTTGAATGACTTCGGCAGCGAGCACGCCGGTCAATACAGCGGCAACCAATGCCCCCACCGGTTGCGCTCGCTTGTGTCCGAAATGGTGATTGCTATCCTCGGGCTTGACACTCAGTCGCACCGTCCAACCCAACACGACCGCCGTCACCATATCCAACAAGCTGTCGGCAAATTGCGCAAAAGCGAGCTGACTATTGTACCAGAAGTATGAGCCGAGGAGTGCAGCACTCAGCAAGCCGCTACCGAACAGGGTCACCACCATCAAACGGGACGCAGCGGACGTCGGCACCGACATAGGGACTGAGGTTATAAGATACTCAAGTCGCGTCAGGAAGGGCGCCGAGCCAATCAGCGACCGACGTTTGTCGATCGATGCTGAGAACGTGGGTTCGCCGCCGCACAGCCGGAGGCTTCCCGAAACGGCGAATCGCCGTCCCCAGGTCCTGGCTTCGCTTCATAGAAACCAAGCAGATCACGTTGCACTCGGCGACTCAGCTCTAGATCGCTCAGCGCTTCTATCAGTCTCGGCAGCGGCATGCCGGTTTGCATGCCCAATGTTGCCAGATTCAAGTCTCGACCGTTCTCGATCAACGTCAACAAAAGTCGTGCATCCGAGGAAAGCGGCGCACGGCGCCGGCCAGGGCGCCCCACCCCCTCACGAGACTCGTCCGAAGACCCACTTTGGGTCGTGTCTCCGCTCTCCATCGCCCGTCCCTCCTCGTTGGCTGTCACGGGCTCCGTCACCAGCCCGCCTTCCGCTACCCACGGGTCGTCGCTCGGCACACCGCCTTCCGCTACCAGCGGGTCGTCGCTTGGCATGCCGCCTTCCGCTACCAGCGGGTCGTCGCTTGGCATGCCGCCTTCGGCCGCCGATCGCGCTTCAGCTGCGGTCCCGCTGATGGCCGTCTCTGTCGTCGATCGTCCCGACCCACTTTGAGTCGCGCTCGAAGCAGAACCTCCGACCGCCAGCACACCTGCGCCGGACTGACCTGACTCTTGAGAGAGGGCAGCAATCAACACGTGTTCGACGGCCTCGACGTCCGTCAACGGATGTGCACAACGTTCGCGCGCCCCGAGCATGGCCCGTTCCAACAGAACCCAAACACGCTCGGGCAGACACACAGTCCGCGAATTGCTCTTGCCTGATGGCTGAAGCGAGCCGAACATAACCAGCTCGGGCAATGTCGCTGTTGATCTTGGCGCCCCCGCTGGCGCCGCAGACCCCGCTGGTGCTGCAGCCCTCACCGGCGCTCGAACAGCGCTTCGGCCACCGGCTGCTTTGACTCGCTGCTCGAGTCGACGCATGGATAGCTCGCGTGCTGCCTTTAGCCACTGCTGTTCGTTGCTAGGACAGGCGACGCGTGTGACCTCTCGCACTCGCGAGTAAGGCAGATCACCCGCCATCAGCGCCGAATACAGGGCCGGCAACTTGCGCAATGCTTTACCGACACGAATTCGCTCGCGGCTCGCCCGACGAGTCAACCCGAGCTTGCACCGAGCCAGCTGGTCAACGCCACCATGCTCCAGGATGAGGCCGGGCCATCGAATGAGCCCATCAGCTAAATCTGCGAGATAGCGACAGATTAGCCCATCAGCGCCACGTTGTGATCGCAGCAGACGCGCGATCGTACCAAGTAAGTCGTCAACGTCGAGACCCGGACGATAGCTTCCCCTCATCCACGATCGCTAGCACAACAGAAGAAGCTGTCACGCTGAATGTTACGCGTTCGTGATGCACGTGCAGCACGGGCGTCGCGTGGATCGCTTCGCGTTGCGTGTCTCACGATCGTCGGAGCCAGTAATGAGGAGCTTCGCGATTGTCACAGCGACTGATGGGCGATTGTTAGCACGCGTCTTGCTGCTCTCTCGCTACTGTAGCGCGCTCCACCGGGCGCAGAGCCAGGTGGCGAGCTTCCATCCGCCGCCGGCGCGCCACCGATTCGCCACCCCAGGCGCCGCTTGATTCTCGAAGAAAATGCCGATTTCGTGTGGGCACGCCTGTTGCAGACGAGGTGATGCATGCACTCAACCCAAGCAGCAACCATCATGGGTCGCCCTCTGGGCATGGCCACCGCGAACGCTGCAGGCCTCGCCGGACTGGATCCTTACCCGATCCGGGTCGAGGTGTGTTGCACACGGGGCCCCTCGTTCTTTCAATTGGTTGGGTTGGCAGAAGCCGCCGTGCGCGAGGCGCGCGTTCGAGTCGCCAGCGCTCTAGCCGGCATGGGAATTCTGCTAGACGAGTACGCCATCACGATCAACCTGGCCCCTGCCGGGATCCGAAAGAGTGGTGCAGCGCTCGACCTCGCGATTGCGGCGGGGGTACTCGGAGCTATCAACGAACTCCCTCCGGCATCACTGACCCGCACGCTACTGGTCGGCGAGCTCTCACTCGACGGAAAAGTACAACCGGTAGGTGGCGTCTTACCCGCGCTGAATGGCGCGCGACGCTCGGAACATACGGACGCCATCGTGCCCCGGGCCAACCAGAAGGAAGCGGGGTTGGCCCGCGGCGTTCGCGTGTATGCGGTCAGCGATCTGAAAGAGCTGGTCGAGCATTTCCGGGGAAACCAACAGCTGCCGCTGGTCGAACCAACGCAGTATTCGCCTACCGCGCAGCCCGTATGTCCAGACATGACCGAGATCCGCGGGCAAGGAACCGCGCGCCGAGCTATCGAGGCGGCTGCTGCTGGAGGCCACAACCTGCTCATGATTGGCCCACCTGGCGCAGGCAAGACACTCCTCGCTCGCGCGCTGCCAGACCTGCTACCACCTCTCGACTATAGCGAAGCGATCGAAGCTACGAAGATCCATAGCGTCGCTGGCCTGCTCACACCAGAGCGAGGCATGGTCGACCAGAGACCGTTTCGGGCCCCACATCATACCATCAGCGAGGCGGGTTTGGTGGGCGGAGGCGAAGTACCGAGGCCCGGAGAGATCAGCCTGGCTCACCACGGCGTGTTGTTCCTGGACGAGCTGGCCGAGTTCCGACGCAGCGCGCTCGAAGCTCTGCGCCAGCCGTTGGAGGATGGGTTCGTAAGAATCGTGCGAACGCGTGCAAGTGCGACCTTCCCCGCGCGAGCTCTGGTGGTTGCCGCTGCAAATCCCTGTCCTTGCGGATACGCCGGACACCCACGGCGCCGCTGTCGGTGTCCCCTCAAGCTAAAGCGCAGTTACAAGGCTCGACTCTCGGGCCCGCTGCTCGATCGATTCGATGTACACGTGGGCGTGGCACCCGTTGAGGCATCAGCTCTCACCGGCTCGGAGCAAGCGGAGTCGACATGCGAGGTTCGCAAACGCGTCATGGCGGCGCGTAGCATGCAGGCAGCCAGGTTCGCAGCGGGGATCACATCGAGCCCCACCAACTCCGCTCTGACACTGGCGGACTTGCAGGAGATCACCCGACGCGCAGAAACCAGAGCGCTCCTGGAGCACGCGATGGCAGATCTCGGACTTAGCGCCCGCGCATTCGTCAGAATCTTGCGCGTAGCTCGCACGCTGGCGGACTTGGAAGGCAGCGAACGGGTTGTCACGAAGCACGTCCGCGAGGCGATGCTCGGCCGGCTCACTGACGTAGAAGATGCTCACTTGGTCCCTGAAACGTACAACTGAAAGGCATACAGCCATGACTGAAACGAAAACGAAGAAGCCCGCATCGGATAAACTCGAACAACTCGACAGCCTGGTCGCAGCGACTAACAAGGAACACGGCGAGAACGCGCTCATGCGATTGGGTGACGAGGCCGCCACGAAACGCATGCCATGCATCCCCACCGGAGCACTCGCGCTCGACAGTGCTCTGGGGATAGGAGGGTACCCCCGCGGGCGAATCGTCGAGATCTTCGGTCCCGAATCCAGCGGCAAGACGACACTCACGCTGCACGCGATTGCACAGACTCAGAAAGCGGGAGGGAACGCAGCGTTCATCGACGCCGAGCACGCTTTCGACTTGCGGTATGCGAAAGCTCTAGGCGTCGACCTGAACACGCTACTGGTGTCACAACCAGATAGCGGGGAGCAGGCGTTGGACATCGCAGAACACCTGGTGAGCTCCGGTGCGATGGCGCTGGTGGTCATCGACTCGGTGGCCGCTCTCGTGCCGAAAGCGGAGCTCGACGGCGACATGGGTGACCCGCACATGGGCCTGCACGCGCGTCTGATGAGTCAGGCGTTGAGGAAGCTGAGCGGAGTCGTCAGCCGGTCGGGCGCCACGTTGATCTTCATCAATCAACTGAGGCAGAAGATTGGTGTCGTTTTTGGCAATCCAGAAACTACCACTGGCGGGCAGGCGCTGCGGTTCTACAGCAGTGTGCGCCTGGACGTGCGCCGCGTCGGAAAGGTTGCGATTGACGAGGCAGTCGTCGGCAATCGTACACGCGTGAAGGTGATCAAGAACAAGTGCTCTCCTCCCTTCACGGAAGCAGAGTTCGACATTCGTTGGGGGACTGGGATTGACGCCCTGTGCGACCTCATCGACGTGGCAGTGGCAGCAAACGTCTTGGAGCGGGCCGGCGCCCATTTTCGGTTCGCTGGTAACAGCATTGCCCAAGGGCGCGAACGGCTGCGCGAAGCGTTGCAGGGCGACGCGAAACTACACAGCAGCTTGCGGCTCGCCACCATGAAGGCCTTGGAAGGAACGGGTCTCCGGCTCGTGGCATGAGGGTCTTCCAGCTCGGAGGCGGGCGCGGTACTCTCGGGCCATGCCTCTGGATTCTCGCCTCGTGGCAGATGCCCGCGAGCTCGCGCGCACCGCCCATCAGCAGCAGGTCAGAAAGGCGAGCGGTCTCCCCTACTTCAGTCATCTCGACGCGGTGGCCCGAATCCTAGCGACCCACGGCTACGACGACGACGTCATCCTCGCTGCGGCCTACCTACACGACCTCGCCGAGGATCAGCCACAGTTTGCGGATCGGATGCGAGCCGAGATGCCAGCAGAAGTAGTCGACTTGGTGGCCATACTCACCGAGCCGAAGCTCGACGCGGCCGGCCAGAAGCGCCCGAAGGCCGCTCGATTCGCGGACTATGTCGCCGGGTTGGGCTCCGGTTCGAACGCCGCCGTCCGGGCCATTCCCATCAGCTGTGCGGATCGCATTCACAACACGACGAGCATCGTCGAGGACGAGCGGCGCGGCTATTCGCCTCTGATGCTGCTCACTACCCGCCCCGGAGAATTGCTGTTGCAGCTCGCGCGATTGAGAGCGATCTATGAGCCAATCGTCAACGCCTCGTTGCTGCAGAGCTTCGACGCCGCGACGCTCGCCCTCCGAGATCAGATCCGCAGTTGGTTACCCGGACGCGCGGCGATGATTGCCGCGGAAGCGCACCTAGGACAAGTCGACAAAGCGGGCGAACCGTATATCCTGCACCCCATGCGCTTGGCCGTCAGCGCGTCTACTCCGGAGGAACGAATCGTGGCCCTCTTGCACGACGTGGTCGAAGATTCGTCGTTCACGTTCGAGCAACTAGCACGCGAGGGGTTCGATGAAAACAGTCTGCGCGCGCTGGAACATCTCACTCGGCGACCGAATGAGGGTTACCATGAATTCATCGAGCGAGTGGCCCGGCACCGTTTGGCAACCAGGGTCAAGCTACTCGACTTGGCGGACAACTCCAACCTGTCGCGGCTAAAAGCTCCCAGCGCCGATGACTACGCTCGACTGGCCAAGTACCAGCGCGCCGCCGCGCGCCTGCAAACCGAACTCACGCGCCGCTGCCTGTTCGTCGAGCTGGACGCGGCGAGTCGCGAGCGCGTGGCGAACCTGGCTACATTGCCGATCGTGAAGGGGCAGCACGTAACGCTCGCGTACCGTGTCGATCCGGACGAGTTCTCGTCGCACTGGGTCCCCGGCGGGTTCGCGCCGGAGACCTCCGTCGAGATCGAAGCTACTCACGTCGTGCGCAGCGAGATCGTCGAAGTCTTGGTGATCGCCATCGCGGGTGTACACGAGCGCCCCATCGATGGCGGAGTGCTCCACGTGACCGTCAGTCGCGCACCGGAGGCACGCTCGCGAGACGCCAACGGCTTGTTGGAGCAGGGCACGCGCTCGCCGCTACCGGTGGCGATGAAACTGACGGGGACGATCCGGTGGGTGGATGCGTAACCGCGTGAGCGCCCTGCCGTCCTGAGCGCCTTCAGTTGTCCTGGGCGCCCTCAGTTGTTCTGGGCGCCCTCGAGAATCCATTGCGTGACCGTCTCGATTTCATCGGAAGTCAGCCGAGGGTACACCTTCGGCATCGGATCGCCGACCTCAGTCGTGGTCTCGGTGGCCTCGACACGCGCGATCAAGAGGCTGTTGTCCGGATCGCCCGGCACGACTCTGGTCCAGCCATCGGTGGTGGCGGCGATGTTGACGACACCGTTGACCGGATCGAACGGATCGCTCAGATTCGGCTCGACTCCCGCTTCGTAGTGGCAGTACGTACACTTGCCGCCCCGCGCGCCTAGCGCTCCTGCGTTCCCAAAGATGCGGCGGATATTGCTTTCGTAGAAGGCGTCGTTCAACGCACCGCTGGTCACCCACTGCCGAAGGTCCGCCAGCTCTTCGGTGGTCAGCCGCTCCGGTGACCACGGCATGGGTGCACCGGCAGCAAGCGTCGGTTCGGAGATCTTCTGGAGCAAAAAGCTGTTGGCGGGGTCACCGGGAACCACGTTCATTTCTGGCGTGTCCGGATGGCTTGCGTTCCAGCTGTTGGGGAAGGCGATGAGGCCATTGGTTGGGTCGAACGGGTCGGCGATGTTCGGGATGGCGGTGACGCCGGGATGGTGGCAATCGGTGCAGCGTTCCTCGAAGATCGGCGCCACGTCGGCGGCGTAGCTCACGGTGGCGCCCCCCGTCGAGCCGCCGCTGGTGGAGCTCGTTTGAGTCGTGGACGAGCCGGAGCTGCCCGCCGTGGTGGGAGTGCCCGTCGTAGATCCGACCGTAGCCGTCGGTGTGCCATGGGTCGTGGTCGGGTCTGATTCGCCACCGTTGCCACCGCAAGCGAGCTGTATCACTGCAGCCATCAGAGCTGACCCGGGCCGCGCGAATAGCCTGGTGAGTGGTGCACGGAACGGCATCGTTTGGCTAGCATACCGAAATTGCTGCCGATGGCCCACGCTTCGCGGCGGTCCTCGCCCGCGCCGGTCTTGGAGCGCCGGTCGCCGCGCGGGGCTGGTGGGAGCTAATTTGCCGGCGAAGAGTCGTAAAAGTTTGCTTTTTCGCCGTCCCGACTATGGTTGGGGGGCATGCGCTCGCCCCGCTGGTTCCTGATGGCTTCGACAATCGCGCTTGGCCTCGCGCTGATCGGGTCCCGCGTCCAGGCTTCCAACCGGTACCTCGAGATTCCGGATGTCCAAGAGCTGACCAGCTCCCCCGCCCATCACTACGCGAACATGCCAAACGAAGACGTGCTCGTAGAACTGCGGGCGCGCGGAGTGCCGTTCGTACAGACCGCTGCGCCGCAGCCCGGCGTGCGACTGCCGATTCGCCTGACAGGACGGCTGCATGGAGTATGGATTCACTCGGTGTTGCCCGAGGAAGAGCGAGCCACGACGCCGTTCGAGATCCTCGATGGCCGCCTGGCACTTGCCCTCGACGACTTCAGTAAGATCCTAGAGCACCACGATATCGTCGAGGTGATTCATTTTACCATGTACCGCCCGGCCAAGACGCTGGCCCACAGCAAGGACGCGGCACAGTTCCGACATCCGGGTGGATTGGCCATCGACGTCGGCGCGATGAAGAAGCGCAGCGGTCACTGGCTCGCCGTAGGCCCGCACTGGCCGAGCCAGATCGGCGGAAAGACCTGTGGCGCGGGCGCTCGTTCGCTGCTGGCGCGCCGCGGACGCGAACTGATGAGTATCGTTTGCGAGGCAGCCGATCAGCGTATCTTTCATTTCACGCTGACTCCGCACTTCGACCAAGCCCACGCCGACCACCTCCACATGGAAATCAAACCAGGTGTCAAGTGGTTCCTCATCAACTAGCGCCTCGCTCGATGCTGGTGTCGCGACCGCCGGGCGCTGCGGCGGTTTGCGCCGGCCATCGCGTGACTTTCCCCGATAGGCTTTGGGCTGGACTTCTGGTAATTCGCCCGGAATGAGTCTAGCGCGGCTGATCGGACCTGAGCTCGCCGCGCTCGTACGCGAGAAGGACTGGAGCGTCATCAACGAACTCATCGTCGATGACATCCATCCCGAAGATTTCGCGGACATCATCAACCAATTCAATCACGGGGACGCCGCCGAGGCGCTGACGAAGCTTCCCACGGAGTACGCAGCCAAGGTCTTCGAGCGGCTTGCCGCAGACCAGCAGGAAGCGATCTCGGCTCAGCTCGGCGTCGCGTCCACCGCTCGCATCGTCACCGAGATGGATGTCGACGACCTCACTGACTTCGTCGGCGCCCTGCCCAACGAAACCGAAGTGGCGTTGCTCGAGCACCTCGAGAAGGTCGATCCGGACGTCGTCGTCGAGATCGAAGAGCTCAAGCGCTGGCCGGAGGCTTCTGCCGGCGGCCTGATGACGACCGAGTTCATCAGCGTCGATCCGTCGCTGACGATTCAACAAGCGATCGCCGAGTTCAGAAACCAGGCTGAGGACATCGACAGCAATCTCGAGACCATCTACGTCGTGGACAGCCGCGAGCGTGTGCAGGGGTACCTGACGATGCGCGACCTATTGTTGAGCAAGCCCGACGTGCTCGTGTCCGAAGCCATGCACCCACGCATCATCTCGGTTCCTCCTGAGCTAGATCAGGAACAGGTGGCGATTTTGTTCGCGAAGTACGACCTCAACACACTGCCGGTGATCAAGGACGAGAAAGTGTTGGGTGTGATCACCTCGGACGACATCATCGACGTGGTCACGGAAGAGCAGCACGAAGACGTCCAGAAGATGGGTGCCGTCGCGCCCATCGAAGGTGGCTACCTCTCGGTGCCCACCTTGATGCACTTAAGGAAGCGCGCACCCTGGCTCTTGGTCTTGTTCGTGGGCGGGTTTCTCACCACGACCGCGATGCGGGCGCATCACACCGTGCTCGAAGCGATCGCGACGCTGGCCATCTACGTGCCGCTCTTGGTCTCGGCCGGTGGTAATTCCGGCGCACAATCGTCGACTTTGGTGATTCGCGGGCTCGCCGTCGGAGACCTCTCGATGCGGGACTGGCTGAGAGTCTTCCTGCGCGAGCTTGCGCTCGGCGTGATGCTCGGCTCGCTACTGGCAGTGCTCGGAATGCTCAGGGTGATGATTGCGGGGGATGGCTGGAATATCGCATGGCTGATTGGAAGCAGCATCGTCGCTATCGTGGTGATCGGCTGCGTGATTGGGGGCATGATGCCCCTAATCTTGCATCGGCTCGGAGTGGATCCGGCCTCGAGTTCGACACCGTTTATTGCCACTTTGGTGGATGTGCTGGGTATCCTGGTCTACATGGGCTTGGCAGGCTGGCTCCTCGGCGACCTCGTCGCCGCCGCAACTGCGTCGTGAATTCGAACGACTTCGTTGACATCCCCGACTACCCCGGGAGAATCGAACTGGCGGTATGAAGACCCTAGGTGCGAGCATCGTTCAGCGAGGTATCGCGACCGTTGGCGACGTAGAGGAAGCGCTAGCCAGGCAGGTCATGTACGGCGGAGACCTGGCGACGAATTTGCTCGAACTGGCGTCGGTGAGCGAAGGCGAACTCACGGAGCTCCTTGCGGTCAGCCATGGCCTGAAGCCCGCTCCGCGGGGTGAGTTGCCGATCGCTCCTGAGAGCGTGCGCCGCCTCGTCCCCGGCGACCTGGCGTTTCGGCACGGTCTGTATCCGCTCTCGGAGGCAGGCGGGGCCCTGACCGTCGCGGTTCACGAGCCGCTCGCGCGTGAGGTCGAACAGGACCTGTCGTTTGCGTTGGGCGTCAGCATCGTGCAGCTCGCCGCGCCGCTGGTTCGGATTCGCCAGGCCGTGGCGCGCGACTACCTCCAGCCGCTGGACAAGCGAACGGCACGCATCCTAACGAAGCTGACGGGCCA
>Ga0315910_10005370_pt1 | contig 10503 bp, 8 predicted proteins | sample EdamamesoilMG_FD_204470 | JGI IMG/M metagenome (GOLD analysis project Ga0315910, IMG submission 204470) | Garden soil microbial communities collected in Santa Monica, California, United States - Edamame soil | ecosystem: Environmental > Terrestrial > Soil > Garden | place: USA: California...
GGAAGTGGCCATCCGTTTCGTGGACGAACCTGGTGACTGGCGGCTTCACGTGGCCGAAGCAGGAAAGGCCAATTTCGAGCCGGTGAAGGCTTCCGATCCGGATTTCGAACTCTACCTGCCCAGCGCCGCGGTCCTGGCCATAACCAGCCACTCCGGCTCGGAAGTGGGCGACATCGGCGTCACCTTCTTTGAACATATTGTTGCCCGTGAACCCGCCCGAAAAGTCGGTGTGAAGCTCCATAGCGGCATCGTGAAGCTGACGCTGCGGGGATGGTTCGGTGTTCTCGCGCTGGGTGGACCCAAGGTCGTGATGTGGTTGGCGGGCAAGGGCCTGCGCGGCCGCGGCGCCATCGCCAATGCCCTGGTCCGCCTCAAGGGCTAGGGAGCGCCCAGGCCATGACGTAGTCGCCTGCGGGTGTGCCGAGCGCTGCATGCCCGCCCGCAGCGATCACGACGTATTGCCGGCCATCGATCTGGTAAGTCATGGGCGTGGCCTGGCCCCCTGCGGGCAGCCTGGCCTTCCACAGTTCTTCCCCTGAAGTCACGTCGTAGGCCCGCAGGTACCGGTCCAGCGTGGCGGCCGAGAACACCAGGCCGCTGCGTGTCGTGATGCTGCCGCCCAACTGCGGCGTACCGATCGTCAGCGGCAGACGGCTGGGAATGCCGAATGGACCAGAGTCCACCGCGGAGCCCACCGCTCGCTTCCACAGCACACGCTGCGAATCCAGATCGATGGCCATCAGGCTGCCCCACGGCGGTTGCATGCAGGGAATGCCCAGCGGGCTGAAGAACGGATAGGCCGCCACCGAGTATTCAGGCTGGCCGGACCGCCCGACAGGTGCATCAGCCGCGGGGGTGAAGCGCACCCGGAATGGCATGGAATTGGGATTGGTCACCAAGAGCCTGCGCACCGGGTCCACGGCAAGGCCGCCCCACTCGATGCCACCTGAAAGGCCCGGGTATACCAACACCTCCCGATCCGTGCCGGGAGGGGTGTAGGGGCCTTCGTAGCGGGACTCGAGGAACCGGATCCGGCACCACATGTGGTCGAAGGGAGTAAGACCCCACATCGTGGCCTCGCGCAGCCGGGCAGGGCCCGGACTGACCTCGAGCGCGGATTCGGGCTGCGTGGCAGAGAGTCGTGTCTCTACTGATCCGGCCTGCGGGACAGGTCGTTCCAGAACCGGGACGATGGGTTCGCCGGTGAGGCGGTCGAGTACGAATATGCCACCCGACTTGGTGCCGACTGCCACCGCAAGCCGGGGACCCGACGGCCCGCGCATCTCCAGCAGTGTCGGCTGCGAGGCCAGATCGAAATCCCACACGTCGTGATGGGTGACCTGGAACCGCCAGCGCGTAACCCCCGTGACGACATCCACCGCGACCAGGGCGGTGCCGAAGGCCTCGTCGAAGTCGCGTCGTCGCGCGCCGTGGAAGTCCAGCGCAGGATTGCCCGTGGGCAGGAATACCAGGCCTGTCACGTCATCGGCCACCATGGGCGCCCAGACGTTCGGCGTGCTGCGCGTATAGGTTTCGCCCGCCGGCGGTGCGCCAGTCCGGTCCGGTCGGCCGACGTCCCAGGCCCACGCCAGGCTTCCATCCTGCGCGTCATAAGCACGCACGACGCCGGATGGAATGTCGGCGACTGTATCAACAACCAGGGCGCCTACTACCACCCGCCCGCGCGTCACGAGTGGGGGAGAGGTTACCGAGTAACTGCCAGACGGTACGTCGCCAAGCCCTTCGTGCAGGTCAACTGCACCCTCGTTGCCGAAGTCCCGACAGGGCCGGCCGGTGAGCGCATCCAGAGCCCAGAGTCTGTTGTCCGGCGTCGCTGAGTAGATCCTCGTGGCGCAGGCTTTGCCATCCGCTCGACCTTCGCCATAGGCAACGCCACGACATGTATAACTTCCCGGCCGCCGCTCACCTGATGGCGCCTGGAACTGCCATGCCCGCCGGCCGTCCGCGGCGTCGAGGGCGAGGACACGTCCACCGGGAGTGCAGAGGTAGAGCAGCCTTCCCACCTGAAGCGGTGTGGCCTCGAAGTTGTACTGCATGCCGGGCCCGGGCAGGTCGCCGGTACGTGCAGTCCACGCGGGTTGGAGGCGCGCGACATTACCGGGGTGGATCTGGGACAGCGGCGAATGGCGCGTTCCACCGGCGTCATTGCCATAACTCGGCCACCCTTGAGTGGTGCCGGTGTCATCGGGCCAGGCCTGCTGTTCAGGTGGTGAGGCGCCGAGGCGCAGGATGGTCGCGCTGGCGGGCGCGAGCACGAGTGCCGCGATGACCACCCAGGCACCGAGTCGCGCGCGCGGTCCCAGCAATGGTGGCGGTACCGGCCGCAGGGATGCGCTTGCCAGTGGCGTGATCAGCCAGAGCCCCCCCAGCAGCAGCAGGCCGAGGCGGGGCAGCAGTGCCCATCCATCCAGGCCGACTTCCCATAGTGACCAGCCCACCGTGACCAGGAGCAGGCAGCCGTAGAGCCATGCCCCCCACCGGCTGGAGCGCCACAGTAGCGCTGCCGAGGTCAGCAATGCCACGCCAGCCGTTGCGTACCACCACGATCCGCCGAGGAACAGCAGCCTGAGCCCGCCAGGCAGCAGCAGGACGCCAGCCATGGCCAGCGCCAGTGCAAATCCTCGGCCGGCAATCACCTGGAGCCTGGTTGGCATCGGTTTGTGTCCCATTCCCCGGAAATCGGGGGCGAGCCGCGGGTAACCTTTGTTTCAGACAGGTTGCTGCGGCTTCCAGTCACCGTCAAGGCGCGACTACCGCGTCACCGAAGTATCCGGCTGCGCCGCGCGGTCGTGAGAATATTCGCGCAGCGACCCGCGCGCCTCGTATGGGGATGTTGTGCACCACGTTGTATCGGGATGAGCAGTGAAACGAAGTCGCCACGCCGCGGAGGCATGGCGCGCAACATCATGCACCTTGGCTTCGGGCAGCTGGTCACGACCGCGCTGACCATCCTGCTGAGCGCCATCATGGCGAAAGTGCTGAGCCCGCCGGACTTCGGCCTGCTGGTCCTCATCACGGCCATCTCCGGATTCGCATACGTTGTGGTGGACTGGGGACACGGCTCACTGGTGGTGCGTGAAGCGGCGCGCGATCCGGCGCAGACCGGCGACCTGGTCGGCAGCGCACTCGTCGTGCGGGCGCTGGCAGCGTTACTGGCCTGTCCCGTAGCGCTTGCTGCCACCTGGCTGCTGGGTTATGACGTGCGCACGCGCACGATGACAGGGCTGATGATCCTGGCGCTGCTTCCACAGTACCTCGGACTCACCTTCTGCTGGGCGTTTCGTGCGCGTGAGCGCATGGACCGCGACGCGCTGCTGAATATCCTGCTCAAGTTGTCCGTGCTGGTCTTCGCGATCGTCTTCTTTGCGCTCGGTGCACGGATGGGAGGCGTGATCCTGGCCTGGGGCGCAGCCGGGACGCTCACTCTCGTGCTGGGTATCGCGATGTACCGCAAACTGGACCTGCCGCGGCTGTCAGCTTCGGTCGCCACATCGCGCATGCTGATGAAGGATGGCGCGCCGATATTCATGATGTCCGTTGCTGGCGCCCTCGAGTACGCGCTCAACGCGAACATCCTCTACAAGATGGCTTCGCCGACGGTCGTCGGGTGGTTCGGTGCCGCGTGGACGATCGCAGGTACGTTGCTGGCCCCGGGCACGGTGCTGTGCACTGCCGCCTATCCGCGCCTCTCCACTGCTGCCTCGGATCCCGTGGAATTCAAGCGCACTTTCGAGCTTTCTTTCCGGCCGCTGCTGCTGCTGGCGGTCCTTGGCGGTGTAGGCACCTATATCTTCGCCGACGTGCCCGTGGGATTGATCTACGGCGCCGAGAAGTTCGGCCCGGCGGCAGATATCCTGCGCGCCTTCGCACCCGTGCTGCTGCTCGTGTACATCGATCTGTTCCTGAGCATGGCGATCATCGCAACGGGGAGGGCTGGCTGGATCTCCGTGGCAAAGGCTTTCTCGGTCGTTCTCACCACGGTACTGGTCTTCATCCTCGTCCCTTATTGTGAACGGCGTTTCGGCAATGGCGGGTTGGGAGTCATGTATGCGCTGGCGGGAGGTGAAATCATGATGTTTGCTGCCTGCGTGGGCATCTTGAGGAACGCGATCGATGGCCGCACGATGACCGAAGTGCTGAGGGCACTGGTCGCGGGCGCCGGCACCGTGCTGCTGTTCGTGCTGGTGCCGGGATTCGCACCGGTGATCGGCATTCCTGCGTGCGTGCTGGCATTCGTTGCGCTGGCCTTGCTGTTTGGCGCCGTGAAACGGTCCGATTTCGATGTTCTGCTTGCTTCATTCCGGAGGCCTGCCTCGTGACGCCGGGCAGGTGCCGGTTCGCGATTCAACACTCCTGGACCATGTCTATGTACGAGAATGTGAAAGCCGTCGCGGTACGCCACGGCACCCCGGGTTCTTCTAGACGTCCGAGTTGTCTCTGGATGGCAGGATGTTTCCGATGAAGCGCGACGAAGCGGTGGCATGGCTGGCCGGAATGTTCGAGGAGCCTGCCGACAAAGTGAGCGAAGCCACTGCCAGGGACAGCATCTACGGCTGGGACTCGCTGGGCACGCTCACGCTGATGGCGGAGATGGACGAGAAGTTCGACATCCAGTTGTCCGAACAGGACGTCACCGGTTTCGCCTCGATCGGTGACGTAGTGGAACTGCTGGCGCGACGTGGCAAGCTGACCTAGGGCCGGGCGCCCGCCATCAGCGCAACGGAATCGATGGCCTGCTTCAGGATCTTGCCTGACGGCGTCTTGGGCAGCGACTTGGGAAAGGCAAACACGCGCGGCACCATGTACCCACGCAGCCGCTGGCTGCAGTAGCGTTTCACCTCTTCCGCATCGATGGTGCTGGCGGCATTACGGACGATGAAGGCCGCAGCTACCTGCCCCCACTGTTCATCCGGAATGCCCAGCACCGCTGCTTCGAGCACATCCGGAATCTGACAGAGCACGTTCTCGATCTCCGCGGGGCTGACCTTGTGTCCGCCGATCTTGAGGATTTCGTCGTTGCGTCCCGCGAAGCGCAGCAGGCCCGACGCGTCGGCGCTGAAGGCATCGCCTGTGAACAGCCAGGGCTCCTCGCCAGGTACGAGCATGCGCAGCTTCTGTGCGGTCTCTTCGGGCCTGCGCCAGTAACCCTGCATGACGTGGGGTCCCCGCACGATCAGTTCTCCGACTTCGCCGGGCTCCACCATGTTGCCGTGCATGTCCACGATGTGGTGCTCCTGGCCCGCCAGGCCCCGGCCCACACTGTCGGGATGTGCCTCGAGTTCGTCAGGATCGAGGTAGGAAATCCTCTTGCACTCGGTCTGTCCGTACATCACGTACAACCTTGCGCCGGGCAGGCGGCCTCGCAGTCGCAGTGCCTGTGCGGCTGGCAGGGCAGCCGCGGCGCTGGTGATCAGCCGCAGCGAAGCGAGATCGTGCTTTTCCAGAACAGGCGTGTGCGCCATCCAGCCGAGAATGGTCGGTACTGCCGCCATCACTGTTGCGCGCTCGCGTTCGATGAGCGCGAGGCTGTTTGCAGGAAAGGCGAAACCGCGATCCAGCAGCACCGTTGCGCCGGTGGCGAGTCCAAGCAGCAGCTGGTAGAGGCCATAGCTGCTGGACAAGGGCAGCGCCGAATGGATGATGTCGTCAGCAGTGATACCGAGGTACGCGTTTACCATGCGCAGGGCCGCGCGCATGTTGTCCGGCGCGAGCATCACTCCTTTCGGCTGGCCCGTGGAGCCGGATGTGTAGATCAGTGCGGCCAGGCCGCGACTCTGCTCCGTACAGGCCGGCGTGCGCGCAACAATCGCTCCGTTCCCGGTTACCAGCCAGTGAGGATCAGCGTCCTCCACGACCGCGCGCAGTGCCTCGCCCTTCAGGGACGAGTGCAGGGGCACCATTACGCCGCCGGCCTGCATCGTGCCGCACAGGGCCACGGCTGCATCGATGCCGTTCGGCATCACGGTGGCGACGCGGTCACCGGGCTTCGCTCCCATCGCTTGAAGCCTCGCCGAGAATGCAAGGGCCGCTTCCTCCAGCTCTGCAACGCTGATGCGGCGCGCGCCGTCGATGACCGCCAGTTTGGAGCTGTCGTTCACGTTTGCGGTACTGAAGAGGTCTTGCAGCATGAGGTTGGGTGATAATAGCTGCGACGTCAGGGAGGTCCAATCAAGCAGTGTGTGGAATTGCAGGCCTGATCCCGGCGGCGGGGGTTACGCCGGATAGGGAAAGGCTGCAACGGATGATCGGCGCCCTGCGACATCGCGGACCCGACGGCTTTGGCTTTCACCTGGCGCCAGGCGTAGGTCTGGCGCACGCACGCCTGAGCATCATCGACCTGGTCACTGGAGACCAGCCGATCCGCAACGAGACCGGTTCGGTGCAGGTCGTGTTCAATGGCGAGATCTTCAACTATGAGGCCCTGCGCGCGACGTTGCAGTTGCACGGCCACTGCTTCTACACCGCGTCCGACACCGAAGTCATCGTGCATGCCTATGAGCAGTACGGGCTGGACTTCGTCGATCACCTCAATGGCCAGTTCGCCATCGCACTGTGGGATGCGGATCGCCGCCGCCTGGTGCTGGCGCGGGATCGCGCGGGGATACGCCCGCTGCTCTATGCGCAGACGGCAGAAGGGCTGGCATTCGCCTCCGAAGCCAAGGCGCTGTTCGCCGGAGGCGTGCTGGCGCCCCGAATCGACCTTCTCGGAGTCGCCGAAGTGGCGACATTCTGGAGCTGCATAGCGCCGCGAACTCCATTTATCGGCGTATCCGCGCTGCCGCCGGGATCAGTGGCGGTGCTGGAATCCGGTCATCTGCGGGTACGTCGCTACTGGGACTGGTCATTCGACATCGATCCGGAGCTCGCCGGCCCCCCGGATGAGGCTGTCGAACGATTGCGAGAGCTCTTCCTCGATGCGGTCAGGCTGCAGCTTCGTGCCGACGTGCCCGTCGGTACCTACCTGAGCGGCGGGCTGGATTCATCGGCCGTGACCGCCGCTGCCCAGCGCGCCGGGCAGCCGCATTTGAATACCTTCTCGATTGCCTTTCAGGACCGGGAGTTCGACGAGAGCCCCTTCCAGCGGCAGATGGCCAGCCATCTGGGGACGAAGCACACGTCGGTAGCAATCCCCTCCGCGCAGATTGGCGAGGCGCTGCCGCGGGCCCTCTGGCACATAGAGTCGCCGCTGGTCCGCACCGCCGGCATACCGTTGATGCTGCTGGCCGACGAGGTTCGTCGCCAGGGCATCAAGGTGGTCCTGACCGGCGAGGGGGCGGACGAGGTATTCGGCGGATACGACATATTCAAGGAAGCCAGGATCCGGCGTTTCTGGGGAAGGCAGCCGCGCTCCACATGCCGTCCGGCGCTCCTGGGGCAGCTCTACGGCTACGTGGAGAATTCCCCGACGCGGATGGGGCGCCTGACCTCGGTCTGGTTCGAGCAGGGCATCACCGAGCCCGCAGATCCGTGGTTCGCGCATCGCCTGCGCTGGAACACCACCCAGCGGGCCCTTCGCCTGCTTTCCGCAGACGCGCGTGCGTCCGTCGATCGCCAGCACCCGCTGGGTCAGCTCATGGAACTGGCGCCGCGCCCCGAGGCCCGCTGGAATGCGCTGGGGCGTGATCAGTACGTGGAAGCCTCGACGCTGCTTCCCGGTTACCTGCTGCATGCGCAGGGAGATCGCGTCGCCATGGCAGCCTCGATCGAAGGCCGTTTTCCCTTCCTGGATCACCGGCTGATCGAATTTGCGGGTCGCATGCCACCGGCGTGGAAGCTGCGCGGACTCGAGGAGAAATACCTGCTGCGCAGGGCCGTGCGTGACTGGCTGCCCGATGCAGTATCAGACCGGCGCAAGCAGCCCTATCGAGCTCCCGACGCCGAATGCTTTTTCCAGGCGGGCAGGCCTCTGGATTATGTGGCCGAAGCGCTGTCCGCAGGACGACTGCGCGACGCTGGCATATTCGATGTTGCTGCAGTAGACCGCCTGACTGCCAAATGCCGCATTGGGGCAGCCATCGGTTTCGCCGACAATATGGCGTTCCTCATCGTCTTGACGACCCAAATGCTGCATGACCAGTATGTCCGTGGATCCGAAGTCGCCGTGAAAGGGAGTTGAATGAGTTCGCGCAAGGAGCGGGTAAGGGGGTTCATCACCTCCATGTTCTTCACTGATCCGGGCACGGTGCTCGGCGAGGATGACTCGCTGCTGCAGCTGCAGATCGTCGATTCCACAGGCTTTCTGGAGCTGGTGGGCTTCCTGGAGTCCGAGTTCGGCATCAAGGTGGACGACGAGGAGATGCTTCCGGAAAACCTCGATACGCTGGCGTGCATCGACGCATTCCTGGAACGCAAGCTGGGCGCGGAGGCGGGCCGCTGACAATGGTGACTTTGCCGCCAATGGACTACGCCAGCGAGGTCGAACGAATCGCTGGCGCGCTGCGCACCGCCACGGGTCGGCTGCGCAGGCGCGGGCTGGTCGTGGCCATGTCCGGCGGCATCGACAGCTCGGTGAGCGCCGCGCTCGCGGTGCGGGCGCTCGGCGCCGACCAGGTTCTCGGACTGCTCCTGCCGGAGCGTGACTCAACGCTCGGCGACGGCTCGCTGGGTGCCTTGCTGGCGCACCATCTGGGAATACGTTTCGAGCACCAGGATATTTCGCCGGCTCTCTCAGCCCTCGGTTGTTACAACTCGCAGCAGCAGGTCCTGCAGCGGGTCCTGCCGGGCTACGGCGATGGCTGGAAGTTCAAGCTGGTGATATCCGCCGCCATGGGTGGCCGCGTCAGCATCACCCGTGTCGTGGCCGAGGATCCGCGCGGCGGCCGGCACGAGGCCCGGCTTTCTGCGGCCGACTACCAGCAGCTCGTGGCTGCCACAAACTTCAAGCAGCGAGTCCGCAAGGCGCTCGAGTACTACCACGCCGACCGGCTCAACTACGCCGTGGTCGGCACGCCCAACCGTCTCGAGTACGATCAGGGGTTCTTCGTGAAGCTGGGAGACGGCGCCGCGGACGTGAAGCCCATTGCCCACCTTTACAAGACACAGGTGTACGGGATGGCGAGATTCCTCGGGCTGCCCGAAGCCATCACGACAACCACTCCGACCACGGATACCTTCAGCCTGGCGCAGGGGCAGGACGAGTTTTATTTCGGGCTGCCTTATCCCCAGATGGACCTGGTGCTCTGGCATGTGAACGAGGGTCGCAGCGCCAGCGAGCTCGCGATGGCGTTGGGCTGTGAGGTCAAGGAGGCGGAAGGCCACATCGCAGCCGTCCATGCAAAGCGCCGGACCACAGCCTATCTGCACCTGCCCCCCATCCTGGCGGCCGAAGTCCCCGGCATTCCGGCAACATGAGTCTCTCGAGCGTTCCCGGCTGGCGCATCGCGGGTATTTCGACCTGCGTGCCCCCGCGTGTTGTGGATAATCTCGAGTGCGGCGCAGCCTACGGTGAGGAGGAAGTCCGCAAGGTCGTCGCCATGGCAGGCGTCCAGAAGCGCCATGTGGTGGAGGCCGGTACTACTTCGGCGGACCTTTGTTTCGAGGCCGCGCAGCATCTCCTGCAGCGGCTCGGCTGGGAGCCATCGAGCATTACCGGGCTGATCATGGTGACCCAGTCGCCCGACTACTTTCTCCCCTCATCGAGCTGCATGGTGCACAAGTGGCTGGGGCTTTCCCCGGGGTGTGCGGCTTTCGATGTCGGGCTTGGCTGCTCTGGCTATCCGTATGGCCTCTATCTCGCGGCCACGATGCTCAGGGCCGGAGGCCAGCAACGGATTCTGGTGTTGCACGGAGAGACGCCGAGCCTGTTCCCCGGCGCCGATGATCACGCGACCACGCTGCTTTTCGGTGACGCCGGTTCGGCCACAGCTCTGGAGGCCGAGCCCGATGGACCTGGTGGGCAGTTCGCTCTGCATACCGACGGTACGGGCTATGCCGGCCTGATCATCCGCGGAGGCGGGTTCCGTGACCGCTGCCCTGCCGAAGCCGCGGACCTGAATCTCCACATGGATGGCGCCGGCATATTCAATTTCACGATCCTGCGAGTGCCGCCGCTCATCCACGACACGCTCGGGTTCGCCGGACTGACCGTGACGGACATCGATGTCTATGCCTTCCACCAGTCCAACCGCTTCATCATGCGGCACCTGATGAAGAAATGCGGACTGCCCGCCGAGCGGGTTCCCATCGTGCTGGACCGGTTCGGCAACTCGGGAGGACCCTCCGTGGCGCTGGCAATGACGCAGGGCGCAGGTGCAGCCGACTCCGCAAGGCGCGTGATGATGCTGGGCTACGGTGTAGGCCTGTCATGGAGCGCGGCCATTGCCACGCTCGATTCCAGTGCGCCGCTTCTTCACGGAACGTATTCCGGATCGGTGACGCGCCAGTGAGCACCTTCGACGATCGCTGGGTCCTCGTCTCCGGTGCGTCTTCCGGCATCGGTCGCGCCATCGCGGTGGCGTTGGCAGGTCAAGGCGCTCGCACCGT
>Ga0315910_10005371_pt1 | contig 10503 bp, 9 predicted proteins | sample EdamamesoilMG_FD_204470 | JGI IMG/M metagenome (GOLD analysis project Ga0315910, IMG submission 204470) | Garden soil microbial communities collected in Santa Monica, California, United States - Edamame soil | ecosystem: Environmental > Terrestrial > Soil > Garden | place: USA: California...
CAAAGCGGCGACTTCGGACGCCTCGCCGAAACGCTTCAGTGGGACGACCTCAAGCACCTTTCCTGACACGACCGGGTCGTTTACGTAGTCGGTCGTCATGTCGGTCTTGATAAAACCGGGTGCCACCGCGTTCACCGTGATGCTCCGGCTGCCGAACTCCTTCGCGAGTGTCTTCGTGAAGCCGATCATGCCTGCCTTTGCGGCCGAGTAGTTGGCCTGGCCGGCGTTGCCCATGATGCCGCTCACCGACGCCATGTTCACGATCCGGCCCCAACGCTGGCGTGTCATCGGCCGGGCGAGCGCCTTTGTCCAGTGGAAGCAGCTGTCGAGGTTTGTCCGGAGCACGTCGGACCAGTCCGCCTCCGACATCCGGAACAAGAGCCCGTCGCGCGTGATGCCGGCGTTGTTCACCAGGATGTCGACCACGGGCCGCTCCTTGAGTATCTCCTCGCAGGCCTTCGCGACCGCGGGACCGTCCGAGACGTCGACCGCCATGGCTTTCGCCGATCCTCCGGCGGCGTTGATAGCGTCGGCAACCGCGCCACATGAGCTCGCGCTCTTGCTCACGCAGATGACGTGCACACCCTCGCGCGCGAGTGCCTCGGCGATCGCCTTTCCGATTCCGCGGCCTGCGCCGGTGACGACCGCAATGCGCTTGTTGTAGGTAAGAGTCATGGAGATAAAATGGCTGGTGCTGCCGGGCGCCCGGGCCCGCGGGGTCGCGTGAGATTCCCCCGGTTTTCGCCGCGTGGGCAATCAATAAACGTCGCGCATGTAACGCCGGTCCTTCTTGAGCTGCTTCACGTAGGCGACCGCTGCGGCCTCGTCCATGCCCCCGTGCTGGCGGGCGATCGCATGCAACTCGGCGTCGACGTCCTTCGCCATCCGCTTTGCATCACCGCAAACGCAGAAATACGCGCCGCGCTGCAGCCACTCCCATATCTCGGCCCCCGACTCGCGCATGCGGTCCTGCACGTAGATCTTGTGCGCCTGGTCGCGGCTGAACGCCAGGTCGAGCCGCGCGAGCAGGCCGTCGCGCAACATCGCTTCGAACTCCTCGGCATACAGAAAATCGCTCGCGCGCTTCTGGTCGCCGAAGAAAAGCCAGTTGCGGCCCTTCGCACCCGTCGCGCGCCGGTCGTGCAGGAACGCGCGAAACGGCGCGATGCCCGTGCCAGGCCCCACCATGATGAGGTCCGCGTCGCCCGACTCGGGCAGCCCGAAATGAGAGTGCGACACAAACACCGGCACCGGCGTCTCTCCCGGCTCCACGCGATCCGCGAGGAACGTGGTGCAGACGCCGCCGCGCTTCCGCCCGTTCGTCTCGTAGCGCACGATCGCAACCGTGAGGTGCACCTCGTCGCCCGCGACGCGCTGCGAGGACGCGATCGAATACAGCCGCGGCATGAGCTTGCGCATCAGCGCGACAAGCTCCTGCGGCGAGACAGGGGCGGATGGAAACTCGGCAAGCAGATCGGCGAACTCGTGGTTCGTGAGAAAGTGCTCGAGGTCCGGCGCGGCGTCCTTCGCGAGCAGTCCTTCGAGCCGCGCGCGCTCGACCGGATCGATCGCCTTCGATGCGAGGAACTCCACGGTCTTCCGCGTCGGCTGGGAAAGAGAAAGCTTTGAGGTCAGCGCCTCGCGGATGGAGACCTCATCCGTGCTCCGCGGCAGTTGCACGCGCTCCGAGCCGTCGGACCGCAGGCGCGCGAGGATCGCCTCGACATCCGCCTCGGCGTTGGTCGGGTAGATTCCGAGCGAATCGCCCGGTTTGTATTTGATCCCGCTGCCGGCGGTCGAAATCACGAAGTGCCGCGTCTCCTTCGCGGAGCCGGGCCCGCTCAACAGCCTGTTGTCCACCACCCTGGAGGGGAATGGGTGATCTTTGCTAAAGCCGGTCCCGGCCGGGGCGTGTGCGACAGTCATGAGTTGCTGGAGATACGGAATCAGGAATCCGCGGCTGGCAAGGCGGCAGTCGCGAGCGCGGGCGACGGGCCGCCCGACGCGTGATTTTCTCCTTGGATTTCAGCGCTGAATCGCCGCCAATGCCCCGATGGAACCCGTTCGCATCCAAAAGTATCTCGCCGACCTCGGCCTCTGCTCGCGCCGTGCGGCCGAAGCGGCGATCGCTGCTGGTGAGGTGCTTGTAAATGGTGAGCGCCCCGAGCCGGGTCGAAAAGTGGACCCCTCGCGCGACCGGATCACTGTGAACGGCCGCACCGTCGGCGGCGCACCGCAACAGAAGGTCACGGTCGCTGTCCACAAGCCCCGTGGATATGTCTGCAGCAACAGCGACCCCGCGCACGCGCGCACCGTCTTCGATCTCCTGCCCCGCCCTCTCAACAAGCTGCGCTTCTTCTGCGCCGGCCGGCTCGACCTCGACAGTGAGGGCCTCGTGATCCTCACCACCGATGGCGACCTCGCGAACAGGCTCATGCACCCGTCGAACGTCGTGGTGAAACGCTATCAAGTCGCGCTCAAGCAGATGATCGCGCGCGAACGCCTTCCGCTTCTGATCCGCGGCATCGTGATCGAGGGCGAGCGCCTCAAGGTCGAGCGCGCCTATCTGCTCAACGCAAACCGTGCCGGCGAGTCCACCGGCGTCGAGGTGCACATGCACCACGGCAAGAAGCGCGAGATCCGCCAGCTATTCACCGCACTCGGATACGACGTCGAGCGCCTGCGCCGCTACCAGATCGGCCGACTCGTGCTCCGAGGAATCCCGTTGCGCGGGGTCCGTGTGTTGGATAACAGGGAGATCGAATCCCTGTTCGCCGCCGAAGAACCGGTGCGCAGGAAGAAAGAGTTGTCATCATGAAGCAAATCACCCTGTTCCTCGCCCTCGCCTCCGCCACGATCCTCTCTGCGCAGCCACTCGAGCGCGACGCTACCGTCTATGCCGCGGCCGATCCTTCGGCTCCGGTCGTCGGCTCGCTAGCCAAGGGCACCACACCTGAACTCGCCGCAGCCGACGCACCCGACGGCTGGCTGGCCGTGCTCGTGCCCGGTCCGCACGACATCTACGTGCGTAATGGCGATGTCGGCAAGAATCTCGACATCAAGCCCGGCGCCTCGCTCTACGAAGCGCCCGACACCTCCTCGCCGGTCCTCGGCAAGATGGAGGCTGGCGATCGCGCTGAGCTGAAGGGCCTGCGCGGCGACTGGACGCTCTACAGCTACGAGGATCCGCTGGTCGTGTTCATATAGCTCGCCACGCCGGTCGACCCGGCGCCGGGTTCCGATGCCGGCGCGGCCGGTCCCATCACCGGCACGATGGTCGCTCCGCGGACGGACATCAGCGACGTCACGCCCTCCGGGCTGCCGCGCTTCATCGAAGGCCGGTTCACCTCGACGCGAGGCTTCCTAGGTTTTCGTCATCCCTACAATTTCCAGCTCATGGACAAGCGCGGCAACCGGATCGCCTACCTCGACATCAGCCGGCTGCTCCTCACGGAGAACGTGCAGAATTTCGAGGATAGGATCGTGATCATCTACGGCACGGCCCGCCGCCTGCAGGACGCCCGCCGCAAGGGCGTCGTGATCGACGTCGAGAGCCTGCACTTGAAGTAGGAATCGCGCAGGTCTCCGCCTTGCTTCTGTGCGCAGGTAGCACCCGTGCTCGGAGAGCCCAGGCTACCCACAAGTTGCTTTGCAGGGTAGCCCGCGACCTCCGGGCTCGGGTTCCGCTTCCACCGTGCCCGTCGGTGCGAAAGGAGTGATCGAGCGTGTGCCCAAGGCACGCCCCTACTCAGGATATCGCCGTCCTCATTCCTCCTGTTGGAGTAATTCCGCCGCCAGTCGCCTAAGCGCCTGTCTACCTTCCTAGCTGCACCACGCCCTACGTCCCGTGATAGTCGCTTTCTCAGCGGGATAATTCACTTCGATTTCCAAGGCTTTGATCCTAATGGCCTCAATCTCCGGTTCCTTAAACCGAACGGAGATAAAATCATCCCATTCATGATCACCGATGGGACCATCGAGGAATCGAAGCAGCAGTTCGGCAATTTCCCTTCTTGTGACTCTTCCCATAAGGGTCAGGAGAGTTTGGAATCCTTCGCCACTCACCTCACCCGCAAACTCGCGCTGAGCTGCAGCACCGCGAGGATGATTCCGAACGCTATCAGCGCCACGAACGCGAACGCCACCAGCAGCACGGCGATCGAGACGACGTTGAGGAACACGTTCACATCCCTCGTGATCTGCCTGCGATAGACGCGCGCGATTTCCTTCAGGCTCGGCACGATGTCGCCGGTGTTCTCGCCGACGGTGAGCACGTCGATCACGAGCGCGGGAAAATGGCCCATCGCCTGGAGCGCGCCCGAGATCGGCGCGCCCTCGGCGATCTTCGCGCGCGCCTCGGCGAACGACGCGCGCAGCACACGGTTCTGCAAGGTGCGCTCCGTCATCGCCAGCGCCGGAATCGTGGTAATGCCGTTCTCGAGCAGCAGGCTCAGCGTCTGCGTGATCCGCAGAATCTCCTGGCTCGCGATGAACCGGCCGATCCCCGCCGACTTCAGCAGCCACGCATCGCTGCGCAGCCGGCCCGCGGGCTTCTTGCGCCATGCCCAGAACGCAACCGCCGCCGCCGCCACGGCGAGAAGGATGAACGGACCCGCCGTCACGAGGAAATCCGCCAGGCTGATAAGCAACCGCGTCGCAAACGGCAGCTTGCCGCGCAGCGCCGTGAGCAGCGACTCGATCCGCGGCATCAGGAAAAACAGGAACACGAGGATGACGACCACCGCCACGCCCATGATGAAGACCGGATACGCCATCGCGGCGACGAGCTTGGAAGTCACCTCCTTGCGCGCCTCCATGTCCTCGACGATCCGCTCGATCACCGTGCCGAGATTGCCCGTGGCCTCTCCGGCCTCGACGAGGTGCACCGACGCGGGATCGAACACTTGCGGCCTCGCCGCCATCGCCGCCGAGAGGGAACGACCCTGGCTCAATTCGTTCCACAACTCCGTCGCGAGTGCGCGCAGTCGCTCGTCGGTCAGCCGCCGGCTTAGCATCCGCACGCCGTCGCCTACCTGAATGCCGCTTGTCACGAGTCCGCCGAGCGCGCGCAGGAACGGCAGCGCCTCCTTCGACGAGTAGGGTTTCCTGAGTCCGCGGCGGGATGCCGTCGCCGCCGCCCGCGGAGCGGATGCCGCGGGCCCGCCCTCGGTGAGCCTGAGTGGCGCTAGGCCAAGCGTCTTGAGCTGGTCGAGCGCGCCCTTGCGCGAGGCTGCTTCGAGCTGGCCCTGCACCTCGGAGCCTTTCGAGTCGCGTGCAGTGTAGGTGAAGTTCGCCATGAAGTTTCTGTTATGTGGAAGCCGGCCTCCGAGGGGGACCGCGTTGCCCTCAACGCGGTTCTGGGCGAGCGCGGAACAGAAAGCGCCTTGAGGGCAAGGCGCTCCACCCAAAGGCATGGAGTTGCGCTGCCCTCACTTCGCCTCCGACATTGAGAGCACGCGGATGACCTCGTCCAGGGTCGTGAGGCCGGCGCGCACCTGGTTCCAGCCCGCGGTCTCGAGCGGCAACATGCCGCCATCCATCGCTGCCTTGCGGATCACGCGGGACGACTCGCGCTGCACGATCAGGTCGTGGAGCCTGTCGTCTACGCGCAGGATCTCGAAGACGCCCACGCGGCCGCGGAATCCGAGCCCGCGGCACGACGGGCAGCCGTTGGCCATCGGCAGGTGCGTGACGCCATCCGCCGCCGTCGCGGGCAGGCCCAGCAACTCGAGCTGCTTCACGAGGCTGTTGCGATCCACGGCCGCCTTCTCGACGCACTGCGTGCACAGACGGCGCACAAGCCTCTGGGCGATCACCATCTCGACGCCGGAGGCGATGAGGAACGGCTCGATGCCCATGTCGACGAGGCGCGTGATCGCTCCCGGCGCGTCGTTCGTGTGGATCGTGCTGAAGACGAGGTGACCGGTGAGTGACGCGCGGATCGCGATGTCGGCCGTGTCGCGGTCGCGAATTTCGCCGACCATGATCACATTCGGGTCCTGACGCAGGATGTGGCGCAGGCCCTCGGCGAAACCGAGGCCGATCTCGGGGCGCACCTGCATCTGGTTCGCACCGGGCACCTCATACTCGATTGGATCCTCGATCGTGATGATGCGCTTGTCGGTGGAGTTGATCTGCCGGATGAACGCGTTGAGCGAGGTGGATTTGCCCGAGCCTGTCGGCCCCGTGACGAGGATGATGCCGTGCGGCAGGTTGAGCACGGACTCGACCTTCTCGCGATCGTCGGCCGACATGCCGATCTGCTCGAGCGAGAGTGCCTTGTTCTTCTTGTTGAGAAGGCGCAGGCTCACGCTCTCGCCGTAGATCGTGGGGATCGTGGAGAGGCGGATGTCGAGAAGGTTGTCGCCGGCCTTGTAGTTGATGCGCCCGTCCTGCGGGAGGCGGCGCTCGGAGATGTTGAGCCGCGCCATGATCTTTAGCCGCGAGGTGATCGCATCCTGGAAGTTGCGGAGGTTGTCCGGCACGGGCACGGGCACGAGCAAGCCGTCGATCCGGTAGCGGATTCGCAGCGTGTCTTCCTGCGGCTCGAAGTGAATGTCGGTCGCGGCGTCGGTGACGGCCTGCGCGACTACCTGGTTCACGAATCGGATGACCGCGGCGTCCTCGTCCTCCTCGTCTTCGATTCGCGAGGCGAGTTCCGGCTGTGCGTCGGGCGCGTCGAGACTCTCCGAGCCGACGCCGAGGTGCTGGGTGATGAACTTCGTGAGGGAATCGCTGGGCGCCAGCAGCCACTCGGCCTCGCGGTCGCACGCGGTGTAGATCCAGTCGTCCATCCGGCCCTCCGGCGGCCACGCCGTGGCGAGGCGGAGCGGGCCCGACTCGCTTCCCTTCAACGGCACGCAGCAGAACTCGTGGACCAATCGCACCGGAAGCGTGCCGAGCTTTTCGAGGTCGAACGCCGCGGGATCCGCCAGCGGCAGCCCGGTCTCGCGCGCGACCGCGGCGAGCGTGTCGTCGGCGTTCTCGCGGAGCTCGCTGGCGAGTCGCGCGAGTCGCGCCGAGCGCGGTGTCTCGAGCACGCGCGCACGTGCGACCGCGTCGAGACGTGCGAGTGATGCGGGGGATTCTGCGTGTGAAGGAATCATTGCGGGGCGGGTTGTCCCTGGGCCTGCTGGCGCAGCGCGCGGCGGCGGCGGAGTTCCTCGATGATGCGCTGGCGGCGCTCGGCCATCTCCTGCTCTGTGGTGACGGCGCCCGCGGCTGCAGGAAGCGGAATGCCCTGCTGTGGCGCCACACCTACGGGCACCGGAGCGGGTGGCGCCATCGTCTGAATCTGCGCTTCCTTCAGGACGAGCCGGCGCGAGCCGCCTTCGCCCTCGAGAACGACGTTTTCGGTCGCCGGATCGTAGGAAGCCACGCGGACGCCACCCTCGGAGCCGTTGAGCGGAATCCAGTAGCCGCGGTTGTTCGTCGTGTCGTAGATGCTGAACGTCGGCGTGCCGCCGATCGACGCGACGCCGCGCAGTTCGAAGCGGTCGAGCACACCGCTGTTCCCGGCCGGCGTCACAGCCGACTGCGGAAGAAACGGCGAATTGTTCACGAGGCTCTCCGTGCCTGCGGGCGCAACGCACGCGCAGGCAATCGCCGCGGCGGCGGCAAGAGTGGCGCGATGGCGTTGTCGTGAGAGTTTCATTCCCGTGAACCTGGAACGTGCGACGTCAGTTCGAACCGCCGTCGATCCTGGTCTTCACTTCCTCGGATTGTTTCGACTCATGAAGCACCTTGTTCGCGTCTGTGTTCGCGTGCTCGGTGTCTCGGAGAAGCGTCGGTCGGATGAACATGATGAGCTCGGTCTTCGTGTTCTCCTTGGTGTGACGTCCGAAGAGCCAGCCTATAAGCGGCAGCTCGCCGGCATACGGGAACCGGCTTCCGTCGAGCGATTTCTTCGTCGTCTGCAATCCGCCGAGCACGGTGATCTGTCCATCGCCCGCCGTGATGAATGACACGGCCTGCCGGCGGGTGAGGATCGGCTGGCGGTTGCCGTCGATCGTCTCGAAGCCGGCGATGTCGTCGGCACTCTGGTCGATCTCCATCTGGATCGTGCCGTCGGAGCCGATGAGCGGCTTCACCTTCAGCTCGAGGCCGATGTCCTGGAACGTGAAGCTCGTGCGCAGTCCCAGGCCTGAGCTCGCGCCGCTGAAGTCCGATTGCGTGGCCGTCACGATCGGGCGCGCCTCGCCGACGAGGATCGAGGCCTCCTTGTTGTGAGTCGTGACGACGGAGGGCACCGAAAGGATATTGATGTCGCGGTTCGTGTTGCTTGCGACGACAGCGAGGTCGAAGCTGATCTGCCCCTGCGGGATCGCGCGGTTGATCACGCCGTTGGTCACGACTGCGCCCGCGCCCGTGCCGCCGAAGCCGACGACCTTGTCGCCTTCGATCTCGAGATTGAACGCGTCGATGCCGCGGCTGACTGTCTTGCCGAGCGTCACCTCCGCGATGAGCACTTCGATCCGGACCTGCGGGAGCACGACGTCGACCTGCCGGATGAGTTCCTTGACGAGGTTGATGTCATCCTGCGTGCCGGAGGCGACGATCGCGTTGCTGCGCTCGTCGGCGACGATCGTCATCGAGTTGCTGAACTGCGACTGCCGCTCGCCTGCGCCCTGCGCAGCGAGGCCGGCGCTGATCGCCGCAGCGATTGGCTGCTGGACCTGGTTCTGCCGCGAGTCCGCGAGATTCGTCTGCGTGCCGATCGTCTGGAATGTCGAGCGCATGTTGCCCTGCGAGCGGTCGCGAGCGCCGCCGGAGGAACCGCTTCCCGTGGCTGCCTGCGTTGTGCCCGAGATGAACTGGCTGAGCACGGAGGCGACGTCGGTGGCGTTCGCGTGGAAAATCTGGATGACGGCGATCGATGTCGAGAGGTCAGCCTGGATGTCGAGCTTCTCGATGAGGTTGTCGAAGAACGGCACGCTCGCGGGATCCGATACGAGGATGATCTGGTTGGTGCGCTCGTCGAAATTGAGGCTCGTGTTCGAGGCGAGCAGCGCCTGCGTGACCCCGCCGCCCTCGGCCCCGAGCGGAATCGGTGCGCCCGGTGCGGGCTGCGCGGCACCGGTGCGGGCTGCGTTGCCCGAGGTGAACGCGCTGCGCGTCGTCTCGATCAGTGTCTTGATCTTCTCGGCGACGGTGGCCGCCTGCGCGTATTGAAGCGGGTAGAACTTGGTGACGAGGTTGCGCGGATGGTCGACCTCCTTCAGCACGTATTCGAGGCGCTGGAGGTTGCTGACCGTGTCGGTGACGAGCAGCGTGCTCGTGTTCTGAAACGGCACGACCGCCCCGAACCCGGGGCTGAGGAACGGCTGGATCTGCGTCTGGAACGTCACGGTGTCGAGGTGCTCGAGCCGGAAGAGCTTGCTGACGACGCGCCCGCTCGGCGGCTGGTCGGCGAGCGAGCCGATGACGAGTTCGGGCGCCTCGGTGCGGACGTTGCCGATCGGCACGACCTTGATGAAGCGGTCGCCGAGCGGCGCGATCGCGATGCCGTTGAGGCTGAGCAGGCTCTCGATCGCGAGGATCGCTTCCTGTCGCGAGATCGGGCCGCGGCTGTCGAAGGTGAACGTGGGCGTGGGCAGCGCCTGCGGGCGGATGACGGAGCGCCCCGTGAACATCTCCAGGAGCGCGAGCACCTGGGCGAGCGAATCGTCGCGCAGCTGGAGTTTGTCGATCATCTGCGCGCTGTCGCCGGCGGCGGCGAAACCGGTCATCGCGGGCGGCTGTTGCGCGTGTGCGGGCACGAGTGTTGCCACGGCCACGAGAAGTGCGAGTGACAGGCGCGCTGCGTATTTGAAGGTTGTCATGGCGCGAATGGTTCTAGGGGAGTATTTCGAGAGCCGAGAGGCGGAGGCGCGCGTCGAGCTGCGCGGGGTTGCGGCGGTCGGCGTTCAGTGTGAGTTGTTCGATGTTTACCAAAGGCATGGTCGAGCGGAGTTCGGAGACCATCGCGACGATGGCGCCGATTTCGGCCTTCTCGAGCGAGAGCGTGATCGTGTGGATCGCGACCGGCAGGCGCCGCTCCGTGGAGGGCGCGTCGAGCCTGAAGCTGAAGCGGTGCTTGCGCACGAGCGCGTCGAGCGCACCGGCGAACTGCGCCGAGCCCATCGAGCGACCGCCCTGCACCTGCGCGAGTCCGTTGGCGAGGCGGATTTCGATTTCGCCGGCCTGCGATCGCCACCTGTCCTGGCGCTCGGCCTCGACCGCGACACTCGCGCGCCGCGCGCTCCACGAGGAGTAACGGCTGGCGAAGCTCGAGATCCACAGGCCGGCGACCACCGCCAGCAGGAGGATCACGAGGAGGCGCTCGCGCCAACTGAGCTTCAGGATGAGTCTTCTCATGGCTCGATGGGAACTCCGACCGGGGCCGCGGCCGCGGGTGCGGCCGGCGCGGGACCGGCCTCCGGGTTGAAACCCGGCCTGAACGCAAGGATGAGTTGAAACGTCGCCCCGCCGCCGGTCGCGATGGTCTTGCGCGTTTCGACGAGC
>Ga0315910_10005373_pt1 | contig 10501 bp, 9 predicted proteins | sample EdamamesoilMG_FD_204470 | JGI IMG/M metagenome (GOLD analysis project Ga0315910, IMG submission 204470) | Garden soil microbial communities collected in Santa Monica, California, United States - Edamame soil | ecosystem: Environmental > Terrestrial > Soil > Garden | place: USA: California...
AGGCGTGCGCACGCCGACTTATGCCGACGTCGCCCAACCGATCTACACTCGCTCCATCGGCCGATGGAAGAATTACACGCGGCATCTTGAACCGCATCTGGAACGGCTTGAGCCGGTGCTGCGTGAGTACGATTATGTGTAAACCCAGACCCGGGCGCAAAGCGCAGGGAAGACAAGTCCTCAGCCACGGGAGCAATCGCAGCCGCAAGCCGCGTGAATGTTTGCTGAATCACAGTTTGTCTTCGCTTTGCGCGATCCACGCATCGTCGGCAGTTGCTGTTTCCAACATTTCCCCACTGATCCGCACCTTGTCCAATTGACCACTTGCGATGGCTCATGGGGGTGCTTAATCATCCCACTCAATGAAACGACAAAGCCGTGTTTCCAAAGGGTCGCTTTCGCGGATGTTCCAGGAAGCGGCCGAGGCTTGGAAGCGCCAGGAGTATCAGCAAACCATTGAAATCCTGGAACGCGCCTCTCGTTTGGATCCCGCCAACGTCAGCATCCAGTTGGACTTGGGTCGGGCTTACGGATTGCGATACAACTACAGCGAAGCGGAACGGTGCCTCGAAAAAGCGGTTCGGGTCGCGGGGCGAAAAGTGGAAGCGCTGTCGGAGGCCGGGCGGCGGTGTCAGGAATTCGGAAGTTATGAGATGGCGAAACGTTACTTCGACCGCGCTGCGTCGGAGAATGGCGCCACGACCGAGGTCTTCGTCACGCTAGCGGAACTCAACGAACGACACGCCCGCCTGGAGGAGGCGACCCAACTCACGGAACGCGCATTGAAGCTGGATGCAGCCAATCCTCCGGCGCGGCTGGTGCGCGCAAGGCTGGATCGATTATCTGGTCGATTGGTCGAAGCGGAAAATCGTGTGCGAGCGTTGCTAAACAGCGGTGATGGCGATCCCTGGCTGCGCGCGCGCGGCTGGTACGAATTGGGGGAAATCCTGGATCGGCTGGCTCGTTACGATGAGGCGATGGAAGCGTTCCTCGAAGCCAAGGCGCTCGTTCGGCCGGCCGCGTCAAACCACGCCGCCACGCTCCGCCAGATTCAAGCGCGCGTGCGCGAGATGGAGGAGAGCATCACTCCCGATGCACTCGAACGATGGGCGGAAGCGGCGGAGGCGTTGTCGCCGTTGCGGCGCTTCGCGATCTTGTGTGGCCATCCGCGATCCGGCACCACGCTGCTGGAACAAGTGCTGGATTCGCACCCCGGGGTGATGACTGCCGAGGAGACGCACATCCTTCACGACGAAGCCTACCTTCCATTGAGCCGGGGATTCTCTCCTGAAGCATCGGTGCTCGAAGTCCTGGAGTCGGCTCCGGTCAGCCGCCTGCGGCAATCGCGCGAAGATTACTTTCGATTCACCGAGTTGTTCCTCGGGAAGCAGATCGGTGACCGACTGCTCGTGGACAAGAACCCGGCCTTGAATGTCTTGGTTCCGGTGGCAGCCCGCATTTTTCCGGAAGCGAAGTTCCTGATCGCGCTGCGCGATCCGCGGGATGTGTGCCTGAGTTGCTTCATGCAGCCATTGTCCCCCAACCCGGTCAGTTCCGCGTACCTGAGTCTGGAAGGAACTGTGACCCAGTATCTTTCAGTGATGGGTTTCTGGCGGGTGCTGCTGCCGCGGTTGCGCAATCCGTTCCTCGAAGTGCGCTACGAGGATCTCGTGGATGACCTGGAAGGCGTGTCGCGCCGGGCATTGAGGTTTCTCGGGGTTGCGTGGGATGACCGGGTCGTGCGCTTTGACGAACACGCCCGGAGCAAACCACTGCGTTCCCCAAGCTACGCCGAAGTAAGCAAGCCGGTCACCAAACGTGCCGTCGGTCGCTGGCAAAACTACCGCCGCCATCTCGAACCCTACCTCGCGAGGCTTGAACCTATTATGAAGGCTCTTGGCTACGCATGATGCACCGCCTTTGACGACCCGCACGCCGCCTTTGAACTCAATCCCCCCTAAACAGGGTATTGAGAACCGTGACCCTGGATTTATAGTCTGGCTGAAATCCTTTAAGGTCCGTGGTCAACCGACGGATCCTCGGCAACGCAGCGTGAGACAACCGAAAGCATGAAAATATCTGTTCCCTCTGCCAGCTCTTCCCGCCCCCAAGGTTTTACATTGATCGAACTGCTGGTCGTCATTGCCATCATCGCCATTCTCGCGGCCATGCTCCTGCCGGCTTTGGCCAAAGCGAAAGGCAAAGCCCAACAAATTTCCTGCATAAACAACCTCAAGCAACTTGTCTTGGGCAACCAACTCTACGTGGACGACAACAATCAATGGCTGCCGCCCATTCAGGAAAGGCTGCCCGCCCAGCACGAAACCACCTGGCGTTCCTACCTGTTCAACTTCGTAGGGAAAAACGGGAAGATCTACGATTGTCCCGTCGAGCAGGTGGAGGTTTACGCGAAAGGTTCGCGTCACATGCTGCCGCCCGCGCCGCAGATGATCGGTCAGCCAGTAAATGGTGAAATCAAACTGCTCAGTGGCATCAGCGCGGTGAACGTTCATTGGGAATCCGGCGGGGCGCAACCTCCCTTTGGCCGGCCGTACGAGAACAACGTCTGCCGCTGGTCGAAACTCGAGCGCCCTTCCCGCGTCCTGTTGTTTGGCGACGGCCACAGTGATGTGCGATTGGAATGGCCGGATGATCGCTGGTGGATCTGGAAGTACGACTCGCCCAACACTCCGGGTTTCAACCGTGTGGCGCAAGGCGACAAGGGATCCGTACGCCACAGCCGCCGATCCAATTATGCCCTGGCTGACGGCAGCGCCGCGACCTTGGATGCCGGTCGCATCCCCTGCAACCTCGACGAGTGTTGGTGGTCTGTGAAAGCGGACCCGCACTGAACTCTTTCTCACGCATCGCATGGGCAAGGCCAACACAACCAAACTGCTGCTCGCCATCCTGTTATTTGCAGGCGCAGGCTACGGTTTCTACCGGTTTTCCCGCAATGATACCGGCATCTCGGAGCAGACCTATTTTTATGATTTGAGCGAGAAGAAGCTGTTTGCCGCTTCGCGCGAAGCGTTGCCGCCCATCCGTGGATTGAATGACGCGGACGAAGATGCGGTCCGTGCGGTGGTCATCAACACTTCGGGCAACCCTGACGACACCGCGAATCGCTCCATTGCTTTCCTCGAAAAATACGCTCCGGAACTGAAGCACAGTCTCGAACAGGTCCGCGCCGGCAAGGCCGAACCGCTCCCGTCGAAAGTCCGGAATGGCTACCGGTTCGTCAAACGCGTCGAGGACGATAAATGGCATGCCGCGAATTCGCCCGAGGGCGAGAAAATCCTGAATGGGTGGAACGTTGCGGGAGCGGACGGCAAGTACCCCATCGTTTGCTCGCCGTGAAGCAGTGCTACCGTAATTCACATGATGCCGCGCTTTCGAAAAGCCCAAATGCCCGTGGCCTGTATGAAAAACCGTTCGAGGTAAGTATGGCAAAGCTTTCCAGAATAAACTAAACTCCACTTACAAATCTCAGTTCAACTCCCATGAAACGAAGCCTATTCACTACCTTCCGCACGGTGGCGCTAATTGCGACGGGCATATTCCTCAGTCGCGGTGCGCAAGCGGACACGGTTCTGGATTTCGATATCCGACCTGCGGGTCAGAACAACAACGTCGTGATCCTGCAAACTTTCGGCGATGCAGCGTCCTTTTCCAGCGATGGCGTTACCGTCACGGACTTCGGCACGCCCAACATCAACTTGACGTGGCAGGCGACCGGTGGGCGCTGGGATTACTACCTGGATTCCGTCTGGTCGGCGGGCCAATTAGACAGCTCGGCGGTTGGTGACATCCATGAACTGGTCTTCACGCCTAACCACCCCTCGGCTGCGGCGGTGATCAAGTCGCTAAACTTCCATCCCTATTATCTCTCCAACGAGCGTTACGCCTACGACGTCTCCGTGCTCACGAATGGCGTGACCGCGTTTGGACCGACGAATTACAACTTCATTGCCGAGAGCGCCAAAGTGCCGGTGAGCGTCAATTACACGGGTAGCATTGGCCAGACCCTGACCTTGCGTCTGGCCCGGGTGAGTTCCTCGCCGGGCGAAGGAGAAATTGAAGGCGCCGGCGGCAACATCGCCACGGATGATATTACATTCGCCCAACTACCGGAGACGGAATTTGCCATTGGGCCTCAAGTCTTGACGGTTTCGCCAGCTAACAACCAGTCGAGCGTGGCGCCGGATTACCTCTACGTTGCAACGGTCACAAACGGTGCCACGGCTCTGAATCCCAGCACCATTCAACTCCGGCACAGCTCAGGGGGGCTGGTTTCGCACAGTTTTGTTTCCGACTCGGGTCTGAGTACGATCCGATACGCTGCCACGGGGTTGCTGCCGGCGGGCTCGGTCAATAGATACACGCTCACTTTCAGCGACAATGGCCTGCCCCCGAAAAGTTACACCAATGAGGTGCAATACACGGTCGCGGCTTATGTGAACATTCAACTGCCTTCACCGCTGGCATTTGAAAGTTTTGACAGCACACCAGAGGGCGGATTGCCAGTCGGGTGGACGGCGACCAACCTGGACACACTGCGCGACCCGACTTCGGAGCCAAACATCACAGTGACGAATCTGGACTCCGCCGCCTACACGAACTGGACGGTTGTGGAAGCATCACGCTTCGCCGACCCGTTCGACGTTTACAGCACCTTCTACAATGGAGGCACGCCTGACCCGACATGGACGATCGATTATCAGCGTGTCTTGACCGTGAATCCGTCCAACGTGGTTAATGGCGTCTTTCTCCGTAACCTGAGCACCAGCCGTCTCGCCTTCGGAAACTCCGGGTATCGCAACGACGCCTTGGGGCAGGTGCTTTACTTGTCCTCTCCGGATTTCAACCTGAGCGGAAAGGCCAACGTTCATGTCGCCTTCCACAGTCTGTGGGAACAAAACCAGGACAGCATGGCGGCGGTCGAATACTCGATTGACTCCGGCGCCACCTGGTTACCGGTGGTTTACCTGTTGGATGGACCAGACGTTTTCACGAACCTCGACGGAACGATTGACGCCCTGACGACGTTTACCAACGTGCATCCTACCGGATTCCAAGGCGTGGCCACGTATATTGAACCGATCAGCGGGCAGATCTTGGGCGGTTATTACGGTGCGTTCATCGGCGTGGACTCGAATTTGTGGTCCACTCTCGCGCCGAATATCCAGCGGCGCGTGGATGACAATTCATTGGAATCCAAGCGCGTGGAAATCTTCCGCCTGCCGCGGGCGGACAATCAGCCCACCGTCCGGCTCCGCTTTACCACCGTGGGCACAGACTCGTGGTACTGGGGCGTTGACGACGTGGGCCTCTACAGCCTGGCGGATTTCCAGATCACCAGCATCACTCGGAGTGGCGCAAATGCGGTCGTCAATTGGATCAACGGCACCCCGCCCTATCAGGTTCAGGTCAAAACCAATCTGACGGATCCGTGGAGCAATGTCGGAGCGCCGACTTCAAGCACGTCCGCCAATGTGCCAATCGACTCCAGCACCAAATTCATTCGCGTGTTCCATAATTAGCCGAGAACCAACTGCAATTGCCATGCGGGCGGAACGATGTGCGGACACGGTAAATGATCCCGGCTGTCGCTCCAGCGGCTGACGCATTCAGCAACTGCATGAAGCCAGCTTTCCACCGCATCGGGGCACTGCTCGCGATTACTCTGCTCTACGTCATGGTCTGGGGATTCGCCGGGCTGGGAAAAATTCAGAGCGGTGTACCCTCCTGGTTCGGTGATAAGTTTGGTTCCACCATCCTTGCTCATTTCCCCGGACTGACCGCGACGTTCTGGTTGCTGACCGCCGCGGAACTGCTGGCTTTCGCTCTCGCGCTGGTCGCACTGTTGCGCGGGGAATTCCTTGGCCGCCGCCCACCTGTCTGGCTGACGACGATGCTGGTCTGGAGTCTCTTCGTTTTCATCCAACTCGGCTTCGGCCAATGGCTCACTGCTGAATTCAACGGCGCCTTTCAACAGTTCACCTATTTCGGCGTAACGCTCGTGGCGCTACAGTTCGTCGCTCCCGCCTCCGCACGTCCGCCGGGGTCGGCAACCTAACTTAAATTCAACGCATTGATTCCCATGAATTCATCCGCCCACCTCCTGAACCGACGCGAATTCACGAAGACCACCCTGCTCGCCGGTGCCGCCGTCGCTTCCGGCGTTCTGTCCGTTCGCGCCGCGGCGCCAACTCGCATCCGGACGGGGGTGATTGGATGCGGAAGTGTGTCGGGTTCGTATCTGCCAGAGTTGTCCAAGTGTCCTTACGTCGAGGTGGTGAGCTTGTGCGACATCCGACCCGAGCGGGCGCGCCAGCGGGCGACAGAATTCAAGGTCGCGCATCATTATCCGCACATTGACGCCATGCTGGCGGGCGAGCCGTTCGATTTTCTCATCAATCTCACCGACATGCAGGAGCATGAGCATCTGAATCGGCAGGGGCTCGCCGCTGGCAAGCACGTCTGGAGCGAAAAGCCCATCGCCAATTCCCTGGCGGCCGGACAAAAGCTGCTGCGAACCGCGAGAGAAAAGAAGCTGCGCCTCTGGGGGGCGCCGATCACTGTGCAAAGCCCGCAGTTTGCGTTCATGGCCAGGGCCCTCGCGCAAGGCGCACTGGGCCGCGTCGCCGCGGCCCATGCCGATTACGGGCACGAAGGGCCGAACTGGTCTTCGTTCTTTTACGAAACGGGCGGCGGTAGCATGCCAGACCTGATGGTTTACAACATCACTTCACTCACAGGCTTGTTAGGGCCCGCGAAAAATGTCAGTGCCATGCTCAGTATCGTGACGCCTGAGCGTGACATTACTGGCAAAGGCAGAATCAAAGTGACCGAAGAGGACAATGCCATGGTGCTGCTCGACCATGGCAAGGGCGTGATCTCCCACGTACAGTCCGGCTTCAACTACTTTAATCCGCACGGCCACGACGGCAGCGGTGAGCAACGTCACACCATCAGCATTGTGGGCTCGGCTGGCTTCATGGGGTTGGTCGGTTACGACTGGGCTCCGCTAGGCGTGGACCTGGCAACGCACCAGCAACCGAAACTGGAGCGGCACGTCACCGACGCGAAAGGCTACAACTGGCAGCAAGGTGCGGCGTTGGCCGCCGAGTGCCTAGCCACAGGGCGGGAGTTGCTCGTCACTCCCGAACACGCGCTGCACGTCCTCGAGATCATCATCACCGCGCGAAAATCCCAGAAGTCGGGTAAACGTGTTAACCTCACTTCCACATTCCGCTGGCCCATCCTGGGTTGAAGCCTGCTGCATCGGATTGGCGGTGCGGAGGTTTCACTTGGTGTAAGCATGTTGTCTTTTGCTAATCAACTTTTTAGCTTCACACGCTTTTACCGGAATACAACTCGTAAGCTTCCCAGTTGTTGACAACAAAAGGCTTGGCTAATTTGGTTTCGCAAACCGTAGCGTTCAATTACTTGAATGCGATTGCCGTCATTCTCACTTTGAGATTTTGATAAATGGAAAAACATTCAATACCATTGATTCTATTGGGTAAAACTGAGATTGGTAGCGCGTACGGGAATCGAACCCGTCTTTCAGCCTTGAGAGGGCCGTGTCCTAACCGATAGACGAACACGCCGATGGCAGCAGCATGCTAATCGAATTAGCCAGCTTGTCAAAAGAGAACAGCAACCAAAACGGCCACGAATTGGCTCAACGGGACATGGACACTCGCTTCTCGAGGAAGGGGCCGATTGCTTCGGCAGCCAGAGCATGGGCAAATTCGTTGGGGTGAGCGTCAAATGAATTTACCGTCAGCTTTCGCGCCGACACACTGTGATAGATGGGGAGCAAATCCAGATACGGAACGTTCGATGTCCGCCAGAAACTGCCGAGCGCGTCATGGACCGGTTGAAATTCGTACGAAGAGCCAAGGCTATGCAGGAATGGGAAAACGACCACAGAAAGCTGGCCTCCGTGTGACTCGACTACTACTTTAAGTTCAGTCAGGCGTCGCTTTTGCTCTTCCCACAAGGACCCGGAGGCAGTATCTCGCACAAACTGGAAATAGTTCCTGATGTCTGGATCGCGCATTGCGCGATAGCGGTGAGACAGCGTATTGACAAGGTAACTGTTGTTCTGCCACCAACCGCCGCGGTTCGCGTCCCCAAGAATCCGCTCGCGCGTTTCAGTCCACTCCGGCACCAAATCCGAGATATCATTGAGGCAATAGACCAGCACAACTTGATCAAGCACATACCCGCGTTGGAGGCATTTCTGAACGTATTTAATCTCGTCACCGGTCTCCATCCCCAGTTCCGCGAGGCAATGCACTTCCCATTCGGAATGTTGGCGGCGGAGACGGTTTGCAAACCGGTCTTCCACATCCTTGACACCATGCCCGGCGGTAAAGGAATCACCAATAAACGTTATGCGACGCACTCCCGGCTTGATGCCGAGTGAATACGGGATGTTGTCACGGACTCCGGCAGCATTGGTCTTCCAATAGCGCTCCAGCCACCGACGGGAAACCTTTGTGAAAGCGAGTGCATCCGTCGTGTCATAAACGAACCGGAAAAACAACTCACCCGTCAACAATCCAAGTGAAACCAGCCAGAAAAACAAAAGCGCATTGCCGGCTATCAACCGAATCCATACTGTGGAAGCACCTAAGGCTCTCTCTCGCCGAAAAAACCTGACGACCAGAACGCCAAGCAAGAACGAGAACGCCAAAAACGGAACTATAACGAGGTTTTCAGCCATTCACAGACGTTCGTTAGACTATACTAGCAAAACAAAAGCCCCGTCTCGCAGCGCGCGTGACGGGGCTTTGTGAAAACAAACGAATATTACTTCCGACGGCGGAAGATCAACAGTGACGCCGCCGCAAGACCAGCCAACACAAACGTGCCGGGCTCAGGAACAGCATAAATGTTGAAGCTTGTAAGGCCCGTCAAAAACGGGGGGGTATTAATGTTACCACCAATTGCATCAACGTTGAACAGAGTTGACTTACCGGCCGCAGCGCCTGCAGTCAACGCAGCATCCCAAGAGGTTATCGTGCCGCCCATGTTGTCCCAAACGCGCATCTGAATCGTAGCGGACGGAGCATCCGAGGGCACACCAGTGAGAACACCTGTGATGCCTGCCACATAACCGGCGGCCGTTCCAGTGCGGAAGGATGTCGTCGCACCAAGCGCTGCAACCAGAGAACCCTCCGCCTGGCTCGCACCAGCCGCCGCCCACAATTGGGCAGTGTATCCGCTGCCGACAAGAAGGGCACCTGAGTAGGTTTGCACTCCAGCCGGGATGCCGGCGGTGGTGTTGCCAGTCTTGCTAAGACCGGGATTTCCAACTTCCGGCCCGTAAACCGGAGCTCGCAGCAACGTGCCGCTTACCGTTGTGAAGTTGACTTGACCTTGCGCCATCACGGAGATGGTAGCGACAGCAAACGCCAACGTTAATAGTGTTTTTTTCATGCGATGTGCTTTTGTTTTTATTAGTGGTTAATTAGAGTCTGAATCCATCACGGAACGGTGAAATTTCGCACCCAACTGGAAGCTGCTCCCTTGAAGGAGAAGAAGGACTCACCCACTCTGATGCTTGGCTGGCTCGGCGTCCAAGCCAGATCGAACTCATCGAAGGTGTAGATTGTGTAGCCTAAGCCAGGTTGGTATTTGTATAGGGTGTCAGCAGGGTTTGCGGGCATCCCAAGCTCGGTTGTAATCAACCCGGTCTGCGGAACTTTTGACGAGCGGATTGAATATCCCGCAGGCAGGTCGTTAGTCAAGCTTCCCTGAAGAACTTCACCCACAAATGTCAATGTCATTGGAGTGGCACCGGGATTTCTGATAAATCCACCTTCTCCTGGTGCGAGGGAGACATTTCCATTAGGCGTCCACGCCAAGTCGAATTCGTCGAATGTGTAAATCGTGTAACCAGCTCCCGTGGTGTACTTGTAAAAGCTGGTAGCCGGAGGCGGGTTCGCAATGACGGACCCAAGTGAGTTATTGGTTGCGTTAAGGGGATTGGCAATCAATGCGTAGGAATTCCCTGGTACCGTGACATTGACGTAACCGACGACGTTTACGGAATAAACGTTGGATTGCGCCTGAATTGACGCAATGCCTGCCGCAGTAAGCGCAGCAGCGAGGAGTAGTGTTTTTGTTCTCATGTTGTTGTTTATGTTGTTGCCGTGTGTAACGTGACTTTCTCAGACGGGGCTGAGAGCGTCAACATTTTTTTCCAGTTTATTTGAACATTTTTCGGGCCAGCCCATCATGGCTCATTTGGCTGTTTTTACGGAGGTTATGGGGTGACTATGATGTCCAAACAGAGTGAAATTGTCTCGAATCTGTAGCGTTTTGAGGCAGAATGAGTGTCCCCACTAATGGGGACAAAAGGAGACGGGGAGGGGGACAGAGGAAATGCTCAAAGACCGAAATAGAGGGTGTTCCGAAAGCCGTTTGGTGAAAGTGGGGATTTGTTGGTAAAATTGCGATTTTACCGCACGGCTCCTTTTTC
>Ga0315910_10005374_pt1 | contig 10501 bp, 11 predicted proteins | sample EdamamesoilMG_FD_204470 | JGI IMG/M metagenome (GOLD analysis project Ga0315910, IMG submission 204470) | Garden soil microbial communities collected in Santa Monica, California, United States - Edamame soil | ecosystem: Environmental > Terrestrial > Soil > Garden | place: USA: California...
GACACATGATCGAGGGAAGCTGCTGCTGCGGCGCCATCAAGTTTCGGCTGACGAAAGCTCCAACCGTGATGGGGACCTGTCATTGTTCCCGTTGTCGAAAACTGGGCGCCAGCACCATGGTTTTCGTCGACAAAGGCTCGTTTCGCTGGATTCAGGGTCGCGAGTTTCTGGTGCGCTACGAACCGGAGGCGTCGTTCAAGTACGTGCGCACGTTCTGTCGAAAGTGCGGAACGGCCATGGGCGAGCTCGAATCGCAGGAGGACTCGTTTCCGGTCGTTGCCAACTGTTTGGATGATGACCCTCGAGTGCGCAACGCGTTGCACACTTTCGTTGCCGACAAACCCGTCTGGTACGAGGTCTGGGACGACGCCGCGCAGTTTCAAGGAGATCCGGCGAACTCTTAGCGGTCCGGTTGCCGTTCGATTCCAGGAGTCCTCGTGCGACTGAGCAGGATTCCTTGCGCCTCTGGGTGTGTCGGCTACGGTATGCTTGGTAGGATGTCAGATGTTGCGGATGTGGGTTTTGGATGGGAGCGCGCGCTGAGGCGTGCGTCGTGGGTACTGGTCGTTGCGCCGTTCCTGGTGTGCTGCGGAGGAAAGGGTGAGCACAGCGAGCACGAGTCGGAGGACCCAGATGCTCAGGAGGATCCAGAGGATCCAGAGGACCAGGAGGACCCAGAGGATCAGGAGCCTGTCATCTCCGAGTGCAGAGATGAAAATAGCGAAGCCGAATGCAAGATCATCTGCCATCTCCCATCGAAAGAACCGGTGGGGGGCGAGTGCTTTTTGGTTGGAACGGCCGCCGAGGCGTCGCTCCGCTGCAGCTGTGAGGGCGGGCCGAGCGACGGGGCGTTCTTCTCGCTCGCGAGCTGCGCTGACTTGCAGGCGTCGATCGCGAGCGTGTGCGCCCAAGGGTCGCCGCCTCCGCCATGCCCGACCGTCGTGCCCGCGTCCGGGCAGGCGTGCACCCACAAACAAGAATGCTGGATCGAAGAATTCAGCGGTGACTGTGCCCCTGGCGAATCCGTGCGAAGTCGCAGTGCGGGGTTCGACTGCGTCGACGGTGTTTGGCGAGAAACGGGCGTCGGCGAAGAGCCTTGTCCGTAGTGACTGTGGGGGTTACGGCGCGCCCGATTGCTGAAACGGATACACGTTGCCGAGCTCGAGCAGCTGCGTAAGCTCGTCCAGCGCCCGCTCGGTTTCCTCGACCAGCAAGGGATCCCTGAAGTCGTCGAGGCTGAGCGAGCTCCGGTAGTGCTTTTCGACCCACCGCTGCAAGAGCTGGTAGAGGTCGTCGTCGAAGAAGACGCGGGGCTGGATCGCCGATCGCTCGGCCTCGTTCATGAGCACGCGCAGCCGCAGGCACGCTGGGCCACCGCCGTTCTTCATCGATCCGTTCACGTCGACGTAGTGGACGGCTGCGAGCGCCGGAACCTCGCTCACGGCACGTTCGAGGTAGGCACGCGCCGGAGCGGACGCTTGGGCTTCCGCAGGGGCGATGAGCACCATGCTGCCGTCGTCGAGGCTGACCAGTTCGGAGTTGAATGGGTAGCTGGCGACGGCGTCCTTGAGACTCAGCTCCGCTTCGGTCGCCAGGCAGTACTCGAAGGCTGGCCCCAGCCGCTGCGACAGTTCGTCGAGCAACGGGCGCGGTTCGACGAAGGCGTGTTCGTGGAGCAAGAGCACGTGTTGGTTGCTGACGGCGAGCACATCGCTATGGAAGGCTCCCGCGTCGATTCCGCGCGGGTCTTGCTGGAGGAGCAGGCTGCGCTCCGGGGGAAGCCGGCACAGGCGCGCCGCCGCGTGGCTCGCTTCGAGCGACTGTCGAGATCGAAAGACGCGCGGGGTTTCGGTCTGGTCGAAGCAGCGTCCCCAGCCTAGCAGGTGGACCGATGCGTGATCGGTGCTCAGGCGCAGTTGGTTCGCCGCGCCTTCGTCGCCGAGGTACGCCGGCAGGGGCTCGTGGACCTGAAAGTGTCCTGGTGCGGCGAAGATCTTGCGGAGCACGCGCTCGGTGTCAGGAGGCTCGAGGCTTCGGTGGGGCATCGCGCTCAGGTTCGCGACCAAGAGATGCAGCTTGCCGTCGCTCGCGTCGCACGAGGGAACCACGGTGGCCGCGTTCGCCGTCCACATCGCCGAAGCGCTGAAGAGCCGGCTGCCGTGCCCCGGCGAATCGTCGAAGAGCTGGGGGAGCGCTCGCGCGAGGTCACTGCCGTAGCCCAGCGCGGCGAGCACGTGGCGCGGCGGACGAGGTTCGGGCGGTAAAACCGCTTGGCCCACGCCCAGGCTGGCCACGAAGCGCATCTTTTCCAGGCCTTGGAGTGCGGCGGCGCGGGGGTTGCCCACCAGGCCGCGGTGCTTGGTGCTGGCCAAGTTTCCGCTGCTGAGACCGCCGTAGTGATGCGTCGGTCCCACGATACCGTCGAAGTTGTATTCGCGATAGGCAGGCACGGGAGACGCTCATGCTATCGTCAAGCTGGCCCCAGGCCCCAAGGAAATCGATGCGGAGGCTCGAAACGTGAACGCAAATTCTGGGAATGACCCTGCCGGCAGCGATGGCAACAGCGGGGGCAATGCCAAGCCTACCACTGCGTCTAAGGCAGCGGCGCTCGGTACGCTGCTCGTCTCGTGCGGCGACCGCCGCGGCATCGTCGCGGCGCTGGCGCAGGTGCTTGCGGGACACGGCGCGAACATCCTCGACTCGGACCAACATACCGATCGCGACGCTGGTCAGTTCTTTCAGCGCATTCGCTTCGATCTTGCCGAACTGATCACGGACAAGCTCACGCTCGAGCGCGCCATCGGTGAGGTGACGGAGCGCTTTCAGATGAAGTTTCGCCTCGAGTACAGCGAACGGCGGCAGCGCGTGGCCCTGTTCGCGTCGAATCAGGACCATTGTCTGATCGATCTATTGCTGCGCCACCGAGCCGGTGAGCTGGGCTGCGATATCGCGATGGTGATCAGCAACCACCCGAGCGCGGGCGATATCGCCGCGCAGTATGGCATTGAGTTTCACCTGGTTCCGAAGACCCCGGCCACGAAGGGCGCCCAAGAAGCGAGGGAAATCGATCTGCTCACCCAGGCAAACGTCGATCTGATCGTGCTCGCCAGGTACATGCAGGTGCTGAGCCCGGCGTTCGTGCGGCTCTTCCCCGAACGCATCATCAACATTCATCATTCATTCCTGCCAGCGTTCGTGGGCGGCAAGCCGTATCACCAGGCGCGCGAACGCGGTGTGAAGCTCGTGGGCGCCACTGCTCACTACGCGACGGCAGACTTGGACGAAGGGCCCATCATCGAACAGGACGTCGTGCGCTGCTCGCATCGCGACACGGTCCCCGACTTGGTGCGCAAGGGCAAGGATCTGGAGAAGGTCGTGCTCGCGCGCGCCGTGCGCTGGCACCTGGAGCAACGCATCTTGGTGTACGGCAACAAGACGGTGGTGTTCGAGTGACGCCTCGGTGCAGCGCGCCCGTATCCTGAAGCGCCTGTCAGAGTGTCTTCGATCGCGCGCTCGCGATCGCGCGATCGAGGGCGGAGGGGCTGTAGCCGACCATGAGTTGCCCCATCAGATCGATGATCGGAATCGAGGCGCTGCCCATGCCGGCCCGATCGAGCTTCTGGCGCATCTCGGCGCGTGCGGCGTCGCTATTGTCGATGTCCTTCTTGACGACGCTGACTCCGCGCTTTCTCAGGTAGTCTTCGGCTGCGTGACACGGCTTGCACCAATCGGCGCCGTAGATGATGGCGCTCACGGGGGCGCCGGCTGCGGGTTTCGCGGGAGCGCCAGGCGGAGCAGCGGCTGCTGCGGAAGCAGCGGGTACGGCAGATGGGGGCGGCGTTGCGCTCGGCGCTTGGGCCTCGAGACGGCTCTTGCGCCGATCGGCACCTATCTCGTCCCATGCGGCGCGTGACACCGTCGTCACCGGGTAGCTGCCGTCGGGGTTCTTGTGTGTGAGATCGGCGACGTAAAACCAGTCTTTGGTGGCGACGTTCTTGTCCGCCACTACGCGCACTTGTTTGCGTGATGCGGCGGGCACCTGGTCGAGCTTCTGCCCCACCTTGAAATCCCCACTTTCGTCTACCCAGGTCAGAAACAGGTTGGGCGTATCGTCTTTGAGCACCAGCTTGGGCAGCTGCTCGGGCGCCGGCTCTGCCGATGCGGCTGGCGGGGGACTGTCTTGTTTTGCCTTGCAGGCGATGAGCCACGAACTCATGAGGAACGAGCCCGTGAGCAGAAGGGCCAGCGGAGCACGGCGCAGTCTCGAAAACGTCATGACAGTCGTTCGATCGCTTACCTAGCGCGTCGTGCGTCGAGGTCAACCTCGCCGTGCGGCTGCCGCCCGAAGAGGCCTACAGGTGGTCGATGGCTTGGGGCGGTACCGAATCACGGCTGTGCCCCGTCAGGCGCGCGGCCAGCACACGCACCGTCTCGACGAACCCGATCAGGATGTAGACGGACAACAGCCAGACCAGGACGAACTGGGGCTTCGACCAGCGCCACACGAAGGCGCTCGAACCAATCGTGAAGAGTACGAGTGCGATGGTGCCGGTGTTCAGGCGCAGGTCTTTGAACGAGCGGAAGCGAACGTTCGACACCATGAGCAGGCTCAGCACGACCGTGGTGATCAGGATCGCTGCGGTGTATTCCTCGCCGCCCAAAGCCCCACCCATCGCGCGGTTGGCCAAGAGCAACGAAATGAGGATGCCCGACGCAGGTGGCGTCGGCAGGCCGATGATGTAGCGCCCAGGCTTGGCCGGCCCAGCCGTGCTGCCGCCGGTGAGCACGTTGAAACGTGCCAGGCGGACTGCCGCGCAGCCGACGAACATGAATGCGCAGAACAAACCCAACGTGGGCACCCTGAACAGAGCCCACTTGTAGACGAGCAGCGCTGGGGCTAGCCCGAACGAGATGATGTCCGCCAAAGAGTCGAGCTGCAGACCAAAGGCGCTTTGCGTTTTGGTCAGGCGCGCGATGCGGCCGTCGAGCAAGTCGAACAGCATCGCGAACGTCAACAACACGGCGGCCTTGTAGAAGTCCTCGACCGTCGGATTGTCGGTGGCGACGATCAGGATCGCGTTGAACCCGCAGAAGACCGCGGCGAGAGTGACCAGGTTGGGCAACACGAACAGCGTCTTCCGCAGATCCAGTTCGCGTAGACGCCGCCGTCGCTTTCGAACACCCACCGACACGCTCATGACCGTAGACCCCTTTCCCCGCCGAGTCCAGCCTCACTGTCCGGGCCCTTCGACGCCGCTTCGTTAAGCGCCCGCGTTAGCGTAGGAGCGGCGCCGTGGCTGTGCAAAACCTCGCCCCGACACGGCTCACTGTGACAGGGTCGCGGCGCTGCGCCGAAACGATTGTGGTTCTGAAGGCTTTTGTGAGTGGTAGGTCTTCTCATCGACGATTGCCTGACGTTTTTGGCCCGCACGGCAGTTCCACCGTAGGATCCCCCAAGAGGAGCCCATGAAGTACCCCCGTCGAGTACCCCGACCTGTGATTGGCTTGGCAGCCACCTTGTTTTGTCTGCTGTCTGGGGCCTGCGCAAGCCCTGATGCCATGGACAAACGGCTCCAGTCCCTACAAGAAGAAGTGGACCGTGTGCAAAGTCGTGCTGACCGTTTGGAAGAGCGGCTCACCGCGCTGGAAGTGGGCAATCAGAAGCAAACCGTTCATCTCGATGAACAGGGTGCGGTGAGTGTGGAGGGACGCCCCGCGCTCAAGGTAGTCAAAGTGGCGCCTGAGTCGGATGCTGTGCAGGCAAAACAGTCCAGGCCTGCGGCAACGCCCAGCGCGGATGAAAAAGACCAGGGACCACGGCCCGTCATTCGCGCGTCGGGTAGCGGCGAAGGTAGCATCGACAACCTCGAGCCACCGGAACGCGCCGAGCCCGCTCGTCCCAAGCAGAATGAGAGCAAGCAGCCCGAAGGAGGCTCGTGAACCATGCGATCACCCCGTTCTGCTCTAGGGTGGGCGCTGCCGCTCTCCTACGTCTCTCTGTCCGCGGTCGCGCTCGGCCAATCCTCGGGCTCCGCCCCGAGCGGAGGCTCTGAAGCCGCTGAGTCCACGCAGGCGACCCCAGGGGGACCTCCGGTCACGGTCGAGGTCGTGCCTCCGGCGGCACCGCCTCCGCAAGTGTTCGTGCCCGGTTATCCGCAGCCCGGCACGGTGCTCGATGCAAATCTGCCTTCGGGGTCGCGCGCTCACGCTCCGGGCGAGACCGACAGCTTCGATCTGCACGGTGGCAGCGACTCGGGCTCCAAAGTCGTTACAGGCACGGGCGAAGCCATCCTGCTCGAGCCCCAGCTCGGCTCGGGTCAGCCCATGGTCGTACCCTCGATCCACGTGGTGAAGCAGGGCGACACGCTGTGGGATCTGAGCGGCCACTACTACCAAAACCCATGGAACTGGCCGCAGGTGTGGAGCTACAACCCGCAAGTCAAAGATCCCCACTGGATCTACCCGGGCGATGAGCTGCGCCTCCGCCCGGGCAGTGCGATCCAGTCGGCGCTCGCGGGCGGAGCGGGTGGCGCTGGGATGCGCCTGGGCGACACGGGCGGGCGGCAGGGCCTGAGCGCTGGGACGATCGTGCTCAGGGACCAAGGCTATATTGGCGATCCCAAAGAGAACGTATGGGGAGAGCTAGTGGGCGCGCGCGAGGATCAGATGCTGCTCTCGGAGGGGAACGAGGTCTACATGCTGTTCCGGCCGGGTGTGCCGCTGAAACCCGGCGAGACCCTCACGATCTTTTTGCCGATCCGCAAGGCGCCCCGGGTGCCGGGTGGTCGGCAGCCGCCGGGTGAGCTGGTCAAGATCGTCGGCACGGTGCGCGTCGATGCTTACAGCGAGAAAGACCGGATCGCGCGGGGGCGCATCATCGAGTCGCTCGATACCATCGAGCGTGGGGCCAAACTCGGACCCGTGGGACGCGAGTTCAGCGTCGTGCCCCCCAAGCAGAATCAGGTGCAAGTCTGGGCACGCGTGCTCACCAGTCTGACGCCGCTCGTGTTCATGTCTCAGAATCAGGTCGTATTCATCGACCGAGGCGAAGAAGACGGGCTCGAGCCTGGCAACCGTTTGCGGGTCTTGCGTCGTGGCGACACGTGGCGCCGCAATCTGAAGACGGCCTCCCGCATGGCTCGCGACCGCGTGCGCATGGATTCGCGCAAGAACGTGGATATCGAGTCCACGCCCCTGAAGGGTAACGACGAGAAGTTTCCCTACGAGGTGGTCGGTGAGCTCTTGCTGTTGAAAACCGAAAGGTACAGCAGCATCGCGCTGGTGACGCAGTCTCGGCGCGAGCTCGTGGCGGGCGACCGGGCGCTCGCCACCGTGGGATACTGAGCGTCTTTACAGTGCCGGCGGCCGGCCTTCAGCAATCTACGGGCTAAATCCCCATAGCTGCGGCATAGAATGGCGCGATGGGTACTACCCGTGTGTTCCTTCCCGACGACGCCCTCGATGCATGGTTGGCGGCCGGCAAAGCCGAGCTCGCCGGCGGCTACCTGACGACGAAACCCGAAGGGTATCGTTACCGAGTGGTTGAAGCGGTGCGCGTGCTCGGCGAGGTGACGGGCGGTGCGGACGGGCATCAGTTGGTCGGGAAGGTGAAGCCGGTCGTCTACGTGCGTGAACTCGGGGCCGAACTCTTGGGGGATTCTATGGTTCTCGATGACAACGCCTACGACATCGTGACGGGGTGGGTGGCGGTGCCAGACATCGACAAACCGCCTCAAGCCGCGGAACCCCTCGACAAGCGCTCCGGCGCACACCAGGCTGAGGCAGAAGCGCTGGCTCAGTTCCTGGCGCGCAACTTGTGAGGTCACCGTGGAACAGCTGGCCACCGTCGCATTCTACCTGGGCGTGATCGCGTATTCGATTGCGGCGACACTGTTCTTCTTGGACCTGGTGCGCAGCGAGGGCCTCAGCGTCGGAGCACGCTGGGCACCACGGCTGCTATCGGCTGGCGCCCTGTTCCATTTGTCCCACTTGGTGGCGGCGAGCCTGTTCACCCGCGTTTGCCCCGTCGAATCGGTGAACTTTGCGCTGAGCCTGGCGGCGTTGATGGCCACCACCGCATTCCTGTTCCTCCGCCAACGCTCGAGTCTGCACCTGATGGGCGCCTTCGTTGCGCCGTTGTCGCTGACGTTCCTGGTGAGCGCGCAGTTCGTCTCTGCTGGAACTCACACGCATGTGCCGCGAGCGATGCTGGCGTTTCACATCACCGCGAACGTGCTCGGGGTCGGCCTGTTCTTGCTCGCCGGGGCTGCCAGCGTCTTCTACTTGGTGCAAGAGCGCCGGCTGAAGCAGAAGCGCGTGCACGTCTCGAGCAAGCGCTTGCCGCCGCTCGACGCTCTGGACGCGACCGAACACCGCTTGCTGCTTGCGGGTTTTCCGCTGCTCACCTTCGGGGTCGTCACCGGCGCCATGTTCATCAGTCAGATCGGCCCCATCACCAGCATGGCTTCGGTGCGCGCGGTGTTGGGCTACGCCACCTGGATCCTCGTGGCCGGCGTGCTGATTCTGCGAGCGCTCGCCGGTTGGCGAGGCCGCCGCGCGGCTTGGGGCACGCTCGCCGGCGCCGTGTGCGTGCTGCTCGTGATCCTGATGTATGCCTTCAGCCCCGGCACGGGGAGAGCATTGTGATCGTCGTCGTCGGCGTTTCGCACCAGGCGGCGCCCATCGAGGTGCGCGAGCGGCTTGCTCTCTCGAAGCAAGCCACCGCGCCCTTTCTGAAGGGGCTGATCGGCGGCTCGGTCGTTCGCGAAGCCATGGTGCTGTCGACGTGCAACCGCGTCGAAGTGATCGCCGCAGGCGAGAATGGCGGCAAAGACTGCCTAGAAAGCGTCGCGGCTGCTTGCGCGGCGGAGCTCGTGGCGCAGGCGCCCGAGGCACAGAGCTATGTCTACCGCTACGAGGGGGCGGTCGCCGTGCGGCACCTGTTCCGGGTGGCAGCATCGCTCGACTCGATGGTGCTCGGCGAGCCGCAGATCTTGGGTCAGCTGAAGCAGGCGTTCGAGGCGGCCTGCAAGGTCGGCACCGTGGGCAGTGCGCTGCACCGCGCCATCCCGCGCGCGCTTCGGGCTGCCAAGCGCGTCCGCACCGAAACGACGATCGGATCGGGACAGGTGTCGGTGCCGAGCGTGGCCGTCGACCTCGCGAGCCAGATTTTCGGCGACTTGTCCGGAAAAACCGCGCTCCTCGTCGGGTCGGGCGACATGGGGCAAACGGTGGCCCGGCTGCTCGCCGGAGCGGGGGCCGCGATTCAGGTGCTCGGGCGGAACGCGACGACCGTGGCGGAGGTCGCGCGGGTAGTGGGCGGGCTGCCGCGATCGCTCGCTGACTTGCGGGCGAGCCTGATCGAGGCCGACGTAGTAGTGACGAGCACCAGCGCGCCCAACGCCGTCGTGACCCACGAGCTGGTGGCGAGCGTGCGGCGATCGCGGCGCGGTCGCAGTCTCTTCTTCATCGACCTGGCCGTGCCGCGCGACGTCGATCCGAAGGTGGGTGAGCTCGACGGTGTCTTCTTGTACAACGTCGACGACTTGTCGCAGATCGTCGCCGAGTCATTGGCGAGCCGGCAGCGCGAGCGCGACGCCGCGGAAGTCATCATCGCCGAGGCCGCAGAAGGCTACGAGCGATGGGCCGAAGCAGAGCAGGTTACCCCGGTCATCAAGGCTCTCAGAACTCGTTTCTCTCAAGTGATGCGCGCCGAGCTCGAGCGCAGTCTACGCGGCCGCCTCAAAGAGCTCGGTCCCGCCGAACGAGAAGGGCTCGAGAAGATGATCGACGCCTCGATCAACAAGATCTTGCACGAGCCGAGCAGTGCGCTCCGGAGTCTGGCAGGCGATCGCGAGCGCGACGCCGACTTCGTCGAGTCCGCGGTCGAGGTGCTCACTGCCTTGTTTTCGCTCGAGGTGGTGCCGGATCAATCGCGCTCGCTCCCGCCGCTCGAGGCGTCGGCGACACAAGTCCCGACGGCCGGACCCGAGTCCGGCCCACACGCCGCGCAGGCGCGCCAAGAAGATGCCGCCAGCACCGGCGGTCGGTGATAAGGGTCAGCGCTATGCCGAACACGATCACCGTGGCGACGCGTAAGAGCGCATTGGCGCTGGCCCAGTGTCGCGCGTGGCTCCGCGAACTTACGTCCCTGCACCCAGGCCTCGAGGTGGTGGAACATCACGTCACGACCACCGGCGACCGCATCGTCGATCGCTCGCTCGCCGAAATCGGAGGCAAAGGCCTGTTCGTCAAGGAGATCGAGGAGGCGATCCTGGCGGGTGAGGCGGACATCGCGGTGCACTCGCTGAAGGACGTTCCCCCGGCGCTGCTACCCAAGCTCGTGCTCTCGTGTTTTCCGAAGCGTGAGGACCCGAGAGACGTCGTGGTGACGCGCGATGGCGGCCTCTTCGAAGCGCTCCCGCCGCGGAGCCGCGTCGGGACTTCGTCGCTCCGGCGCATGGTGCAGCTGAAGGCGCTCAGGCCCGAGCTCGAGTACGTT